>Ga0105090_10000027_pt1 | contig 51250 bp, 49 predicted proteins | sample PPLLak3March2015_FD_79110 | JGI IMG/M metagenome (GOLD analysis project Ga0105090, IMG submission 79110) | Freshwater sediment microbial communities from Prairie Pothole Lake near Jamestown, North Dakota, USA - PPLs Lake P7 Core (1) Depth... | ecosystem: Environmental > Aquatic > Freshwater >...
AGGGAATTCGTCAACGAGGCCTTCGCCGGAGCGCGTGAAAGGTTTTCGGGCAGACGCAAGGACGGCGCACGGCGCATGCGTGGCAGCGGCGCAGCGGCCGCCGGGGTGCTGTGGAGTGTGCGGAATCTGCGGACGGGAATCGGGTGAATGGCTCATTTTTCCCATGGCTGATTGCCTGAGATGAGAGCCATAGGTTATCAACTTTTGGTGTAAGCTCCGCATATCCTGCGGTAAGTCCTGCGCGGTTTTGCGCAGTCGATGCGCAGCAGGGATTCTCCGGCGGTGCGACTTTCCTAGCCCAATCATGGCCGCCGCCAAGCAACCGAACCTCGATTCCGTCACCACCATCAACGACGATGGTTCGAGGTATTTTCTGCATCCCTCCGATGTGAGGGGGCCTTGGAACTTCGCCCGGCGCTTGGTCGGCATCCTTCTCATATCCATCTACGTGCTGCTGCCGTGGATACCGATCAACGGCGCGCCGGCGGTGTTTCTGGATGTGGAAAACCGGATGTTCCACCTGTTCGGGCTGACGCTCGTGCCACAGGACCTGTGGGTGATGTTCTTCGCGATCAGCGGGCTGGGCTTCGGCCTGTTTTTCATCACCTCGCTGTTAGGGCGGATCTGGTGTGGCTGGGCCTGCCCCTACACCGTGTTTCTCGATCATGTCTATCGCCGAATCGAACGCTGGATCGAAGGCGACGCCCCTGCCCGACGGGCACTCGATGCCGCACCGTGGGGTGCCGTAAAGTTCTTCAAGCGCGTGCTCAAGCACCTGCTCTACGTGGTGATCGCGGCGCTCATCGCGCATGTATTCCTGTCCTACTTCGTCTCGCTCAAGCGTCTCTATGGCTTCATGCAAGCCGGACCGCTCGAACACGCCACCGCCTTCGGAATCGTCGCCTTTCTGACGCTCGTGCTGTGGTTCTGCTTCGGCTACTTCCGCGAGCAGTTCTGCATCATCATGTGCCCCTATGGCCGCCTGCAGAGCGCACTCACGGATGATGACACCATCAACGTCGGCTACGATGAGAATCGCGGCGAACCCCGCGGCGCGAAGGGCAAGGCCGAGGGCGACTGCATCGACTGCCGCCGCTGCGTGAACGTCTGTCCGACCGGCATCGACATCCGCAACGGCCTGCAGCTCGAATGCATCGGTTGCACCGCCTGCATCGACGCCTGCGACGACGTGATGGTGAAGATCGACCGGCCGAAGGGCCTGATCCGTTACGATTCGTTCAACGGCTTCGCCGGAAAGGCGCGCCGTTTCCTGCGTCCGCGCATCTATGCCTACTGTGCGCTCGCATTGCTGGGCCTGGGCGCGCTCACGCTGGTCGCGTCCAAGAAAGCGCGGCCCTTCAATGCCACCGTCTCACGCGTTGGCGGCGCGGGTTTCTTCAGCGACGCCAGCTCGGTGCGAAACATCTACAAGGTGCGCGTGATGAACAAACGCAACCAGCCCGCCACCGTAACTATCCGCCTTGGCAAGGACACGCCGCCCGGCTATCAACTGAGCGGTGCCGAGCAGACTTTTTCCGTGAACGCGCTTGATGAAATGTCCCGCACCTGCGTGGTGATCGCCCCGGCGGATGCCTACATCGGCGTCTCGGATGTCGTGCTCGAAGTCCATGCAAACCCGGGCGATGTCACCTTGGAAAAAACCGTCCGTTTTCTTGGCCCGAATCCCCAATCACTCAAAACCCCGAACCCCTGAACCCGCATGAAAAACATCGCTGAATTCATGTCCCGCCATCCTTGGATCTATGTGGCCCTCGCCTTCGTCCTGCTCATTGGAGCCTGGTCCACGCTGATCTCCATCGCCGCGAAGCACAGCCCGCAGGTCATCGAAGTGAGGAAATGACTACCGCCGCCGCACTTGTCGCCGGACTCGCCACCAGCCTGCACTGCGCGGGCATGTGCGGACCGATCGCGTGCGGGCTTGGCACGCTGGCGAAAACCGAGGGCGAGCGCCTGACTGCCGCCTCGCTCTATCATGGCACGCGGCTGGTTTCCTACGGCATCATCGGGGCGGTGTGCGGCGCGCTCGGCCGGCAGCCGCTCAAGTGGTTTTTCGATTCCCCGGCGGTGTTGCTGCCGTGGGTGATGGTGGTGGTTCTGTTAGTCATGGCATTCGGCCTGGACAAGAAGGTGCCGCGCCCGCTGGTTTTCCAGCGCATCGCCGCGCGGGCTCGTTTCAAGTCGATGAAACTTTCCGCCTACGGCAGCGCCTCGGCGATGGGGCTGCTCACCCCCTTCCTGCCCTGCGGTCCGCTCTATCTGGTGTTCGGCGCGGCGCTGCTGGCCGGCTCCGCCGCGAAAGGCGCGGAGTTCACGCTGGCCTTCGGGCTCGGCACAGTGCCGCTCTTATGGCTGGCCCAGCACCAGTTCCACCGCATCCGCGTGATGCTCACGCCACTGGCGATGGGCCGCTTGCGCCGCGGCCTCGCCTTCGTCACCGCGCTGATGCTTGCATGGCGTCTGCACGGCACCGTCCCCCCGCAGTTTTATGGACAGCCGGAGGCAAAGCCGGCTGCGGAGGAGCTGCCGTCCTGCTGCCACTGAGGCGGCCGTGTTTGTTCTGGTGGCGGACGGAGCGAAGTGCTTGAGTCGCGATGCGGTTGAAATGCCGTTCGATCCCCATGAATCCATCCAAATGGTTTGTCCCACGGGCCGCGGCGGCCTGGCTGTTAGTCACACTTTCGCCCGCCACTGCGGCGCCGCCGGAAGTGAAACAGGAGATTCCGGAGCCTCTGAAACCGTGGGTCGGCTGGGCGCTGTGGGATGAGCGCGATCTCGAAAGCCCCTCCCCTTACCACGATCCAAAACAGGCACTGCGCCTGTGGCCCTCGCGAATGTCGCTTGAAGTGAACGGAACCGGCGGGCGCTTCGGTTTCGAGGCGGCTGTTTTCAACGAAACATGGGTGCCCTTGCCCGGCGATGGCGAGATGTGGCCGGCGGAGGTCACGGCCAACGGCGCGGCGCTGCCCGTGGTGGAGCACGAAGGGCGGCCTGCGGTGAAGCTGGCGGCGGGAATCCATCAACTCGCGGGCAACTACCGTTGGCAGGGCGTGCCCCAGCGGATCGCCATGCCGCCGGAGATCGGGATTCTGTCACTGCAATTGGATGGCCAGCCGGTCGAATCCCCGGTGTGGGACGCGCGTGGATTCCTCTGGCTCAAGCGCGACGCCTCCACCGAGCAGACCGACAAGGATTTTCTCGGCATCAAAACCCACTCGCTGTTAGAAGACGGCATCCCTCTGTGGCTGCACACGGATGTGGAGTTGATCGTGGCGGGCAAGAGCCGCGAGGAAACGCTAGGCACCATTCTGCCCGCGGGCTGGAAACTCGCCTCCGTGCAAAGCCCGATTCCCGTGGCGGTGGACGACGCCGGCCTGATGAAAGCCCAGGTCCGTGCGGGAAAATGGACGCTGCATCTATCAGCCTTCCGGCTCGATCAACCGGCGGAGATCGCTTTCGCGAAAGGCGCGAAACCCGCCGTGGCTGATCAACTCGTCGCGTTCAAGGCACAGCCGGATTTCCGGTTGGTGGAAATCACCGGCCTGCCGGCGGTGGATGTTTCGCAGACATCGTTTCCGGACAAGTGGCGGGAGTTTCCGGTTTATCGCTGGGAGACGGGCGCGCCCTTCCGGATGGAGGAGCGGATGCGCGGAATGGGTTTGCAAAAACCCGAAGGCCTCGGCATCCGCCGCGAGTTGTGGCTGGATCAGGACGGCGGCGGCCTCACGTTCCGCGACCACATCACCGGCAGCATGCAGCAGATCTGGCGGCTCGATGCCGTGGGCACCCAGGAACTCGGATCGGTGCGCGCGGACGGGCAGGGCCAGCTCATCACCCGCAACCCTCAGAGCGGCGCTCCCGGCGTGGAAATCCGCAACCGCGAGATGAATCTGGAGGCCACCGGCCGCATGAAAAACGAGGGCACCATGCATGCCAGCGGCTGGCAAACCGACGCGGAGAAGCTGAGCGTCACACTCAACCTGCCGCCGGGCTGGCGCTTGTTCGCGCTGTTCGGCGCGGACTGGGTGCATGGCGACTGGCTCACCGCGTGGTCTCTGTTAGATCTGTTCCTGCTGCTCATTTTCACGCTCGCCGTGTTCCGGATGCGGGGTTTGGGAGCGGCGCTGATTGCCTTTGTCGGCTTCGGGCTTTCCTATCATGAACCTGGCGCGCCGAGATATGTGTGGCTGGCGCTGCTGATCCCGCTCGCGTTGCTGAAAGTGGTGCCCGCAGGCTGGGGCCGCCGCGTGCTGGTGGCGGGGAAATGGCTCACGCTGCTGGCGCTCGTGCTGGTGCTGGTGCCCTTCCTCGGAAAGCAGATCCAGCAGGCGATTTATCCGCAGTTGGAATACGCGCCGGACGCCTACGACCGGCCATTTGGCACGGAGGTCATGGCATCGGTAGCTTCAAGAGCGCCATTGGAGCGGGAGATGAACTATGCCGATTCCTTTGCGGCCCCGGCCGCTGGCGAATCCCAAAAACTCCAGTCTTCCCAAGCCAGCCAGAACCTCCAATACGATCTCAAGGCGCGTATCCAGACCGGGCCGGGCGTGCCGGAGTGGCATTGGCGGGCGGCGAACTTCGGCTGGAACGGACCCGTCACGGCCAAACAAACCGTCCTTCCCATACTGATTCCGATGCAGCTTGAGCGCGCGCTTTCGATGGCGCGCGTGCTTCTGCTGTTAGGACTCGCTGCGGTGCTGCTGGAGGCGCGGCGCTTCAAGCTGGCCGGCTTGCGCAAAAGCGGCACGGCGCTCGCGCTGCTGGCCGCGCTTGGTTGGCTCACCGCTCCACCGGCGCAGGCGCAGTTTCCCGAAAAGGAAATGCTCGATTCATTGCGCCAGCGCCTGACTGAAACTTCCGACGCCTATCCCACCGCGGCGGACATCCCGCACGTGGCGCTCAGCCTGCACGACCGCAAGCTCGTCATGGAGGCGGAAATCCACACCGCCACGCGCACCGCCGTGCCGCTGCCCGGCAGACTGCCAGCGTGGTCGCCGGTGGCTGTTAGTGTGGATGGACAACCCGAGGCCACGCTGCGCCGCGCCGATGGTTTCCTGTGGATCGTGCTGCCCGCCGGCGTCCACCGCGTGAAGGTGGAAGGCCTGCTCGCGGATCTAACTGAATGGCAGTGGACCTGGCAACTGCGCCCGCGGCGCGTGACGATCGATGCGCCGGGCTGGCAGGTCGGCGGCGTCAAACCCGGTGGCATTCCGGAAGCGCAGGTATTCTTCACCCGCAGCCGGAAATCCACCGGCGGCGGGGCGAGTTATGATCAACCCAACCTGCAAAGCGCGATTTCCGTCGAGCGGCGCATCGAGCTTGGCCTCGTCTGGCAGGTCCGCGGCAGCGTGAGCCGGCTCACGCACGGTGGCGGCGCGGTTTCCCTGCGCATTCCGCTGCTGCCCGGCGAAAATGTAATCACCTCGAATGCGGTGGTGAAGGAAGGCTTCATCGAAGTGCGCCTTGGCACCGGGCAAAACGAATACTCATGGCAGAGCGAGCTGCCGGTTTCCTCTAACATCAACCTCGCCACCCGCAAGGACGACGCGTGGATCGAGCGCTGGAGCGTGATCGCCTCGCCGGTGTGGAATGTTTCCATTTCCGGGCTGCCTCCGGTTTTCGAAACCGGGAGCGCCGCGCTCGTGCCGGTTTGGAAACCGTGGCCCGGTGAAACAACCGCGCTGGAAATCAGCCGGCCGGAAGCGCTCGCAGGTGCCACCGTCACGGTGGGTCGCGCCAACCATGAGATCACACTCGGCAAACGGCAGCGCACGTCCTCGCTCGCGCTTTCGCTGCGCTGCAGTCTGGGCGAGGATTTCCTGATCGATCTGCCCGCCGGATCAGAGGCCACCTCGCTCACCAGCAACGGCGCCGCAATCCCGATCCGCAAGGATGGCGACAAGGTGATTGTTCCGCTCAAGCCGGGCGAGCAGGACGTGGTGCTTTTGTGGAAACAGGATCTGCCGCTCGGTTTCGAAACCCGCGCCGGCTCCGTGCGCCTGCCGGTGGAAAGCGCCAACATCGACACTTCCATCCAGGTTCCGGACGACCGTTGGGTGCTGTGGGCGGGCGGCCCCTTGCGCGGCCCCGCCGTGCGCTTCTGGGGAATTCTGTTAGGCTCGCTGCTTGCGGCCTGGGTGCTCGGGCGCATGGCGCACTCACCGCTGAAAACCCGCGAGTGGATGCTGCTGGCCATCGGCCTCACACAGATTCCGCTGCCCTTGGCCTTGCTGGTGGTGGCATGGCTTTTCCTGCTCGCTTGGCGCGGCGGTGCATCGTTTCCGAAGTTGCCGGACTGGCCGCACAATCTGCTGCAAGCGCTGCTGGTCGTCGTTTCCGCCATCGTGCTGGGCGTCTTCATCGCCATCGTGGCGGAAGGGCTGTTAGGAAATCCCGAGATGTTCATCAGCGGCAACAACTCCAGCCGCGCGATGCTGCGCTGGTTCGAGGCCCGCAGCGCGGGGGAACTGCCGCAGCCGTTCTGCTTCTCCATCTCGATCTGGTGGTATCGCCTCTCGATGTTGCTGTGGGCGCTGTGGCTCGCCGCCGCGCTGATCCGCTGGCTCAGCTGGGGCTGGAAGCAGTTCAACGCCGGCGGATGTTTCCATCGCAAAGCCAAAGTGGTGACACCTCCACCGCTGCCGCGTGCGTGAATGTGGCGGTGGTTTGCAACCGCCATGCCCGGCAATCACCGCCTTGCTTCGGCTTGTGCTTGCCGCCGTTGTGGAAAATTCAGGCTTGGCGGTTACAAACCGCCGCCACGGCTTGAAAACAAACTTGCCTCGCCGCGTGTGCGGCCCTTGCTTCCCGTCGCAGTGGCGCAAATCAAACCATGCATCCGGACCAACCCCGCGCGGCTTGACGGCATGACGCCCGTCGAGGTGGCGGCGGCCCTGCGGCATTTGCCGGGGCTGGTTTTCTTCGATACGGCGGGAAACCTTCCTTCATCCGCCGCACGGCCGGTCTCGGTGATCGCCGCGCGGCCCGCAAGAATGCTGCGCGGCTCGATCCACTCGGAGTCGGACCGGCAGATGCTCCGCAACGCGCTTGCCGGGGCTCCGCCGACAACCGGCGACCACGGGTTTCCGCTCGGCGGCTTGTGCGGCTGGGTGGATTACGAAGGCGAGTTTGTCTTCGGGGATTTTCCCGAGATGCTGGTCTTCAATCACAACGACCAGACGTGGTGGGAAACCGGCGATCTCTCCGCCTGCCTGCGGGAAACGGCGGATGCACCGGTGAAAATCGGCAACTTCATCGCAGGCACCGGACGGGATGATTTTCTAACAGGCGTGAAGCGCATCAAGGAGTGGATCGCGGCGGGTGACATCTATCAGGTCAATCTTTCCCAAGCCTTCGAAGCGGTGGCTTCCGGAGGCTCGCTGTTCGCGCTTTATCTAATGCTGAGGGACGCCTCGCCCGCGCCAATGGCCGCTTGGCTTTCACTGGACGATCGCGAAGTGCTTTGCTCTTCACCGGAGACTTTCCTCAAAATCTCCGGCCGTGGCATCGAGACGCGGCCGATCAAGGGCACCCGCCCGCGTTTCGCGGATCCGGATGAAGACCGGCGCTCGGCCTACGAACTCCAAACCTCCGTCAAGGAAATCGCCGAGCTCGTCATGATCACCGACCTGCTGCGCAACGATCTCGGCCAAGTTTGCGAATTCGGCAGCGTGGAGGTTTCCGAGATGCTCCAGCTCGAATCGCTGGCGCAGGTGCATCACCTCGTTTCCACCGTCAGCGGCACCTTGCGCCCGGAAACCGACGCCATCGAGGCGCTGGCCGCCTGCTTCCCCGGCGGCAGCATCACCGGCGCACCGAAGAAACGCGCCATGGAAATCATCCACGTGCTGGAGGAGAAACCGCGCGGCATCTATTGCGGCGCGATCGGCTGGCTCGGCTACCACGGTGAAAGCTCGTTCAACATCGCCATCCGCACATTGGTCCGCGAGGGCAGCCGGCTCATATACCAGGTCGGGGCCGGCATCGTCGCCGATTCCGATCCCGCAGCCGAATACGAGGAAACCCTCCACAAAGCCGCCGGCATCCGTCTGGCGGTGGAGCGGTGGCAGGCTGGGGGCGTGCCGCGTTGACATCCGCCGCCGTCGCAGCCACGGTCCCGCGCATGGACACGATGAAACTCCTCCTTGGCGCCACCGTAGCGCTGCTGCTCGGCGCACTCGCGGTATCGTGGCAGGGCATGACCCGCGGTGTGAAAAACACGCCGCCGGACGAGATCGCCCGCCTCAAGAAGCAGGTGGCCGAGCTGCGCGCGGAGCAGGACAAGCTCCAGCTTGAGCGGCAGATCCAGCAACTCAAGGCCACCACGCCGCCCACTCCGACGCCGGTCGCCAATGCGGCGGAAATTGAAAGCATGAAGGCGCAACTGGAGGCCAACCAGGCCGCGCTCGCCCAGCTAGATGCGGAAAAGGCCGCCGCGCGCGACGCCAAGGTGGCCCAGGACGAGGAAGGCCTGCTCAGCCAGCGCGATCTGGAAAAAGGCGACACCGAGCTGCGCCGCGCCCGCATGATCGCGGAAGCCCTGCTCATCGGCCGCGTGACTGAATACGTGGAGGATGCCGAATACGGCGGCTTCATCACCTTCAGCATCCTCATGCCCGAGCAGGTCCAGCCCGGCACCGTCCTCGCCATCCGCCGCAAGACCGGCGTCCTCGGCCAGCTCAAGGTCTCGGACGTCACCGCCGAGGGCGGCATCGCCAATCCCCTCCCCGGCTTCGGCCCGGTGAACCCGGAAGTCGGCGACGAACTCATCCTGCCACCGCAGTATTAAGGTAAAAGCTGAAATACTGAAATGCTGAGAAGCTGAAAGAGCTTCGCGCCAAGCATCTTCAGATTTCAGCGTTTCAGTTTTTCAGCATTTCAGCATCTACCCAAATGACAACCGTAGGCCTCATCTCACTTGGCTGCGCCAAGAACCTGATCGATTCCGAAGTCATGATCGGCCACCTCGCGCAGGCCGGCATGTCGCTCACGCCCGATCCGGAACTCGCCGATGTCCTCATCGTCAACACCTGCTCGTTCATCGACATGGCGAAAAAGGAATCCATCGACGCCATCTTCGGCGCGGTGGACGGCCGCAAGACCGATCCCGACCGCGAGCGCCAGAAAATCATCGTCGCCGGGTGTTTGTCGCAGCGCTTCGCCACCGAGCTGCCCGGCATCATGCCCGAGGTGGACGCCTTCATCGGTCTGGACCAGATCACCAAGGTCGCGCCGATTATCGAGAACCTGTTAGGGAAGAAGAACGACGCCGAGGTTTGCAAAGATGAAGGCCCCTCCGCCACGAACGACCCGCGCGATTTCGTGACGCTCAAGCCGCAATACGTGCCGGACTACTCCACGCCGCGCATCCGTCTCACTCCCGATCATTTTGCCTATGTGAAGATCGCCGAAGGCTGCAACCACACCTGCACCTTCTGCATCATTCCGAAAATCCGCGGCCAGCACCGCTCGCGGACGCAGGAGTCGGTTTTCCGCGAAGTCGAGGCTCTGGTGAAATCCGGCGTGAAGGAGATCAACCTGATCTCGCAGGACACCACCTACTTCGGCATGGACCAATGGGAAGGCGAGCGGCCGAAACCATCGTCGCCCGTGGATTCCACCAAAGGGAACTCGCTCTGCACGCTGCTGCGCCAGATCAACACCATCGAGGGCGATTTCTGGGTGCGCCTGCTTTACACCCATCCCGCGCATTGGTCGGACGAGCTCATCCAAACCATCGCCGAGTGCGACAAGGTGGCAAAGTATGTGGACATCCCGCTTCAGCACATTTCCGACCGCATGCTCACCGCAATGAAACGCGTGACCAGCGGCGACTACATCCGCGATCTGCTCCGCCGGATGCGCGCCGGCATTCCCGGCCTGGGCATCCGCACCACCTTCATCGTTGGCTTCCCCGGCGAGACGGAGGAGGATTTCAACGAGCTCTTGGATTTCATCCGCGAGTTCCGCTTCGAGCGCGCCGGAGTTTTCCAATACTCGAAGGAAGAAGGCACCCGTGCTTACAAGATGCCGGGCCATCTGCATCACGCCACCCGCAAGAGCCGTTGGTCGCGCGCGATGGCGGAGCTGCAGAAGATCGCCGGAGACGTGAACGCCGCCCAAGTCGGCAAGCAGGTCCGCGTGCTCGTCGAGCAACCCGGCGTCGCCCGCACCCAGTGGGACGCGCCGGAAATCGACGGCTCGGTCATCGTCGATGAAGCGCTGCCCGTCGGCCAATTCGCGGACATCACCATCGGCGACTGGCGCGGCTACGATCTGGTGGCGGCGAGATGAAGTGCTCCGCCAGCGAGCCGCCATTTTAGGCTGTTTCCATGCTCTTTCCATGACATAGGATCCCGCCATGCCGAGGGAACGCGACCCAGACGAACCGAAAATCTTCTTCCTGCCGAACCTGATGACGGCCTGCAACCTCGCGTGCGGGTTCTTCGCGGTGCTGATGATTTTCCGGGGCTTGGTGGAGGTGGGGAATGCCAAGATTCCGCCCAAGGAATACTACGAGCACGTCAAACCGTATTATGAATATGCCATCCTGCTGATCTTCGGCTCGTGCCTGTTTGATCTGCTGGACGGCCGGCTGGCCCGGCTCGGCGGCCAGGAGTCGCCATTCGGCCAGGAGTTCGACTCGCTGGCGGACATCATTTCCTTCGGCATGGCTCCGGCGATGCTTCTTTCCAAAGCGGTGCTGTTTCCGCTCGGCAATCTCGGCTGGGCCATCGCCCTGATCTATCTGGTCTGCGGCGCGATGCGGCTGGCGCGTTTCAACTGCCTGGCCGCGATGCCGAAGAAACCCGGCGCTTCCACCGATTTCCGCGGTCTGCCCATCCCGATGGCCGCCGGTTTCATCGCCTCGCTGACTTTCCTCATCATCGATCTCCACCAGAACGACCACGAGCTGCGCTATTGGAAATACGTGCTGGCCGGCGCGATGCTGGGGCTCTCGCTGCTGATGATCAGCGACATCCGCTACCCGAGCTTCAAGAAAGTCGGCTGGCGCACCCGCGGCACCCTGCCGGCCATCGTGATCGCGGTGTTGTTGTTATATGTCATCGTACAGTTCCGCTACATCATGCCGGTGGTGTTGTTCAGTCTTTATCTGGCCTATGGCATGGTCCGGCCGTGGCTTTCCCAAAGCATGCGCAAGGAGATCGAGGTGGAAACCGAAGAGGATGCGATGCCCACCGATGAACTGCCGAAACCGCGCGAATGATGACGGAGGAGACTGAAAAACGCCCGCGGTGGGTGGTGGTGCTGCTGGTGATCCTGCCGCTGTGGCTGGTCGTTTCCGGCGGAGTGGCGGTGTGGCATTTGCTGCACCGCGAGCAGGAGAAGGAGCGGATGGAGCAGGAGCGTTTCGCGCAGTCCGTCTCGGAAAGCGCGCTGGCGGATGATTTGAGAAAACTCGTCGAAATCATCGGCGAGCGCAACGCAGCCACCGAAGGCGCGGCCAAAAACCTGACGCGCGCGGCCGCCATGATCGAGGGCTCACTGGGGCCTGCGAATACCGGGTTTTCCGTGAGCCGCACGCAGGGACCCGCGGATTGGCCGCTGCTGCACGTCCGCATCACCGGCACCAATCCCGAATCGCCCGCGCTGTGGGTGGTTTGCAGCTACGACAGCCGCCCCGGCAGCCCGGGGGTGGAGGCCAATGCCACGGGCGTGGCCGCCACCCTCGCCGCCGCCCAGGCGCTGGCGACCGAAAAACCGGCGACGAGCGTGCATTTCGCGTTCCTGCCCCACGCCAATGATCCGGATTCCCCGGTGCTGGAAACCGCGGACAAACTCGTGAAACTCGCCGGATCCCCCGCGGCGATCCTCTGCGTCGAGGCCATGGGCGCGGGAAACCAGCTCTGGCTCAGCTCCCGGGACACCGCCGCCATGCCGCTGGCCAAGGTTTCCGGCCTCGGCAGCGTCCGCGGCGCGGAAGTCGTCTGCCTCGGCGAAGATGTGGACCTCGCCAGCGTGTTTTTCCAAATGGGCCTGCCCGCAGTGCGCGTGTCCACCCGGCCGCAGGTCATCGCCAGGGAAGCGGACGCCACACCGCCGGCCGCCGCCACGCTTGCATCCTCCACCGGCTGCCTGGTGGAACTGATCCGGCGCTGCGCCGGCCTGCCGTAATTCCCTGTTGCGATTTCCCCGAGCTAACCGAAACTGGCCCACCGTTCACGAGATCCATGCGCCCCTCCGACCTCGATCCCGCATTCGTTTCCCATACCCCGGGCTATTGGCCGCAGGAAGCGATGAGTCATTGGAATGACCACAAGTGGCAACTGCGCAACCGCGTGGATTCCCTCACCGATCTTGAAGCACGGCTCAACCTCACCGACGTCGAACGCGCCGGCGTCCTGCTCGCCGGCCACAAGCTGGCGATGTCCATCACGCCGCACTTTTTCAACCTGATCGACCGCGATGACCCGGACTGTCCGATCCGCCGGCAGGTCATCCCGCGCATCGAGGAGGGCTGGAACGCGCCGGAAGAACTCGCCGATCCCTGCGGCGAGGATTCCCACATGCCGGTGCCCGGCCTCGTCCACCGCTATCCGGACCGCGTGCTGTTTCTGGTGACCGACCGCTGCGCCTCGTATTGCCGCTACTGCACCCGCTCGCGCGTGGTTTCCGGCGTGGGCGAGCAACATCTCGAAACCCAGTGGGAGGCGGCCTTCCGCTATCTCGAAAAAACGCCGCAAGTCCGAGACGTGCTTCTATCCGGCGGCGATCCGCTGCTTTTTTCCGACGAACGGCTGGACAAAATCCTCACCCGCCTGCGCGCCATCCCTCACATCCAGTTCATCCGCATCGGCTCGCGCATTCCCATTTTCCTGCCCCAACGCATCACGCCGGAACTCTGCGCGATGCTCAAAAAACATCACCCGCTCTTCATTTCCATCCACACCAACCACCCGCGCGAGCTCACCAGCGAGGTGCGCGACGCCCTCGGCCGCCTGGCCGACGCCGGCGTCCCGCTTGGCAACCAGAGCGTGCTGCTGCGCGGCGTGAACGACTCGGTGGAAATCCAGAAAGCCCTCGTCCACAAGCTGCTGATGTGCCGCGTCCGGCCGTATTATCTTTATCAGTGCGACCTCATCAACGGCTCGTCCCACCTCCGCACCTCCGTGGCGGAAGGCGTCTCCATCATCGAGGGCCTGCGCGGCCACACCACCGGCTATGCCATCCCGCAGTTCGTCATCGACGGTCCCGGCGGCGGCGGAAAAATCCCGATCAACCCGAACTACATCGTCGAGACCGCCACCGGCCACGTCACCCTGCGGAATTTCGAAGGAAAAATTTTCGATTACCCGGACCCCACGCCGATGCCCGCTGCGGAAATGCAACGCCTGCAACAACAGGCGATGCCACACGCGGAATGCTGAAAACACGCGCCGCAGCAGCCCCGCTCACCCGCCGAGCAGCGTGCTGCGGGTGAAAAGCGGCAGCACGTGGATGCCGCGCGCTTCGATGGCCTGGCGGCCGCCTTCCTCGCGATCCACCAGGACGAGACAGAAGGCGATTTTCCCACCCTCGCGCTCAATGGCGTCGATGGCCTTCAAGGTGGAGCCGCCGGTGGTGATGACGTCATCGACGACGATCACATTGTCGCCGGGCTTGAAGTTGCCTTCGATCTGCTTGCCCGCGCCGTGGCCCTTGGGCTCCTTGCGAACGGTGAAAACCTGCAGCGCCTCGGCCGGGTGCTTGGTGGCGGAGCTCATGCCGATGGCCAGCGAAATCGGGTCCGCGCCGAGGGTCATGCCGCCGATGGCGTCGATCTTGAGGTGCTCGGAGTGGATTTTGGAACGGACGGCGTGCCAGCCGAGATCGCCGATGAGGTTGGCGCCGAAAGGATCGAGCGCGGTGACGCGGCAGTCGATGTAGAGATCGCTCTGCTTGCCGGAGGCGAGGGTGAAATTGCCGGTGCGGACGGATTTTTCGAGCAGGAGTTTCTTAAGGGCGGCGGCGGTCGGGAGCATGGGCGGAGGATGGGAAACCCGAGGCGCGGCGGCAAGCGCGGATCTTGCGGCCGTCCTTCACTGGCAGGAGCGCGCGGCGGCGGCGCGGTTTGTAACTTGGAACGTTCAAAAGCTGGCAACCCCTAGCGGGGGCGAGCGTTGAAACGGGAGTTGAAGTTCATATTGCGGGTGACGTTGCTGACAGTGCGCCTAGTGGGGGTTGCATGAAGCCAGAATCGATGCCGAAAATATTAGGAATACCCTCACGTGTCTTTTACTTGCCGAACATTACTGTTGAACGACCGGTCGGGTTTGAGGGGTGATCTCCGACCGGCCGGTGATCAGGGTAAAAGGCGACCCGGAAGGAGACTTCTCCGGGATTTCCTTCACCGGCGGGTTTTCTCGCGGTGGAAGAATGGGCGGAGATGGAAATTCCGGTTGGATCGGGTGAAGGGATAGGAGTTTGTCCGGCGGGGTCAAGGTTCGGTTCCGCGAGGGCTTTTGGTGCTGGCCAGCGGCGCGGGGGGCGCTTTAGTTTCGGGGCAGATGATTCTGGCATTGATGGAACCTTCGGGCTTGATCGAGCAGGGCGGACCGCTGGTGTGGGTGCTGCTGGGGCTGGCGTTCATTGGGTCGGTGTGCGTGGTGGAGCGCTTGTTTTTCTTTCACCGGGCGCGGATCAACGTGGGGGATTTGCTGGTGGGGCTGGCGCATCACGTGCGGCGGCGGGCCTTTGCCGAGGCCTTGCACGAGGCGGCGCGCGCGCCCGGGCCGGTGGCGCGGGTGGCCCACGCGGCCTTGCTGCGCTATTACCTGGGCCGGGCGGACCTGCGGGATGTGACGCAGGAGGCGGGCCAACTCGAAGTGCCGCGGATCGAGAAAAACATCCGGGCGATCCTGGGGGTTTCGCTGCTGGCGCCGCTCGTCGGGATGCTGGGCACGCTGCTCGGGATGCTCGAGACGTTTCAAAAAGTGAGCGAGCAGGGTGGTTTCACCGGTCCGGCGGAACTCACGGCGGGCGTGTTCACGGCGCTGATCACCTCGGTGCTGGGGCTGACGGTGGCGGTGCCGATGTATCTGTTTTACCTGTATTTCCTAGGGCGGGCAAAGCGACTGATCCACCGCATCGAGCGGGCGGGCATCGAGATGGTGCACATGATCGCCGATGCGCGGGAGGAGGAGGAATTCGCGCCCTTCCGCGGGGAGGTGACGGCGGGCAGGAAAACGGGCAAAGCCAAGCAGGAACACGCGCATTGAAGCTGGAAACCAAGTTGCCGGAGCGGCCGGGCCTGCTGCACGCGGTGCCGGTGTTGGACGTGTTTGCGCTGTTGTGGCTGTTGTTTTTGCTGGGGCCATCGCTGTTGCGGCAGTCCGGCGTGATGGTGGAGCTGCCGCCCTCGCGTTTCCAACTGGAGCGCTATCAGGAAACGCTGGTGATCACGCTGGGACCGGGCGAGGGCGCGCCGCGCATCCACCTCGGGCGGGATGCGGTGACTCTGGCCGAGCTCACGGAGCGGATGGAGCAACTGCGCGAGGAAGGCGCAGCGGCCAAGGTGATGGTGCTGCTGCAAACCGACGCCGGGACGCCGGTGGGCATCGAGCGGGAGATTTCTGAAATGGTTCTCGGCAAGGGCTTCCGGCTGGCCATGGTGGGCGCGAATGTGCCTGCCGCAAGGTTCACCAAACCGTCTCCGAAGTGATGGCGAAGCGCGTTTCCATGCGGCACAAGCGGAGGGAGGCGCCGGAGTGGGTGTTTTCCTGGCGAACGCGGCGCGAGTCGCCGTTTGTGAAAGCATTCGCCATCCTGCTGGTGGGCGGGGTGTTTGCCGTGTTGCTGACTTCCGTGCGGATTCGGGTGGCGGAACCCATGGCGTGGGCCGCGCGCAAGGCGGCGGTGATCCAGGTGCTGGACGATGCCGAGGGCCGGGCACTCACGCTGCGCGCCTCGGAGGAAGGGCCGTTTCCCTCGCGCTTCGAGCCGTCCGAATGGGAGTTGACGGCAGAGCTCGAGCGCGTGGCCTATCAGGCGGCGAGGTGGCGGCCGCCGCCCTACGTGCCGGCCTTGCGCGAGCTGCCGGACACTCCCGCGCCCGTGCTGCGGGCATCCCGGGACGCGCCCGTGCTGCCGCAGCGCCAGCCGCCGGCGCTGGCTGCGCCGGTTTCCGGGAAACGCACGCTGGCGCCGGTGCTCCTGGCGTTTTCCGGCATCAAGGCGGAGGCGATGCCGGGCGAGCTCCCCCCCTTCGGCGGCCAGGTGGATCCGGCGATGGCGGCCGCGTCATGGCGTTTCCTGCTGCGGCTGGATGCGGCGGGCAAGGTGCTCGACTGCGTTTCCCTGACGGGCGGCGACGAGGCCGGGGTCTCCGCCCTGGATGCCTGGCTGCGCCGCATTTCATTCCCTGCCGCGCCCTCGTCTGATCCGGTCCGCTGGATTGCCGTGGGCGTCGGTTTTGCCAATCAACCCGCCGATGGAACTGACGCTCGCTGATTTCGTGCTCTTCGTGGTGTTTGGCTCCAGTTTCCTGGTGCTGCTCTTCACACTTATTTCGCGCACGCTGCATGCCCGCTCGGAAGCGCGCTCGCTGGCGGACCGCGTGATTTGCAGGCTGTGCCTGCATGCCTTCGAGGACCACGGTCATGGGAAAATCACCCACTGTCCGCAGTGCGGAGCCGCCAATGAAAAAGGCCGCGGCCGCCGGCTCGGCTAGCGGAAACAGACGGCAATGAGGCTTGCGCCCGCTTGAGGGAGTGGTCAAACTCCGCCCCGAAATTATGAACGAACGACGCGTCGTGATCACCGGCATCGGTTGCGTTTCCCCCTTGGGCAACGATTTGACCACCACATGGGAAGGCATGAAAGCGGGCCGCAGCGGCATCGCAAGGATCACGCAGCTCGATCCGGAGCCCTTCGAATGCAAGATCGCCGGGGAGGTGAAAAACTTCGAGCCGGACGGTTATTTCGGCGTTCCCAAGGACTCGCGGCGTGCGGACCGCTACGTGCAGTTCGCCGTGGCAGGCGCGAAAATGGCGGTCGAGGATTCCGGGCTGGACGTATCCAAGATCGATCCGCGGCGCTTCGGCGTGATGGTCGGCAGCGGCATCGGCGGCCTGGCCACTCTGGAGCGCGAGCACGCCACCTACCTGACCAAGGGGCCCAAGCGCGTTTCGCCGTTCACCATCCCGATGATGATTTCCAACATCGCCAGCGGCATCATTTCCATGGAGTTCGGCCTCAAGGGCCCGAACATGGTCATCGTCACCGCCTGCGCCACTTCCAACCACAACATCGGCGAAGCCTGGCGCATCATCAAATTCGGCGATGCCGACGGCTTCATCTGCGGCGGTGCCGAAGCCACCATCCTGCCGATGGGGCTCTGCGGCTTCGCCAACATGAAGGCGCTCAGCACCCGTAACGACGAGCCGGAAAAAGCATCGCGCCCGTTCGATAAAAACCGCGACGGCTTCGTGATGGGCGAGGGCTCCGGCGTGCTCGTCATCGAGGAGCTCGAACACGCGAAAAAACGCGGTGCGAAGATTTACGCCGAGCTCATCGGCTACGGCATCAGCGCGGATGCCTATCACCTCAGCGCGCCCTCGCCCGATGGCAGCGGCCCGGCTTATGCCATCGAAATGGCGCTGCGCCACGGCAGGAAAAACCCGACCGATGTCGATTACCTCAACGCCCACGCCACCTCCACCGGCCTCGGCGACATCGCGGAAACCAAGGCGATCAAGCTGGCTTTCGGCGATCACGTGAAGAACGGCCTGATGGTCAGCTCCACCAAGTCGATGACCGGCCACATGCTCGGCGCGGCTGGCGGCATCGAGCTCATCGCCAGCGTCATGGCCATCAAGGACGGCATCGTGCCGCCGACGATCAACGTGGACGACCAGGATCCCGAGTGCGATCTCGACGTGGTGCCGAACGTCGCCCGCGAAGCGGATGTGAAAGTCGCCCTGAGCAACAGCTTCGGCTTCGGTGGCCACAACGCTTCGGTGCTCGTCGGCAAGTTCGAGTAACGCGATGGATGCCCCGCTCCACCGCCACGCCTGCGAGGTCGCCTTCGGCGATACCGACGCCAGCGGCTGGATGCACTTTCCCAACATCTTCCGCTACTTCGAGGAGGCGGAGCACGCGTTTCTCAAATCCCGTGGCATCCTGGTGTTCGGCCGCGAGCAAGGCGGCTGGCCGCGGGTGAAGGTCTCCTGCGATTACAAGCGCCCACTGCTCACCGGCGAGCGGATCGAGGTCCTGTTGGAAATTTCGCGCATCGGAGCCTCGTCGCTAACCTGGAATTTCGAAGTTCTAACAGCCGCCGGGGAGCTCGCCGCCTTCGGCAGTGTCACCACCGTGCGCGTGAACCATGAGGGAAAACCTCAACTCATCACGGACGCCGAGCGCGCGGCGCTGGCAGGCAGGACCGCTTGATTGCTTCATCCATTGGCGGGTTTTCCAAGGCTGGAAGTTTGAGGTTCACAAGGGTCTTGTCATGATGTTTGAATGCCGAAGTGGACGCTCATCTGAATCTTGTGGCGGCGTGGATTGGCTTTCTCGCCGGAGTCATTTCGGGAATCGTGCCGGGACTGTTGTTTCATGGTGAGGAGTGGATGGGCGGCTACGGCTCATGGCGGCGGCGGCTGACGCGCCTCGGCCACATCTCGTTCTTCGGAATCGGGTTTCTCAACCTCGCGTTCGCGCTGAGCGTGCGTTCGCTCGGACTCGAGGGTGGCCTCGCCCTGGCCTCCGGACTTTTCATCACGGGCGCGGTGAGCATGCCGCTGCTCTGCTACCTATCCGCTTGGAAGAAGTCGTTCCGGCATTTGTTCTTCATCCCCGTGGTGTCACTTGCGGGAGCCATCTCAATCACCCTTTGGAAAATCTGGCCGTCATGAAAATCGCCCTCATCGCGATGAGCGGCATCCGTGCCTGCGATGCCGAGTTGCTGCACCTCGGTCTGACGCTGCCTGGCTTTGTCGAACGCAGCAAAACCATCGCCTCCCTGCCCAGCCTCGGCCTGCTCACCCTCGCCGGTATGACGCCGCCCGAGCATGAGGTCGCCTACATCGAGATCAGCGACATCCGGGAAATGAAATCTCTGCCCACAGGCTTCGACCTCGTCGCCATCTCCAGTTTCAGCGCGCAGATCAACGAGGCTTACGAACTGGCCGACCGCTACCGCGAGGCCGGCATCCGCTCGGTGATCGGCGGACTGCATGTGAGCATGCTGCCGGATGAGGCCGCACTGCATTGCGACGCGGTGGTGATCGGCGAGGGCGAGTCGGTCTGGCTGCAAGTGCTGGAGGATGCGGCCAACGGCGTGCTCAAGCGCCGCTATGGCTCGCTCGAAAGCGGGTTCGATCTCGCCGACGCACCAATGCCCGCGTTTCACCTGCTCGACCTTTCCAAATACAATCGTCTCACCGTGCAGACCAGCCGCGGATGCCCGCACCGCTGCGAGTTCTGTGCCAGTTCCATTTTGCTCACCCGCCATTACAAGCAGAAGCCGGTGGAGAAGGTGCTCGCGGAGATCGACCGCATCCAGTCGCTGTGGAAACGCCCATTCATCGAGTTCGCGGATGACAACAGTTTCGTCAATCACCGCTACTGGAAGGAACTGCTGCCGCATTTGTCAGGCCGCAAGCTGCGGTGGTTCGCTGAGACCGACATCGCCGTCGCCGACGATGATGAAATGCTCGACTTGATGCGCGAGAGCGGCTGCGCTCAAGTGCTCATCGGCTTGGAAAGCCCGGTCGATGAGGGCCTGCATGGACTTGAAATGAAAAACGATTGGAAGCTTCGCAAGCTGCCCCGCTACCGCGAAGCCATCCGCAAGATCCAGTCGCACGGCATCACCGTGAACGGTTGCTTCATCATCGGCCTCGATGGCCACACGCCACGGATCTTCGATGATGTGTTCAACTTCGTCCGGGAAACCGAACTCTACGAAGTGCAGGTCACCATCCTCACTCCCTTCCCCGGCACGCCGCTTTACGCGCGGCTGGAAAACGAGGGCCGCCTGTTGGAACCCGGCAACTGGAAGAAGTGCACGCTTTTTGATATCAACTACCGCCCGGCCAACATGACCGTCGAGGAATTGCACAGCGGCTTCCTCGATCTGGTCCAGCGCCTCTACAGCGACGAGCTCACCGCCTGGCGGCGCGCCACTTTTCGCAAACGCTACAAAGAATCCATCCACCCGAAGGCATCATGAAGACCCTCATCAAAGTCCTTTTCATCATCGCCGCCCTTTATGACGGCATCCTCGGCATCGTCTTCTTATGCGCGCCGGGCCGCGTTTTCGAGGCCTATGGAACAACCCCGCCCAATCATCCGGGATATGTGCAGTTCCCGGCCGCCCTTCTCATCATCTTCGCGATCATGTTTGCGATGATCGCACGCGATCCGGTGAACAACCGCCGCCTGATTCCCTATGGCATCCTGCTCAAGCTTTCCTATTGCGGAATCGTCTTATTGCACTGGTTGGACGGCGGCATTCCCGGCATGTGGAAACCCTTCGCCATCTTTGATTTGGTCTTTCTCGTCCTTTTCGCCTTGGCATTTGCCGCTCTCGGAAAATCCACAGCCAAAGCGGAATAAATTTCGTAATCCAACCCATGGAAACCACCGGCCGCGTCGTCTTCGTCCCCACGCCCATCGGCAACCTTGGCGATATCACGCTGCGGGCCTTGGAGATTTTGAAAAGCGCGGACCGCATTGCCTGCGAGGACACGCGCCACTCGGGCCCGCTGCTGGCGCATCACGGGATTTCCGGCAAGCCGCTCGTAGCCCTGCATGAGCACAACGAGGCGCGCCGCGCGCCGGAGCTTGTCGCCGCCGCCCGCGCCGGGGAAACCATCGCCGTCATCAGCGATGCGGGCATGCCCGGCATCTCGGATCCCGGCTACCGGCTGGTACAGGCCTGCATCGAGACCGGCACGCCGTTTGAAGTGCTGCCCGGCCCCTCGGCGGTCATCACCGCGCTGATCGGCTCCGGGTTTCCCTGCCATGCCTTCCGCTTCGGCGGCTTTCTCTCGGTGGAATCCGGCAAGCGCCGCAGCACACTGGCAGCCGCACTAGAAGCCGGCGAGACCGGCATTTTCTTCGAGTCCCCGCACCGCTTGCTCTCCACGCTGGAGATTCTAACTGAAATTGATTCCGCCGCACGGGTCTGCGTCGCCCGCGAGTTGACCAAGAAATTCGAGACTTATCATCGCGGCAGCGCGGCGGAAGTGCTCGCCCATTTCCAAACGCATCCGCCGAAGGGCGAGATCGTGCTGCTGGTCCACGCCGGGCAATGAACCATCACGCAAGCTCCAGCGCCAGATAGGCTTCGATTTCCCGCGATGGATCGTGGGCGCGCATCAGCGCCTCGCCGATGAGCACGGCATTGGCACCGGCCTCGAGCACGCGCATCGCGTCCGCCGGGCTCTTGATGCCGCTTTCGGAAACCAACAGCACATCGTCCGGCACTTCCTCGGCGAGTTGCTCGGTGGTGGCCAGATCCACTTCGAAGGTCTTGAGGTTGCGGTTGTTCACGCCGATGAGATCCGCGCCGAGCTCGAGCGCGCGCTCCATTTCGCGGAGATCGTGCACTTCCACGAGCACGTCGAGCATGAAGCCCTTCGCCTCATCGTAGAGGCGGCGCAGCGTTTCATCATCCAGCGCGGCGACGATAAGGAGGATGGCATCCGCGCCGGAGACGGCGGCTTCGTGGATCTGCACCTCGTGGATGGTGAAATCCTTCCTCAACAACGGCGCGGAGGAAAATTTGGAAATTTGCGTGAGATAACTCAGCGAGCCTTGGAAATATTTTTCATCGGTGAGAATCGAGAGGCAGGACGCGCCGCCTTCCAGATAGCGCTTCGCCTGGCGGACAGGATCGAAGTCCGGATCGATGAGGCCGACGGAGGGCGAGGCCTTCTTGACCTCCGCGATCACGCCGAGGCGGCCGGGCCCGCGGTCGATGGCGGCGCGGAAGCCGCCGAAGTCGTTGCGCTGCAGGGCGGCGGCGCGGAGCAGGGCGGCGCGCGGCATGAGGGCTTCCACTTCGAGGCGCTTGGTGGCGATGATTTCTGCGAGTTTGTCGGACATGGCGTGCGGCGAAAGGAAGGCAGAGGCAGAGGCTCCGGGCACGGAAATTTTGAAAATTTTGGCTTGCCGGTCATTGGTCCCGGTGTAGAAAGCGCCCACGCGTTTCGCGACGCGGGCGTAGCTCAGTGGTAGAGCGCCACCTTGCCAAGGTGGATGTCGTGAGTTCGAATCTCATCGCCCGCTCCATTTTTCCCCATTCCGGAGCAGCCATCATGTTCGTCTGGTCCAAACTCTCCGCCGCGCAATGGATGGACGCGTGGGAGGAACGTTTTTCCGGGAACCCGAATCTCGTCATCGAGTATCTCAAAGGCGGGAAATCGATCCGCGTGCGGGTGTTCTGCCAGACGGAAAAGGATGCCCAGGCCATCGTTTCGCGCTTCGGCGGCACCTTCCGCAAGGTGGCGGGCGAGGAATGGAACAAGCCCGTCGCCCCGCCGCGGCCGCTGAAGGTGCGGGATGTTTTCCTGCTCACTGCGGAGACCCGGCCACGGGAGCTTGCCGCCTTGCGCAAGGCGCACCCGCAGCGCGAGCTCATCATGATCCCGCCGGAAATGGCCTTCGGCACCGGCGACCACGCCACCACCTCCACCTGCCTTCGCCTGCTGGTGGATGCCGCCCGCGAGCGCAAGGGCAGCACCTGGACCGTGGCCGATCTGGGCACCGGCACCGGCGTGCTGGCCATCGCCGCCCGCAAGCTCGGCGCGGGGGAAACTTTTGCCTGCGATTTCGATCCCTTCGCCGTGGCCGCCGCCGCCCGCAACGCCCGGCGCAACGGAACTCCGGAAATTCTAACAAGGGAACAGGACGTCCTGAAATGGAAGCCGCGCCAGAAGGGCTATGATGTGGTGCTGGCCAATTTGTTTTCCACCGTGCTCATCGAGGCCTGGCCGGTGATCGCGAAATCACTCGCGCCCGGCGGCGATCTCATCGTTTCCGGCATCCTGCACAGCCAGGCGTGGGATGTCTTCACCGCGGCGGCGGCCAATGGCATCGGCTTCACCAAGGTCATCCGGAAAGGCAAGTGGGTCACCGCACGCGGCGGGCATTTTGCGGATCTCATCGAGCCCTGAGCGCATTTTCTCCCCGTTTCTTCCTTCTTGCCCATCCAGCCCGCAGCCCCTAGCGTCCGCCTCCCAAGCGATGAGCGCCAAACCCGTATTTCTCTACGACACCACCCTGCGTGACGGCACCCAGGGCGAGGGCTTCCAGCTTTCCGGCCTCGACAAACTGCGCATCGCCCGCCGGCTCGATGCGTTTGGTGTGGATTACATCGAAGGCGGCTGGCCCGGCTCCAACCCGAAGGACGTCGAATTTTTCCGCGAGGCGAAAAACCTCAAACTCAAGCACGCCAAGCTCGCCGCCTTCGGTTCGACCCGCCGCGCGGATGTCGCGGTGGAGGAAGATCCGCAGGTGCGCATGTTGCTGGAGGCGGAAACACCGGTTGTGACCATTTTCGGCAAGAGCTGGGAAATGCAGGTCACCGAAGTCCTGCGCACCACGGTGGAGGAAAACCGCGCGATGATCCGCGACACGGTGGCCCATTTGGTGAAGCACGGCCGCGAGGTGGTCTATGATGCCGAGCACTTTTTCGACGGCTACAAGGACTCGCCCGAGCACGCGCTCACCACGCTCGAAGCCGCGGCCGAGGGCGGGGCGTCCTGCCTCGTGCTCTGCGACACCAACGGCGGCACGTTGCCTTCCGAGGTCATGCAGATCTGCCAAGCGGTGAAGGCGCGCATCCCCGGCACGCCCTTCGGCATCCACACTCACAACGATTGCGAACTCGGCGTCGCCAACGCCATCGTCGCCGTGAAAGCCGGAGCCTCGCAGATCCAGGGCACCATCAACGGCTACGGCGAGCGCACCGGAAACTGCAACCTCACCTCCGTGATCCCGATCCTCCAGTTGAAGATGGGCATCGAGGTGGTCCCGCAGCTTGAAATGCTACGAGATTTATCGTATTTCGTGGACGACGTTTCCAACAACCCGCACTTCGCCCGCGCGCCCTTTGTCGGCCGCACCGCCTTCGCCCACAAGGGCGGCATGCACGTCAACGCGGTGAAGAAACTCGCTCGCAGCTACGAGCACATCGAGCCCGCCAGCGTCGGCAACCAACAGAACATCCTGGTTTCCGAACTCAGCGGCCAGGACAACATCCTCATGCGCGCCGAACAACTCGGCCTGCCGCTCGAAAAAGGCTCCAAGGAGGCCAAGGCCGTGCTCAAGCGCGTCAAGGAACTCGAAAACGACGGCTATTCCTTCGAAGCCGCCGGTGGCACGCTGGAACTGCTGATCCGCCGCGAACTCGGCGATCACCAGAAACCCTTCGACCTCACCGAATACCACACCAGCTTCCGCAAATACAGCGACAGCCACCCGCCGGTCTGCGAGGCCACGGTCAAACTCGTCGTCAATGGCACGCCGGAACTCACCGTAGCCGAGGGCCGCGGCGTGGTGAACTCGCTCGACCTCGCGCTGCGCAAGGCGCTGCTGCCATTCTATCCGGAAATCGCCAGCGTCTCGCTGGTCGATTACAAGGTGCGCATCATCGACGGCCACGACGCCACCGCCGCCAAGACCCGCGTGCTCATCGTTTCCAGCGATGGCGAGAACACCTGGGGCACCGTCGGCGTTTCCGAAAACATCATCGAGGCCAGCTGGCTCGCGCTCGTCGATGGCATCGACCTGTTCCTCCAGCGACAAAAGGCGGCAAAAGTCTGATAGAGAGAGCGCCGCAGCCTCACTGCGTCACCTCCAGCGAGTCCACCGGCAGACGGACACAGGCCTTGGCGCGCAGCACGATGGCGTGCGGCCCGCCGCGCTCGAAGAAGGCGGGTCTCCGGTCACCACGGGGCCCAGCGCCTCCCAAATCTTGCCGCGGTCCTTCGAGCGGTGCAGCAAACAGCGCGCCTGCACCCGTTGTTCCACCGGGCCATCTTGCAGATAGCCCTTCGGGTAATCCCCGCGAAGATAAAACGACGGATCGCCATACACCGGATGGCGCAACCAGTCATCGACATGGGCGGACTCCGCAAAGTCGGTGGCCGCGGCGGACGGCATCAGCATCGCCACCGCGAGACTACCTAACAAGCGGGCGGCGGTGGTTTTCATCGACCGTTCCAAACCATCCCCGGCACCCGGAAACCCAAAACGAAGCTGTCTGGCCATGCGCCTTGTGCGGACGATCCCGTTCATGCCGGCAAGCGGTTTGTCGGACTGCGGGCAGTCCCGGCGACTTCGAAACTTCCCATGGCGCGCGACGCGGGCCGTGATAGCTTGGCGCGTCTGAAACGATCCCTCACCATCGCCGGCGGCGGTCTCGCCGGGCTCTCGCTCGCCATCGCGCTGCGCTCGCGCGGCGTGCCCGTGACCGTGGTCGAGGTGGGAAACTACCCGCGCCACCGGGTTTGCGGCGAGTTCATCTCAGGCGTGACGGTGGAAACCTTGAGCGAGCTGCGCATCGCGGATTTGTTCGACGGCGCGCACCATCACATTTCACTGGCATGGCACGACCGGGGACGGCGTTTTCTAACAGACACGCTGCCGGTTCCGGCGCTCGGCATCTCGCGCTTCGCACTCGACGAGCGGTTGCGGCTGCGGTTCACCGGGATCGGCGGCGAATTGATCACCGGCAGTCGCGCGCGGCCGGAGCCTGCCGAGGGGCTTGTCTGGGCGGCGGGCAGAAGACCGCGGCCCGGCCGTTGGATCGGGCTCAAGGCCCACGTCCGGCTGCCGACTGCGGCGGATCTGGAAATGCACTCGGGCACCAATGGCTATGCCGGCCTCGCCGGGGTGGAGGATGGCTGGACCAATGTGTGCGGGCTTTTTTTGTTAGACCGGGAGATGGATGCCAAGGGCCCGGACCTGCTGCCCGCCTATCTGGACGCCGGAGGGAATTCCCGTCTCGCCGCCGCGTTGCGCGCCGCCGAATGGCGTGAAGGTTCGTTCACCACCGTGGCGGGATTCGAACTGGGCCGCCAGACTCCGGTGCCCGGCTTGCTCTGCGTGGGCGATGCCGAGAGCATGATCCCGCCCTTCACCGGCAATGGCATGAGCATGGCTTTCCAAGCCGCCGCGCTGGCCGCCGATCCGCTCGCGGAGTGGGCCGGGGGCCGTTGCGCATGGCAGGAAACCCGCACGGCCATCCACGGCCGTCTGCGGCGTGGTTTCCGCCGCCGCCTTGCCGCCGCCGCCATCCTGCACCGTGGCTTGCTCCATTCCGGCATCCGCTCGGCGGCCGGCTCGCTGGCCGCCGCCGGCATCCTGCCATTCCGCTCTTTGCTTCCTCTCGTCCGTTAGAAACCAACACCACATGTATCTCAAGTCCATCGCCACCGCCGTCCCGCAGAATTCCTTCACGCAGCCATCTTGTTGGGAGGCGATGAATCACGGAGATCTGTTAGGCAAACTGCGTCCGCGCTCGGTGGACCTGGTCCGCAAGATCCTCACCAATCCCGACTCCGGCATCGAGCGGCGGAATCTGGCGCTCGACCGCATCGACGCGGTTTTCCATCACGACGCGCAGTGCCTCAACGAGACCTTCGAGCGCGAGGCTCCGGCGCTGGCCGGCAAGGCTCTTGCACGGGCCTTGCAACAGGCGGGCATCGCCGCCGATGAGCTCGACGCGTTGTTTCTCTGCACCTGCACCGGCTATCTCTGCCCGGGCGTGAGCAGCCACCTGGCGGAGCAGGCCGGCATGAGGCCGGATGTCTATCTGGCGGACCTGGTGGGCCTCGGCTGCGGCGCGGCGATTCCCATGCTGCGCGCGGCACAGGGATATGTCTCGGCCAACCCGCGGGCGAAGGTGGCCACCGTGGCGGTGGAAGTCTGCTCGGCGGCGTTTTTTGCCGATGATGATCCCGGCGTGCTGATCAGCCTCTGCCTCTTCGGCGATGGCGCGGCGGCGGCCATCTGGACGGGCGACGGCGCTGGCGACGCTTGGCAGGCCGGCCACTTCACCACCGTGCACCGTCCGGAAAACCGGGAAAAAATCCGTTTCATCAACTCGCACGGAAAGTTGAAAAACCAGCTCCACCGCGCCGTGCCGGGACTCGCCGCCGAGGCGGTGGCCGGACTCTACGCGCAACGCCATGCCGTGCCAGACCAGGTGCTCGCCCACAGCGGCGGCCGCGATGTGATCGAGGCCATCGAGGAAAAGCTGCCGTTTTACCTAACAGAAACCCGCGAGGTGCTGCGCGACCACGGCAACATGAGCAGCCCGTCGGTAATCTTCGCACTGGAAAGGCGTCTCGCCAATCCGGCAAACCAAGACCAGCGCCTGTGGCTCACCGCCTTCGGTGCGGGCTTCGCGGCCCATGCCTGCGAGCTGTGGCGCTGATGCGTTTGGTCTATTATTTCCGCAGGAAGCTCTCCTCAAACGGCGGCTCCGCGGCGAGTGCCCGGTCCGCCACCAGCAACGGCTGGAGCACGCCTTCCTCGAGCGGGAAACGCATCGTGCCGGCCACTTTCACCCAGCCGTTTTCCGGCAGTTCCGGCGGAGTTTTGCCGAATTCGAGCACGATCGGGATGGCGCGGCTGTCCGCGGCGCAGCAAGTCATGAACAGGCGGTAGAGGCGCTTGCGCGTGCCCTGCGGGTTGCGGGTCTTTTCCTCGATCCAGCGGCCTTCGGTTTCCACCTTGAGCCCGTCGATGGCGGCCTGCATTTCCCGGTCTCCGGTGGCGAAGAACAATTCCATGAGGTTGAACTCATAATAATCGTCCGCGGTCTTGCGGTGGCTTTGTTCGATCATCTCGCGGGTGAGCGGCGGCATCGCGGAGGCGAGGAAGGAGGTGTTCATGTCCGCCGGCGAGTCGTAGAGGCCTTTTCGCGCCAGCGCGGCGGCCGAGTATTCATCCTTGGTCCAGGCCACGGACAAGACCACCGGCAGCACCATGAGCAGCAGCGCGGCCAGCGGGTGGACGTCGCTGGTCTCGTGGTCGTGGCCGTCGTCACCGCGGTGATCGTGGCCGCAAGCCGCATCCTGCCCGGCTGTGAGAAGGTTGAAGAACCCGAGCACGGCAAGGCCGAGGCCGCCGACGAAGGCGATCGGCCGGAAATCCGGCGCGAGGTATTTGTTGATGCGTCCGGTGGCGTGGAAATACAGCAGCGCCCCGCTCCAGACGAGCACGGCCAGGGAAAACAGGATGCGGCGGAGCTTGGGATTCATCTCACTTGCAAAACGAGGTGTTGCCAGAAAACGCTGATGCCGCCGATGGCGAGAAACAGGCCGAGCGCGAGCGCGATGATGAAGTTTTTGCGCATCACGGTCTGATAGAGGAAGATCAGCTTCACATCCATCATCGGTCCGAAGGTGAGGAAGGCGAGTTTCGCGCCCCATGAAAACTTGTCCAGAGTGGCCGCGATGAAGGCGTCCGAGGTGCTGCACAGGCTCAGGATGAAGGCCAGCACCATCAGCGCGGCGGGTGCGCCCACCAGGCTGCCGGCAAGCCCGTCGAGCCACACCGCGCCGGGCGCGATGCCGGTGTTGAACAACGCGGTGATCGAGACGCCGATGGCGAAATAGACGCCCACATCGATGAAGTCCTTCATCGCCGAGCGGAACGCCGCGACCAGGCGATCATCTTGTGGCGGCGGTGCATGACCGTGGCTGCAGTGATGACCGCAACATTCGCCATGCTCATGATCATGTCCGCAGTCGTCGTGCGCATGGTTCTTTTCCGGTTCATCCAGCGAGCGCACGAGTTTCTCCTTGAGCACCATGGCCAGCGGCAGGCGGGAAACGATAAGGCCCACCGCCACCGCGATGAGGAAGCCCAGCAGCAGCCGCGAGCAGGTCATCATCGCCGCGCCCTGGCCCTGGAAGGCCTTCCATGTGCTCAGTGCGGTGATCGGGTTGACGATCGGCGCGGCGAGCATGTAGGTGATGGCGCAGGAAACGGGCAGGCCTTTTTTCACCAGGCGGCGGATCACCGGCACCACGGCGCACTCGCACACCGGAAACACCGCGCCTAACAGACCGGCCGCGAGCACGGCGAGATTGCGGTTTTTCGGCAGCAGGCGGTCCATCGTGCCGGGCGGCAGGTAGATGTCGATGAAACCGCTGGCCAGCGTGCCAAGCAGGATGAACGGAGCGCCCTCGAAGAGGATGCTCAGAAACGCGAGCGCGAAGTCCTGTTGCGAGTCGGCCGACATCGCGGCGAGCAAAGCCCGGCGGCCCGGCGCTGTCAACCACCCCGGATTTCATGGCGGTCGTCGCCATTTCAAGAACCCAGGCACGCGGCCGCCGCTGGAAGTTGCCACAATGCACGATTCACCCGCCGCCAGACAAAAACCCCGCCCGGCGGCGCTTTGCAGCACGAAACGATGAAAGCCCGCTCCATTCTTCCGCTCATTGGATTCTGCCTGTGGCTGGTGCCCGCCGCGCCGCTCCTGCAGGCGCGTGAGCCCGCCCGCAGCCTTCAGGATCTGGAGAAACTCGAGTCCAGGGTGGCGGAGGTTTCCCGCAAAGTGATGCCGGCCACGGTGGCCCTGCTTTCCGAACGCACCGGCTCCTCCGGCTCCGGCGTGATCGTCACGGAGGACGGTCTGGTGCTCACCGCCGCCCACGTCATCCAGGGTGCGGAGTCGATGCTGGTGGTTTTCCCCGATGGCAAACAGGTCCAGGGCAAGGTGCTCGGCGCGAATTATTCCAGGGACATCGCGATGGTGAAAATCGAGGAACCCGGCAAATGGCCGTTCACCGCCATGGGCGCCTCCAAACCACTGGACGCCGGTGACTGGGTGATCGCGCTCGGCCACTCCGCCGGCTTCGACGCGGCGCGCACGCCGCCGGTGCGCTTCGGCCGCGTCGTTTCCAAGGGCCCGGGAAATTTCCTCACCACCGATTGCACGCTCATCGGCGGGGATTCCGGCGGCCCGCTCTTCGACCTCGATGGCAACATCGTCGCGATCCATTCCTCGATCGGAAAATCCCTTTCTAACAACAACCACGCCGGCATCGACGGCTTCCGCGAGGACTGGGACCGCATCCGCGCCGGCGAGACCTGGGGCTCGCTCTCGCTCAATCCCTTCGCCAATCCGGAAATGCCCGTGCTCGGCATCGGCATGGCCATGATGCGCGGCGTGCGCGGCGTGATCGTGGAAAACGTGGCCCCCGGCTCCCCTGCGGCGGCGGCGGGTGTGCGCACGGGCGACGTGATCCGCAGCCTTGATGGCAACGAGGTGCGCGACGGCGGCGAACTGCTGCAAATCCTCGCCAAGCGCCAGCCCGGGGATGAGGTGAAACTCGGCGTCCTGCGCGACCGCCGCGATCTGGAAATGAATGTGACTCTCAAGCGCCGCAACGAACTTTTCGAACAACGCTGAAACGACTTACCACCGAGATGAAACAAACCATCTTTCCAATCCTGGGCCTGCTCTGGCTCCACGGCGTGGCTGCGGCCGAAGATGACATCCCGCTGCTCCGCCCCGAGGAACAACAGGCCGTCGAGGCGCAGACCGCCGAGTTCAACCGCGCGATCCAGCCCGCTCTAACAGAAGCGGCCAAGTCCACCGTGCGCGTCTGGTCCGGCAAGCGCCGCCTGGCCTACGGCACGGTCATTGTGGAAAACCGGATTCTCACCAAATGGAGCGAGGTCGCGCGCGCCGGTGGCAACCTCCGCGTCGAGGGCGCGGGCGGCGTGGTTCTCGCGGCCACCGTTTCCGGAGTTTATGAAGACGACGACCTCGCGGTGCTGGAAACCACCGGCAGCCCGCTCACACCCGTGCGCTGGACGATGACAAGCCCGGCGCTCGGTTCTTTTCTGGCAGCTCCACAGCCGGACGGCAGGCCCGCCGCCTTCGGCGTGGTGAGCGTGCTGGAACGCAACCTGCGCGATACCGACAGCGCCTTTCTCGGCGTGATCGGCTCGATGGATTTCACAGGCCCGGGTGTCCGCATCGAGGAAATCGCCCCGGATTCCGGTGCCGCCGCAGCCGGCCTGAAAACCGGCCAGATCATTGTCAAAGTGGGCGAGCGGCCGATCTCCGGCTTGCTCGAACTCAAGAACTCGCTCGTCGGCGTGAGCCCGGGTTCCAAGATCAAACTGCTGGTGCGTTCCGGCAAGACCGAGGAGGAGGTGGAAGTGCTGTTAGGCAACCGGCCGGATCTGCCCCATTTCCCCGGCGACCGCCTGCGCCAGATGGAACGCATGGGCGGCCCCATCAGCCGCGTGCGCGATTCGTTCAGCCGCGTCATCCAGACCGACATGCGCCCGCGCCCCGACCAGATCGGCGGACCGGTGGTGGATTTGAAGGGCCGCGTCATCGGCATCACGATGGCACGGACGGACCGCACGCGTTCATTCGTGATGCCCGCCGCGGCGGTTCAGAAACTGCTGGAAAACGCACCACAGGACGCGGCACTCGCACAGGTGCGCAAGCCGGACGAACAGGCCGCTTTGCCTGTTAGAAGAATGGCCGCGCCACAAGGCGGCCTGCAACCGGGCGGCGAGGACCGCCTGCGCCGTCACCTGACGGAAATGCAGCGGCTCATGGACTTCATGCGCGAGGAAATGGAAAACCTCGAACAAGGGCGCTGAGGCGCAACCTACCCGCTGAGCGGCGGATGCGTGATGGTGGGCACCGCGGCCTTCAGGGATTTCTGTTAGGCCTGATGTTCGCCGCCAAGGAAACCTTCGCCATCAGCGTGATGGCCTGGTTGGGTGCCGCGCCATCCGCCACCCGCACCCGCGTCTGGGTGCTCGCAGCCACCGCCGCGCTTGCGGAAATCTGGTCCACCGCACTGATGCTTGTGGGTCCGGAAGAGATCCCCGGCATCCTCGCCGCAGAAGCGGAGATCACGGGTGCTTATGCCGAAATCCACGGCAAGGTGGAAGCTTTCCTGCGTTAATTCCCGCTTTGCCATCCCGGGGATTGGCGCTAGGCTCCGCCCCTTCCGATGAGCACACCAGATCTCTACGCCCAGCACGTTCTTCCCACCTACGGCCGCTTCCCGCTGGTTCCGGCGCGCGGCTCCGGCTGCCGCCTGTGGGATGAAGCTGGCAAGTCCTATCTCGATTTCTGCACCGGCATCGCCGTCTGCTCGCTCGGCCACTGCCATCCGCGCTTGGTCGAGGCGATCCGCGGGCAGGCTGGAAACCTGCTGCATTGCTCCAATCTCTATCAGATCCCGCAACAGGCTGAACTCGCGGAGGAAATCAACACCCACCACGTCAAGCTGCCGGGAAAAATTTTCTTCTCCAACTCCGGCGCGGAAGCCAACGACGGACTCATCAAGTCCGCGCGGCGCTTCGGCCACAAGCGCCCGCAGCCGGACGGATCGCCCCGCTTCGAGGTCATCACCTTCCAACAATCCTTTCACGGCCGCACGCTCGGATCGATGTCCGCCACGGGTCAGGCGAAGATCCAGGAAGGCTTCGATCCGCTGCTGCCCGGTTTCCGCTATCTTCCATTCAACGACACCGTGGCCATCGAGGCCGGCATCCATCCGGAAACCGCCGCAATTCTGTTAGAGCCGATCCAGGGCGAGGGCGGCGTGAACATGGCCACGCCGGAGTTTTTGCGAACCGTGGCCGCCGTTTGCAAAAAACACGATCTGCTGCTGCTTTTCGACGAAGTGCAGGCCGGCTTCGGCCGCTGTGGCGACTCGATGGCCTGGCGCATGATCGCCCCGGAAATCCAGCCCGACGGCATCTCGTGGGCCAAAGGCATGGGTGGCGGCGTGCCGATCGGCGCGTTCTGGCTCAGCGACCGCGCCATCGATGACGCGGGCACCGCGCTTTCCTCGCTGATGGGCCCCGGTTCGCATGGCTCCACCTACGGCGGAAACCCGCTCGTCTGCGCCGCATCACTGGCTGTGCTGCAGGAAATCCGCGAGCAGGAACTCGCCGCCCACGCGCTGCTCATGGAAGTGCGCATCCGCGAAACCATCCGCTCGTGGAAACTCCCGGTCATCACCGAAGTGCGCGGCAGCGGATTGTTGTTAGGCGTGGGACTCGAACCCGCCCTCATCCCGACTCCGGAAGGCAAGACGCCGGCGCTCGTCGTCGTGAACAAACTGATGGAACTCGGACTGCTGGTTCCTCCGGCTGGCCCGAACACCTTCCGTCTGCTGCCACCGCTCAATGTCACCGAAGCCGAAATCGATGAGGCGCTGGGCATCATCAAGACAGCGCTTGAGGAGCTGGGGACCAGGGGCTAGGGGCTGGATAAGAGAAAGAGACTAGACCATGCATATTCAATACTATCGCGACTTGTTGGTGTGGCAGAAGGCAATGGATCTTTGTGTGGAAGTTCATAATGCCACGCTGACTTTCCCCAAACAGGAGATCTTTGGCTTGAGCGCGCAAGTGAACCGCTCCGTGGTTTCAGTTCCTTCAAACATCGCGGAAGGTCATGGCAGAAAAACCACTCCTGATTTCATTCATTTCCTATACATCTCTCGTGGCTCGCTGAATGAAGTGGAAACCCAGATCACCCTCGCGATGCGCTATCATTATTTGAGCGAAGTCGATCATGACGAGCTCCTGCAACGATGTGGCGAAGTCGGCCGCATGCTCAACGGCCTGATCGACTCACTCGAACGCCGCCTCGCTTCTTCCTGATTCCCTCTTCTTTCTCTTCTCCGGCCTCCAGCCCCTGAACCCTGGCCCCTCAATCTTCCCATGAAACATCTTCTCTCCATCGAACAACTCAGCGTTGCTGAAATCACCGCGCTGCTTGAATCCGCCGCATACCTGAAGCGCCAGCGCGGCAGGGACGGCAAAAAACTCGAAGGCCAGACATGGGCCCTCATTTTCACCAAGTCCTCCACGCGCACCCGCGTGTCGTTCGAAGTGGGCATCCGCGAGCTTGGCGGCTTTCCGATGTTCCTTTCCAAAAACGACATCCAACTCGGCCGCGGCGAGCCGATCAAGGACACGGCGCGCGTGCTCGGCCGGATGGTCCACGGCGCAATCATCCGCACCTACGCCCAACAGGATGTCGTGGACTTCGCGGATTTTTCCGGCATTCCGACGATCAACGCACTCACCGATGACGAACATCCCTGCCAGATCCTCGCCGATCTTCTCACCGTTCAGGAAAAGCTCGGCGGTTGGGAAAACCGCAAGGTCGCATTCGTCGGCGATGGGTTTTCCAACATGACGCGCTCGTGGATGTGGGCGGCCAAGCGGCTTGGCTTCGAGCTCGCGGTGGCCTCGCCGGCTTCCTGCCAGCCGCCGGCGGAGTTTCTAACAGAGCTTGATGCGCCGAACGTGAGCATCACCCCGGATCCCGCGGTGGCGGTCAAGGGCGCGCATGTCATCAATACCGACGTCTGGCTTTCGATGGGCCAGGAGGACCAGAAGGAGAAGGAACTGGAATTCGCCGGATTCGAGGTGAATGCCGGGCTGCTCACACACGCCGCGCCGGGGCACATCGTCCTGCACTGCCTGCCGGCCTACCGCGGCAAGGAGATCAGCGAGGAAATCCTGGAACTCCACGCGGATACCATCTTCCAACAAGCCGAAAACCGCCTCCACGCACAGAAAGCCGTGCTCGTCGCCATCGCGCGGTGATGGCGATGGAGCGCGGACTTCAGTCCGCGTCGCTGGCCCATCGGGCGGACTAAAGTCCGCGCTCCGTCAAGACATCCCGGCACCAGGCCAGCGCCATGAGGGCATAGCCGGTGCCATAGGGTTGATGATAACTGTAGAGCGGGAAGTCCCACCAGGAACCGTCTTTTTCCTGCCTTCCCACGAGGATGGATGCGAGCCGCCGGGCGTAGGGCGCCTGCTTTTCGCGGGGCAGCAGCGCGACGGACTCGGTGAAGTAATAAATGCCGTAGTAATAGAAGTAGCCGGCGATGCGGAAATGCGCCTCATGCGGAATGGGCCGCTTGCGGCCGATGTCGAGCCAGCCTTCGCGATCGAGAAAACGCTGCGCCCATGTTTCGATGACTTCATCGGTGACGGTTTCATCGCCGAACACGCGCAGGGCGGCATTGCATGACTGCGAGCGCGCCAGCGAACCGGCCGGGCGGTTGATATCCAGCCGCGGATGGTTCCGGTACGCATGGGAATAGGTGTAGGAGAAATCCGGCGTGCGTTGGCGGCGTATCGCGGCAAGCGAGGATTTGACGATCGGACCGTCAAGCGTGAGGCGCATCGCATCGCGGGCGGAAGCCATGGCCAGCAGCATGGTGGCGGTGGTGAATGATGTGGGCAGGCCGGATGGCTTGCGGGTTGCCAGACCATCGAAGACATCAAGATAGCCCCAGCCTCCATCCACGTCCTCGAAGCGGTTTGCCAATGCGATCTGCTCTTGAGCAAGGCGGGCCCACTCCGCTTTTTTCGCCGGATCCTGCTCGCGGGCGTGGAGACGCGTCAGGGCGCGGAGGCCATAGGCGTGGCCCCACACGTTGTAAGTGGTGGTGGTGTCGGCGCGACGGAGTTTCGGCAGTTCTGCGGCTGTCCATGCGGCGGCCTTGTCGATGGCGGCACCGGCATGCGGCCGCGCATCGCGGGCGTCGATGAGGCCGGAGAGCGCGATGCCGGAAGCGCCGGCGCGAAACGCGTGATGCGCGCCGGGCAGCGGCGCATAGACGGTGAGGCCCTTGGTCATCGTCGGCCCGCCCCATGAACCGTTGGAGTTCTGGGAATTTGTTAGAAAATCGACACCGCGGGTGATGGCGGCATCGATTGCCCCGGCCGTGGCTGCGGGTCGTCCGGCCGCTTCATCCGCAATCGCCGTGCCCGCCATGAAGACAAGCGCGGCAGTGAGGCAATGGCATGTGAGGCGGGCGCTCATCGGCATGATTCACGGCACCACGACCACCTGCCCGGGCTCGAGGCCGGAGAGGATTTCGCACTCATCATTGAAGACGCGGCCGCGCTTCACCGGGCGGCGCTCGGTTTTGCCATCGGCCAGTTTCACAGCGACCGTCCAACCTGCCGTGTCTGACTGCAGTGCCTTGGATGGCAAGACGATCGCATCTGGCGTTTGATAGGCGATCACGCTGATGTTGGCGGAAGACGCCGGGGCGGCATTGAGCCCTTCCGGCCATTGGGCGCTGAACGTGGCACTGAACTGTCCGTCCGGGCCTGGGGCGGGATTGATATCCATCAGTTTGACTGGAAACTCCGCATCCTCGCGGCCTGCGAGCCAAGCCACACCGGCGGCGTCCGGGCCGAGCTGGCCTGCGGCATCGCCTTTCAACGAGGCCGCGAGATTCATCGGCGCGGTGGCCGGGATCAAGGTGGCAAACGGCCTGCGCGCCGCGGGTTTCCCGTAGGTGACGAGCGACTTGACCGCATCCCCGGTGGTCCAGCGGCCGTTCTCGATGACGCCGTGATAAAACAAGCCATCAGCCGGGGCGGTGAAATCGAACTGCTTGCGGTCCGCCTCCAGCTTGGCGAGGGATTCCTTTTCCCGCGCGGCGGCGATTTCGAGAGCCTCGAGTTCGAGTTTCTTGCGCGCGATGGCGATGGGTGCCTCTTGCTCGTATTTGGCAAGGGCGATGGCCGCATCGCGCTCCGCATCCGCGAGCTTGAGCGCTTCGCGAGGCAGCAGCACCTCATGGCTGCGCTTTTGTGCGAGTTGTTGCATGCGGAAGTCGAACTCTGCGGCCTGCACAAGATCTTTCTGGCGGACCAGGATGATTTCCTCGGTCTCTTCTGTTAGATCATCCGCTTCATACATCTTCTGCAGCTGCCGTAGTTCCTCGCGCTGGTTTTCGAGAAACATCTCCGCCCGCTTGAGTTTTTGATCGGCGGCTTCCGCGTCGGCCTTGCGGCGGATGTTGGTGAAATAGCTGTTTTCCTCGCTGGCCTCGCTGGCCGCGCGCCGCAATGCCTCAAGCCGCTGCGGCGTGGTTTGCTCGAGGAGTTTGAGATCCAATGCGGCCTGGGCGATCTCATGGGCGCTTTTGTCATTCGCCTTGCGGGTGTCGTGGAGTTTCTGGTCGATTTTCTCCGGATCGAAGGCGACCAGCACATCGCCCTTGGACACACGGCTGCCATGTGGGGCGATGCGCATGATTTCGTAATCCGTCCACGCGGCTGCGCCGAGTTCCAGCAAGACGACCTCCCCAGGCAGCGCGGTGGCCGCGATGGAATGGCGGATCGCGAACGGGCGTTTCTCGATGGTGATTTCGGCGGATTGCGCGGCATGTGCCACCAGCGCGGCAGCCATCACGACAGAGATGGGAGAAAGAACGCGGATCATGAGGTGGATGGTGAATGGGAGGGATGGGCGCGGGTGCCACAGGCGATTCAACGCGGCAAATAACGGGCACTTCATGCGGATTTGCAAGCACCGGCCGCCGCCAGCATTTCCTCGATGCGTTTTTCCGAAACCTTGCCAACACATGGCAGGTCCGGCGCGAATAGGGAAACGCGGTATTCCTCAAGCGCCCAGCCCAGCGGCCAAAACGCGGGATCGTCCGGCGTTTCCGTCCATTTTCTAAACCATGGCAGCCACAGGCGGCGGAGGCGCTGCATCTTCTCCAGATCCTTGACGATGGGCAGTGAGGAAATCCTGCCGAGCCGCGAGCGGATGGCCCGGAGGCGGCGCGGATAATCGCGCAATCCCGCATAGCCCGCGTGCCATGCGAATCGCCGACGCAACAACCACGCGAGTTGTTCATCGATGTCCTCGGCGATTTCGCCCAGGTTGCGGTCCTTGCGATGGCGTGCGAGCCATTCGTGGATGCCGGGGAGGATCTCCATCACTTCATCGAGGCTCGCGCCGATGGCCGTGGCCGCTTCAAACCAGCGCCCGCGCGTTTTTTCTGTTAGATAGCGGAAATCGTCGGGGGATTTCGGAAACACACCGCCAGCCGCCCCCTCCGCGGCTAACAGAATCAAATCATCCATCGAGGTGCCGCCGGTGCCGAGGCGCGGCAGTTCGATCTTCGCCATCATGCCAAGCGGAAACTTTTTCCGCAGGTGATCGACCTGTGCGGGATGTGCGAGACACAACAAGCGGGCACCGCCCGCACGGTGGGACTCGGCCGCTTGCGCCGCGCTGGCGAAGGCGCGCACGCCGACGCTTTTCCCCTCATCCACCAGCGCCGGAAATGCCGGGCCGCCGGGGGTTTCCACACGTGGCGGCAGGCTCTCGCCATCCCATGAGCTGATGCCGCTGCGTTCAATGTCCGCATTGGCCGCGGCTTCGAAACGGACGCGCATGCGGTCCGCGAGTTGAAGTTTCAACAGCGCCACATCCTCGCCCAGCGCGAGCTCGTTGCCATCGTCATCGCAAACCCAGATTTTGGTAATCAGATGCGGCGGCAGCCTTGAGATATCATAAGCGTCCGCCGGAATGAAAGCGCCGTTGTGTTCCTTCACATGATCGGAAAGCGCCTGGAGGATCGAAGCATCCTTGGGCGCGTGGCACCAGAGATCCGCGAAACCATCGGCCATCTGTGCGATCGGCTGGCAGGCGCGGCGGTAGTCTTTGGGCAGCGAGCGCAGCAGGATTTCGGCACGCTCGCGCAGGTTTCCATCCACGCCCCAGCCCGGCAGCCATGGCGGCAGCTTGGGTAGTTGATCGACGTGCACGCCAAGCGTCACACCATCGTCGCGCTCGCCCGAGGCGGCATGATAGTAAAGCGGATACTCCTCGCCATCGTGCGTGAGCGAGTCCGGAAACAAGTCGAGTCCGAGCGATTCGAGATCCTCATCCAACACATCGGCAAGCGAAAGGGTGAGGGCATCCTCATGCTGCGCCAACCACTTGTGAAAGGCCGCCGCGGTGTTGATATCCTCGGGAATCCGCTCTTCGCAGAAACGCAGCACCGCCTCCTCGCTCCACAAGCCACCGGGGCGGCGGAGTTTTTCCTCCACTGCGGTGATCGATTCGCGCATTGCTTCGATCTCATCAATAAAACGGCAGCGTTTCCGCAAGCCGCCGCCTAACAGGCCCTCACGCAGGAACACGGAACGTGCGGCCTTCGCGTCCACCCGGCCGTAGTGAACGCGCCGTGCCGCCACCACCGGCAGGCCGCCGCAGATGACGGTTTCCTTGCCATAAACCGCGCCTTGTTTCTCATCCCAATGCGCCTCGCCATAACGGCTGCGGCAAAGATGCGGAGCGACCTGTTCGACCCATTCCGGATCGATGCGCGCCACCCGCCGCGCCCACAGGCGGGTGGTTTCCACCAGTTCCATGGCCACCACCCACTCGTGGCGCTTGGGGATGCCGAACAAGCCGGAGCCGGGAAACACCGCGAAAAATCCGCCGGAAGCACTGCGGTAGGCCTTGTTCTCACGGTCCCACAGGCCGAACTGCCGAGGCACGCCAGCGAGCAGAGAGCGGTGGATGGCGGCGTATGATGGGTCCTTGCCCAAGGCAGGAACTTTCACTTTCCATTCTCTTTCCAACAACTCCTCAAGCTCATCCGCCACATTTGCCCACTCCATCACCCGGCGGGCGTTGAGAAAGGCCGTGGCGCAGAACTTCCGCAGCGCGTTGCGCTTCCAGCGTCCGTTGGCTTCGCGGAACTTCATCACATCCCGCCACATGCGCAGGATGCCGATGAAGTCGCTCTCGCCATCCTTCCATCTGGCATGCGCCGCGTCTGCCTCGCGGATTTTTTCCGCCGGGCGCTCGCGTGGATCGTTGCTTTCCAGTGCGGCGATGATCGGCAGCATTTCGGCGAGGCAGTGTTCCTCGCGCGCTTCGATGAGCATCCGCCCGAGCCGCGGGTCCACCGGCAGGCGCGACATACGACGTCCGTAGTCGGTTAGATTTTTCTCGCGGTCCAGCGCACCCACCTCGCGCAGTGTGCGGTAGCCTTCGGCAATGGCTTTCGGCGCGGGCGGATCGAGGAAGGGAAACTCGGAAATTTCCGGCAGGCCGAGTGCCTTCATCCGCAGGATCACTCCCGCCAGCGAACTGCGGCGGATTTCCGGATCGGTGAACTCCGGGCGCTCTGTTAGATCATCCTCTTCATAAAGCCGCAGGCAGACGCCATCCCGCACGCGGCCGCAGCGGCCCTTGCGCTGGCGCGCGCTGGCCTGGCTGACCGGCTCGATTTGCAAGCGCTGCACGCCGCGCCCCGGGCTCCAGCGGTTGACGCGGGCGATGCCGGAATCGATCACGCAGGCGATGCGCGGAATGGTCAGCGAGGTTTCCGCCACATTGGTGGCGAGGATGATGCGCCGCTGGTTGCCGGGATTGAACACGCGCTGTTGGTCGCCCAGGCCGAGCCTTGCAAACAAGGGCAGCACCTCGGTGCCGGGATAACGCCGCCCCTCCAACACGTCCGCGCACTCGCGGATCTCACGCTCGCCGGGCAGGAACACCAGCGCGTCGCCGCGCGGATCAAGACCGCTCAACATGTCCACCGCGCGAGCCACGTGCTGCGGCAGATCCTCGTCGTCATTCGGCGGCAGGAAAAACTCCGCCACCGGAAACATCCGCCCCGGAGCTTCGATCACCGGAGATGGTTTGCCATCCATCGTGAAAAACGCCGCGAACGATCCCGCGTCGAGCGTGGCGGAGGAGATCACGAGTTTGAGATCCTTGCGCTTTTCCAGCAGCCGCTTGAGATATCCTAACAGGAAATCGATATTCAGCGAGCGCTCGTGCGCCTCGTCGAGAATCAGCACCTGATATTGCCGCAGCAGGGGATCGCCCTGGGTTTCCGCCAGCAGGATGCCATCGGTCATGAACTTGATGCGCGTCTCGCGCGAGAGTTTCTCCTCGAAGCGCACCTGATAGCCGACGTATCCGCCGAGCGGCACCGCGAGCTCCTCGGCCACGCGTTTCGACACACTGGCCGCCGCGATGCGCCGCGGCTGCGTGCAGCCGATGCGCCCACCCTCCGGGCCCATCGCCTCCGCCACCATCTTGGGAAGCTGCGTGGTTTTGCCGGAGCCGGTGTCGCTTACCACCACGATCACCTGATGCGCCTTGAGCGCCGCAAGGATTTCCTGCCGGTGCTCGACCACCGGCAGCTCCGCAGGGTAATTCCAGTTTCCGGAAAATTCCTTCATCCGGAAATCATCGGGTGCATGGAGCGGACAGCGTGCGGGAAAGCGCGCTCCTCAGGGTTCAATAGCTGCGCCCCCACAGCGCGCGGGTGGCTGTTTCCTTGCCTGTTAGAAAACACCTGCCGCCTGCGGTTTGCGGCAGCGGCACGGAATCGAGCGGGATGCAGCGGATGGTGATCTTGTGCTGCTTGGAGAGCTCGTCCTCCTGCTCCGGCGTGCCGGCCCATGGCGTGAGCAGCCAGCCGGGGTTTTCGGTGGCCCAGTGGGCGTGGAAGGTTTCCAGCGAATCGCAGGGCGTGATGTTCGCGTTGCGGAAGGCGGTGGCGCGATCTAACAGATGGTGGTGAATTTGATCCAGAATTTCCACGGCGGAGCGGATGAAGTCCTCCTTCACCGGGAAATCCTTGACGGAAACCGCCTGGTCGCGGCGCTGGACGCAGCACTTGCGCGTCTCGATGTCGCGCGGGCCGATCTCGATGCGGATGGGCACGCCCTTCTTGATCCACTCCCATTTCTTGATGCCACCGCCGAGGTCGCGGGTGTCGACGTGCACGCGCAGCGGCTCGCCGTGATACATCTGGTGGCGCAGCGTTTCCGCGAGTGCCTGGCACGAGGCGATCACCGCATCGCGCGAGTCTTCCTTTGGCGTGATCGGCAGGATGACGATGTGCTGGGTGGCCACGCGCGGCGGCAGGATCAGGCCGTCGTCGTCGGCATGGGCCATGATGAGGGTGCCGATCATGCGGGTGGAAACGCCCCATGAAGTGGTGTGGGCGTGTTGGACGGTGCCGTCGCGGCCGGTGAAGGCGATGTTCTGGGCTTTCGAGAAATTCTGGCCGAGGTAGTGCGAGGTGCCGGCCTGGATGGCCTTCTTATCCTGCACCATGGCTTCCACTGTTAGAGTCATCTCAGCGCCGGGGAAGCGTTCGTTTTCCGTCTTCTCGCCGGGGATCACCGGGATGGCGAGGTGATCGCGCAGGAACTCTTCATAGACGCCGTGCATGAGGCGGGTTTCGGCGATGGCCTCGTCCTTGGTTTCATGGGCGGTGTGGCCTTCCTGCCAGAGGAACTCGGCGGTGCGCAGGAACAAACGCGGGCGCATTTCCCAACGCATCACGTTGGCCCACTGGTTGATCAGCAGCGGCAGGTCGCGATAGGACTCGATCCAGCGCGCGAATGCCGCGCCGATGATCGTCTCGGAGGTCGGCCGGATGACGTAGGGCTCGGCCAGTTCGCCGGTGGGGATCATCTTGGTTTTCCCGGTGACCGGATCTTTCACCGCTTCGAGCCGGTGATGCGTGACCACAGCGCACTCTGTGGCGAAGCCCTCGGCGTGCTCGGCTTCCTTTTCGAGATAGGAAAGCGGGATGAGCAGCGGAAAATAGGCGTTCTGGTGGCCGGTGGCCTTGAATTTCCGGTCAAGCTGTTGATGGATGAGCTCCCAAATGCCGTAGCCCCACGGCTTGATGACCATGCAGCCGCGGGTCTCGGAGTTTTCCGCGAGGTCTGCGGCTTTGATGACTTGTTGATACCACTCGGGGAAATCCTCGGCGCGGGTGGGGATGATGGCGGTCTTTTCGGCGGACATGGCGGCTGCCGGGATTGGAATCACGGCAGGGGGAAAAGAGCATCAAAAAAAGCATGGAAATCCCAGTTTGACAGCCATTGGGCAAGTTGCCTTACTCGCCCCGTTCTCAATTCAAAACCCCGCACGCGCATGAGCGATAACGAAAACCAAGCCCCGAATCCGTCCAAACAAACGTCGAGCGTGCCTCTCAAGAAGGAAACCGTCCGCGTGACCCTCAAAGCCGCCGACGCGCCTGCCGTTCCGTCCGCCACCGTGCCGCTTGCGCCGCCGGTGCGCCCGCCCGTTCCCGGTGGCGCCCCTCGTCCGCCGGCACCGACGGTGCCGCTGCGCCCCGCAGGAGCGCCCACCGCGCCCGCGCCGACGATCAAGCTCGCCACCAGCGCGGCTCCGCTCACCCCGGCATCGCCCACCGTGGCTCTCAAGCCAGCGGCCACTCCCACGCTGCCCAAGGCCACCGTCCAGCTGCAGCCTCCCACGACTCCGCTTGGTGCCACTTTATCCTCGCAAGCGCCGACGCTGGTGGCTGACGACGATGAGGAGGAAGCTCCCCAGGAGCGCATGATCGACATCCTCGCCGGGGTGGGCTTCGCCGCCGCCCTGCTGGTGCTGGTTTTCCAACTGATGCTCGCCAACACTTGGATCAGCGCCGAGGACAATCCGAAGTCCGGCGATTGGTCGCAGCTCATCGAATAAGCACTAAACTCCCAACTTTTCAAAAATCATGGCCTGGCCCATCATCAACACCGTGCTCGCCGCAATCGTCCTCTACCTCGCCTTCGCGGCGGGAGCCCTTCCTTTAGGCTGAGTCGGCATTCACAAACCGTTTTCAAGAGCCGTCTTGCGCATCCCGCAGGGCGGCTCTTGACGTATCCGGCATCACGCTCCAAGGTCCGCGCATGGCTCTTAACCTTACCGAAGCGAATTTCCAATCCGAAGTGATCGACTCCAGCGTGCCCGTGCTCGTGGACTTCTGGGCCGAATGGTGCGGCCCCTGCAAAATGATCGGCCCCGTGATCGACCAAGTCTCCACCGAACTCGCCGGCCAGGCGAAGGTGGGCAAGGTGAACGTGGACGAAGCCCGCGACCTGGCGGTGAAATACAACGTGCGCTCCATCCCGCTGCTGCTGTTTTTCAAGAACGGCGAGGTGAAGGACCAGATCGTCGGAGCCAGCGTCACCAAGGACCAGCTCAAGGCGAAGTTGCTCGCGCTCTGAGCCCGCTCATGGCGAGCAGCAGGCGGCGGAGGCTTTCTTCCGGCTTCGCGGCCGTGGCAATGCGGATCACCGCGTGCGCCGGCAGTTCGCCCGGGGCCTCAAACGCGGCGTCGAGCATCGGTTGATCGCCAAGCCGGGCGTCTGAGACCACATCGTGGTTTGCCTCGCGTTGCCGCAGGCGTTCGCCGGCGGTGGATTCATCGGCCTCGGCGAGGATCCATTGCAGATGTCCGTCGCCGAGGGTTGCGCGCAAGCGGTCGCGGAAAGCGCGTTTGGAAAACGTGGCGTCGAGAATCACGCCGTGGCCCCGGCGCAGGGTCTCTGCGGCATCGCGGATCATCTTTTCATAAGTGCGCTCTGTCATGTCCGCGGCATAGAGTTTCGCGCGGCTCGCGGCATCGCCGCGGTGGTGCGGCGGCACTCCGGCGAGTGTCTTGCGGAGTGTGTCTGAGGAAATCATCCGCCAGCCAAGCGCGTGTGAGAGGGTCGTGGCGAGGGTGGACTTTCCCGAGGCCACGCGGCCCATGACGACCAGCGCCAGCGGAGAAGAGCCGCACACCGCGTATTGCAGCGCGAGTTGGAAATAGCGCCGCGCGTTCTCCGCGGCTGCGGCGCGTTCGCCATCGTCGGCCATGTCCGCCACGCTGTGCAGGCTTTCCACCTTGCCGCGGACATAGGCGCGGTAGCATTTGTAGAAATCCATCAGCTCTTCCATCTCCGGATCATCTAACAAATCCGCCAGCCGCCGGATGACGAAGCGCGCGAGATCCGGCCGGCCGTGGTAGTCGAGATCCATGGCGAGGAACGCGGCGTCGCTGGCCACGTCGAGGTGGCGGAAGCGGTCATTGAACTCGATGCAGTCATAGATCTGCAATTCGCCGCCGGTGACATGGATGTGGTCGAGATGAAGGTCGCCATGGCAATCGCGGATCCAGCCGTCCGCCACGCGTTTTTCGAAAAGCGCGCGCCGCCGTTTATAACAACTCGCGGTGAAGGAGCGGATCGCCCCGAAGGCCGCGCGCGAGAGGGTTTTGCCGATGAAGCGGCGGGTTTGCGCGAAGTTCTCGTCGGTGCTGACGCGGAGTTTTTCCACGCTTCCCCACTCGGCGACCTCCGGTGGCGACGGTTGTTTCTGATAGAAATCCGCCAGTGTTCGGGCCACCCGTTCCAGTTCGGGCTCGCCGGCGGTGCCGGAGCGGATGCGGGAGTCGAGGAAGCCATCGGGCGTGAGATGGCGCATGACCACGGCGTGTTCCGCGACCGGGCCATCGCCGCCGATGGCGAATCCATCCTTGCCGCGCGTGATGGACTCCACTTCGAGATAGACGCCTGGCGCGAGGCGGGAGTTGAGTTCCACCTCGCGCTGGCAGAAGTGGCGGCGTTTCTCCAGTGTGGAGAAATCGAGAAACCCGAAGTCCACCGGCTTCTTGATCTTGTAAACCAGCGGCGGAACCAGAAAGACCATCGACGCATGGGTGTGCGCCTCGCGGACTTCCTCCGGCCGGTGCGGATACGAGGCCGGATCACGCAGGAAGACCAGCAAGCCGGGATTCATGTGCTTGTGCATCATTTCTCCTCCCGCAGGCATCATCGCCGCGCCAGGGCTGCGGCGCAACCGGCATCTCAGCCGCGCCAGGCCTTGATGCGCAGTGTGAGCGGCTCCACCCACTGGGCCGCCAGCGCGAAAAACCCGCAGAAGAGAAGGGTTCCCAGCACGGCTTGCCAGGGGTTGAGCGAGTTTGCCAGCCAGCTATCGATGCCGATGCCGAAGATGCCGCCATAAAGGACGATCACGTGGCCGACATAGATCGGAAAGGTGTTGCGGCCGATGGTTTGGAACCACGGCGCGCCGGGGCGGCAGCGTTGCTCGATCCAGATGAGCAACGCCAGAACCATCAGAATTTCCCCGACCCGGCCGTGAAAGGCGGCGGGCAGCACGCGCGGCTGTGCCGGGTATCCCAGCGCGTCCAGCAGCAGACCGCCGAGCTGGCGGTCCAGCGCCCAGCCAAGGCACTTGAGCAACAGGCCGATGGCCAGAAACGGCAACGGGCTGAGGGTGCCGCCGGATTTGCCCGTGCGCTGGCGGACCAGCACGCCGATGGCGGTGCCATAGAGCGTGAAGCCTGTCCATGGTGCCAAAGGAAATGGTGCGGAAGGGCCTTTGAGCGGGTTTTGCAACCACTGCGGCACCCCGATTGGCAGTGGCCCGGCGGTGTTTGCAATAACCACGGAAGCCAGGAAGACCGCGGATCCGGCGGCGAGGCAAGTGCCGGCCAGCACCCATGGCCCGGCCCGGCGCAGGAGCCCGAAGATGGCGATCATGGCCAGCAGGCCCACCGCAATGCACTGCAGCACGTGGAATGACTGCAACCACGGATCCCACTCGCCCTGCAACATGCGCGGCAGTTGCCGCAGGTTCACCTGCAGCAGGTAGCCCCAGAAAAACAGCTCCACCGCGCGCAGCAGCCCGCGGCGCACGCGACGCTGCCTGAAGAATCCGGGCTCGCTCGAACCGCTCAGCAGGTAGGCGAAAATCACGCCCGTCACCGTGAAAAACATCGGTGCGGCAAGCCCGCGCACATAAAGCCACCAGTCATAGAGCAGCCGCCCCGACACCCGCCACTCCGCCGCAAGCGTGACATCCACAAAGTGCCCTTCCAGCATCAGCAGGATCGCCACGGCCCGCGCCATGTCGATGAAACGGAGCCGGAAAACAGAGACAGGCGCGGTGGTGGCGGGCATGCGGCGGGAGGCAACCTTGCCTGCCCGGTCTGCGGTGGCCAGCCCGAATCAAGTGCCGTTTGCCACAGGCCCGCAAAAAAACCGGCGTCCTGTGCAAGGACGCCGGCTTCGGGATGGATTGGCACCGGAACTCGCGGTGCAGACATATGGTTTCCTATTCAGGAGCCGCTTCTTCAACAGCTTCCTTGACATCATCCGCAGCGCCTTCCACAGCGGATTTGGCGGCGGCCGCGGCCGCGGCGGCTTCTTTCTTCGCTTTTTCCGCAGCGGCCTCGGTGGCGGCCTTGAGCTTGGCGGATTCTGCGGCAGCGGCGGCGGCTGCTTGATCGGCGGCCTGCTTGGCCTGTTCCGCGGCCTTGTCCGCCTCCTCGGCCACGGCACCGGCCATGCCCTTCACGCCCTCGGCGATTTTCTCAGCACCGGCGTCCATTTTCTCGCTCACGGTTTCCTTGGGCTTGCAGCCGATGAGCAGTGCGGGAATCGCAATCAGCGGGATCCAAAGTTTGTATTTCATGGTCGTTTTATGGGGTTGGTTGGGAATGCATCATTACATTCCTGTCAGATAGTCTGGTGGCATCATCCACCGCTGTCAAAAACTCATTTCCGCGGGCTGGCGGTTTTTGTTAGGAGGAAAATTCGGGATTTACCCGGCGTGGGCGGCTGGCAGACTCCGCGGGTGCATCCACCCGCCAAACGCCAGGCCGGCATCCTCATTCCCGCATTTTCCCCGCGCCGTGAGGGGGACTTCGGCATCGGGGACACGCAGGCGCTGCGCGAGTGGGTCGATTGGGCAGCCGACCACGGCGTGGGTTTCATCCAGTTGCTGCCGGTCAACGAGAACGGCCCGGACGAGAGCCCCTACAGCGCCATTTCCTCCGCCGCGCTGGATCCGATCTATCTGACGCTGGATGAAACGCGGCTGCCGTGGCTGACAGCGGCGGAGGTCTCCAATGCCCGCGAGCGTCTTGGCGAGGCCTTGCATGCGGCGTTGGTGGACTACCCGGCGGTGCGGCAGGCGAAGCGCACGCTGCTGGAGCTGGCGTGGTCCAAGTTTGAAGGCGCGGGCGCGGCGCTGGAGAAGGAATTCGCGCGCTTCCAGCGGCAGGAGGGCGAGTGGCTGGACGACTACTGCCTGTTCCGCTTCCTGATGGAGCACCACGGCGAGTCGCTCACCTGGGACCGCTGGCCGGAATCCTGCCAGACGCCACGGCTGGCGCGCGGGTTTCTGGAAAACCTGCGGCGGCTGGATGCGGCGGCGGTGGATTACCGGCTCGGGTTTTTCGCCTTCGTCCAGTGGCTGTGCCACCGCCAGTGGCAGGCGCTGCGCGAGCACGCGGATTCCCGCGGCGTGAAATTGATGGGCGATGTGCCCATCGGCATCAGTTGGCATTCGTGCGATGTGTTTTTCCAGCGCGATGAATTCCACCTCGATTGGTGCGGCGGCTCGCCACCGGAGGGGATGAGCCAGAACGATCCGTTTTTCCAACAATGGGGCCAGAACTGGGGGATTCCGCTCTACCGCTGGGACCACATGGAGGCCAATGGTTTCCGCTGGTGGAAATCGCGCATCACGCGGCTCACCCGGATTTTCCGGATTTTCCGGCTGGATCACATCCTCGGCTTTTATCGGATCTACGCCTTCCCCTGGCGGCCGGAGCGCAACCATGAATTCATCGGCCTATCCTACGAGCAGGCCGCGGAGATGAACGGCGGCCGGCTGCCGCGCTGGTTCCTGCGGCCGGACGACACGGTGGAAAACAAGGCCGCCAACCGCGCCGATGGCGACATCCGCCTGCGCGCCGTGCTGGAGGCCGCGAACGGCGCGGAAGTCATCGCCGAGGACCTCGGCTGGGTGCCCGAATACATGCGGCCGCACCTCGCGGACCTGGACATCACAGGCTTCCGCATTCCGCACTGGGACTGCAACGAGTTCGGCCACCCCACGCCGGCCAATTGTTTTCCGGAAAACTCCTTCGCCACTTTTTCCACCCACGACCATGACTCCATCAACGGCATCTGGCGCGGCTGCCTGCGGGTCATCCAGCAGCATCAGGAAAACCCCACCGAGCACTCCGGCTGGCAGTCCCACGGCGCCCACAACACGCTGCGGATCCTTTCCGAGTTCGCCGGCATTCCGATCCCCGCCCACGGGCTGTGGCCGCCCTTCACCGAGGGCATCCGCCTGCGCCTTCACAAGGCCCTGTTTTCATCAAACTCCCGCTACGCCGTGCTCATGATCACCGAGCTCTTCGATCTCGATGAGCGCATCAACCACCCCGGCACCCGCGGCGGGGAAAACTGGCGCTTCCGCCTGCCATGGACGCTCGCCCAAATCGAGGCGGATCCCCGGCTGCAGGAAATCTGCCGCAAGTTCGCCGCGGTGATCAGCATCACCCGCCGGGCACCCTGACGCGCTGGGAGTGAAACCCGGTATTGCACTCTCCGCCGCCCATCCGCAGACTCCCGGCCATGGACCTTGACTTGATCGACGTGCAGTTCGACCTCCGGAGCATCAAGCCCCGCGAGCTGGAGGAGGCTTTCGAAGACCCCTTCGCCGTGCGCTTCCTGCCGGATGCGGAACGCGGCGACGGTGCCACCCGCTTCTTCGCACTCGGCCGCACGGTGGCGGACCGCCACCTGTTCTGCGCCTTCAGCACCGATGGAAAAACCGCCCGGGTCGTCGCCGCGCGCGAAATGTCCGAAACCGAGCGGAAATTCTACGACCGCAAATACGCCGAGCTGCGCTGAAACATCCCGACCCCTTTTCCCCATGAACACCATTTCCCGCTGGTCCGAGATCCCCGAGTTCGCCGATGAGGCTGCCGAAGCCCGTTTCTGGGAAACCCACGAGCTCGATGGCCGCCTCATGGCCACCTCCGTGCACGAGGCCGATTCCCGCGAATCCACCACCATCACCCTGCGCTTCGATCCACGCATGCTCTCGCGCATCAAGCGCATCGCCCGCTCCCGTTTCCTCAACTACCAGTCGATGATGAAACAATGGCTCGCCGAGCGGCTGGAGGACGAAATGCGCAAGCTCTAACAGGTCATGAACCAGCTCGATCAACTCAAGCAGCTCACCACCGTCGTTGCCGACACCGGCGACTTCGAGTCGATGAAGATCTATCAGCCGCAGGACGCCACCACCAATCCCTCGCTCATCCTGCAGGCCGCCGCGAAACCGGAATACCGCCACCTCGTCGGGCAGGCGGTGAAGGAAAACGCCGGGGCCGGCATGGATGCCATCCTCGACCGCATCCTCATCCTCTTCGGCCTGGAAATCCTCAGGATCGTCCCCGGCCGCGTCTCCACCGAGGTGGACGCCCGGCTTTCCTTCGATACGGAGGGCACCATCGCCAAGGCCCGCCACCTGATCGCCGCCTATGAAAAGGAAGGCCAGCCGCGCGAGCGCATCCTCATCAAAATCGCCTCCACCTGGGAGGGCATCAAGGCCGCCGAGGTGCTGGAAAAGGAAGGCATCCGCTGCAATCTCACGCTGCTGTTCTCCTTCGCCCAGGCCGTGGCCTGCGCCGAGGCGGGCGTGCGGCTCATCTCGCCCTTTGTCGGCCGCATTCTCGATTGGCACAAGGCCGCCACCGGCAAGGACTACGATGCCGAGAATGATCCCGGCGTGCTGTCCGTCCGCCGGATTTACCATTATTACAAGAAACACGGCTACCAGACCGAGGTCATGGGCGCCTCGTTCCGCAACAAGGGCGAGATCCTCGCGCTGGCCGGCTGCGATTTGCTCACCATCAGCCCAGGTCTGTTAGGTGAACTGCAGGCTTCCACGGAAACCGTCATCCCCCACCTCACACCGGCCGAGGCGGCCCAGAGCGGCGATCCGAAGATCAGCCTCGACGAGAAAGCCTTCCGCTACGCCCTCAACGAGGACGCCATGGCCACCGAGAAAACCGCCCAAGGCATCCGCAACTTCGCCGCAGACATCGTGAAGCTCGAGGCGCTGGTGCGGGATTTCCCGCAAGCCTGACCGGCACATGTTTGCGCTTTGCGCGGAGCGCGGAAACGCCTAGCCTCGCGCTCATGGAGAGCGGGATTCAGGAGCGGCTCGAGGAGTTCATCCGGCGCAAGGGCCTGCGGCGCACCGGCCAGCGCGACCTCATCATCAAGTCCGCCTTCTCCAAGGACGAGCATTTCACCGCCGAGGAACTTTTCGACCGGGTGCGCAAGTCGAGCTCGGACATCTCGCGCGCCACGGTTTACCGCACGCTCGCGCTGCTGGTGGAGGCCGACCTGCTGCGCGAGATCGACCTCGGCGACAACCAGACGACTTACGATCCCAACTTCCTCGACAAGCCCGCGCACAACCACCTCGTCTGCATCGACTGCGGGCGCGTGGTCGAGTTCGAGGATTCCCACATCGACCTGCTCAACGACTGCGTGACCCGCCGGCTCGGCTTCCGGCCGGTCCGGCAAACGCTCAAGATCGAAGCGAGTTGCGAACAACTGCGCTTGAACGGCCGCTGCCCGAACCTGATCGCCTCGCGCTTGAGCGGCAAACGGCTGCGCAAGAAACGCTGAGCGTGGTTGTGGCGTCTCGCCGCAATGTCATAGGTTGATTGCTGCGAGACGCAGCAACCACGGCCATGCCATCACTCGGCGCGGCTCAGCCCGCGTTGTGCAGCTCCGCGAAAACCATGGTCCCGCCCGCCGTTTGCAGCGTGCTGACCAC
>Ga0105090_10000028_pt1 | contig 50634 bp, 43 predicted proteins | sample PPLLak3March2015_FD_79110 | JGI IMG/M metagenome (GOLD analysis project Ga0105090, IMG submission 79110) | Freshwater sediment microbial communities from Prairie Pothole Lake near Jamestown, North Dakota, USA - PPLs Lake P7 Core (1) Depth... | ecosystem: Environmental > Aquatic > Freshwater >...
GAAGATCATCGAGTTGAGCTTCTTCGTGATCTCGTCGTTCGCCTTCGCCAGGATCAGGCCGCGGCGCGGGCCGCGCAGCGTCTTGTGCGTCGTGCTGGTTACGACATCGGCATGCGGGATCGGGCTCGGGTAGACACCGGCCGCGATCAGGCCAGCGTAGTGCGCCATGTCGACCATGAAGTACGCACCGACCTCCTTCGCCACCTTCGCGAAGCGCGCCCAGTCGAAGCGCAGTGAATACGCCGAGGCACCGGCGATGATCAGCTTCGGCTTGTGCAGATGCGCCAGATGCTCCATGGCGTCATAGTCGATTTCCTCGCGCTCGTTCAGCCCGTAGCTCACGACCTTGAACCACTTGCCGGAGATGTTGAGCGCCATGCCGTGGGTCAGGTGCCCGCCCTCAGCCAGCGACAGCCCCATGATCGTGTCGCCGGGATTGAGCAACGCGAGGAAGACCGCCGTGTTGGCCTGAGCGCCGGAATGCGGCTGCACGTTGGCGGCGAGTTCGATCGTCGGATAGCCGAAGATCTGCTTCAGTCGCTCGAGCGCCAGCGTTTCGGCGACGTCGACGTACTCGCAGCCACCGTAATAGCGCTTGCCCGGATACCCTTCGGCGTACTTGTTCGTGAGCTGGCTGCCCTGCGCGGCCATGACCGCGGGGCTGGTGTAGTTCTCGGAGGCGATCAGCTCGATGTGCTGTTCCTGCCGTGCGTTCTCCTGCCGGATGGCAGCCCAGAGTTCGGGGTCGATCGCTTCGACCGTGTATGCGCTTCGCTTGAACATAGTTCCTCGCGTCGGGTTGCAAGTGGTTCGTCACTTGCCATCTGCCCAGGCGAACGGCAGCTACGCGGGTAGCAGTTAGGTCCGCGCTCCCCGGGTGTACTCACCCTTTCGCCAGTCACGCGGAACGGGATGGCAACGAAATTATGCCAGTGCGTGCAACGCCCACAGTCCCGCGGCGAGCGCCAGCAGCGGTCCGCTGAAAGCGCGCAGCACGGCCCAGAGCATCAGCGGCCCGCCCGCCGAGGCCGCGACGACCGCCTTGAAGACCAGGTTGGACGCGACCGCAACGCCGACGGCCGTGAGCGCGATTGCCTGAGACAGTGCGCCGTTGGCGAGCAGTTGCATCGACGACAGCGTGATCGCGTCGACATCGGTCAGGCCCGACACCGCGGCCAGCGCGATGAGCCCGCGCGAGCCCAGCAGGTCATTGGCCCAGGCCGCGAGCAGCAGGATGACGGCATAGATCGCGCCGAACCCGAAGGCGGTACGCAACTGAGTCGGATTGCGGAATGCCGCCTCACCGGCCGGCGGGGCCGTCGACGCCGAAGACCAGCGCCAGGCAATGCCAGCGACTGCGACCAGCAACGCCGGCACAATGACCAGTGCTGCGAGTGGCAAGGACGATGGCGCCACCACGCCGACCAGCACAAGTACGCGCACCAGCATCGTCGCATTCGCCAGCAGGATCACCAGCAGCGCCGCCGGCACGGGTTGGGCACCGGCGGCCGCGTGGCGTGCATAGACGAGTGTCGTCGCGGTGCTCGACGCCACGCCGCCGAGCACGCCGGTGAGCAGCAGGCCGTGGCGGCCCAGCGTCAGGCGCCAGGCGACGTAACCCGCGAGGCTGACCGCGGCCACCAGCACGACCATCAGCCAGATCTGGAACGGGTTCAACACATCGTACGGGCCGAACGGGCGGTCCGGCAGCAAGGGCAGGATGACCGCCGTCAGCACGGCAAACTGCAGCATCGACCGAATGTCCTGTCCGGTCAGTTTCTGGCTGAATCCTTCGAGTTCGGCCTTGAAGTAGAGCAGCGCCGTCATGCCGATGCCGAGCGACACCGCAAGCGTGCGATAGCCGTAGTAGTTGGCGGCGCCGAGGAAGAACACCACGATGGCGGCCACGACGGTCGTCGTGCCTGCATCGTCGTGGATCGACTCCCGGTCCTGCAGGTAGGCGGCAACCAGGGATCCGGCCACGCACACCGCGCCCGCGCCCAGCGCCCAGGCCGAGCCGGTCGCCTCCGTGAGAAGCGCGGCCAGCGAGCCGAGTACGGCGATCAGCGCGAACGTGCGCACCCCGGCCTTGGCCGAGGGCTTACGTTCGCGCTCGAGCCCGACCAGCAGCCCAATGCCGGCACTCAGGGCGAACGACACGACCTGTGTCAGGGTCGAATTCATCTCTGCACTGTAGCGACCGTAGCTGTGGCCGCCATGGCAGCGGTCAAGTCCGCGACGAAGATCAGGTCAGCGACTCGTCGCGTGCCTGCTCGAGATGCGTAACGTCACCCCAGTCGAGGATCGATAGCGCCAGCGGCGAGCCCTGCGCGCTGAGGCGGTTGATGCTCGCATTGAGCATCAGGTGCTCTCGTGGAGCGTCCCAGCCAAGGCCGCGTGCCGCGCGATAAGCCACATCGAGCACGCCGCCGTGCGTGACGATGGCGACCGTCTCGCCGCGGTGGCGCGACGCGATGTCATCCAGCGCGGAGAGCACGCGATCGATCAGTTGCTGCCCGCTCTCGCCGTCGTCCATCGCCCACGCGGGGTCGCGCATCCGCCAGAGCCTGAAGCCCTCCGGATGCCGGGCCGCGATCTCATCCGCCGTCAGTCCCTCGAAGACCCCGAAGGAGCGCTCGCGCAGGCGAGAGTCCGGATTGATGTCGAGGCCGAGACGCGCCGCGAAGGGTACGGCGGTCAGCCAGGCACGCGCCAGCTCGCTCGAATAGACCGCCGTGATCGCTTCAGCGGCCAGCCGCTCGCCCAGGCTCGCGGCCTGCCGGATGCCCGTCGCCGACAGCGGGATGTCGAGGTGACCCTGAATCCGGTGCTCGGCATTCCACGCGGTCTCGCCGTGGCGGATCAGCAGCAGCGCGGTCGACGTCACGCCAGGCGCGGATTGAGTGTGTAGGTGCCTGTGATCGACGCCTTGCCAAGCACGTGACCCTCGATGGCCCGCAGGACGTCACCCGCGGAGAACCGGCCGTCCACCGCCACCCGGTCGAGATCGAGCGCGTAGAGCGTGAAGACATAGTGGTGGACGATGGCATCGTTCCACGGCGGGCAGGGGCCGTCGTAGCCGAAGTAGTCACCGCTCATGTCGTGGTCGGTCGCGAACCAGCCGGTGTAGTCATTAAGGCCCTGGCGCGTTCCGTTGATCGCCGCCGGGCCGTTCTTGCCGCGCGGCGTGACGTCCTTCGAGTAGCTGCCGGCCTCGATCGCGCGGCTCGCCGCGGGAACATCGATCAGGGTCCAGTGGAAGAAGTCGACGCGCGGCAGGCTGGCCGGCACTTCGCGATCTTCCTTGAACAGGTCGTCCGGTTGGCTGGGAACGTCCGGGTCGTGACAGGTGATGGCGAAGGAACGCGTACCCGCGGGAACATCGCCCCAGGCAAGATGGGGGTTGCGATTGCCCGCCAGCTTGACGTGATTGGCCGGGTCGATGACGCAGAAAGCGTAGTCGCCCGGGATCGCGCTGCCGTCTGCGAAGGAATCACTCCAGATCTTCATGCCTTAGCCTCCTGCCGAGGACGGACCTGCAGCCAGAACGTCACCGGCCCGTCGTTGATCGATTCAACCTGCATGTGGGCACCAAACTGCCCGCTCGCCACCGTCGCGTGGCGCTCGCGCGCCTGCGCCACGAAATACTCGAACAGCCGCCGGCCCGCCTCCGGTGCCGCCGCCGGCGAAAAGCTCGGCCGTGCCCCGCTCATCGTGTCGGCAGCGAGCGTGAACTGCGGCACCAGCAGCAGCCCACCCGCCACGTCACGCAGGCTACGGTTCATCTTGCCTTCGTCGTCGGCGAACACACGATACGCGAGCAGCTTGTCGAGCAGCGCATCCGCCTGTGGCTCCGCGTCGTGCCGTTCGGCGCAGACTAGCGCCAACAGGCCCGGGCCGATGGCCCCGACCGTGGCGCCTTCGACGGCCACCCGACCTTGCGTCACCCGCTGTATCAGCGCAATCATCGATCGCACGTCACGGAGAGCCCAGTGCCCGCCCGCGGACCCTCAGGCGATCGTCACGCGCGCCCACTTGCGCTTGCCGACCTGGATCACATAGGTGCCGGTGTCGAGCCTCAGGGCGCGATCGCTGACTCGTTCGCCGTCGACCTTGACTCCGCCCTGCTCGAGATTGCGCACCGCTTCGCTGGTGGAAGGCGCGAGTCCGGCCTGCTTCAGCACCGCCGCGATGCCCAGGCCGCCGGCAGCCTCGCCGGCAAGTGTGAACTCCGGCAGGTCGTCCGGCACCGCCCCGGCACGGAAGCGTTCGTTGAACTCGCGTTCCGCCTCGTCGGCCGCGCGCGCCGAGTGGAAGCGCGTGACGATCTCCTTCGCCAGCAGCACCTTGATGTCGCGCGGATTGCGGCCTTCCGCCGCTTCCCGCTTGAAGGCCGCGATCTCGTCGTTGCGGCGGGCTGACACCAGGTCGTACCAGCGCCACATCAGCTCGTCGGAAATCGACATCGCCTTGCCGAACATCTCGCCCGGAGCCTCGGCGATGCCGATGTAGTTGTTCTTGCTCTTCGACATCTTTTCGACGCCGTCGAGCCCCTCGAGCAGCGGCATCGTCAGCACGCACTGCGGCTCCTGGCCGTAGTGCCGCTGCAGTTCGCGTCCGACCAGCAGGTTGAACTTCTGGTCGGTGCCGCCAAGCTCGATGTCGGAACGCAGCGCGACCGAGTCGTAGCCCTGCATCAGCGGGTACAAAAGCTCGTGCATCGCGATCGGCGTGTTGTCGCGAAAGCGTTTGGAAAAATCGTCGCGCTCGAGCAGCCGCGCCAGCGTGTATTTCGCTGCCAGCTTGATCAGGCCGGCCGCGCCGAGCGGCTCCGACCACTCCGAGTTGTAGCGGATCTCGGTGCGTTCGCGATCGAGCACCAGTGCGGCCTGCTCGAAGTAGGTCTTCGCGTTGGCTTCGATCTCCTCGCGCGACAGCGGCGGCCGCATCGTGTTGCGGCCCGAGGGATCGCCGATCATCCCGGTGAAGTCGCCGATCAGAAAGATCACCGTGTGGCCGAGGTCCTGCAGCTGACGCAGCTTGTTCAGCACGACGGTGTGGCCGAGATGGATGTCGGGCGCAGTCGGATCGAGCCCGAGCTTGCAGCGCAGCGGCGTGCCCGTGGCGCGCGCACGCGCGAGCTTTTGCGCGAACTCGGCCTCGATCAGCAGCTCGTCGCAGCCGCGCTTGACCAGCGCCAGTGCGTCCTCGATTTCCCGAGTAATCGGGTAGGTCTTTGCGGGTTCGGGCGGCATGGATTCAGGGCCTTAAGCGGCGGTCGACAGACCCCGCCGGGCTATACTCCGGCCTTCGATAAAAAAGCGCACCGCTCGGTGCGCTTTTCGTGACGGGCCGGCCGTTGATCTACTTCGAGATTCTATCCAAACACTTCCGTAGTCTGGGCGCTGACGTCCGGCTCGGCGCACGATTGCTGTTGCGCCGCTGGCGCCAGCTCGACCGCGCCAAGCGAAGCCGCATCGAACTCGGAGCCGTGTTCTCGCTCCTGCCGCTGTCGGCGGCCCTCGCTGCGATCGCCGCCGCACCGGCTGCGCTCGACCTCGATGACATCCAGTCGCGGCCCATCGTCGAAGTGGTCAGCACACCCCGTCTCGACGATCAGCTCGCACCGGCGCTGGTCCGTGGCGAATCCTTTGTCCGCGAAGCAAGAGTCCAGCGCGGTGAGCTCTTCGGAGCGCTGCTGGTCCGGCTGGGTATCGATGACGAAGAGGCAGCGCGCTTCCTGCGCACGGATCCAGCGGCACGTCCGCTGCTGCGCAGCGCGCCCGGCCGCTTTGTCCAGGCCAGCATCGGCGCCGACGGGCGGCTCGAATGGCTGCGCGCCTACCGCGATGGCGACGACAGCGCCGCGGGGGCAACGTCGACGGTGCTGACCGTCGCGCGCGACACGTCGGCGCCGGCAGGCTTCCGCGTCGCGGAGTCCGACTTCATGCTCGAACGGCGGACCGAACTGCGCAGCGGCGAGATCAAGACCTCGCTCTTCGCGGCTGCCGACGAGGCCGAGGTTCCGGATTCGATTGCCCAGCAGATGGTCGATGCGCTCGAAAACGAGGTCGACTTCCACCGCAGCCTCCGTGAGGGCGACCGCTTCCGCGTCATCTACGAAGCCTTGTACGCCGGTGGCGAGTACCTGCGCCCGGGCCGGCTGCTGGCGGTGGAGTTCGTCAACGACGGCCGGTCGCTCGAGGCCTACTGGTTCGACGACGGCAGCAAGCACGGCGGCTTCTACGCGCCGGGGGGACGCAGCATGAAGCGGGCCTTCCTGCGTTCGCCGCTGGAGTACACGCGCGTCAGTTCGGGGTTCAGCAACAGCCGCACGCACCCGCTGTTCGGGTACGACGCCGCGCACCGCGGCATCGACTACTCGGCGCCGATGGGCAGCAAGGTCCGGACGATCGCCGGCGGCGTGGTCGAATTTGCGGGCTGGCAGAGCGGCTACGGCAATGTCGTCGAGATCCGTCATGACAGCAAGCATTCCACCCTGTACGCGCACTTGCAGAAGTTCGGCCCGGGTGTCGTCAAAGGTGCCCGGATCAGCCAGGGCGACCTCGTCGGCTACGTCGGCATGACCGGCTGGGCCACCGGGCCGCATCTTCACTTCGAGGTGAAGATCGCCGGCCGTCATGTCAATCCGCTGACGGCCCAGTTCCCCGGCGCCGAGCCGCTGGCCGAAGCCCAGCGCGAAGCGCTCGCGGCGGTCGCTGCACCGCTGCGCGAGCAACTCGCGCTGCTAGAGCGCATCCGCGTCGCTGCCAACGCCCGCTGACGGCCGCATGGCCGTCGATCGCAACTCCGGCGACAGGTCAGAGCTTTACATCGGACTGATGTCCGGGACGAGCCTCGATGGCGTCGATGCCATCCTGGCCGACTTTTCGTCCCCGGCGCCGCGCGTGCTGGCGCATGCACACTGCCCCTTTGCTCAAGACCTGCGCGCTGAACTGCTGGCGCTGACTGCGCCCGGCGCCAACGAGATCGAGCGCTCCGGAGCCACGGCTCAGCGACTGGTCGATGTCTATGCGCACTGTGTTGCGGACGTCCTGCAACGGGCTGACCGCGCTCCGGCGGACATCGGCGCGATTGGAGCCCACGGTCAGACCGTCCGTCATCGCCCCGAGGCTGGCTACTCCCTGCAGCTCAACGCACCGGCGCTGCTCGCCGAGCTGACGCAGATCGACGTCGTGGCGGACTTCCGCAGCCGCGACCTCGCCGCAGGCGGCCAGGGCGCACCCCTGGTACCGGCCTTCCATGCCGCGGCGTTCTCGTCAGACGTTCCGCGCGCTGTCGTCAACATCGGCGGCATTAGCAATGTCACGTACCTGCCCGACGGCACGCAGGGCCTCCTTGGCTTCGACTGTGGTCCCGGCAACCTGCTGCTCGATGCATGGGCGGCACAGCACCGGGCCGAGCCCTTCGATCGCAACGGCGAGTTCGCGGCGACCGGGCGGCTGGATCCGGAGTTGCTCGAGCGGCTGCTCGCCGAGCCGTTCCTGGATCTCGCCCCGCCGAAGAGCACCGGCCGCGAACTGTTTTCGCAGGCCTGGCTAGGCGCTGCCCTGGTGGGCATCGCGCGGCCGCCCCAGGATGTGCAGCGGTCGCTGACGGAGTTCACGGCACGCTGCATCGGGGATGCGATCAGGCGGTGGTGCGCTTCAGCGCGCGATGTCGTGGTGTGCGGCGGTGGCGTCCGCAATGCGACCTTGATGACCGCCCTGGCCCGCGAAGTTGCGCCGCGCCCGCTCCTGACCAGCTCTGCGCTCGGGATCGAGCCGGATCACGTCGAAGCCCTCGCGTTCGCCTGGCTGGCGCGGCGCTGCAAGCGGCGCGAAACGGGGAGCATTCCGGCCGTTACGGGTGCACGCGGCGCGCGTATCCTCGGCGCGATCTATCCGCGCTAGCTAAAAACAAAAGGGGCGCAGCGCGCCCCTTTTTCTACTTGAACCGACCGTTGTTCAGGCGGAGAACGACGACCCGCAACCGCAAGTCGTGGTGGCATTCGGGTTCTTGATGACGAACTGAGCGCCTTCGAGGTCTTCCTTGTAGTCGATCTCGGCGCCGACGAGGTACTGGTAGCTCATCGAATCGATCAGCAGCATGACGCCGTTTTTCTCCATCGTCGCGTCGTCCTCGTTGACGACCTCGTCGAAGGTGAAACCGTACTGGAAGCCGGAGCAGCCGCCGCCTTGCACAAAGACGCGGAGCTTCAGGCCCGGGTTGCCCTCTTCATCGATCAACGCCTTGACCTTCGAGGCAGCAGCATCGGTGAAAAGCAGCGGGGCGGGCATCTCTACGGCAGCATTCATGGCGATCTCCATCGTCGATTTCGAACAGTCGGACCGATTATAGGCACGGCCACCCGCCGGCAGTTCAAGTCCCGGTAGGCTCGGAGGTGGTACCGGCAGCAGCCAATTTCAAGGCGGGGCGTACTTCGGCCGTGTCATGAATCAACCGCCCTTCGACCACGGCGCCATGATGGATTTCAAGCGTCTTGTAGCGCACATCACCGATGACCTGCGCCTTGGGCTGAAGTTCCAGCACGTCCGTCACGTAGACCGGCCCGTTGACCTTGCCCGAAACGACCAGGTGGGCGGCGTGGACCTCGCCGATGACGCAGCCCAGCTCACTGATGATGACCATGCCCGCCTCGCCATTCGCGCTGCGGATATCACCCTTCACCGTCCCGTCGATGCGGAGCCCGCCGACATAGGACAGCGTTCCCTCGATCGTGGTGCCGGCGCCCACCAGCGTACCGATTGTCTTGGGTGTCGCGCGCTTGGTTCCGAACATGTCTCCTCCCTACATCGCAAACGTCTGCTGCGTCCGCATTTCGCCGCCGGAGCTGATGACGACCTGCACCGAGCGCACCGTTGCGCCCTCGGGCACGGAGAAGGTTCCCTCGACCCGCTGGTAATGCCGGAATGACAGCGGAGCCGGCCCGGCGGCCGGATTCGCCGCATCCGGCAGGGTCAACGACACGGGGCGGCCCTCACGCAGGAAGTTCACTTTCAGCTCGACCGCTCCGACGAAATCCTTGTCCGGCCGGCCGCTTTGCTGCACCAGCAGCCGATAGCGCAACGTGTTGTCATCGCCATCGGGCTGCAGCTTGAAGCTGCGGATCACCACGCCGCGGGAAGCCGATGCCGCTGGCAGCAGGCTTTCGAAGAAGGCAAGGTCGCCTCGCAGCCGGGCGTTGTCCCCCTCAATGGCCTTCAGCTGCTGCGCGAGCTGGTCCTGCGCGGCACGCTCGATGTTCAGCTGGTTCTCGGATTGCACCGCAGCGGCGGCATAACGATCCCGGTCTTCTTTTGCCAGCCGAAGCTGCTCGCGCGTACGCTCGAGTTCGTCCAAAACCTCAGCGTGGTCGACCGGTACACCGATGTTGCGACCGTACTGGTAGACGGCAAAGAGCCCGATCACTGCCAGCGCGGCCGCTGCCGCCGCCAGCGTGGCGCGGACCGCCCACGGCAGTTGCGTACGGACCGCGACGCGAGGCGCACTCACGGACAAATTTCGCAGCCACAGCTTCCACTTCATCGACAGTCGGGCGCAAGCCTTGGGTACGTCGCGTCGGGCGCGCGGTCAAACAAAAGAGCCGCGACCCACCACCTGACCGCGGCTCGACTTCTTGTCTGGTTCAGTATAGGAGCGAAGGCGAGAGGCAGCGCGCGATGAAACGCGCTGCCCATCCCGCAAAACGGGGCCTTCGGAAAGCTGAGCCGATGGAGCCACGCTCGCGGAAGCCCATCTTGGAACTCGATCGGCTCGGGACCGGCCCGGTGCCGATCGAGACGCGATCGCGGGATCCGCGACCGCGCTCTTGCAGTCGATTAGCGCTTGGAGAACTGCTTGCGACGGCGCGCCTTGCGCAGGCCAACCTTCTTGCGCTCGACCTCACGCGCATCGCGCGTCACCAGTCCGGCATTCGAAAGCGCCGGCTTCAGCGTCGCGTCATAGTCGATCAGCGCACGCGTGATGCCGTGGCGCACCGCACCGGCCTGGCCCGACTCGCCGCCACCGATGACGTTGACCATGATGTCGAAGGTCTCGGCGTGATTGGTCAGCTCCAGCGGCTGGCGCACGATCATGCGCCCGGTCTCGCGGAAGAAATACTGCTCGATCGGACGGCCGTTGATGACGATCTGACCCTTGCCGCGCTTGAGGAAGACACGTGCCACCGAACTCTTGCGGCGGCCCGTTCCATAGTTGTAGTTGCCGATCATGTGAACCTCAGATGTCCAGCGCCTTGGGCTGCTGCGCGGTGTGCGGGTGCTGCTGGTCGGCGTAGACCTTCAGCTTCTTGATCATTGCGTAGCCCAACGGGCCCTTGGGCAGCATGCCCTTGACGGCGAGTTGCAGGGCACGACCCGGGAAGCGCTCCTGCATCTTGCGGAAATTGGTTTCGTACACGCCACCGGGATAGCCGCTGTGACGGTAGTACTTCTTGTCCTCGAACTTGGCGCCGGTGACCTTGAGCTGCGCCGCATTGACGACAACGATGAAATCGCCGGTATCGACGTGCGGCGTGTACTCGGGCTTGTGCTTGCCACGCAGACGCAGCGCGATCTGGCTCGCGAGCCGGCCCAACACCTTGTCGGAAGCATCGACCAGCAACCAGTCACGCTTGACTTCGTGCGACTTGGCGGAAAACGTCTTCATAAACGATCCAATCAGGAAATCTGGTTACGGCGCCGGCGGAACAAACTCGAGCGGTCGGGCAAGCGATGCGCAGCGTCGGGCTTGCCGCCCGGACCGTCCACCCCGGACCATCAACCCAGAAGATGGACGACGGCGAACGCGGAAAGCCTTAAATTTTAAGCGTTTTCGCGCGGCTTTCGCAAGCGCACAAAAAAATGGGCCCGGAGGCAAGCCTCCGGGCCAAATCCACCGTTGGGGGTGGAGGAGACACCGGTCGAGGGGTAGAACAACCCCAAGCTGCATTCAGTGTGCCCACGCCATTGCTGCATTGCAAGCAAAGCCCGCGTGAGTGTGGGCCTAGCAACGGTGATCGGGAAGATTTCTCGTTGATATATCAATTACTTGGTGCGTAATATCCCGATCTTGAGGGCTCACTCCAAATCTGTTGCGTTGCGCTGAATCGGCGCGCTGGGGGCTTTGATGGATTGCACCGTGCGTTGGACCGGCGAGGGAATGAGTTTCATTGCCGAGGCGGGAAGCGGCCACCTGGTGGCCATGGACGGCGCGCCCGACGGCGGCGGCCGCAATCTCGCGCCGCGGCCGATGGAGATGGTGCTGATCGGCACGGGAGGCTGCACCGCCTATGACGTCGTGCTGATCCTCAAGCGTGGCCGGCACGACGTGCGCTCGTGCGAAGTCAGCCTGCATGCAGAGCGGGCCCCGACGGACCCCAAGGTGTTCACCGCCATCACGCTGCGATTCACCGTTCGAGGCCGCAACCTCGACCCCTCGGTCGTCGAGCGTGCCGTCGCGCTCTCGCACGACAAGTACTGCTCGGCAACAGCCATGCTGGCGAAGACCGCCGAAATCCGTACCGAGACGATCGTCGAAAGCGTTTAGCGCGGGGCGGCATTGCCCGGAACCGGGCGACCCACGCGGTCTAGTCTAGATGTAGTGTGCGGTCGTGGTCATCACCTTGGCGGCCACTTTCATCAGCCACCGTGCCGGCAGCGGCAGCGTTGCCCCGCCAAGAGCCGTCGCGCTTTCGGCGTGATGCACTTCGTCGTCCTTCATCTGCTCCACCACCGCGCGGGAGAGATGGTCGTCCACCGGCAAGCGATCGAGATGACTGTCCAGATGTTGCTCGACCTGCCGTTCGGTTTCGGCCATGAAGCCCAGGCTCACGCGATCGCCGGCACGCGCGGCCAGCAGGCCGATCGCGAACGCGCCGCCATACCAAAGGGGGTTCAACAGGCTCGTCCGCCCCCCCAGCTGCTCGATGCGTGACCGGGTCCACGCCAGGTGATCCGCCTCCTCCCGTGCCGCCTGCTCGAACAAGGTCCGCAGCGCCGTGTCGCGTGTCGCCAGGGCCTGAGCGTCGTACAGCGCCTGGGCGCAGACCTCGCCGACGTGATTCACCCGCATCAGCGCCGCGGCTTGCCGTCGCTCCGCGTCGGTAAATTCCCGTTCGGCGGGTGGCAGGCCTGTTGCCGGGCTCGGGCGGGAGGCGGCCGGCGGCGCAGCGACGGTCCGAAGCGCGCGATCGGCGGCCGCCGTCAGTCGGTCAGCAATGGAAAGGTGGCGGGCCATGCCGGGACTGTAGCGCCCGCGCCGAACACGATCATTCCGCAATATGAAATGCTTTGTCATCAGCCCCGAGTTTCTTGTTGCTGTGGGGCAACATAAGGCTACGCATTTGAGCTGTTTTTGCCTGCCAAGCTTTGACTGACTGCCGCCCTCTGAAACAATCCTTGCAGCTTCCTCCGGGGAAGTGCTTCAACGGCTCGCGGCGCCGTCCAAAGCCAGCGCGCCAAAGAAATCCCAAAACTAGCTAGGAGAGCTTGGAATGAAAAAAAGTCTAATCGCACTGGCAGTGCTTGGCGCGATGTCCAGCGCCGCGTCTGCTCAGTCCAGCGTGACGATCTACGGCATCTTCGACATCGGCGTGCAGTGGAATGAATTCGGCGTCGCCACCGGCGTTGCCGCGAGCCCGTACGCGCAGGAAAACGTGTTCGGCGTCGAGAGCGGTTACCAGTCGGGCAGCCGTTTCGGCCTGCGCGGCGCGGAAGCGCTGGGTCGTGGCTGGAGCGCGGTCTTCACCCTTGAAGGTGGATTTGACGGCTCGACCGGAAACCTGGGTCAGGGCGGCCGCGTGTTTGGCCGTCAGGTCTGGGCTGGACTGCAGCACAACGCCATGGGTACCGTCGTTCTGGGCCGCGTGGCGACTCCGTCGTCGGGCACCGGCTCGTTCGACCTTTGGGGCAGCGTCGATCCGTTCGCGACCGGCTGGGGCATCAATGGTCTGCAGTCGACCATGGTCGCATCGAACGCGCTGCGTGAAGACAATTCGATCCTGTGGGCGTCGCCGACTTGGGCTGGCTTCAAGTTCGCCGCGTCGTACTCCTTCAACATTAATGGTGCGGAAGTCGCTCCGAGCGGCAACAACACCAAGGGCCTGTCGCTGGGGGGTAACTGGACCTGGGGTCCGCTGTTCCTCGCGGCCACCTATGACGTGCTGTCGGCGGGTGACCAACTCACCAGCCCGACGTTCGGCAACCCGGACCAGAAGATGACGCAGTTGGGTGGCACGTTTGACTTCAAGATCGTCAAGCTGCACGCCGCCTACGCTATGCAGGACAACATCCGCCTGCTGCCCGCCCTCAACAACCCGGGTGTCTTCAACCCGACCGGCGGTACCACGCCGTTCGACAACAACGTCTGGATGCTCGGCGTGTCGGTTCCGTTGTTCGGCGGCTCGATCCTCGCGTCGTACCAGTACGCGGATGCCGACAACATCACCGGCGTGACGACCACGGGTGCGTATTCGTTCGAGCCGGATTACTCAGTTTGGGGCGTGGGCTACACCTACCCGTTCTCGCGCCGTACCAACATGTACATCGGCTACGGCACGGTTGAGTGGGACGGCAACGTGAGCAGTGTCGGCACCGCCGCCGGTGCCTCTCCGTCGCAGCGCTTCGACCGGCAGCAGTTCGCGCTGGGTATCCGTCACCTGTTCTAAACCGACGGACAAGTTGTACCCGAAGGCCGCTGCTCGCAGCGGCCTTTTTTTTCGCCCTTACTCCAGGCGACGCGCCAGATCTTCGCCGGCCCGGCGGTCGATCAGTCCCGTCCGCAGCCGCCTGTAAATGAAGTCATCGACTGTCCGCGCCTGTTCGCACGCGCTGGCCAGTTCGCGATAGCGCAGCACCGCCGCCAGATCACGCGGGCCCGCGGCCTCGGCCACGCCGCGCGCGGCTTCGAGTCCTGAATCGACATCGATGCGCAGTGACTCCGTGACGCATGGGCGCGGCGCCAGCAGGCCGCGGCGCACCGCCTGCTCCAGCGCGTCGAACGCCATGCGACGGTAGGTGGTCCACTTGCCGCCGGTGATCGTAAGCAGGTTTTCCTGCTCGATGACGATCGAGTGCTCGCGCGACAGCGTCTTCGTTGCACCGGTCGTCCCCTTGGCGACCAGCGGCCGCAGGCCGGCGAACGTCTGGGTGATGTCGTCCGGCCTGATCGGATCGCGCAGATAGCCGCGCGCGGTCTCGACGATGAAGTCAATCTCCTGCGGTGTCGGCTGTGGCTCCCACGCGGCATCGTCGGTGGGCACGTCGGTCGTGCCGACGATCAGGTGCCCGAGCCACGGAATGGCAAAGAGTACGCGCCCATCAGACGTCTTCGGGATCATCAGCGCCCGCTCGCCCGGCAGGAATCTTTCACCGACGACGATGTGCGAGCCGCGGCTGAGCGCGACCATCGGCCGCACCGACGCATTGGCCAGTGCGCGAATGCGGTCGACCCACACGCCGGTCGCGTTGTAGACGACCTTCGCGCGCAGTTCGAAGCGCTCGCCGGTTTCTGCATCGACAGCTTCCACCGCGTCGATGCGACCGGCCGCGACGCGCAGGGCCTCCGCGCGGACGTAGTTGATCGCCGTGGCGCCAAGCCGGCAGGCGGTGCGCATCAGCGCAATGGCGAGCCGCGCGTCGTCGAACTGCGCGTCCCAGTACGACACACCGCCGCGCAGCCCTTCGGGCCGCACGGTGGGCAGCCGGGCCAGGGTTTCGTCCCGCGACAGCCAGCGCGTCGGGCCGACGCCACGCGAGCCGGCCAGCCCGTCGTACAGGCCGAGGCCGATGCGCATCGTTTCGCGCTCGAGCAGTCGGTAGCACGGCACAATGAATTCCATGGCGTGCACGAGTTCCGGCGCATTGGCCAGCAGGCGCGCGCGTTCGATCAGCGCCTCGCGCACCAGCTTGACGTTGCCCTGCGCCAGGTAGCGCACGCCGCCATGGATGAGCTTGGTGCTGCGGCTCGACGTGCCGCTCGAAAAGTCGCGCGCTTCGATCAGCGCCGTGCGCAGGCCGCGGGATGCGGCATCGACTGCAATGCCGAGTCCGGTGGCGCCGCCGCCGATGATGACGACATCCCATGGCCGTGCCTCACGTAGCGCCGCGAGCAGCGCCGCGCGCTCGATGACCGGCGCCTGCACTTCCGCCGCTACTGCGCCCACTGCCCCGCCCTCTCCACCGCGCGCCGCCAGCGCGCCATCAATGTTTCGCGCTCATCGGCCGACATCAGCGGCTCGAAGCGGCGCTCGGCCCGCCACAGCTGCGCCAGTTCGTCCGTGCCGGACCAGACACCGGTTGCGAGACCCGCAAGATACGCAGCACCGAGCGCGGTGGTCTCGGTCACTTCGGGCCGGACCACGGGAACGCCCATGACGTCGGCCTGGAACTGCATCAGCAGATCATTGCGCGCGGCGCCACCGTCGACGCGCAGTTCGGTCAGCGGCTGGTGGGCGTCGCGCTGCATCGCTGCCAGCACGTCGCAAGACTGGAACGCAATCGATTCGAGCGCGGCGCGTGCCACATGGGCCCGCGACGTGCCGCGCGTCATGCCGATCAGCAGCCCCCGCGCATCCGGGTCCCAGTGCGGTGCGCCGAGTCCGACAAACGCCGGCACGAGCACGACGCCGCCGCTGTCAGGCGCCTGGCGCGCGAGCGCCTCGACGTGTTCCGAGCGCTCGATGAGGCCGAGTCCATCGCGCAGCCACTGCACGACGGCGCCGGCGACAAACACGCTGCCTTCCAGCATGTAGGCGGCCCTCGCGGAGCCTTCGATACGCCAACCGGCCGTCGCCAGCAGGCGATTGTCCGAAGCCTGCGGCGCCGCGCCGACGTTCATCAGCATGAAGGCGCCGGTGCCGTAGGTGTTCTTCGCCATGCCGGGCGTAAAGCAGGCCTGCCCGAAGGTGGCCGCCTGCTGGTCGCCCGCGTTACCGGCGATGGGGATCGGCGCGCCGAAGAGTTCGGCCCGCGATTCGCCGACGACCTCGCTCGACGAACTGATCCGCGGCAGCAGTGCGCACGGAACGTTGAAGAGCGCGAGCAGCGCGTCGTCCCAGTCGAGCGTGGCCAGGTTTGCCAGCAGCGTGCGCGAGGCGTTGCTGACGTCGGTGACGTGCACTCCGCCCGTCAGGTTCCAGATCAGCCAGCTGTCGACGGTGCCAAAGGCCAGCTCGCCACGCTCGGCCCGCATCCGTGCCCCGGGCACGTGGTCGAGCAGCCATTCGATCTTGGTGGCGGAGAAGTACGGGTCGAGCACCAGTCCGGTCTGTTCGCGCACGCGGGCTTCGGCGGCGCCGCCGCGCAGCGCGGCGCAGCGCCCGCTGGTGCGCCGGTCCTGCCAGACGATGGCATTCGCGATCGGCGCCCCCGTTGCACGGTCCCACAGCACGGTCGTCTCGCGCTGGTTGGTGATGCCGATGGCCGCCACATCGCGCGCCGCCACCCCCGCCTGCCGCAGCGCCGACTGCGCGCATTCGAGCTGCGTCGACCAGATCTCGTTGGCGTCGTGCTCGACCCAGCCGGGCTGCGGAAATATCTGCCGGAACTCCTTCTGCGCCGTGGCGACGGCACGCCCGGCGCGGTCGAAGACGATGGCACGCGAGCTTGTGGTGCCCTGGTCCAGCGCCAGCACGTATTTCGCTGCGTTGCCTGTCACTTCGTTCTGCGGATCATGGCCTTTCGCAGCCAGCATAGACGAACGCGATCGGGCACGGCAGACTTGCCGCACAAGACCACCACGAAGGAGACATCATGTTTGCTCGCTGGCTGATCGCTGTCATCGTCTGCGCCGTCCTGGCGCCGGCGCAGGCGCAGACGTGGCCGTCCAAGCCGGTGCGAATCGTCGTGCCGTTTCCGCCGGGCGGCACGACGGACATCGTCGCGCGCTCCATCGGGGTCGAGCTGCAGCGCATGTGGCAGCACGCGGTCGTCATCGAAAACCGGCCCGGTGCGGGCGGCAATATCGGCGCCGATCTCGTCGCCAAGGCCGCGCCGGACGGCTACACCCTTCTGATGGGCACGGTCGGCACGCATGCGATCAACAAGGCGCTGTTCGAGCAGAACGGGGCGAAGATGCCGTTTGACCCTGCGAAGGACTTCGTGCCGATCACGCTCGCGGCGGGCGTGCCGAACGTGATGGTCATCAATCCGAAACTTCCTGTGAACACAGTCGCCGAGTTCATCGCTTACGCCAAGGCCCGGCCCGGGCAGCTCAACATGGCCTCGAGCGGCAACGGCACGTCGATCCATCTGTCGGGTGAACTCTTCAAGACAGTGACCGGCGTCTACATGGTGCATTTTCCGTACCGCGGCTCGGCGCCGGCGATCACCGACCTGATCGCCGGCAACATGAACGTGATGTTCGACAACCTGCCGTCGGCGCTGCCGCACATCAAGAGCGGACGACTGAAGGCGCTGGCCGTCACGTCGCGCACGCGCTCGCGGGCGCTGCCCGATGTCCCGACGATCGAGGAGGCCGCCGGCCTCAAAGGCTTCGATGCCAGTTCCTGGTTCGGACTGTTCGCGCCGGCGGGAACGCCGCGCACGATCGTCGACAAGATCCAGGCCGATGTGGCCAAGGCACTGGCGCAGCCGGAGGTGCGGGAACGCTTCATCGCGCAGGGGGCCGACCCCGGCGGCAACACGCCCGACCAGTTCGCTGCCTTCATTCGCGCCGAAACCGACAAGTGGACGCGGGTCGTGAAGTTCTCCAACGCGAAGGTGGACTGATTGGTCCGGGTCCCACCCAAGTGAGTGAGACGGCGTCCAAGTACCGCCGTCGGGTCACGGCACGCGTCGTGGCCGCGCTGCGTGACGAACCGGAGGTCGAAGCCCTGTTCGAAGGCGGTGCAGCGGCGCGCGGACGGGCCGATGAGTACTCGGACATCGACCTGATGGTGGTCGCCCCGCCGGAGCGCGCCGGGCGGCTCTTCGCACTGGCCGAGGAAGCGCTCGGCGACATCGCGCCGATCACGCACGTCTGGAGCGTCGAGCCGCCCGGCTTCCCGGACATGGCCCAGCGCTTCTTCTTCCTCGCCGATGCGCCGCGCTTCTTCGCATTCGACTGCTCGGTACTGTCGCCTGCCGCAGCGACGACCTTCCTCGAACGCGAGCGCCACGGCGAGCCCATCGTGTGGCTGGATCGTCGCGGGACGATCGCGGCGCGGCCGGTCGATGAAGTGGCGCTGGCAAGGCGCCGCCGGCATCGGCTCGATCAGGTGCGCGGGATGGTGCCGGTCTACGCGATGCTCGTGGACAAGGAAATGGCGCGCGGCCATCCACTGGAAGCCCTGGGCTTCTACCAGGTGCTCGTCAAGGTGCTGATCGAACTGCTCGGGATGGAGCACCGGCCCGAGCGTTTCGACTTCGCCTGGCGCTACGTCGAGCGCGAACTGCCCGCGGACGCCCAGGCCCTGATCGCGCGCCATGCCTACATCGGCGGTGCCGATGCGCTCGCTTCAAACCGCCGGTCGATCGTCCGCGCGATCGGTACCCTGCTGGCGGCCCTGGCCGAGCCTGCGCCTACCGCTTCTGGGTCAGCCGATCGACCATCGCCATGATGGCCGAGATCTGCACGCCGCTTTTCACCGCATAGTCGGTGCCGGTGTAGCCCCACCAGTCCCAGCAGCCGTTGGGGTTGAATGGCAGCCACCACGCGAGCATCGTCGGCTGGCTGGCCTGCGCCTGCGGATACAGCACGATCGTGTCGTGCGCTGCGGCCCAGGCGTTGTACCCGGCGTCGCGCACGAACACGTCGCCGATGGCCTTGGCGCCCTGCCGGCAGCCGTGCAGAGCGATGTGCACCCGGCAGGCCTTGCCCTGTTCGCACTGGGTCGGTACGAAGACGTATCCAGTCGGTCCGAGCGACGACAACGACCACCAGCGCCGCCAGGTGGGCACGAACTCCGGCTGGTCGAACGGCAGCAACCGGCCCTGCGTGCCGCTGCCGCGCCCGTTGCCCGCATCGAGTGCGGCGAGCATCTCGCCGACTTCGTCAACTCCGCACCGGTTAAGAAACGGGCTTTCGCTTGCGCTGCAAGGCACGCCTTTCGTCGGCGTCGGCAGGCCGTGACCAAGGCCGGGCAGGACGCGGAACTGCGCTCCGGCACGGTTGTAGTGCACGAAGAATTCGTACGACGCACGCACGACTGCAGGCACGACCTTGGTGTCGGCTTCGCCGGCCAGCAGCCAGGCCCGCATGTTGCGGAGGTTCTGTGTCGAATCGATCAGCTGCAGCATCGCGAGCCGCTCGGCGTCGAGGATCGATGCGTCCGCGCCCGGGTTGCCCTGCATGCAGACACTCTCGGCCCGCGCCGGATTGATCCCGACGCAGTAATACGGGCCGCCGGCGAACACGCCGACGCCGGCAACGCGTGCCGAATGGGCAACGGCAAACTGCACGGCCATGTAGGCGCCCGACGACAGGCCGGAAACCGTAATCCGGTCGGCCTGCGCCTCCAGTGCCGGCAGACGCTGCGCCGTCGCCGCGCCCGCCAACAGCAGGCCTGCGGCGATAATCGCGCATCGCCTTGCTCCCCACATCGTGAACGCCATCGACCGCCGCACTCCGTTGCTCGTCACCTTGCTGGTGGCCACCATCATCGCACTGGTCGTCTCCGGCTGGCGCCCATTCGACCGCGCAACCTGGCTGCTGGAAGTGGCGCCCGTGCTGATCGCGCTGCCGCTGCTCGTCGCCACACGCGAACGCTATCCGTTGACGACGCTGCTCTACCTGCTGATCTTCGCGCACGCGTTGGTGCTGATCCTCGGTGGAGCCTATACCTATGCCCGCGTCCCGCTCGGGCACTGGGTGCAGGAAGCGTTCGGCCTCTCGCGCAACCCCTACGACAAGCTTGGACACTTCATGCAGGGCTTCGTGCCGGCCATCATCGCGCGCGAGATCCTGCTGCGCGGCGGGTACGTGCAGGGGCGCCGCATGACGGCGTTTCTGTGCGTCTGCGTGGCCCTGGCAATCAGCGCGGTCTACGAGTTGATCGAATGGTGGACCGCCCTGGCGCTGGGACAGGGCGCCGACGAGTTCCTCGGCACCCAGGGGGACCCCTGGGACACGCAGTCCGACATGTTCCTGGCCCTGATCGGGGCCAGCGTGGCGCTGTTTTCGCTTTCACGCCTCCACGATCGCCAGCTTGCGGCAATGCAGCCCGAGAGTCGTCGCCCGTCAACGACTTTCGGCGTCGAATAATCCGCACGCGAGCCCGGTAATCCGCCATTTAGCGGATTGCGACCCAGCCGCAAAAATCTCACTGTCATATTGCGCGCCGAGAATGCGCAGCGGAGGCGATCATGCTGATGCGGGTGAGAGAACGGAACAATGAGGTCGAAATCCAGTTCAACGGACTCGGCCGTCGCCACCACGTCGTGCTGGCCGCCCTGAGCGGAACCTACCCGGTCGACGGTGAGCAACTGTTCGACCGCACCAAGCTCGAGTCGCTGTCCGTGCGCGCGCGCGCCGACGCCATGAACATCCGGCTGCGCGCCAAACATGGAGAGAGCTTCGACGTCACGCAGCTCTATCGCACCCTGCGACGCGCGCTCGTCGAAGGCGACCGCGGGCTGCTGGGCGTGTCACTCGCGGGCTGAAGCGGCGAGCGTCCTCCCACCCACTCAGAAGCGAAGCCCGACGCCCAGCGACATCACGGGCGCGATGCGCACCTCGTCCACCGTGGTGCCTTGCTCGGCCGCGCGCAGGTCCGGAGCGCACGCCGTCGACGGCATGCCGGCCGGGCAACCCCAGGCGGAAAGGCCGCCTCGCTGGTACATCAGGCCCAGATCGGCGCTCAGGTACGGGCCCTTGCGTCCCGAGCCCAGTCCCCATCCCAGTCCCAGGTAAGGATTGCCGCGCGCGAGCCAGCTGCGCGTGTCGACGCCGGCGTTGACGTCCCATGGGTAGCCCAGACTGCGGTCGAGAGCGAGGCCGGGCATCGACGTGGCCGACCACAGCGGTCCATAGGCCAGACCACCCGAGAACCGGAAGCCGCTTGCGAGCGGCCGCCAGTCCGCCAGCACCATCGAACTGGCCTGCAGTCCGTCACTGGCCAGCATTCCCTGGCGCCCTCCGACCCAACCGCGCAGACCGATGCTCGGACTGAGGTCGAACGTGACTTCCTGACCACCGAATGCGGGCATCGTCAATCCGGGCCCGCTCAGCTGCGCCTCGACGCCACCAGTTACGGCCAGCAACGCCACCAGTCCGAACGCACGCATCTGCTTCATCTCCAACCCCGCAGCCTGTGTCAACGACGACCGCAGTCGCCGAGGTCTTCAGGCTATGCCAAGGCCGGCACGAAGCAAGCCTGAAGAATCACAAGAATGCGACGACAAATCATCGCCGGGGGTCTTGCCCCGACAAGCGTTGCCGGGGCGCGACAAAGGATCGGCACGGTGTCGCGCCGGCGCGACGGTTTACTTGTTCTCGAATCGGGGACGGCGCGGCGCTGAAGCGGCCGGTCGATCGCCGCGAGACTCGCGGCGCGGCGGACCGCCCGGACCGCGCTCGCGGAATGACGGCGGACGGTCGCGCGGCGGCCCGGTCGGACGGTCGCGTGCCGGGCTGGCCGGCCGGCCGCCGACGAGGCGAGCCATGCGTATGACCATTCTGAGCACCTCGTTGACCGCTGCCGGATCGCTGAAGACACGCGCCACATCGGGGTCGAGTCGAACCGACCCTGCCGCCGGCGCGCTCAGGCGCTCGCGCGGTGGCGCATCCGAAGGTGGCCGTGCCGCGCGCTGGTAAGGGTCTCCGTATTTCCGGTCCTGCGTCGCGCGCGCACGCGGCCCCGTACGCGAACCGGTCGGTGGTCCCCGGTCATCACGCTTGCTTCGTTCCTTCATCACTGTCTCCCTGAACATGCTGCTGCGCCCGATGCGCCGTTGTTGCCACGACCGCACCGACGGAGCTCACCGCCAATGGAGGTCCCTTCGTGCGAAGGCCCGCCCTTCAGGCCGCCCGCTTCGTATCCCTCAACTCGCGCCGCAGGATCTTGCCGACGTTGGTCTTCGGCAGGTCGTTACGGAACTCGATGTACTTCGGCTTCTTGTAGCCGGTGAGCTGCTCCTTGCAGAACTCCATCAGCTCGCGTTCGGTCAGCGCCGGATCCTTCTTGACCACGAAGAGCTTCACGGCCTCGCCCGAGTTCTCGTCCGGCACGCCTACGGCGGCCGCTTCGAGCACGCCCGGGTGCGACACCACGACGCCCTCGACCTCGTTCGGGTAGACGTTGAAGCCCGACACCAGGATCATGTCCTTCTTGCGATCGACGATCTTCGTGTAGCCGCGCTCGTCCATCACGCCGACGTCGCCGGTCTTGAAAAACCCGTCCGGCGTCATGACGTTGGCGGTTTCGTCCGGACGCTGCCAGTAGCCGGCCATGACCTGCGGCCCGCGGATGCAGATCTCCCCGGGCATGCCGAGCGGTACCGGTCGGCCTTCGTCGTCCCGCAGCGAGATTTCGGTCGACGGCAGCGGCAAGCCGATGGTTCCCGTGTACCGGTCGGTGTCGGTCGGATTGCACGTGGCCGACGGCGAAGTCTCCGACAGACCGTAGCCTTCGCAGATCGGGCAGCCGGTGAGTTTCAGCCACTTGTCGGCGACGGCCTGCTGCACCGCCATGCCGCCACCGACCGACAGCTTCAGCGACGAGAAGTCGAGCTTGCGGAACTCTTCGCTGTTGAGCAGCCCGTTGAACAGCGTGTTGACGGCTGGCAGCACGTTGAATCGGTACTTCGAAAGATCTTTCACGAAACCCGGAACGTCGCGCGGGTTCGCGATCAGCAGGTTGCGTCCACCGATGCGCATCGCCAGCAGCGCGCACGCCGTCAGCGCAAAGATGTGATAGAGCGGCAGCGCGGTGACGATGATCGCCTGCTGGCCGGCCTCCATCTTGCTGATCGCCGGCAGGTACCAGGCTTCGGACTGCAGGACATTGGCGACCACGTTCCGGTGCAGCAGCGTCGCACCCTTGGAGACCCCGGTCGTGCCTCCGGTGTACTGCAGGAAGGCGACGTCCTCGGGCACGAGCGTGACGGGCTTTAGCGTCAGCTTGAAGCCATCGGCCAGCACCTCGGTGAAGCGCAGCGCACTGGGCAGCGCGTACGCCGGCACCATCTTCTTCACATTGCGCACGACAAAATTGACGATGTGCTTCTTCGGAAACGGCAGCAGGTCACCCATCGCGCACACGACGACGTGCTTCGTGGGCACCTTGTCGATGACCGCCTGGAACGTGATCGCGAAGTTTTCCAGGATGAAGATGGCCTCGGCACCCGAGTCCTTCAGCTGGTGTTCGAGTTCGCGCGGGGTGTAGAGCGGATTGACGTTGACGACCGTGTAACCCGCACGCAGCACACCCGCAAGCACCACTGGATACTGCAGCACGTTCGGCATCATGATCGCGACCCGCGCCCCCTTGGCGAGCCCACGCGACTGCAGCCACGCGCCGATCGCCGCGGAGTGCTCGTCGAGTTGCCGGTAGCTCAGGTCGGCGCCCATGAACGTGTACGCGACCTGGTCGGAGTACTTGCGGAACGCCTCCTCCAGGAGTTGCACCAGCGACGAGTACTGCGTGGGATCGATGTCCGCGGGCACGCCCTTCGGATAGTGCTTCAACCAGAACCGTTCCATCCGCTGCCTCCCGACTGCGTAGCCTCGATGGGCCTTGTTTGTGATTCGCTGCGACTGCGGTGCGCCGCCCGCGCCAGATCGAATCGATCATAGCGGCTCGGTGCCGCCCGGGGACGGGCGGCGGAGTTCCGCGGTCAGCAAGGCCGCGACCCGGAGCCGCGACCCCCGTCAGTTGCGCGCCGTCTGCAAGCCCCGCAGCGCGCCATCGCGCTCGCCCTTGGGCAGGGCCGCGATACGCTTGACCTCACCGTAGAACTTCGGGAAATCCCCACCCGATTGCGCCAGGAGCGCATCGAAGGCCGGCACGAGATCGTTGTAGGCGCCGACTGCCGCCAGATGGGCGTTGGTCAGGTCCTGGGCGAAGAAACGGTCGTAGCCGGCGAAGCCACCCCAGCCCGTCTTGAGCTGCTCGTACTCCTGCCTGAGCTCGGCAAAGAGCCGTTGCTTGCGTTCCCTCTTCGCCGCATCGGTGGCGTCGCTCGCAAAGTTCTGCTGGAGCAGACCCCGGTACTTCAAGAGCAGCTGGAGAAACTGCGCCCGGCGTTGCGCGAACTCCGCGTAGGCCAGGCGCGACGCATCGCTGCCGTGGGCCTGCAGCCAGCGCCGCACACCTTCGCGCTCGACCGCCGTCGCGAAGGACTCGTTGAAGGTCGTGTCGCCACCCACAAACACGACCTGGTGCGCCAGCTCGTGGAAGACCAGCCCGGCCAGCTGACCCTCGGTCCCGCCGATGAAGGTATTGAGCAGCGGATCCGGCAGCCATCCCAGCGTGGAATACGCCGGCACGCCGCTGACGTGGACTTCGTAGCCGCCTGCGCGCAGTTCGCCAGCCGCCTGCTCCGCGGCGTCCCGTTCGAAGTAGCCGCGATAGCCCGCACAGCCGACGATTGGATAGCACCACTGCTTGAGCGCCAGCGACAGCTCGGGCGTGGCGAACACGTTCCAGACGACGTAGGGCCGCTTCAGGTCCGCGTATTGCGTGTAACTGCGGTTGTCGGGCAGCGCGAGTTCCGCCGACGCATAGCGGCGGATCTGCTGGGCACGCTCAAGGCGCTGCCTGAGCGGTGGCGGCGACTGTGGATCGGCGAGGACCTCGGGGATGGGCCGCGCCGCCTCCATCACCGCAAGGTGACCCTGGATCGACTGCGCGTAGTAGTCGACGGTGGAGCAGCCCGCGCCGAACAGCGCAAGCGCGAGCACGGCGACTCCGGCTGCGACCCACAGCAGGCGCGGCCGGTGCGCAGCCAAAGGACGAACGGCGCTGGACATGGCCGGCATTGTGCACAAGTCGCCGCCGCCGGCGGCCTACCTTACCGCTCGAGTTCGCAGACCACGCGTCGTAGTTTGCCGCTGGAACGGTCACGCACCGGCGCGCGCCGCGACACGACGATCTCGACCGGCACCACTTCGCAGGTCTCGAGGTAGCGGCGCAGCGCGGCGCGAACGGGAGCACGGCGGCTGCGCTCGTGCTCTCCAAGATGAACCGTCAGGCTGCCGTTGACACCCTGCACCACCTGAAACTCGTGCGCTCCGGCGCCTTCCTCCAGCACGGTCTCGAGCGCCAGTGGAACGATGGTCACTTCCCCGCCGCGGCGGGCTGGCAGGCGCAGCGCATCGTCGCAACGCCCCGCGACCGACACGGTGGGAAGTGCGCTGCCGCAGGCGCAGCGTCCGGCGTGCACGGTGATCGCGTCGCCGAGGTCGTAGCGGATCAGCGGCTGGACCCGGTTGGCCAGATTGGTCAGCAGTACTGAATGCGAGCGCTGGCCCGGATGGACCGTGCGCCCCTGCCGGTCCACCGGCTCGAGCACGACCCAGTCCGCATTGACGTGCAGGCCGCGATGCGGGCATTCCCACGCAATCGGCAGGAATTCCGACGCGCCGTAAGCGCTGCGGACGCGGCAGCTGAACGCCCGTTGCACACGCTGGCGCGTCGGCTCCGACAGCACTTCGCCGCCGGTCCACAACTCGCGCAACCGCAGCCGTAGCCGGCCCGCCTCCTGCTCCTCGGCCAGCATCTCGGCCGCCGTCGGATAGGTGGCCAGGACCGTCGGCCGATAGAGATTCAACTCCTGCACCAGCGCGGCGCAGGACTGCAGCAGCGCGAACGCGCGCACGGCACCCGACATCCAAGGCGCCCAGCGCCGCATCCGCTCGACCGTGGCAATGCCGGCAAAGTGCCCTTCCGTGGCGGCGACCATCGCATAGCGGTCGCCCTCCATCACCTGCCGCAGCACGTCTGTGGGTGAAAGCAGGCCGCGAAAACGCTGCGCTTCGAGTGCATCGTAGACAGCGATCGCGTCCGGGTCATGCACGAAGTAGCCCGGCGTGCCCGTCGTGCCCGAACTCGTGAAAACGCTGAAGCGGCCGAGCAGCGAATGGCCGATGCGGGCGGGGTCGGCGATGAAGGCTTCGATCGACTGGCGCGTGACGCCAGGCTGCGTGACCACATCGTCAAAGTGCTTCATCAGCTGGCCCTTGGTCACCGGCGGCAGGTCGCCCAGGTGCAGGCCGTGCAGAGGCATCCGGCGGTAGAGGCGGGAATAGAACGGCGACGCTTCGCGTGCATAGGCAATCAGCGCGCGAACGCGGCGCTCGGCGGTATGTGCCAGCGCCGCCGGAGTCAGGTGGGAGCCCTGCCAGATGTCAAACGCCGCCTCGGCCCAGCGCGCCGGGTCAAAGGCCGACTCGTTGGGCAGCGCAAAGAGGGATCGAAGAGAAGACATCGGCAGGCTCAGCGATGATTTTCATTGTCGCTCAACCAGCGCCGCGTGCCATGACGCAAACGGGATCAGGCTAGGATGATCGCTCAACCTCGGCGAGGCAGTCGTAGAACGTCGGTGCGCGCCCGATGTCTGTCAGCGCCGGGCTGGTGAGCTCGTTGGCATTCTTGCCGTCGCGCGCGAACTTCTTCCACCAGATCGACGGCACCACGACACAGCCCGGCCGGGCCCGATCGGTCACCTGCGCCCGCAACAGGAGCGAACCGCGGTCGTTGAACACTCGCACCGTGTCGCCTGACCGGATGTTCCGGGCTCGCGCGTCATTCGGGTGGATCTCGAGCGAGGGCTCACCCTCGGCGGAGCGCAGGCTCGCCACGTTGACGAAGCTCGAATTCAGGAAGTTGCGCGCCGGCGGCGAGATCAGCGCGAGGGGATAGCGCTCTGCGCGCGCCGGAGTGCTGGTCGGCCCTTCATGCGGCGGAACATAGGCCGGCAGTGGATCGACGCCGATGGCCGTGAGCGCGTCCGACCAGAACTCGCACTTGCCCGAGGCTGTCGGGAATTGCCCGTGCGCAAACGGCGCGTGCACCGGCGGCAGATCGAGCCGCTCCCAGCCTGCCTGCTTCAGCCGCGGCCAGTCGAAGCGCGCGGTGGGACCGCGCGGCGCAAACGCCTGTGCGGCCAGTTCATCGTCGGTCTCGCGGAACGCCGGCTCGAGGAATCCCATCCGCGCCGCCAGGCGACGGAAGATTTCGCTGTTCGGCAACGCCTCGCCGAGCGGCTCGATTGCCGGGTTGTTCGCCAGCAGATAGAGGTGTCCATAGGACCTGTGCACGTCGATGTGCTCGAGCTGCGTGGTGGCCGGCAGCACGAAGTCGGCGTAGTCGGCCGTGTCGGTCTGGAACTGCTCGAGCACGACCGTGAACAGGTCCTCGCGCGCGAAGCCGCGTGCGACTTCCGTCGAATTCGGTGCGACGGCCACCGGGTTGCTGTTGTAGACGATCAGCGCCTCGATCGGCGGATTGGCATGCAGCAGGTCGTGCCCGATCGTCGACATGTTGATCGTGCGCGGCGTGCGGCCGGCCAGCAGTTCCGGCCGGTACAGGCGGGCCGCATCGACGGGATAGTTGCCGCTGGTGGACAGCAGGACACCGCCGGCGGGATCGCGCCAATGACCCGCAAGAGCGGGCAGGCAGGCGACGGCGCGCACCGCGTTGCCGCCCCCGGCGGCGCGCTGCATGCCGTAATTGAGCCGGATCGCCGCAGGGCGGATTTCCCAGTAGTCGCGCGCAAACTGCTCGATCTCTTCGGCCGTGATGCTGCAGATCCGCGCCACGCGCTGCGGGTCGAACTCCCGCGCGCGCGCTGCCAGGGCGTCGAAACCCAGCGTGTAGCGCTCGATATAGTCGTGATCGAGCCAGCCCTCGCGCACCAGCACATGCATCACGCCGAGCGCGAAGGCACCGTCGGTACCAGGCAGCAGTGCGATGTGCTGGTGGCATTTGTCGGCCGTCAGCGAACGGTACGGATCGATGGCGATCAGCTTCGCGCCGCTGCGCTTCGCCTCCTGTGCGCGGCTCCAGAGGTGAAGATTCGACGCGATCGCGTTGGTGCCCCAGAAGACGATCAGTTTCGCGTTACCGAACTGCTCGATGTCGGTGCCGTCACGGGTGCCAAGGGTCGCGGTCAGCGCCTCCGCGCCCGCGGTGGCGCAGATCGTGCGGTCGAGGAAGCTGCCGCCGAGACGGTGGAAGAAGCGATGCGCCATCGCCTCGCCCTGCACCATACCCATTGTTCCCGCGTAGCTGTAAGGCACGACACGCTGCGGATCGACGGCGGCGATCGACTGTAGGCGCGCGGCAATCTCGTCGAGCGCCGTCTCCCACGAAACGCGCACGAAGCGGCCCTCGCCCTTGCGCCCGACGCGCTTCAGCGGATGCAGCAGGCGATCGGGGTGGTAGGTCCGCTCAAGGTAGCGGCTGACCTTGGTGCACAGAGTGCCCGCCGTCGTCGGGTGCGACGGATCACCCGCAACCTTGATCGCGACCCGACGGCCCTCGTCATGCCTCACCGTGACCAGCATCGCGCAGGTGTCCGGGCAGTCGTGCGGGCAGGCGGCCCGCACGACCTCGAGTCCGCCACGGGAACCTGCCACGCTCAGCCCACCGGCGGCCGGCTCGCGATCAGCCGCCCGAAGAATTGCTCGCACGCAGCGATCTGTTCGAGAGAGATGTACTCGTTCGGCTTGTGCGCCTGATCGATCGATCCCGGGCCCATGACGACGGTCGGGACGCCGGCATGCTGGAAGATCGGCGCTTCGGTCGCGAAGCTGACGGCACCGGTGCCGAGCCGCGCGGTCTGCGCCAGTTCCATCGCCCAGCGCACGAGCGGCGCATCAGGTTCGATGCCGTAGGCTGGCAGGTCGAGCCCCATCGCGAACGCGATGTCGGACTCCGGCGCGACCGCACGCATGCGCGGCAGCAGCTCGCCGTTCGCGTAGTCGAGGATCGGTTGCGTCATCGTGTCATGCGACGTGGCCGGGATGTTGCGCATCTCGAACTCGAACACGCAGTCGCGCGGCACGACGTTGGTGGCAATCCCGCCGCGGATCACGCCGGTCTGCAGCGTCGAATGCGGCACGATGAAGCGCGCATCGCGCGGCTCCTCGCGCGACTGACGGTCGGCGAGCGCGCGAATGAACGCGATGATCTGCGCCGCGTATTCGATCGCGTTGACGGCCGTCGGCGTCAGCGAGGAATGCGCCTCGCGGCCGCGCACCGTGCAGCAGAAGTCGCGCTTGCCCTTGTGCGCAACGATCGCCTGCATGTCGGTCGGCTCGCCGATGATGCAGCCGGCCGGCCGGATACCACGCTCCGCCAGGTCCGCCACCAGGCTGCGCACGCCAATGAACGTGGTCTCCTCGTCGAAGGTCAGCGACAGGTGCACCGGCATCGTCCGTTGCGCCGCGAGGAAACGCGGGGCCCATGCCAGCGCAATCGCGATGAAGCCCTTCATGTCGGCCGTGCCGCGGCCGTGGATGCGACCGTCCGCGTGGTGTGCGCGAAACGGTTCGCTCGCCCAGTCCTGCCCGTCGACCGGGACGGTGTCGGTGTGGCCCGAGAGCACGATGCCGCCGGACTTCACGGCATCCGGCTCGTCGGCGAGCGTCACAAAGAGGTTGGCCTTCTTCTGCGAGGCGTCGTACACCAGGTGCGGCTTCACACCGAGGCGCGCCAGATGGTCGCGCGCGTACTCGATCAGCCCCAGGTTGGAGTCGCGGCTGACCGTCGGAAACGCGATCAGCCGGTCGATCATTTCCAGCGCTGCGGGCGATGGAGTCAATGCGTCTTGGGCAAGCGGTTTGTTCACGATCGTGTCCTGGCCGGTGCGGACGATTCTAGGGCCTGCAGGCCGCGCGTGCGCAGGCACACAGGCGCCCTGGCGCGTCCTTCAGTAGCATCCACTTTCCAGACCAAGGTATCCCCATGCAACTGATCGACCGTGTCGTCCAGTTCCGCGCCGAGATCCAGCAGATCCGCCGCGACATCCACGCCCACCCCGAGTTGCGCTTCGAGGAAAACCGCACCGCCGACCTGGTTGCGCGCAAGCTGGCTGAGTGGGGCATCGAGGTCGCGCGCGGGCTCGGCGGCACCGGTGTCGTCGGCACGATCCGCCACGGCAGCTCGCAGCGCTCGATCGGCCTGCGCGCCGACATGGACGCGCTGCCGATCCAGGAACTCAACGACTTCGCGCATCGCTCGACCCACGCCGGCAAGATGCACGCCTGCGGCCATGACGGGCACACGGCCATGCTGCTCGCGGCCGCGCGCTACCTGGCCGAGACCCGGCCCTTCGACGGTGCTGTGCACCTGATCTTCCAGCCGGGCGAGGAAGGCGGCGCTGGCGCGCAGCGCATGATCGACGACGGCCTGTTCGAGCGCTTCCCGTGCGACGCCGTGTTCGGCATGCACAACTGGCCGAACCTGAACGTCGGCCAGTTCGGAGTGGCGCCAGGGCCGGCGATGGCATCAGCCAACGAGTTCGAGATCCGCATCACCGGCAAGGGCGCGCACGCCGCCATGCCGCACCTGGGCGTGGACCCGGTGTTCGTCGCGGTGCAGGTCGTCAACGGCCTGCAGGCGATCATCACGCGGGTGAAGAAGCCGATCGAATCGGCGGTGCTGTCGGTCACGATGATCCATGCCGGCGAGGCGACCAACGTCGTGCCGGAGACCGCGTTCATCTCGGGCACGGTGCGCACCTTCAGCGACGCGGTGACCGCGCAGGTCGAGGAGCACATGCGGCGCATCGTGCAGATGACCGCCGCTGCCTACGGCGCCGAGTCGCACGTCGAGTTCAGGTGGAACTACCCGCCGACCGTCAATCACGCGGCAGAGGCCGAATTCGCCGCCACCGTGATGGACGACATCGTCGGCCGCGACAACGTCGTGCGCGGGCTCGAGCCGACGATGGGTTCGGAGGACTTCGCCTTCATGCTGAAGGTGCGTCCCGGCGCGTACGTGTTCATCGGCAACGGCGAGGGCTCGCACCGCGCGGCCGGTCACGGGCTCGGGCCGTGCATGCTGCACAACCCGAGCTACGACTTCAACGACGAGCTGATTCCGCTCGGCGCCACGTTCTGGATCCGGCTGGTCGAGAAGTATCTGGCCCGCTAGGCGCGCGTCTTATCGGCCCAGGTTGAAGCGCTCGCGCAGTGCGCGGGCGCGAAACACCAGTGCGGCGGCGAAGGTGGCCACGGCAACCACGCCGAGGATCAGGGTCATCCGGGCGTACGGTTGGCCCATGGCCATCCGCGCCGCGACCAGCGCCGCCAGCGTGCGCAGCCACTCGATGGACCCGAGCATCAGCGCCGTTTGCACCAGCCGGGCCGCCCACGGCCGGCGCAGGGCAAGCACGCCGACCAGCACCACGCACGCGATGGCCAGCGGCCACCACTGGGCGCGCCAGAAGTGGGCGGCCAGGAGCAGCAAGGCAATCGCGGGGGGAAGCAGACGCAACAGGTTCATGACAGTGGAATCCCCGCGCATCGTCGGGGACCCCGCTGCCGGCGCCTTGACGCGCATCACATCGGCCCGGCGCCTACCTCCAAAGGGGCTGAATACGGGCGCCGGCTAATCCGTTCGCCGGAGGGTATCGGGGGGTGGCGCCCGGTACGCTGGCCCGCATCACCACCATCCCAACCCTTTCCGGAACCATGCTCCGCACGACCTGCCTCGCACTGCTGGCCGCGCTCGCGCTGGGCGCGCTGTCGGGCTGCGCGACGCTGGCGGGCGATTCCACGCAGAAGGTCAGCATCCAGACCGTCGACCAGGACGGCCGGGTCGTCGACGGCATGAGCTGTCGCGCGGGGAATGCGTCGGCCGACTACGTCGGCGTGACGCCGATGTTCGACATGCAGGTTCGCCGCTCCTCGTCCGCCCTGGTGGTCGAGTGCCGCCGCGACGGTGTGCCCCTGACGCGTGGCGTCATCGTTTCGCGCGCGGTCAACATGCAGCCAGCGCAGCTGCTGCTGCCGGGCGGCAGCAGCATGATGGTGATCGACCACCTGACGGGCTACATGTATGCGTACCCCCGCTGGGTACGGCTGCAGGTCGGCACCGACATGGTGTTCGACCGCCGCGATGAGAAGGGCCGTGGTCCGACGCCCGGGTTGATCACGCGTCAGTTCGACGACTTCGTCCGCTTCGCCGCGACCGCCACGCCGGTTCGCATCGACTGACGCCGCCGGGCAGCACGGCGACGGGCTGCACTCAACCGCCGCGCGCCACGCGCACGCGGCTTCCGTCCTGCAGGCTGTCGCTCGGGTAAACGATGACGCGCTCGCCGGGCCGCAGGCCTTCGTCGACCCACGCCAGTTCCGCGTTCCGCCCGCCGATCCCGACCGTCCGCAGTCGCGCGCGATCGCCCTCGAGCACAAACACGGCCCAGTCGTTGCCACGACGAAACAGCGCCGCCACAGGAACGACCGTCGCGTCGCCGCGCTCGAACGTGACGATGCGGACGTCGACGCGGTAGGCGTCGCCGAGCGGGGCGACCTTGCCGGGCGCGCCGTCGAAGTCGACGATCACATTGACCCGCTGCTCCTCCACGCCCAGCGCCGAGACCTTGGTGAATGCGGCGGGCTCGATGCGACGTACCCGCCCCGGCAGCAGAACTCCCGAACCGGCGTCGATCCGCACCGGCGCGCCGGCGTGGATGCGCGTGGCATCGGTCGAAAGGACGTCGACGACGATTTCGAGGTCCTCGGCGTTGGCCACTTCGAGCAACGGCGTGCCGACGGCCACGGCGGCCTCGCTTTCCTGCAGCACCCTCAGGACGCGCCCGCTGACTGGCGACGTGATCGGCCAGGCGGATTCCGGCCGTCTGACCGCGGCACCTTCCTGGGCACGCATCAGCGCCGCGCGCGCCTGCGCCAGGTCGTGCTTCGCGCCTTCGTACGCAAAGCGGCCCGCCTCCAGCGACTTCGTCTGCACGCGCACGGCCAACTCGGCCTGGTCGAGCGCCGACGGCGACAGGAATCCCTCGCCCTGCAGCTTCTTATGGCGTGCAAGGTCGTTCTGTGCCTTGTCGAGCGCCGCCTCGTCCCGTGCGATGTTGGCGCGCGCCTGCTCGACGGCGGCCGCGGCCGCCCCGGCGCGTTCACTCAGTTCCCGATGCGAGCGGGCGTCGATCATGGCCGGCGCGGACGGCCACAGCACAGCAACGACGGTGCCGGACTGCACGCTGTCGCCCGCCTTCAGCTGCACGCGCGCAAGCCGCCCACCCAGCGGCGCCGACACGACGTAGCGCTCACGCACGCGGGTCTTGCCGTCTTCCTCGACGAGGCTCTCGAACAGACCGGTACGGACGTCAGCGACTTCGACCCGCAATGGCTGCGGACGGAAGGCCCAGAAGAGCACGCCGGCGAGCGCCAGCAGCACGACTGCCGTCAGGATCCAGTGCTTGCGTTTCATGTTGGCCCTTGATGTTTGTTCCAGCCCGGTGGCGCCGTCACTCCCGTGTCTTCAGCACGGCGACCAGGTCGAGCCGGTCGACACGGCGCCGCACGAGCAACGCGCTGGCCACCCCGGCACCCAGCACGACCAGTGCGGCGAAGGCATACGTGCGCGGCTCGATGATCAGCGGGATGCGGAAGGTCTCGGGGTGGATCAGTTCGACGATAAACGCCGACAGGCCATACCCCGCCAGCCAGCCGATCGGCACCGCGACCAGCAGCTGCAGCCCCAATTCGCCCAGCAGCAGCCACGACACTTCAGCCCGCGTCATGCCGAGCACCCGCAAGCTGGCCAGTTCCCAGGCCCGCTCGGCGAGCGCGATGCGGGCATTGTTGTAGACAACGCCGAAGGCGATCGTGGCGGCGAGCACGCTGAGCACGGTCGTGAAGATCAGGATGTTGCGCGCCGAGGTCTCCCGGAAGTTGCGGATGATCGGGCCGATCTCGACAGCGAAGGCCACGCGCGGCGTTTCCTTGACCTGCTGCAGAAAGCGCACGCGTTCGGCCGCATCCAGCCGCAGCCGTGCGCCGGACATGGCGTCGCCTTCCCCGAGCAGGCGGTTCAGCGCGTCGATGTGCATGAAGGCCGGCGTGCCCATCAGGTCGGCCACCAGCGCAACCACGGGCACATCGAGGCTCTTGCGCGCGCCTTGCAGCACCTCCACCCGGACGCGGTCGCCCGGTCGCACGGCCAGCAGATCGGCCAGCGTGCGATTGATGACCAGGCCTTCGTCGGGCAGCGGCACATCGCGCAGATCGTCATCCAGCAAGAGGCGCAGCGTCGCTCCGGAGGGCAGGCCGGTCAATGTCGTCCGGTAGCTGCGATGGCCGTATACAAGCCTGACCGGAGCCGAGCGGTCGATCTCGGCGCGCAGCACGCCGGGCAAGCGCATCAGCTCATACACCGCACTGTCCGATGCCGGTTCCGCCAGCACCAGGCTGACGTCCTGGCGCTCGCGCATGCGGAACTCGACTTCGAACAGGTAGTCGATGGCGTCACGCCACCAGGTGCCGGAGATGAGGATCGCGACCGCGCCGGCAATGCCGAGCGTCGTGGCGAGCGCGCGCCCCGGTCGGCGTTCCATGTCGCGCAGGACCATGCGCACTGCCGGCGAGTACAGCCGCCCGAGTCCAAAGCGCTCGGCCACGGTCCGACGGAACGTCGGCGGTGACGGAGGCTGCATGGCCGTTGCCGGGGCCAGGCGCACGACCCCCTGCAGCGCGCGCAGCGCTCCGGCAACGGCCGCCACGAGCGAGGCCAGCGCGCCGTACGCCACGACCCAGAGGGGCAGTTCAAAGTCGAGCGTTGGAAAGTGGAAGAACTCGGCGTAGAGCTCGGTCAGCAGGCGGCCCAGCCAGGCACCGGCGGCGAGGCCCGCCACGATGCCGAGCAACACGATCACCAGCACGAACTTGAGGTAGTGCAAGCCGATGCGGCCGTTGGGATAGCCGAGCGCCTTCAACACCGCGATCTGCCCACGTTGCGTGCCGATCTGCCGCGTCAGCACAACGTTGAGCAGGAACACGGCAACCCCCAGGAAGACGCTCGGCAACACCAGCCCAAACACGCGCATCTCGGCAATCTCCTGCGTGATGGCCTTGTGCGACGGCTGCTCGTCCCTGCCATAGGCTCCCGTCGAGCCATAGGGTTCAAGCAGCCGGTCGAGCCGGTCGATCGTCGCACCTTCGGAGGCCCCATGCGCGAGCCGCACTGCGACGCGGTTGAAGGCGCCTTCCATGTTGAAGGCGGCCGCCAGCCGCTTGCGGCCGATCCAGAAGATGCCGAAGCTGGCGTCGTCGCCGACTCCGTGCGCCGCGGGAAAGATGTACTCGGGCGATAGCACGATGCCGACCACCTCGAGCTGCTCGCGCTTGCCATTGAGCAGGGCGCGCAGCGTCGAGCCCGGCTTCAACCCGCGCTTGTCGGCAAACGTCTGGTTCACGAGGACCTGGTTCGACTCGGGCGCATCGATCCAGCGCCCGGCCATCAGTGTCAGCCGGTTCATCGCCGGCAAACCGTGCTCGGGCAGCGCGATGATGCGGCCGACCGTCGGCTCGACCACACCCGGCAGATCCAGCAGCACGTCGTAGCTCAGCGTCGCTGCCACCGCGGCGACGCCGGGCAGCTCGAGAATGCGGGGTGCGACCCCGGTCGGCACGCGGCGCGCCGTCGCGAACACCTGCGCGAAGCGCGCACTCTCGTAGTACTCGGCCTGCATGCGCCTGAGCGCCTCGTAGGTCGACAGCGACGCGCTGAACGCCGCGATGCCACTCGCAACGACCAGCGCGATCGTCACCACCTGTCCCCGCAGGTGCCAGACGTCCCGCATTAGCTTGCGGTCCAGCATGTTCACCACTGGATCTCCTCGGGCGAGAGCTTCGTGGTGTTCACCCTAATCTCGGCGATGCGACCATCGGCCATGCGCAGCACGCGGTCGGCAATGCCGGCGATGGCGGCGTTGTGCGTGATCACGGCGGCGGTGGTGCCGAGCTCCTGATTGATGCGCGCGATCGCCTGCAGCACCACCTTGCCGGTCGCATAGTCCAGTGCCCCGGTCGGCTCGTCGCAGAGCAGGACGTCAGGCCGCTTGGCGATCGCCCGTGCGATCGCGACGCGCTGCTGCTCGCCGCCGGAGAGCTGCGACGGGAAGTGGTCGAGACGGTCGCCCAGGCCCACGAGCGACAGCGCCTCCTCGGGTGACATCGGCTGCGACGCCAGCTCGGTCACCAGCGCGACGTTCTCGCGCGCCGTCAGGCTCGGAATCAGGTTGTAGAACTGGAACACGAAGCCGACGTGCTCGCGGCGGTAGCGGGTCAGCTCCGCTTCGCTGGCCTGCCCGAGGTCATGGTCGCGCCAGCGCGCCGATCCGGACGTTGGCGTGTCAAGACCGCCGAGGATATTGAGCAACGTCGACTTGCCGCTGCCCGAGGGCCCGAGCAGTACAACGAACTCGGACGCGTAGATGTCGAGGTCGACGCCGCGCAGCGCGTGCACCTCGACCTCGCCCATGCGATAGATCTTGGTCAGGCCGCGCGCTGTGAAGACCGCCTGAAGCTGCGGCCGGAGAGTGTCTTCCATGTTCGCGCGGTGCCCGGCGACCCGCGCCGGGCGATCAGCAGAGGTCGGCTTTCAGCGTGCGCTTTCCCCGTCCCTGCGCCCTGACCCGCATCAACGACCGGACCGGCCGGCCCGGCAGCGATCGACGCAGGTCAAGGTCTTCTCGACGAAGACGCCGTCACCCTTTCCGCGGACGCGGCGCAGGTCGCGTCGTCACGACGGCCCTGTCAGCGATACTGAATTTTTATTCAGTATCATTCCGGATTCCAATGTCAACGCCGCCCGCTGCCTTCGCCATGCTGCTGCTTCCGCGCCCACGGAGGTCGCCGGTTTGCCCGTGCGATCGGCGCCGGCACGTGCGCTCCGGACTTTCGCATCGCGCGCGGAGCACGACGAGTAACATCACCTTCGACAGGCGCCCGCCTGCCCGCGTTCAATCCTCCGATGGCCGACGACTCCAAGCCTGTGTCGACTGACACGGGGCGCGCAATCCGCATTCGCGGCGCGCGCCAGAACAACCTCGCCAACCTCGACCTCGACATCCCGACCGGCGAGCTGGTCGTCGTGACGGGCGTCTCCGGCTCGGGCAAGAGTTCGCTGGTGTTCGACACGCTGTACGCCGAGGGCCAGCGCCGCTACGTCGAGACCTTCTCGCCCTACGCGCGGCAGTTCCTCGACCGCATGGACCGGCCCGCCGTCGATCGCATCGAAGGCGTGCCGCCGGCGATCGCGATCGACCAGACCAACCCGGTGCGGACATCGCGCAGCACGGTCGGCACGATGACCGAGCTGAACGACCACCTGAAGCTCCTCTACGCGCGCACCGCGCGGCTCTTCTGCCGCCAGTGTGCTCAGCCGGTGCGACGCGACTCGGCCGAGTCGATCCTCGCCAGCCTGGCGGCACGCGCCGCGCTGGCCGGCGACCCGCGGCTGACGGTGACCTTCCCGGTGCGCGTGCCAAAGAACTTCTCCGAGGCTGAGGTGCGCGCCCACCTCGAGGCGCAGGGCTACACCAAGTTGCATGGCGAGCGCGCGCAGGCCGACGCCAAGGTGCTCGATGTCGTCTCGGACCGCTTCCGCTTCGCCGGCACCGAGCGCTCGCGCGTCGCCGACGCGCTCGAGCGTGCCTTGCGGCTCGGCGGCGGGCGCGTCGACGTGCATGCGCAGGGCGAAGCGGAGGCCACGGCGACCTGGCGCTACTCGACCGACCTGCACTGCGCCGACTGCGACATCCACTACAAGACGCCGCATCCGTCGACGTTTTCATTCAATTCGCCGCTCGGCGCCTGCGAGTCCTGCCGCGGCTTCGGCCGCGTGATCGGCGTCGACTACGGGCTGGTGATCCCCGACGAGCGCAAGTCGCTACGCGAAGGCGCGATCAAGCCGTTCCAGACCAAGTCGTTCATCGAAAGCCAGCGCGATCTCGAGAAAAGCGCCGCGAAGGACGGCATCCCGCTCGACGTGCCGTTCCGCGACCTGAATGCGGCGCAGCGGGAGTGGGTGATCGGCGGCGGCGCCGGATGGAAGAGCTGGAAGAAGAGCTGGCCCGGCACCTGGTACGGGGTCAAGCGCTTCTTCGAGTGGCTCGAGAGCAAGGCCTACAAGATGCACATCCGCGTGCTGCTCTCGCGCTACCGCTCCTACACACCGTGCCCGGTGTGTGCGGGCAGCCGGCTGCGTCCCGATGCGACGTTGTGGAGAGTCGGGGCTCAACAGGAGGCCGAGAACGCGCTGCCTGCCGGTGGCCGTTACCGGCGTTTTCGGCCGGTACATGCGCCGTGGTCGCAGGATCAGCTCGATGCCCTGCCCGGCCTGTCGCTGCACGACCTGATGCTGCTGCCGCTCGAGCGCGTGAAACTCTACGTTGACACGCTGACGTTACCGGCGCCGCTCGACGAGGCGTCCGAAATGCTGCTCGACGAACTGCGCGCCCGGCTGGCATTCCTCGTTGACGTCGGCCTGGGCTATCTGACGCTCGACCGTCAGAGCCGTACCCTGTCGGGTGGCGAGGTCCAGCGCATCAACCTGACGACCGCGCTCGGCACCTCGCTGGTCAACACGCTGTTCGTGCTCGACGAGCCGTCGATCGGCCTGCATCCGCGCGACATGCACCGCGTGATCGAGGTGATGCACCGGCTGCGCGATGCCGGCAATTCACTGGTCGTCGTCGAACACGACCCCCAGGTGATGCTGGCGGCCGACCGTGTGCTCGACATGGGGCCGGGGCCGGGCGAGCGCGGCGGCCGCATCGTCTTCAACGGCACGCCCGATGAACTGCGCCGTGCCGAGACACTGACAGGCCGCTACCTCGGCGGACGGCAGTCCGTCGACGCCACGCGCCCGCTGCCGGTGGCGCCGAACGCGCCCAAGGTCGTGCTGCAGGGCGCGCGCGAACACAACCTGAAGGCGATCGACCTCGAGATTCCGTTGAAGCGGCTCGTCTGCGTGACCGGCGTCTCCGGCAGCGGCAAGTCGACGCTGATCCAGGACGTGCTGTACCCCGCACTCGCGAAGGCGAAAGGAAAGAGCACCGAGACCCCGGGCGCCTTCGATCGCCTGCTCGGCGACGACTGGCTCGACGACGTCGCGTTCGTCGACCAGTCCCAGATCGGCAAGACGACGCGCTCCAACCCGGCGAGCTACGTCGGCGCGTTCGACGCGATCCGCGCGATCTTCGCGAAGTCGCGCATGGCGAAGGAGCGCAACTACACCGCCGGCACCTTCTCGTTCAACTCGGGTGACGGGCGCTGCCCGACCTGCGGCGGTAACGGCTTCGAGCACGTCGAGATGCAGTTCCTGTCGGACGTCTACCTGCGCTGCCCGGACTGCGACGGCAAGCGCTTCCGCCCGGAGACGCTTGAGGTCGTGGTGGATCGCCAAGGCAAGTGCGCCAGCATCGCCGACGTGCTGGACATGACGGTCAGCGAAGCGCTCGCATTCTTCCGCGACGACGCCGAGGTCGCGCGCGTGCTGACGCCGCTCACCGACGTCGGGCTGGAGTACGTGAAGCTCGGCCAGCCGGTGCCGACGCTGTCCGGCGGCGAGGCACAGCGCCTGAAGCTCGCCGGCTTCCTCGCCGAGGCCGCCAGCGGCAAGCCGCCGACGCGCGGGACGCTGTTCCTCTTCGACGAGCCGACCACTGGGCTGCACTTCGACGACGTCGCCAAGCTGATGCGCGCGTTCCGCAAGCTACTGGCGGCGGGCCACTCGCTGGTCGTCATCGAGCACAACCTCGACGTCATCTCGGCGGCCGACTGGCTGATCGACCTCGGACCCGAGGGCGGCGACGCCGGCGGCGAGGTCGTTGCGGTCGGCACGCCGGACGAGGTCATCGCGGTCGCCCGCTCGCACACCGGTCGCGAACTCGCCGCGTATCGCGCCGCGCTCGCCAGCCACGCACCGCGCGTCAACGAGCCGCGGCCCGCGTACGACGCCGGCCGCCCGCTGCAGACACTGATGAGCGAGCGGCGCCGCGCAGCACGTGATGTCATCGAGATACGCAACGCCCGCGAGCACAACCTGAAGTCGATCGACGTCGACATCCCGCGCGACACCTTCACGGTCATCACGGGCGTCTCGGGCTCGGGCAAGTCCACGCTGGCCTTCGACATCCTGTTCAACGAGGGCCAGCGCCGTTATCTCGAGTCACTGAACGCCTATGCACGCTCGATCGTGCAGCCGGCTGGCCGGCCCGACGTCGACGCGATATACGGCATCCCGCCGACGGTCGCGATCGAGCAGCGCACCTCGCGCGGCGGCCGCAAGTCGACGGTGGCCACGCTGACCGAGCTCTATCACTTCCTGCGGCTCATCTACATGAAGCTCGGCGTGCAGCACTGCCCCGACTGCGCCGTGCCGGTGACGCCGCAGTCGTTCGACGCGATCGTCGCGCAGGTGATGCGCGAGGTGAAGGGCGAACACATCGGCGTGCTGGCGCCGATGGTCGTGAATCGCAAGGGTGTCTACACCGATCTGGCCAAGTGGGCGGCGGCGCGCGGGCACTCGCACCTGCGCGTCGACGGCGTGTTCCTGCCGACGGCAAGGTTCCCGCGCATCGAGCGCTTCAAGGAGCACACGATCGAGTTGCCGGTCGCCGACTTCGTCGTCACGGCAGAGAACGAGACCCGGCTGCGCGGCGCGCTGGCGACCGCGCTCGAGCACGGACACGGCGTCGCAACGGTGATCCATCCGCTGCGGGCCTTGCAGCAGTCTATCGCTCGCGGCAACTGGGGGCCGGCGCTGACGCAGAAGAGCTTCTCGACCAAACGCGCGTGTCCTTCGTGCGGCCAGAGCTTCCCGGAACCGGATCCCAGGCTCTTCTCGTACAACAGCAAGCATGGCTGGTGCGAGGGCTGCTTCGGCACGGGGCTGAAGCTCACGGGATTCGACGCCGAGCAGAGCGGCGAGGAAGTGTGGTGGAACGCCTGGTACGAGGGTGAAGCGGTTGCGTGTGAGGCCTGTCACGGCCAGCGGCTGAACCGCACCGCACTGGCGGTGAAGTTCCGCGGACGCTCCATCGCCGACCTCGCGCAGCAATCGGTGATCGAGGCCGGGGAATTCTTCCGGAACCTCGCGCTGGCGGGCCGTGAAGCCGAGATCGCGCGCGACGCGCTGGCCGAGATCCGCTCGCGGCTCGCGTTCCTCGAGGAAGTCGGGCTCGGTTATCTCGCACTCGACCGCGCCGCGCCGACGCTCTCCGGCGGCGAAGCACAGCGCATCCGCCTCGCGGCGCAACTCGGCTCGAACCTGCAGGGCGTGGCCTACGTGCTCGACGAGCCTACGATCGGCCTGCATCCACGCGACAACCGCATCCTGCTCGACGCGCTGCAGAAACTCGAAAGCAAGGGCAACACGCTGATCGTCGTCGAGCACGACGAGGACACGATCCGGCGTGCGGCTCACCTGATCGATATCGGGCCCGCGGCCGGCGTGCGCGGCGGGCGCGTCGTTGCGCAAGGCTCAGTCGACGACCTGATGGCGGCACCCGAGTCGGCCACCGGAGCGTTCCTGAAGGCGCCGCTGGCACATCCGCTGCACGAGCGCCGCCCGGTCATGCGCGCCACGCCACGCCTGACGGTGCGCGACGCCCGCATGCACAACCTGCGGCGCGTCGACGCCGGCGTCCCGCTGGCGCGCCTGACGGTCGTCACCGGCGTATCCGGCAGCGGCAAGTCCACACTGGCGCGCGAAGTGCTGCTGGAGAACCTGAAGCGCGTCGTCGGCCAGCGCAAGCCGCGCCCCGAATGGACCGGCTGCGAGGCCATCGAGGGGTGGGAGCAGCTCGACCGCGTGCTCGAAGTCGACCAGACTCCGATCGGCAAGACACCGCGCTCCTGCCCGGCCACCTACGTCGGCTTCTGGGACGCGATCCGCAAGCTCTTCGCCGAGACGCTCGAAGCTCGCACGCGCGGTTACGGCGCGAGCCGGTTTTCGTTCAATACCGCCGGTGGCCGCTGCGAGGCCTGCGAGGGCCAGGGGGTGCGCACGATCGAGATGAGCTTCTTGCCGGACGTGAAGGTGTTGTGCGACGTCTGCGGCGGCGCGCGCTTCAACGAGGAAACGCTGGCGATCACGTGGCGCGGCCACTCGATCGGCGATGTGCTGAAGATGGACATCGACGACGCCGCCGAGTTCTTCAAGGCGCAGCGCGCGATCGCGCATCCGCTGGCACTGCTGCAGGACGTCGGCCTCGGTTACCTGACGCTCGGCCAGCCGTCGCCCACGCTGTCGGGCGGCGAGGCGCAGCGCATCAAGCTCGTGACAGAACTCTCCAAGGTGCGCGATGACGTGACGCGGCGCGGCCAGCTCCCGCCGAAGACACTGTACGTGCTCGACGAACCGACCGTCGGCCTGCACATGGCCGATGTCGGCAAGCTGATCCACGTGCTGCACCGGCTGGTCGACGGCGGCAACACGGTGGTCGTCATTGAACACAATCTCGATGTCATCGCCGAAGCCGACTGGATCATCGACCTCGGCCCGGAAGGCGGCGCCGGCGGCGGGCTCGCGGTAGCGCAATGCTCGCCCGAGGATCTGGCCGCGAAGTCGACGCCGACCGCGCGAGCTCTGGCGGAGTTCATGGCCAGCCGTCCCCCCAGGGAAGCGTCCGTGGTGGCCGACAGCGGGGTCACCTCGGCGCCCGGTTAGGGGCCCGCCTGAGCCGCGGCGGTCACAAACCCCGCAGCCGCGCCATCCAGCCGGGCGCGAGATACAGCACCAGCATACCGAGGGCCAGGAAGCCGCCGCGAGTCGGGTCAAAGTCCTCCACGATGCGGACCCACGGATAGCCGAACGCAAAACGGCCCACGGCCACTTCGGCGCCGATCATCAACGTCACCCACAGGAAACCCACGCCGCGCCACTGGCGCGGGGACTGTGCAGCGATCCACTTCACCGTCAGCCAGGTGACCAGCAGGATCAGTCCTGAGCCGACGGCGACCCCGAGCTGCCGCGAGCGCAGGTCCCCGAACAGGGGAACGAGATAAAGCGTGCGCAGCACACCGTGCGCCACCTCGGCGGCAAAGATCAGCAGCCAGACAGTGAAGGCTCTCAGGACTATCGTTGGCGCCATGTTCGCCTCGCCCGCGGCCGGGACCACTCCGGGCCGGGGCACTTGCCCCGCATTTTGGACGTTGAGCCGAAGGCGTGCTCGATATGATGCGTCAACGCTTGGATCGTCACTGACATGAATCGAAACTTCGTCGTGCCGGGCCTGGCCGCGGCCCTCTTCCTTTCGAGCCCGGCGCTCGCACAACGCGCCGCCCCCGTTCTGGACGACAACGTGGCACAGATCCCGCAGACAGCACCCGGGTCACCGTGGTCCTTCATCGGCTTCAGCATCACGACTCCGCTCGATCAGCAGTGGTTCGTCGCCAACAGCACACCGCGCGGCGGCACAATGGGGCGCAACCTGTCGGCCGCCCCGCCCAACACCGCGGTGCTGGTGATCGTCAGCGAACTGCTCGACAAGCCGATCGATTCCGACACGGAACTGCTGGCGGTGGCCCAGGACCGCCATGCGCGGATCGGCGAGCGATGGGTCGTCACCCGCCACGACGAAACCATCGTGCGACACGCCGGCACGCGCTGTGCCCGCCACACCCTGGCCGCGCGCGAGCCCGAAGACAAGTCACCGCGCAAGGATGCGGCCAAGGCGAATGCGACGCGACCCTATCTCCACGTCAGCGGCCTGTCGTGCATCCATCCGACCGAGCCACGCCTGCTGGTGGAGGTCGGGCTCTCCGAGCGCAGCCCGCAGAACGCCATGACCGCCACCATCGCGCGCGATGCACAGCAGGCCACCGAGAGCCTCGCCTTCCAGCGCTACTCCGAACAGGCCCTGCAGAAGGCGGCGGAGCTGGCGCGCGTCGGCGAGGTCCGGGACGCCGAGGCGCTGCTGAAGCCGTACATCGATGCGGATGCGGCGTGGGCACGCTACTTCCTGGCGCAGATCCTCCAGCGGGCGCACCCCGCACCGCCGAACGCCGGTCCCCGGCTCAAGGCGCTGCTCGAGCCGGCCGCCGACCGCGGCCTGGCCGATGCCCAATGGATGCTCGGGACCCTGCTGCTGCGGGGCACCGATGGCGTGCCGAAGGACCCGCCGCTGGCCGAGGCCCTGCTGCGACGCGCCGCCGAACGCGGTAACCCCGGGGCCGCGTTCCAGCTCGGCATCGCCCTGCTCTCCGCGAACGACGGACTGTCGCCCAACCGCCGCGAGGCCGTCGTCTGGATCTCGCGCGCTGCTGCACGCGGGCAGAAGGAAGCGCAGGAACTCCTGCAGAGCGCACGCGACGCCCCTGAAACCCGGCCCCCGCCAAAGCCAGCCGGGAAATAGCCGCGCACATTGCGAACCCGCTTGTCCGCCCGGATTGCCGTCCGGTCCACCGCCTTTGCAGTCCATCGCACCGCCCGAGCGGCGCCGGATTTGTACCGGCAAGATGCGGGGTAACTTCAAAGGTGGCCCCATGCGCACGCTCCTACTGACCCTGTGCCTCGTCCTGGCCGGCCCGGCCGTGGCGCAACCTGTCGCCGCGGCCGCCGCCGGCGCCCTGGTTGTCGGCTCGTCCGGCAACCGAATCGCCGGCTCGGGGCGAGCGGTCGATGACGTACGCACTCCCGGCTCGTTCTCGGCGATCCGCATCAGCGGCCCGATCGACGTCGAGCTCAAGGCTTCCGAGCGCGAGCAGGTCACCGTGCGCTTTGACGACAACCTGGTTTCGGTGGTCGAGACCCAGGTGACCACGGATGCGACGCCGGCGCTCGAGATCCGCCTGCAACCCGGTGCCAGCTTCCGCAGTGGCGGCAGCCCGAAGGTGATTGTGGAGTTCAAGTCGATCAGCTCGCTGTCGTTGAGCGGATCGGGCGATGTGCACGCCGACGCCGTGCGCGGCCCGCTGATGGCCGTATCCGTTGCTGGCAGCAGCGACGTGAAGGTCGACCGGCTGGACGTCGACGTGCTTGGGGTGTCCATCGCCGGCAGTGGTGACTTCACCGCAGCCGGGCGCGCCGCGGAGCAGGGCTACAGCATCGCCGGCAGCGGTGACATCAAGGCCGAAAATCTCGTCGGCCAGACAGTCAAGGTGCGGATTGCCGGCAGCGGCGACGCGCGGGTCAATGCCGAGCAGATGCTGACCGTCTCGATCGCGGGTTCCGGCGACGTCATCTACCGTGGCACCCCGGTGGTCAAGAAGAGTCTCGCCGGAACGGGCGAGGTACGCAAAGCGAACTAAACCGCTGCCGTCCCGGCATGGCGCTACGCTTGCGCCATGCTGACCTCGGGCCACGCACAGTCTTACGCGAACGTTGCGCTCACGAACGTCGTCACCGAATACCCGTACAAGCTCGACCAGCTGCTGAACAGCGAGCGGGATCTTGCGCCGCCGCGTCGGCTCCATCCGGTCTTCTGGGGCAGCTACGACTGGCACTCCTGCGTCCATATGCACTGGACGCTGGCGCGGCTGCTGCGCCGGTTCCCCGACCACCCGCTGGCCTCGCGCTCGCGCGAGCATTTGGGCACACGGCTGACCGCGACAGCCATCGCCGGCGAGCTTGCGACACTGGCCGGACCCCACCGACAGACGTTCGAGCGTCCTTATGGCTGGGGCTGGCTGCTCAAGCTCGCGGCGGAGCTCGAGCAACTCGCAACCGCCGCACCGCAAGCGTCGCCCTGGCGCGATGCCCTCCGGCCGCTGGCGGATGCCTTCGCCGACCGGTTTCTCGCCTACCTGCCACGCGCGGCCTTTCCGACGCGCGCCGGCGTGCACAGCAACAGCGCCTTCGCGCTGCTGCTCGCGCTCGACTGGTGCGACACGGTCCAGCATCTCGCGTTGCGCCAGGCCATCGGCCAGCGTGCCAACCTCTGGTTCGGCCGCGACCGCCGGTTCCCGGCCGATTACGAACCGGCAGGCGAGGACTTCCTGTCTCCCGGCCTCGTCGAAGCCGCCCTGATGCGACGGGTCGTCGACGGCTGCTCCTTTGCGGACTGGTGGGAGCAGTTCCAGCCGGCCGCAGCGGCGCTGGCCCACTGGCTGACGCCCGTACCGGTCAGCGACCCGTCGGACGCGCGCATCGTCCATCTGCACGGCGTCAACCTGACCCGCGCCTGGTGCTGGCGGCAACTGCAACCGGATCTTCCGCAGCCGCTGCAGACGCCGGTGGGGCAGGCCATCGATGCCCACCTGGCGGCCTCGCTGCCGGCCGCGACCGGTGGTGACTACGTCGGGACACATTGGCTGGCGTCATTCGCCCTGCTCGCACTGGACGACACGCGCTGACAGGGGTCAAGGCCGGACCCCGTGCGCTGGGTTCAGATACGCTTGAGGGAGGTGCATCGTGTCTCAATGGGACGTCATCGTCATCGGTTCCGGCATCGGAGGCCTGGCCGCGGCAGCGGCGCTTGCGCACGAGGGCAAGCGAGTGCTGGTCCTGGAGCGCCATACTCAGCTGGGCGGGCTGACCCAGACCTTCGAGCGCAACGGCTACCGGTTCAATGTCGGAGTGCACTACATCGGCGGAGCCGGTGAGGCAGAGGGCCAGGTGGGCCCGGCCAAGAAGGTCTTCGATGTGCTCACGCCACACGGCATCCCGATGGCATCGATGGGCACCGTCTACGACCGCGTGCACTTCCCGGGCATGTCCGTGGAGTTCGAACATCCTGCCGCGCGGCTGATCGAGACCCTCAAGTCGCGCTTTCCCGCCGATGCCGCTGGCATCGACCGTTATTTCGAAAGCATGCGGGCCGCGCGCAAGGCACTCGAAGCCGTGCTGGCAGCGCACTCGATGCCGCAACTGGTCTCGCGCGGACTGAAGTGGTGGAAGGAGGAGGAAATCGAACGGTGGGTCGGCCGCACGCTGTGGGAAGTGATCCAGGAGTGTGTCGGCGATCCGAAGCTGCAGGCGGTGCTCGCGGCGCAGTGGGGCGACCATGGCGGGCGGCCGAGCGTGGCGTCGTTTGCGCTGCACGCCGTCATCATGTCGAGCTATTTCGACGGCGCCTGGTATCCGGTCGGAGGTTCCGGCGTGTTCGCGCCCGCCCTGTCGGAGCCCGTGATTGCCGCCGGTGGCGAGCTGCGCGCAAGCGCCGAGGTCGCCGCGATCCGCGTCGCCGACGGTCGCGTGCAGGGCGTCCTGCTGGGCAACGGAACGACCGAAGACGCGCCGTGCGTGATTTCCGATGCCGGCGTGCGCAGCACGCTGCGCATGCTGCCCTCCGAGGAAGTGAACTACGACTGGGCGCGCGACGTGCTCGAAATCGAACCCTCGGTCGGCTACGTCGGCCTGTATCTCGGATTCGAGGGCGACATCGCCGCCAATGGCGCGACTCCTGCCAACGACTGGATCTACGAGAGCTGGGATGTCGACCAGCTGTGGCGCAATCCCTTGATCGAGCCCGATGCGCCGATGATGTTCGTCTCCTTCCCGTCCCTGAAAGATCCGAAGCACGAAGCCGGCAGCCGTCAGCGGCATACGTGCGAGATCGTTGCCTTCGTCGACCCGGACGCCTTCGCGCCGTGGGAGCATGAAAGCATGAAGCGAGGCGAGGCGCGCGATCCCGGCTACCTCGAGCTGAAGGAGCGCATCGAGCAGAACCTCCTGGCGCAGTTCGGCCGCCACTACCCGCGCCTGGCCCCGCTGGTGAAGTACGTCACTTCGTCCACGCCGATCTCGGTCGCCACGTACACCGGAGCCGAGCACGGCGCGATGTACGGCCTGGCAACCTCGCCGATGCGCTTCCTGAGCGATGCACTGCGTCCACGCACGCCCATCGGAGGACTTTTCCTGGCCGGGCAGGACGCCTGTTGCCCCGGCGTCACCGGCGCGCTGATGGGCGGCCTGATGGCGGCCGTCGCAACCGAGCCGAAGCTGCTCAGACTGCTTGGCTGACCTTTCACACGCAAGGGACTTGACCATGACGACAACGCGACCGGCCGCCGGCCGCAAGACTGGACGCGCCGCTTCGACGCGGACGGCGCGAGGCCGCCCACGTGCTGCCACCCAGGGCGATACCGCGCCGTCGCTGACCCCCCGCGGAATCGAGAACTACGCCGTCGGCGAAGCGATCGCCGCCGCGCAGGAGGCCAAGCTCGCCGCCGTGCGCGATGTGCTGGATCACATTCCCGAGGGCGACCGCGGCACACTGCTCGCCTCGCTGGAAGCGATCCTCGCGGGCGCCTCGCCCGACGACGCTGCGGTCCTGCGCGAAGCGCTGCTGGCCCAGCGCGCAGCCGCGGCCGGTGTCACCATCGGTCCTGACGAGGAGCTGTCGAGCGACTGGCGGTCCGGCGGCTATCCGTACAAGAACCTGCTGTCACGGAAAACGTACGAGAAGCAGAAGTACCGGCTGCAGGTCGAACTGCTGAAGCTCCAGGCCTGGGTCAAGGACACGGGGCAGAAGGTCGTGATCCTGTTCGAGGGTCGCGATGCGGCGGGCAAGGGCGGCACGATCCGCCGCTTCATGGAGCACCTGAACCCGCGCGGCGCGCGCGTCGTGGCGCTGGAAAAGCCGAGCGAGATGGAGCGTGGCCAGTGGTACTTCCAGCGCTACGTGCAGCACTTGCCCACGGCCGGCGAGATCGTGCTGTTCGATCGTTCCTGGTACAACCGCGCCGGCGTTGAACGCGTGATGGCATTCTGCAAGGACCACGAGTACGACGAGTTCATGCGACAGGCCCCGGTGTTCGAGCGCAACCTGGTCGCCAGCGGCGTGCACCTGATCAAGTTCTGGTTCTCCGTCAGCCGTGCCGAGCAGCGGCGCCGGTTCAAGGAACGCGAGACTCACCCGCTCAAGCAATGGAAGCTTTCACCGGTCGACATGGCCTCGCTCGATAAGTGGGACGACTACACGAAGGCCAAGGAGGCGATGTTCTTCCACACCGACACCGCCGAAGCGCCGTGGACCGTCATCAAGTCCGATTGCAAGAAGCGCGCACGCCTGAACGCGATGCGCTACGTGCTTTACAAGCTGCCCTACAGCAACAAGGATATCGACCACATCGGTGCGCTCGACCCGCTGCTGGTTGGGCGTGCTCACGTCGTCTATGAGCGCGGCGAAAAGCGCGTGGTCCCGCTGCTCTAGAACGACGCGCAGGCACTGTCCCTTCGCTTCGGGGTGCGAGTCACACACCCCCGCACTCGATCGCGCGTGGGAACATTTCCCATGCACACCGGTCCTGTGCGCGAATCCCGCTTGAAGTGTCGTTGCGACCCCGTCCGATCGGCTGATCGAATTGCACCCAAGATAGGCGAGGGCGTGGACTTCGCATTCGTCGAAAACCCCACTAACTTGCACGTCACCGGCGATCGGTCCTCCGCGATGCAGCGCGGGCCGCGCCAACACGGACGCCGACACGCCTGCCCATGCTTGAACTCGGAACACTCGACGACGCCAGGGAAAAGATCCTCCAGGATGCGCAGCGCGCCGTTCTGGCGCTTCGACGCATCGATCACCCACCCGTGGAGTCGATCCAGGACGGGGTCGCACAGCTCACTGCATTGCGAGAGCAGGCCTACGAGCACCTCGTCCAGCTGCAACGCGCGCAACTGATCGTTCGCGCCGCCGAGTGGCTGCTGGAGCACGATCTCGGCAGCACGGAGACACGCTGGCGCTGGAACCCACGGCGTCCAGCGGACCAGGATGAGCCCGACCTGCAGGGTTCCGCGAACGAACGGGTCATCGTGTCGGCCATGGTGGCGGCATCGCATCTCGCAGACAGCGCCCTCGATGCCCGCCTGCGCCGTTCGCTGTCGAAGCTTGCATCGTTGCCGGGCAAGAAGTTCCTGTTCGTCGATACCACGTCCCTCAAAAGGCGCGCGGTGACGCGGGTCCTCCTGGCCAGCTGGGACATCAGTGTGGTGCAGATCGCGCCGCGCGCCGGCGCGGCGGCCAGCACGACGCGGACGCTCGCAGGCTTCCCCGCCGGTGCCAGGGCGGCCTCTGCATCCTGAGCAAGGCACGCGGCAGGCGCCGCGTGGATCCGTAGTCGTCTGCCCCGGTGAGCGAAACGTGCTGTGGCGTTGCGCTGCTCTAATCAGCCCCGCGCAGCCTGGTTGCACTCTTGCACCGACGGCTCCAGCGCGCGCCGATGTCGCGGTGTGAATCTGCCGCAACCGCGCAAAGCAATCCTCCGTGGCGCACCGAGCCTGCAAACGTTGAAATACTGCTCATCCGCCAAGTGGCGGACAACGATTCCTCGGGGCTGCCAAGACAGCAGCTCCAACAAAAATGGAGCGCAAAATGTTCAAACATGCATGGAAGCACGCCATCGCGACAACGGCCGCCGCCGTGACGACGATCGCCTTGTTCAGCGCGGTCGCTTCGCTAGCCGACGACGACAAGGCGGCGTTGCTAGCCGCGAAGATCAATCCGACAACAATCGCAGCCAGCAGTACGGGCACGGTGCAGCGGTAACGTCGCTCGAACGCTCCGGCTGCGGCTCATCGTCGCGCCCTGCAAACGCTGGCGCCGCCCGGTTGAGCACTTCATTGCAGCCAGGCGCGACGACGATGCGATTCTGCGGTCATACAAAGCGAAAGCCCGGCCGAAGCCGGGCTTTCGTGGTTCATGCGCGGGGTGCGCGCTGCGCGTGGCGGGACCGGTCGCCGCGCGCCTCAGCGCGCCGCGCTCAGCGGGTCGCCGTCGGGCTCGACGCGGCCGTGATGACCACACGCTCCAGCGCCACCAGCTGGCCGTTGAACTC
>Ga0105090_10000029_pt1 | contig 49751 bp, 38 predicted proteins | sample PPLLak3March2015_FD_79110 | JGI IMG/M metagenome (GOLD analysis project Ga0105090, IMG submission 79110) | Freshwater sediment microbial communities from Prairie Pothole Lake near Jamestown, North Dakota, USA - PPLs Lake P7 Core (1) Depth... | ecosystem: Environmental > Aquatic > Freshwater >...
ATGCGGGAAGGCCGCAGGGAAACCCGGAGCTGGACGGGCAGGCGCATGACCGGCATTGCAGCCGATCACGGCCTCGCGCGCGATCGAACGGACGGCCTAGGCTGGCAAGCTGATTGCGGGCGCCGGGGCGATGTGCGGCTGGCGCTACGCCTGCTTGCCGGCCAGCATCAGCCAGGTCTCGACGACGGTATCGGGATTGAGCGACATGCTCTCGATGCGCTGCTCGACCAGCCACCGCGCGAGGTCCGGATAGTCGGACGGGCCCTGCCCGCAGATGCCGACGTAGCGGCCGTTGCGGCGGCACGCCTCGATCGCCATCGACAGCATTGCCTTCACCGCGTCGTCGCGCTCGTCGAACGTGGCGGCGATCGGGCCACCCGAGTCGCGGTCCACGCCTAGCGTCAGCTGCGTCATGTCGTTCGAGCCGATCGAGAAGCCGTCGAAGTGCTCGAGGAAACGGTCGGCGAGCAGCGCGTTGCTCGGCAGCTCGCACATCATGATGAGGCGCAGGCCGCCCTCGCCGCGCCGAAGACCGTTCTCGGCCAGGAGTTCGATCACCCGCTTCGCCTCGCCGAGCGTGCGCACGAAAGGCACCATGATCTCGACATTGGCGAGCCCCATCTCGTCGCGCACGCGCTTGAGGGCCCGGCACTCCAGCGCGAAGCAGTCGTAGAACTCGGGCGCGATGTAGCGCGACGCGCCGCGGAACCCGAGCATCGGGTTCTCCTCGTGCGGCTCGTAGCGCGACCCGCCGAGCAGGTTGCCGTACTCGTTGGACTTGAAGTCCGACATGCGCACGATCACCGGCTTCGGCCAGAAGGCCGCCGCGATCGTCGCGACACCCTCGGCGATCTTGGCGACATAGAACTCGGTCGGACCGGGGTACGCGGCGATGCGCCGCCCGATCTCCAGGCGCAGCTCGCGCGGCTGGCGGTCGAGCTCGATCAGCGCTTTGGGGTGGATGCCGACGTTGCGGTTGATGATGAACTCGAGCCGGGCAAGCCCGACGCCCTCGTTCGGCAGCCGGCGAAACTCGAAGGCGAGCTCGGGGTTGCCGACGTTCATCATGATCTTCGTAGGACAAGGCGGCATGCGCTCGAGCGAGGCCTCGACCACCTCGACGTCGAGCAGCCCGGCGTAGACGTGGCCGGTGTCCCCCTCCGCGCAGGAGACCGTGACCTCGCTGCCCTCGGTCAGCTTACGCGTCGCGTCGCCGCATCCGACGACCGCCGGGACGCCCAGCTCGCGCGCGATGATCGCGGCATGGCAGGTGCGCCCGCCGCGATTGGTGACGATGGCCCCGGCGCGCTTCATCACCGGCTCCCAGTCGGGGTCGGTCATGTCGGTGACCAGCACGTCGCCCGGCTGCACGCGCTCCATCTCCGTCGCCGAATGCACGATGCGCACGCGGCCTTTGCCGACCTTTTGCCCGATCGCCCGGCCGCTCGCCAGCACTTCGGAGCGCGTCTTCAACCGGTAGCGGCGCAGCGACTCGGCACCGCTCTCCTGCGACTTCACGGTCTCTGGCCGCGCCTGCAGCACGTAGAGCTTGCCGTCGATCCCGTCGCGGCCCCACTCGATGTCCATCGGCCGCCCATAGTGCTTCTCGATGGCCATCGCGCAGCGGCCCAGTTCCTCGACCTCGGCGTCGGTGATCGCGAAGCGCAGCCGGTCGGCTTCCGCCACGTCGACGGTGCGGGTCGAGCGGCCCGCGGCCTGCGCGTCGGCGAACTCCATCCGCTGCGCCTTGCTGCCCACGCTCTTGCGCAGGATTGCGGGAAGGCCTTCGGCCAGGTTGCGCTTGAAGACGTAGAACTCGTCCGGGTTCACCGTGCCCTGCACCACGGTCTCGCCTAGCCCGTACGCGGCGGTGATGAAGACCACGCCGTCGAAGCCGGACTCGGTGTCCATCGTGAACATCACGCCCGACGCGCCAAGATCGCTGCGGACCATGCGCTGGACGCCGGCGGAGAGCGCCACGTCGCCGTGCGCGAAGCCCTTGTGCACCCGGTAGGCGATGGCGCGGTCGTTGTAGAGGCTGGCAAACACTTCCTTCACAGCGTGAAGAATATTCTCCAGCCCTTTGATATTGAGAAATGTTTCCTGCTGACCGGCGAACGACGCGTCGGGCAGATCCTCGGCCGTGGCCGAAGAACGCACGGCCCAGGAGGCCTGCGAATCGGCTCCCGCGAGCGCGGCATAGGCGGTGGCTATGTCCCGCTCCAGTGCCGGCGGCAGCGGTGCGTGCGTCACCCATCCACGGATCTCCGCGCCTGCACGCGCCAGTTCGGCGACGTCCTCGACGTCGAGCGCTGCCAGCCGCGCAGCCAGGCGCTCGACGAGCTTGTTGTGCGCGAGGAACTCGCGGAACGCATCCGCCGTGGTGGCGAAGCCGCCCGGAACGCGTATGCCCGCGCCGGCAAGCTCGCCGATCATCTCTCCGAGCGAGGCGTTCTTGCCGCCGACAGCCTCGACGTCAGTCATGCGCAGGCGATCGAAGGGGATGACGCGGACGACTTCGGTCAAGCGGGCCTCCCGGAAAAGGCGGGACGCGGCGCGGGCGGGAAAGCCCGCGCGCCATGTGTGCGTATCACACGCATTCTAGTCCCCGCTGCGCGGGCTCCTGTTGCGGCGCGACAAATGAAAACGGCGCCGCATGGGCGCCGTCGCTTCATCGCGGGAACGCAGCGGCTAGCGCTCCGATTCCTCCGGCGCCGCGCCGCCGTCGCCATGGCCGTTGCCATTGCTGCCGGCGGCAGCAACTTCCTCGCCCTCGTCCATGTCGAGCGATGGCGCGCCCGCGGGCCGATGGCGGCTGCGCACTGCGCGGCGCAGGCTGCGGTAGAGGTCGGGATGCGAGTCCTTGAGATAGCGGATGACTTCGAAGTCGATCCGCTTCACTTCGGACAGGTCGATCTGCTCGACGTGCACGAGCCGCAGCAACTCGCGCACCGGCTTCGGCATGTCGCGGCCGCTCTCGTAGCGCGACCCGCCGCTCTGCGTGACGCCGATCTGCGTCCAGAACTGCTCCTGGTTGAGGCCGAGGCGGCGCCGAATCTCGCGCGGATTCAGCACACGATCGAGGAGTTTCACGTCGTCGTTCCGATCGCTGGTCGAGGAGGCCCGCCACGATGGCAAGCTATCCCAATGGCATATAATTGAACAACTTGCCCTGTCTGCGCAAGCGGTGCCGACGGGCGGGTTGGCCGCGTCGCTTCCACCTGCCGGGACGGCAATTCATTACAGTTCAGCTATTTGACGCCAATTGTTCGCGAGTGTTCGCATCATTGGCCGTACCGCCCGTCGCCGCAGTCCAATCGTTGCAGCCGCGCAACAGTCGGACGGAGCCCATTTCCCCGCTTCGCTATCATGCGGGAAGACATGCTGCGCTACGACCTCCACTGCCACTCCACTCGCTCCGACGGTCTGCTCGAGCCCGCCGCGGTCGTGCGTCGTGCTGCCGAGCGCGGCGTGACCGTCCTGGCGCTGACCGACCACGACGACACCGCCGGGCTCGCCGAGGCCCGCTGCGCCGCGGACGAAGCCGGCATCGCGCTGGTGCCCGGCGCCGAGCTGTCGGTGAGCTGGGAGGAGCACACGATCCACGTCGTCGCACTGGGCATCGACGCGAACGATGCCGCCTTGCAGGCCGGGCTCGAGTCCGTTCGCGCCGGCCGCGACGCACGCGCGCGGCGCATCGCCGCCGCACTGGAGCGCGTGGGCATCCATGGCGCGCTCGAAGGCGCGCGCAGTTATGTCACCAGCGAGCGGTTGATCACGCGCACGCACTTCGCGCGCTTCCTGGTCGAAACCGGCCGCGTGCGCGAGATGAAGGACGTGTTCAAGCGCTACCTCGCCCGCGGGCTGCCGGGATACGTGCCGCACGCCTGGGCCTCGCTGGAACAGGCGATCGGCTGGATCCGCGGCGCCGGTGGACAGGCAGTGCTCGCGCATCCGGGGCGCTACCCGCTCGGGACCGGCGGCATGCGCCAGCTCGTCGCTGAGTTCCGCGACCGCGGCGGCGCCGCGATCGAAGTGTTGTCTGCCTCGCACGGTGCGGCTCAAGTCGCCCAGTTCGCCGCTCTGGCGCGCCTGCACGGGCTCAAGGCGTCGGCGGGCTCCGACTACCACGGCCCCGGCGAGAGCTGGCTCGACCTGGGCGACCTGCCCCAGCTGCCCGGCGGCAGCGTGCCGGTCTGGCAGGGCTGGTGAGCCGATGCCCAACCGCCGCACCGTCTTCTTCGTCTCCGACCGTACCGGCATCACCGCCGAGATGCTCGGCAACAGCCTGCTCGTGCAGTTCGACGAGTTCCAGTTCCAGCGCCGGACGATTCCCTTCATCGACTCGATCGCCAAGGTCGACGAGGCGATCGCGGAGATCAACGCCACCATGCAGGCGGAAGGACGGCGGCCGATCGTGTTCTGCTCGATGGCGAACGAGGCGGCCGCCGAGCGCATCCGCGAACGCGCCGAAGCGCTCACGCTGGACCTGTTCCAGATCTTCATCACGCCGCTCGAGGTCGAGCTCGATGCGCGCAGCTCGCACACCGCCGGCCGCTCGCACGGCATGGCGAGCGGCCACGAGTACTTCGCGCGCATGGAGGCGATCAACTTCACGCAGACCCACGACGACGGCGCGGACACGCGGGACCTCGCCAAGGCGCAGGTGATCCTCGTCGGCGTCTCGCGCTGCGGCAAGACGCCGACCTCGCTGTACATGGCGCTGCAGTTCGGCATTCGCGCGGCCAACTTCCCGCTCACGCCCGACGACTTCGCCGACCGCAAGCTGCCGGCCTCGGTCCTGCCGTACCGCGACAAGCTCTTCGGCCTCACCATCCTCCCCGAACGGTTGCGCGAGATCCGCGAGGAGCGCCGCCCGGGCAGCAAGTACGCGTCGCTGGAGAGCTGCCGCAGCGAGGTGCGCGAGGCCGAGCACCTGATGGAGCGCGAGCGCATCCCGATGGTCGACACGACGTCGAAGTCGATCGAGGAGATCGCCACGACGATCCTGCATCGCACCGGGCTGCGCCGCTCGGCCTACTAGGGCCTCCCTGCGCGTGCGACAATCGCGCCTCGGCGGCGTCCGGCGACGCGCCGCGAGGGGAGATGATGCTGAAGGGAATTCACCCGCTGCTCACCGCGGATCTGCTGCACGCATTGCGGTCGATGGGACACGGCGACGTGGTCGCCGTGGTCGACGCCAACTTCCCGGCCGCGGGCCTGGGGCCTCCGGTCATCGAGCTCGCCGGCGCAAGCGCGCCCGAGGCGCTGCACGCGATCCTCACCGTGCTGCCGCTCGACGAGGTCGCCATGCCGCCCGCCTCGACGATGGAAGTGCTCGACGCGCCGCAGTCGGTGCCGGCGCCGGTCGCCGAATTCGCCGCGGTGTTCACCCGCCACGGCTTCGACGACGTGGAGATCGGACGCCTGCCGCGGCGCGACTTCTACCAGCAGGCGCGCGAGGCCTTCGCGATCGTGCGCACCGGCGAACTGCGCCCCTACGGCAACATCCTGCTGGTCAAGGGCGTCGTCAACCGCTACGACGCGTAAGTGCTGGTCGTCTTCGGCTCGATCAATGTCGACCTCGCCGCGCGCGTCGACGCGCTGCCGCAGCGCGGCGAGACGATTCCCGGCCATGACCTCGAGATCGGTGCCGGCGGCAAGGGCGCCAACCAGGCGCTCGCAGCGCGGCGCGCGGGCGCCGAGGTGGCGCTGTGCGGCGCCGTCGGCCGCGATGCGTTCGCCGAGGTCGCGCTGGCTTCGCTGCGCGAGGCCGGCGTGGATCTGTGCCACGTTGAGGCCGTCGCCGCTCCCACCGGCACCGCGCTGATCCACGTCGACGCCAGCGGCGACAACGCGATCACTGTCATCGCCGGCGCCAACGCGCACGCCGCCGGGGCGCAGGTGCCCGATGCGCTGCTGTCCATCGCTTCGCTTGTCGTCCTGCAACTGGAGACGCCCCCGCAGGAATCGCTCGCGCTCGCCCGGCGCGCGCGCAAGCTCGGCAAGCGCGTGCTGCTCAACGCCGCACCGGCGCTGCCGCTCGCTGACGGCTGGCTCGACGCGCTCGACATCCTCGTGGTCAATGCCATCGAGGCCGCCACGCTGGCCCCCGCGTTCGCGGTGCCCGCCGAGCCGACTGCCTTCGCGGCGCAGCTCGCCCGCCGGCATGGCATGGGCGTGGTCGTCACGCTGGGCGCGCAAGGGGCCCTGGCCGTGGCTGACGGGACCCTCTTTCGCGTACCTGCGCTGGCCGTCGACGTGGTCGACACGGTTGGCGCGGGCGACGCGTTCACCGGTGCGCTCGCCGCCGCGCTCGACCGCGGCGAAGCGCTGCGGCGCGCGCTGGCCTGCGCGGCAGCCGCCGGCGCGCTGGCCTGCACCGGTCGCGGCGCTCAGGCATCCTTGCCCGACGCCGCGGCGATTCTCCGTCACGCCGGTTCGCTCGAATCCGCCATCGTCGTCGAAAGGCTTGCTCCATGAAGCTCCTGCGCACCCTCATCGCCGCGGCCGCGTTGGCCCTCCCCACCGCGGCCACGGCGGACGTCGACTACACGGACACCTGGTGGCAGCCGAGCGAACCGGGCTGGGGCGCGAGCCTCACCCACGTCGCGAACACGATCAACGCTGCGTTCTATGTCTACGGCGCGGATGGCCGCGCCACCTGGTTCGCCACGCTGATGACCCGCGACGGCACGGCCGAGAGCTTCACCGGCGCGGTCATGCGCGTCACCGGCACGTGGTACGGCGCGCCGGTGTGGAGCGGCTACCAGGTCGCGACGGTGGGCACGGCGACGTTCACGCCGACCTCCGCGCACACGGCCACGCTGGTGTACAGCATCGACGGACTCACGCTGACCAAGAGCCTCGAGCGTACGTTCATCGCCACGATCCGCGTGGCCGGCACCTACATCGGCGGCACGTCCGGGAGGCGCTCGGGATGCAGCGCGAACGGCACGTTCGTCGACCCGATGCAGTTCGACGTGCTGCACTCGACGGTGACCGGGTCGCTGCGCATCGACCACATCTCGACGTTCACCGGCGCGCTGATCTGCCGCATGGAAGGCACCGCCGTGCAGCGCGGCAAGCTGCTGGTGGTGGAAGGCGCGTCCTACACATGCACGGGCGGCTGGACGAGCACGGCGCGCATCTACAACCTGCGCCCCACGGCCGCGGGCTTCGAGGCACAGTACGTCGCCGACGCCGGCGGCGGCTGCGTCGAGAACGGTCAGTTCTCCGGCGTCACCCAATTTCCCTGACGCGGCGCACCGCCTCGAACAGCAGTACGGCGGCCGCGGCGGCGGCGTTGAGCGACTCCATGCCGCCCGGCATCGGGATGGTGATGCGCGCGCTCGCCGCCGCCAGCAGCTCCGGCGCGACGCCCGCGCCCTCGTTGCCGATGGCGACGGCCAGCGGGCGGTCGAGCTTGGCGGCGTAGACATCCGTACCGCCCCGGCCGACCGCAGCGGCGACGGTGCCGCCGCGCGAGCGGTATGCCGCGGCCCAGTCCGGCAGGTCGATGTCCTCGTGGATCGCGAGATGGAAGTGCGCGCCCATGCCGGCGCGCAGCACCTTCGGCGCCCACGCGAAAGCGCAGGCGCGCGACAGGTAGACGTCCTCGACTCCCGCTGCTGCCGCGCTGCGCAGGATCGACCCCACGTTGCCAGGGTCCTGCAGGTCGTCGAGCAGCAGGCAGAACGCGCGGCCGGGCGAGACCGCCAGCCGCGGCGCGGGCACGACCGCAAGCACGCCGACTTCGGCCGGCAGCACGGCCATCTCGTGAAACAAGGCGTTCGGCACCACCAGCGTGCGATCGTCGAAGCGCCGCGCCAGCGCCGCGACACCGGGCCGATCGAGGAACGGCTCCGCGACGACCAGCGTCTCGGGCGCGCCCACGCGCTCGCCATACACCTCGACCAGGTGCTCGCCCTCCAGTACGCAGCGCCCGGCCTTGCGCCGGTCGCGCGCGGAGGCGACAAGGCGGGCGGCGTCCCTGAGGCGGGGATTCTGGCGCGAGGTGATCCGCAGCATGCGCGCCGGGGACGTGCGCTACTTCGCGGCCTGCGCCTGCTGGATCGGCGCGGCCTTGCCGCGGCTGCCGGCGGGCTGCAGCTGGAAGAACACCTCGTCACCGCGCACCATGCCAAGCTCCGCGCGCGCCCTCTCCTCGATGGCTTCGTGACCGGTCTTGAGATCGCGCACGTCGGCCTCCAGCGCCTGATTGCGCAATCGCAGCTTCGCGTTGGCCTCCTTCTGCGCCGTGACCTGGCGGTCGAGGTGGCGCACCTCGAGCCAGCCGCCCTTGCCCAGCCACATCGGGTACTGCAGGGCGGCGATCAGGGCGGCGAAGACGAGGGCGAGGACGCGCACGTGAATCAGTCTACCAGTGTGGCGGGACGGTGACAGGGGCAACACACCCGCACGCCGCGCGGTGTTTCGAGCCGTTCAATGCGGGCGCCGCCGGGCCGCCCCAAGGCGCCCGCCTGTTCTTCACTCGATGCAAAAGGCGCAGCTGAACGCGCCGAGTTCTCGCCATGCTCACGAACGCCTTTTGCATCGATTACGGCAGGTTGAAGAAGGCGTCGCGGCCGGCGTAGCGGGCGGCATCGCCCAGGTCCTCTTCGATGCGGAGGAGCTGGTTGTACTTCGCGACCCGGTCGGAGCGCGACAGCGAGCCGGTCTTGATCTGGCCGGCGTTGGTGCCCACGGCGATGTCGGCAATCATGCTGTCCTCGGTTTCCCCCGAGCGGTGCGAGACGACCGCGGTATAGCCTGCGCGGTTCGCCATCGTGATCGCGGCGAAGGTTTCCGTCAACGTCCCGATCTGGTTGATCTTGATCAGGATCGAGTTGGCGATCCGCTTGGCGATACCCTGTTTCAGGATCTTCGTGTTGGTCACGAACAAATCGTCGCCGACGAGCTGGACGTTGCGCCCCAGCCGGTCGGTCAGCAGCTTCCAGCCGTCCCAGTCGTGCTCGGACATGCCGTCCTCGATCGACACGATCGGGTAGCGATCGCACCAGGCCGCCAGCACGTCGGCCATTTCCGAGGGGGCGTAGCTGCGCCCCTCTCCTTCGAGCGCGTAGCGGCCGTCCTTGAAGTACTCGGACGCCGCGCAGTCGAGCGCCAGCGCGATGTCGCTGCCCGGCGTGTAGCCCGCCTTGTCGATGGCCTCGACCAGCAGCTGGAGGGCCTCCTCGTTCGACTTGAGGTCCGGCGCGAAGCCGCCTTCGTCGCCCACGGTGGTGGGCATGCCGCGCGCGTCGATGATCTTCTTCAGCGCGTGGAACACCTCGGCGCCGTAGCGCAGCGCCTCGCGGAACGACGGCGCGCCCAGTGGCACCAGCATGAACTCCTGCAGGTCGATCTTGTTGTTGGCATGCGCCCCGCCGTTGATGACGTTCATCAGCGGCACCGGGAGCTGCATCTCGCCGGCGCCGCCGAGATAGCGGTACAGCGGCAGCCCGGACTCCTCGGCCGCCGCCTTGGCCACGGCGCAGGACACCGCCAGCAGCGCGTTCGCGCCCAGCCGCGACTTGTTGTCGGTGCCGTCGAGGTCGATCATCGTCTTGTCGATCAGCGACTGCTCGGTCGCGTCGAGCCCCAGGATCGCCTCGCAGATCTCGGTGTTGACGTGCTCGACGGCCTTGGTCACGCCCTTGCCGAGGTAGCGCTTGGGATCGCCGTCGCGCAGCTCGATCGCCTCCTTCGACCCGGTCGAAGCGCCGGAGGGAACCGCGGCGCGGCCCGATGCGCCAGAGTCGAGGACGACGTCCGCCTCGATCGTGGGGTTGCCGCGCGAATCGAGGATTTCGCGCGCGATGACGTCGACGATGGAGCTCATTTTCAGGGACCCGGGGTCAGGTGACAGGGATCGGGAAACGCGCGACGCGGCATCAAGGCCGCGGCTCCCCTCGCCCGCGTGCGGGAGAGGGGTCGGGAGTGAGGGCAAGCTCGGGAAAGCCTCGGCGCTTCACGGCGGCATCGAGCTCGACGAGCGTTTCGAGCAATTCGCGCATGCGCGGCAGCGGCCAGGCGTTCGGCCCATCGGAGAGCGCCTTCGCCGGATCCGGATGCGTCTCCATGAACACGCCGGCCACGCCGGCGGCGACCGCCGCACGCGCCAGCACGGGCACGAACTCGCGCTGGCCACCGGAGGACGTGCCCTGTCCGCCTGGCAGCTGCACCGAGTGCGTGGCGTCGAAGACGACCGGGCAGCCGGTGGCGCGCATGATGGCGAGCGAGCGCATGTCGGAGACGAGGTTGTGGTAGCCAAACGACGCGCCGCGCTCGCAGACCATCACATTGTCCGCGCCGCTGGCCGCGCGCGCCTTGCCCACGACCTGCAGCATGTCGTCGGGAGCGAGGAACTGGCCCTTCTTGATGTTGACCGGCTTGCCCGCGGAGGCCGCGGCCTGGATGAAGTCGGTCTGGCGGCAGAGGAACGCGGGTGTCTGCAGCACGTCGACGACGGAGGCCACCGTCGCGATCTCGTCGATGGCGTGCACGTCGGTCAGCACCGGCACGCCGACCTGTCGCCGGACTTCGGCGAGGATGCGCAGGCCCTCGTCCATGCCAGGACCGCGAAAGCTCGCGTGCGAGCTGCGGTTCGCCTTGTCGTAGCTCGACTTGAACACGAAGGGCAGGCCCAGGGCCGCGGCGATCTCCTTCAGCGTGCCCGCCGTGTCGACCTGCAACGACTCGCTCTCGACCACGCAGGGGCCGGCAATCAGGAACAGCGGCCGGTCGAGCCCGACGTCATAGCCGCAGAGCTTCATGCGACGAAGGGCAGGGTCAGACCCCGATGTCCCCGAACCAGCGTGGCTTGCGATGCCTTCGTCAAGGGGGAAATCGGGGTCTGACCCTAGATCGACGCGACGAGCTCGGCCACCGCGCCGGCGCCACCCTGCCCGCGCCGCTGCTGCTCGAGCGCCGCGCGGACGAAGCTCGTGAACAGGGGGTGGCCGCGGCGCGGATTCGAGGTGAATTCGGGGTGGAACTGGCAGCCGAAAAACCACGGGTGGCCGGGCAGCTCGACCATCTCGCAGAGGTCGCCTGCCGTGGCGCTCTTCGCCCAGGCGCTCACCAGGAGCCCGGCGGACTCGATGCGGGGCAGGTAGTGGTTGTTGACCTCGTAGCGGTGCCGGTGCCTCTCGGCCACGCCGGTCGCGCCGTAGACGCGGTGGGCGAGCGTGCCGGGGACGATGTCGCACGGCTGCGCCCCGAGCCGCATCGTGCCGCCGAGGTCCGACTGCTCGGTGCGGCGCTCGATCGAGCCGTCGCGGTTGCGCCACTCGGTGATCAGCGCGACGACGGGGTGCGGCGTGGCCGGATCGAACTCGGTGCTGTTCGCGCCGGCGAGTCCGGCGACGCCGCGCGCGTACTCGATGACCGCGAGCTGCATGCCGAGGCAGATGCCGAGATAGGGGATGCGCTGTTCGCGCGCGTAGCGGATGGCGGCGATCTTCCCTTCCACGCCCCGCTTGCCGAAACCGCCAGGCACGAGGATCGCGTCCATGCCGCCGAGCGCCTCCACACCGTCGCGCTCGATCGCTTCCGAGTCGACGTAGTGGATGCGCACCTTGCTGCGCGTGTGGATGCCCGCGTGCGTGAGCGCCTCGGAGAGCGATTTGTACGACTCGGTCAGGTCGACGTACTTGCCCACCATCGCGATGTGCACTTCCTGCTCCGGGTGCTCGAGCGCGTCGACCAGCGCATTCCACTGCACAAGGTCGGCGGCCGGCGCTTCGATGCCGAGCTTGCGGCAGACGATCTCATCGAGACCCTCCTTGTGCAGCGCGGCCGGGATCTTGTAGATCGAGTCGGCGTCGAGCGCAGGGATCACCGCCTCGAACGGGACGTTGGTGAACAGCGCGATCTTGCGGCGGTCGCCGTCGGGGATCGGCCGGTCGGCGCGGCACAGGACGACGTCCGGCTGGATGCCGATCTCGCGCAGCTCCTTCACCGAGTGCTGGGTGGGCTTGGTCTTCATCTCGCCCGCCGCCGGGATGAAGGGCACCAGCGTCAGGTGGACGTAGCAGACGTTGTCGCGGCCGAGCGTGATGCCCATCTGCCGGATCGCCTCGAGGAACGGCAGCGACTCGATGTCGCCGACCGTGCCGCCCACCTCCACCACGGCAACCTGAGCGTCGCCCGCGCCGGCGGCGATCCAAGCCTTGATCTCGTCGGTGATGTGCGGGATCACCTGCACCGTGCCGCCGAGGTAGTCGCCGCGGCGCTCCTTGCGGATGACGCTCTCGTAGATCTGGCCGGTGGTGAAGTTGTTGCGCTTCCCCATCCGCACGTCGGTGAAACGCTCGTAGTGGCCGAGGTCGAGGTCCGTCTCGGCGCCGTCATCGGTCACGAAGACCTCGCCGTGCTGGAACGGCGACATCGTGCCCGGATCGACGTTGATGTACGGGTCGAGCTTGAGATTGGTGACGCGCACACCGCGGGTCGCGAGGATCGCGGACAGGGATGCGGCGGCGATGCCCTTGCCCAGCGAGGAGACCACCCCGCCGGTCACGAAGACGAACTTGGTCATGGGGACAAGTTCTCTTGGAAATTCCCGATTCTACAGGAAAGGCCGGCGCCGACAGGGCGACGGCGGGCACGGGCGCGGCCCGCGCGTTGCGCTGCTACGACGGCAGCGCAAGGCCGGCCGCGAGCCGGGTCCGCGACGCGTCCCGCCCCACGAGTACCAGCACCGCGTCGATCGCCGGCGTCTGCGGCGTGCCGGCGACAAGCGCGCGCAGCGCCATCATCAGCTGCGGTGGCTTGAGGCCGTGCTTTGCCGCGGTGGTCTTCACCAGCGCGCCTATCGCATCCTTCGTCCATTCGGAGGCGGCCAACGCGGCGCCGAGTTCCGCGAGCGCGGGCCTCGTAGCCGGCGTCACGTGCTGCGCGACGAGCTCCGGCGCGGGGACGGGTGTGCGATAGAAGTACGCCGCCGCGGCCGCCATTTCGACCAGAGTGGAAGTACGCTCGCGCAGCAGCGCGGCGACCTCCGCCGGGGCGGGCCCGGCGTCGAGCGCGTACCCCGCCTGCGCGAGAAACGGCCGCAGCCGCTGTCCCAGTTCGGCCGGAGCCATGCGCTTCATGTGCTCCTGGTTGACCCAGGCGAGCTTGCCGGGATCGAAACGGCCGGGCGACGACGACAGGCCGGCCAGCTCGAACCAGGCGACGAATCGCGCGCGATCGAAGATCTCGTCGTCGCCGTGCGACCAGCCAAGCCGTGCCAGGTAGTTGACGACGGCCTCCGGCAGGTAGCCCTCGTCGCGGTACTGCAGGACGCTCTTCGCGCCGTGGCGCTTCGACAGCTTGTCGCCCTCGGGAGTGAGGACCGTAGGCAAGTGCGCGTACACCGGCGGCGTGGCGCCCAGCGCGCGCATGATGTTGATCTGGCGCGGCGTGTTGTTGACATGATCGTCGCCACGGATCACGTGGGTGATGCGCATGTCGAGGTCGTCGACGACGACGCAGAAGTTGTACGTGGGCGTGCCGTCGGCGCGCGCGATCACCAGGTCGTCCAGCTCCGCGTTGGCGATCTCGATCGTGCCCTTCACCGCGTCGTCCCAGCGCACGCTACCGTCGTCGGGATTGCGGAAGCGCACCACGGGGGCCACGCCCGGCGGCGGCATGATGGCGCGGGCACGCTCGGGACGCCAGCGGCCGTCGTAGCGCGGCTTCTCGCCGCGCGCCTGCTGCGACTCGCGCATAGCGTCGAGTTCCGCCGGCGACACGTAGCAGTGGTAGGCGAGGCCGCGCGCCAGCATGTCGGCGATGACTGCGCGGTACCGGTCCATCCGCTGCATCTGGTAGAACGGTCCCTCGTCGTAGTCGAGGCCCAGCCAGTCCATCGCCTCGATGATGGCCCGCGTCGCCTCGGGCGTCGAGCGGTCGGTGTCGGTGTCCTCGATGCGCAGGATGAACGTGCCGCCGTGGTGTCGCGCGAACGCCCAGGGGAACAGCGCCGAGCGGATGTTGCCGAGGTGGATGAAGCCCGTCGGACTCGGGGCGAAGCGGGTACGTATCTCGGGCATCAGGAATCAGGAATCAGAGGACAGGGATCAGGAGCGTCGATGCGACACGGCGCGTCGAGGCGCGGCAAGCCGTATCGATTCCGAACGAGAGTGCGATTCTACCGACCCGGCGCCAGCGGTCGGACCCGCCGCACTCGTGGCCACGCGCCACGCTCGTCGCGGCTCGATGCCGCGCCTGCCCATGCCGCACGGCGAACCCGCTATGCGATCCCCTTCACCTGATGCCTGATGCCTGATGCCCGATACCTGAGATCGAGCGTCGTCGGCGTCGCGGGATTGGGCCGCTCCGTCGCGACCGTCATCGGTCCGGGTGTGTGGCCGAGCGGCCAGAAGCGGGCGAAGCGCCGCGCCTCGGCCTCATTGGCGTTGACCGGGAACGTGTCGTAGTTGCGCCCCCCGGGGTGCGACACGTGATAGGTGCAGCCGCCGAGTGCCCGCCCGGCCCAGGTGTCGACCAGGTCGAAGGTGAGTGGGGCCTGCACGCCGATGGTCGGGTGCAGCGCGGAGGGCGGGCTCCAGGCGCGAAAGCGCACGCCGGCGACGTACTCGCCCGGCACGCCGGTGGACGTCAGCGGAAGCGCGCGGCCGTTGCAGGCGACCGCGTGCCGTCCGGTGACCATTCCCGAAACCTTGACCTGCAGCCGCTCCACCGACGAGTCGACGTAGCGCGCCGTCCCGGTGCCCGCCATCTCCTCGCCGAGCACGTGCCACGGCTCGATCGCCTGGCGGAGCTCGATGGTCACGCCGTCGTAGCTCACCGTACCGTAGCGCGGGAAGCGGAACTCCACGAAAGGATCGAACCACGCCGGCGCGAAGGGATAGCCGGCACGGTCGAGGTCGGCGGCCACGTCGGCGATGTCCGCCGCGACGAAGTGCGGCAGCATCCAGCGATCGTGCAGGGCCGTTCCCCAGGGGACGAGCGGCCCCCGGTAGGGCTCGCGCCAGAAACGCGCGACGAGCGCGCGCAGCAGCAGCATCTGCACGGCACTCATCCGCGCGTGCGGGGGCATCTCGAAGGCGCGGAACTCGACGAGCCCGAGGCGTCCGGTGGGACCGTCCGGCGAGTAGAGCTTGTCGATCGAGAATTCGGCGCGGTGCGTATTGCCGGTGAGGTCGGTGAGCAGATGGCGCAGCAGGCGGTCGACGAGCCACGGCCGCACCGTCTCGCTGCCGGCCTCATGGCGGGCGTCCATCTGCTGGAAGGCGACCTCCAGCTCGTAGAGCTTGTCGTCGCGCGCCTCGTCGACGCGCGGCGCCTGGCTGGTCGGCCCGATGAACGTGCCGGAGAACAGATACGACAGCGACGGGTGGTTCTGCCAGTACGTGATCAGGCTGCGCAGCAGGTCCGGCCGGCGCAGCAGCGGGCTGTCCGCGGGCGTCGCGCCGCCCAGTGTGACGTGATTGCCACCGCCAGTGCCGGTATGGCGGCCGTCGAGCATGAACTTCTCGGTACCGAGCCGCGACTGCCGGGCCTCCTCATAGAGCGCCTCGGTGCGCAGGACGAGGTCGCGCCAGCACTTCGACGGATGGATGTTCACCTCGATCACGCCGGGATCGGGTGTCACCATCAGGGCCGACAGCCGAGGGTCGCGCGGCGGCGCATAGCCTTCGACCGCGACGCGGACGTCTTGCGTCACGGCGGTGTCCTCGATCGCTGCGACCAGCGCGATACAGTCCTCGACGCGAACGACCGGCGGCAGGAACACGCGCAGGTGGCCCCCGCGCGCCTCGACGCACACCGCGGTCTTCACCACCTCGCGCGGCGCGGCGCGGCGCACCTCGCCCTTGGGGGCCCGCGCGCGCAGCGCATCGCTCGACGGTAGCGGGTCGCGCGTCGCGAACGGGTCGCGCGGCGGCTCGGCATCCTCGTCCTCGGGCAGCACCCAGGGCAGCGCATCGAGCGGGAGTCGCAATCCGAGCGGCAAGTCGCCCGGCAGCGCGTACAGGCGCTCCCTGCGCAGCGGCCACGGGCTCGTGGTCCATCCCCCGGGTCCCTTGCCCGCGGGCGGCCGCGGCTTGAGCGGCAGCACGTGACCCGCGGGCCTGTCGAGCCCGGCGGCGAGCAGCCGCGCGAGCCGCGCTCGCTCGGTGGGCCGCGAGAGATCCGCCGAGAGCGGGTCCAGATTGACCGGAAGCGCCGCCTCGTCGCGCAGAAGCTTCGGCACGTCCTCGTAGGCGGTGATCACCGCCGAGTCCGGGAGGCCGAGGCGCACGGCAAGCGCGCGCAGGAAACGCCCGGCGTCATCGACGCCGGCCTCGCCCGGGACGTTCGTGTCAGCGAAGCGCGACGCGTCGCGCCACAGCGGCTCGCCGTCGGCGCGCCAGAAGATGCCCAGCGACCAGCGCGGCAGCGGCTCTCCGGGGTACCACTTGCCCTGCCCGTCGTGCAGCAGCGCGCCGGGTGCAAAGCGCGCGGCGAGGCGGCGGTGCAGCGCCTCGGCGAGCTCGCGCTTCCTGGGTGACAGCGCGGCGGTGTTCCACTCCGGACCGTCCATGTCGTCGATCGACACGAACGTGGGCTCGCCGCCCTGCGTGAGGCGCACGTCGTTCGACTCGAGCTTGCGGTCGACGGCGAGGCCAAGCGCGTCGATCGCCTGCCACTGCAGCTCGGTGTACGGCTTGGTGACGCGCGGGTCCTCGTGCACGCGGGTGACGTGCATCTCGAACGAGAATTCGGTCTCGCAGACGTCGGTGAAGCCGATCACCGGCGCCGCGTTGCCGGGGTCGGCAGTGCAGGCGAGCGGCAGGTGCCCCTCGCCGGCGAGCAAGCCCGACGTCGGGTCGAAGCCGATCCATCCGGCACCCGGGATGTACGCCTCGGCCCATGCGTGCAGGTCGGTAAAGTCGCGGTCCGGGCCTGCCGGGCCGTCGAGCGGCTTCACATCGGCAACGAGCTGGATCAGGTAGCCCGAGGCAAACCGCGCCGCGATCCCGAGGTGGCGCAGGATCTGCACCAGCAGCCAGCCGCTGTCGCGGCACGAGCCCGAGCCGTTGCCCAGCGTGTCCTCGGGCGTCTGGATCCCCGGCTCCATGCGCACGAGGTAGCGGATCGCCCCCTGCAGCTCCTGGTTGAGACGCACGAGCAGCATCACCGTGTTCTCGCCGGGCACGATGCTGCGGCGGAACGCCTCGATCCACGCCGTCAGGCGCGGGCCTGCCGGTTCCTTCTCGAGGAACGGGATCAGCTCCTTGGCGAGCGCGGGCGCGTAGGCGAACGGGTAGCGCTCGGCGTAAGACTCGACGAAGAAGTCGAACGGATTGATGACGGTGAGATCCGCCGTCAGGTCCACGAGCACCTCGAGCCGCTCGGCAGGCTCGGTGAACACGAGCCGCGCGAGCCAGTTGCCGTACGGGTCCTGCTGCCAGTTGAGGAAGTGGCTGGACGGCTCGACATTGAGCGAGTAGCCGAGCACCGGCGTGCGGCAATGCGGGGCCGGCCGCAGCCGGATCTCGTGCGGCGAGAGACTCACCACCCGGTCGAAGCGGTAGCTCGTGCGGTGGTGCAGCGCGACCCGGATCGCCATCGGGGTTCGATCCGGCTCAGACCCACTGCGGGTCGGGCAGCTGCCCGAACACCTGGCGCAGGCCCTCGCCCCACTGGCTGTGCACCATCTGGAAGTACGGGTCGTCCTCGTCAACGCGTCTGACCAGCTTGAGACGCAGCTCGTCGTGCTCGTACACGCACAGGTCGATCGGCAGACCGACCGAGATGTTCGAGCGCATCGTCGAGTCGAAGGACACGATTGTGCACTTGATGGCATCGGTGAGCGTGGTGCGGCGATTGACGACGCGATCGATGATCGGCTTGCCGTACTTGGTCTCGCCGATCTGGAAGTAGCAGGTCTCGAACGTGGCTTCGATGAAGTTTCCCTCGTTGTAGACGTGGAACAGGCGCGGCGGCTCGCCGCGGATCTGCCCGCCGACGATGAAGCTCGCGGCGGCGTCGATGTTGTTCTGCATCAAGTAGGGGCCGTCGCGGCTCTTCACCTCGCGCAGCGCGTCGCCCAGGAGCCGCGCGACGTCGAACATCGAGTGAGCGTTGTAGAAGTGCATCGTCGAGTCGCCGCCGCGGATGCGCTGCTCCAGCAGCGACAGCGCGTTCTGCGTCACGGAGAGGTTGCCCGACGACAGCGTGACGATCACGCGCGAGCCCTCCTCGACGAAGGTGCGCATCTTGGAATAGCGGGAGACGTGGTCGACGCCGGCATTGGTGCGGGAGTCGGAGGCGAAGATGATGCCGGCGTCAAGCGCCATGGCGACGCAGTAGGTCATGGAGGGGATGTCGCGCGTGCGGTGGGGGTGGGTCCGCCATTCTAGGCGGTCGGGGAAACGCTCCCCCGTCCGCGCATCGGATCGGCAGGTCCGGCAGGCTCGCTACGCCGGCGCGAGGAAGCGGCGGGTGATCTCCGTCGCGAGCGCCGAGATGCGCTCCAGGAAGTCGATCAGGTACTCGTGCAGGCCGACGCGCATGATGTCCTCGGTGCGGCCGAACTCGAGGCGCGCGTGAAGCTCGCCCGACATGCGTTCGAGCTCCCAGTTCTGCTCGTCGCAGAGTATCTTCAGCGTGTCGTTGATCATCGTCAGGCACGCGTGAAGCGAGCGCGGCATGTCGCGGCGCAGGATCAGCAGCTCGGCGACGCGCCGCGGCGTGATCACGTCGCTGTAGATGCGCCGGTAGGCCTCGAAGCCCGATACCGAGGTCAGCAGCGACTGCCACTGGTAGTAGTCGACGGCGCCGCCGACATCCGCCGCGGACGGCAGCAGGATGTGGTACTTGGTGTCCAGAATCCGCGCGGTATTGTCGGCGCGCTCCAGGTGCGTGCCGAGGCGCAGAAAGTGGTAGGCCTCGCCGCGCAGCATCGTCCCGAACGTCACGCCGCGGAACAGGTGCGAGCGCATCTTGATCCAGTCGCAGAACTCCTGGACGCCGATGCGCTGCACGTGCTCGTAGTCGAAGCGCCGCATCTCCAGCCACGCGGCATTGGCCTCCTCGTACATCTCGGAGGTGATCGCGCCACGCACGGCGCGCGCCGACTCCCGCGCGGTGCGCAGGCAGCAGAACACCGACGACGGGTTCGAGGCGTCGAACAGCATGAAGCGCACCACGTTCTCCGCCGACAGCACCGGGTACTTGCGATAGTAGGCGGTGGCCAGCCCGGTGGCGATGAGCGGCACCGTCCACGGCGCGGCCCAGGCGAGCCCGGGCTCGACGAGGTGGTACGGCAAAAGCGACGTGCGGTAGGTGACGTCGAGGAGGCGCGCCGTGTTCTCCGCACGCTCGAAGTGGCGGCCGGTCCAGTAGAGCTCGTTGGCGACGCGCGAGAGCATCAGTCGAGCACCCAGGTGTCCTTGGTGCCGCCGCCCTGCGACGAGTTCACGACCAGCGAACCTTCGCGAAGCGCGACCCGGGTGAGCCCGCCGGGCACCAGGTTGACGGTCCTGCCCGAGAGCACGTACGGCCGCAGGTCGATGTGGCGCGGCGCGACCCCCGACTCGACGAACGTCGGGCACGTCGACAGCGCGAGCGTCGGCTGCGCGATGTACTTTTCCGGCGAGGCGAGGATGCGCTGCCGGAACGCCTCCCGCTCGGCGAGCGTCGACGCCGGGCCGACCAGCATGCCGTAGCCCCCTGCCCCATGAACCTCCTTGACCACCAGCTGGTCCAGGTGGGCGAGGACGTGGTCGCGGTGCTCGGGAAGGTAGCAGCGGAAGGTCTCCACGTTGTTCAGCACCGGCTCCTCCCCGAGGTAGAAGCGGATCATCTCGGGGACATAGGGGTAGATCGACTTGTCGTCGGCCACGCCGGTGCCGATCGCATTGGCGAGCGTCACCCGGCCGGCGCGGTACGCGGAGAAGAGTCCCGGCACGCCCAGCATCGAATCCGCGCGGAAGGCGCGCGGATCGAGGAAGTCGTCGTCGACCCGACGATAGATCACGTGCACGCGTTGCGGCCCGCGGGTCGTGCGCATGTAGACGGTATCGTCGCGGATCAGCAGGTCGGCGCCTTCCACCAGCTCCACTCCCATCTGCTGGGCGAGGAAGCTGTGCTCGAAGTACGCGGAGTTGTACGGCCCGGGTGTGAGCACGGCCACCGTGGGCTCGTCGCCGCCTTCCGGGGCCACCGCACGGAGGTTCTCGAGCAGCACGTCGGGGTAGTGCTGCACCGGTCGAATCGACTGCGTGGCGAAGAGCTCGGGGAAGAGCCGCATCATCATCTTGCGGTTTTCCAGCATGTACGACACGCCCGAGGGCACGCGCAGGTTGTCCTCGAGGACGTAGTACTCGCCCTGCCCGGCCCGCACGATGTCGACGCCGGCGATGTGCGCGTAGATGCCCCCCTTGACGTCCATGCCGCGCATATCCGGCCGGTACTGCGCGTTGCCGAGCACGCGCTCGCGCGGCACCCGGCCCTCGGCGAGGATGCGCTGGTCGTGGTAGATGTCGTTCAGGAAGGCGTTGAGCGCGGCCACGCGCTGCTTGAGCCCGCGCTCCAGCATCGCCCATTCGTTCCCCGGGATGATGCGGGGCACGAGGTCGAACGGAATCAGTCGCTCGGTGCCGGTCTCCTCGCCGTACACCGCGAACGTGATGCCGACACGCTGGAACGCGTGTTCGGCCTCCTCGCGCTTCTGCGCGATCAGGTCCGGCGGGGTACGGGCGAGCCAGTCGGCAAACGGCCGGTAGTGCTCGCGGACCGTCCCATCCGGAGACTGCATTTCGTTGTAGGGGGCGTTCGGCACGGCGCTGCAAGCCTCGGGCGGTGCAACCTCTAGCAAACCCCGAGCCAAATTCGAAACTCGTTCGTAGCCCGTGGCTTACGACTGTGGAGCCCTGGCCGCACCCCAATCTGCCTCATTTTGGGGCAAGCAACGCACTCATCTGGCGCGTGCGTGTCCAGGACGTGGATGGACGTTGCCGAAATTCTGGTTTGACCCCCCCTCGCAGCCCATGTTTAAATCCGGGCTCCTGTCTGGGTTCGCGGGGCGGTTAGCTCAGCGGTAGAGCACTGCCTTCACACGGCAGGGGTCACTGGTTCGAACCCAGTATCGCCCACCACATGAACCGCGGGGTCGCACGAGAGTGTGACCCCTTTTTTTTTGCTTCGCGCCCGGCGTCAAGGCCGACCCAGGTAGAAGTATGCGGAGCTGTTGCCGCCGCTGCCGACACCCCAGCCGAGATACATCGGTCCGAGCGGGCTGTCGAACGCAACGAAGGCCGCGCCCGAGTACAGCGTGCCCGAGGGATTGCCCGCGACCAGGGGACGCCCGTAGTCGCCAACCTCGCCCGACACCCCGGCGTAGAGCCCCTCGAACAGCGGCACGGTCAGCAGCCGATACATGTAATTCACGCGCCCGAAGATGTAGCGCTCGTTCAGGAGCTGCCCGGTGCGAAAGCCCGATTGCTGCAGGAAGCCGCCCCACGGTTGCGCCACGTAGGCCGGTAGGGCGTCCTGCGTGATTCTCCCCGAGCCGCGCGCGGCGAACCCGAGGGTGTGCCGCCCGACGCTGTACGCCGCGATCGCCCCGAGGTTCCAGCGATCGTAGTCGGAGTCCGAGCCCATCGCGTCGAGTCCGCGCACCGCCTCGAAGGTCGCCGCGTAGCCGCTCTTGGGGAAGTTGACGCTGTCGAGCTGGTCGACGTAGGCGCGCAGCCGCACACCCGCGATCGTCAACGACTTCTCCTCGCCGATGAGCTGCGTGCCGGAATTGAGACTCGGGCGCGTGACCCCGCCGTAGACGCCGAGACGCAACTCGCCGTACCGGCTGAACTGGCCGCCGAAGTCGGCACCGGCGATTGCCGTCGGCAGCGAGTACTCGGAGGCGGGGTCCTTGCCGACGAACACGTCGAGGTAGCGGCGCTCGAGGTCGAGGTAGGGCGCGACGAAGAAGCGCTGCTTAGCGTCGAGCGGCTGGTAATACTCCGAGTAGAGCGCCGTGTTGCGTCCCAGGGAGACGTCGTTGTACCACTCGCCGCCGTTGCTGTTCGTCCACGTGCGGCGGTACTGCGCCTGCAAGTTGAAGAAGGAATTGCCGCTGAAGTCGGACGACAGGCCGAGGCCGAAGCGGACGTAGTTCGGCCCCCACGCCTTCTCCACGCCCTGGATGTTCAGGATGCGCTTGGCCGGCGTCTCGATGAGCCGGTAGCTCACGTGCTCGAAGTCCCCGGTGCCGTAAAGGCGCAGGAGGTCGCGGTCGAGCCTCGCCTGGTCCAACGGCTCGCCGGGCACGGTCTCGATCAGCGTGCCGAGGAACTCGGAGTTGACGCGACTCGGGCCTTGGCCGAAGCGGATCTCGTCGATCGGCAGCTTGCTTGCGACCATGGTACGGGTGCGCTGCGCTTGCAGCTGCGCGTACTGTTCGGCTGGCAGTGACAGCGCCGCGAGCTGGTCGGCGACCTTGCGCGCCGCGGTCTCCCCGATGACGAAGGTCGTCTTCATGTTGTCGAAGTCGCCGGCCGAGTAGGTCCCGAGCTCGGGCAAGATCAGGATGTCCGTCGGCTTCAGCGTCGCCAGCGTGGCCTGCACGTTCTGCTCGGTCAGGATAGCGATCATCTGGCCGGTGATGCCCAGCACGTTCGTGATCGCCTCGGCCTTGGCGAGCGGCGTGCCGAGGTTGACGGCGATGACGATGTCGGCGCCCAGCGCGCGCGCGATGTCGACCGGCAGGTTGTTCACCAGTCCCCCGTCGACCAGCATCATGCCGTCGAACTCGGCGGGCGCGATGATCCCGGGCACCGACATGCTGGCGCGCATTGCCAGCGCGAGATCGCCCCTGTCGAACACCTTCGGCTTGCCGGTGACGAGGTCGGTGGCGATCGCCCGGAAGGGAATCGGGAGCTTGTCGAAGTCGACGTAGCCCTTGATGCGCGACAGCTCGCGCAGGACGGTCTCCAGTCGCACGCCGGAGACGATGCCCTTGGCGAAGCCCACGTCGCCGCGGTCGCTGACGCCGATCTCCGGGGAAAAGAGGTTGAGGCGCAGATCGTCCTGCTTGCGGCGGATGGTGAGCTCCTCGCGGGGAGGCGTCTCCTTGAACAAGAGCTCGACGGTGATGCGGCTGGTCAGCTTCTCCATTTCGGCAATGGTCATCCCGCTCGCGTACGCGGCACCGACCAGCGAGCCCATGCTGGTTCCGGTGATGCAGTCGACCGGCACGCGGTACTCCTCGAGCACCTTCAGCACGCCGATGTGCGCGGCGCCCCGGGCGCCGCCGCCAGAGAGCACCACGCAGACCTTGGGTCGGCCGGGGGGAGGCGGACGCGCCGCGGCGTCGGGTTGCGCTGCGGCCGGCGGCGCAACTCCGAGTGCGATTGCCGCGGCAAGGGCCAGCGCCGTGGAACGGACCGTCATCATCGACAAATCTCAGGTGGACGCGAGGCACCGCCGGCATGCCCGCTAAACGTGCAATGATAACGCTGCCACGCGGTCCGTTCCAATACGACAACTATCCCAAGACCTCGCACCGCCATGCCCGCGCCCGACGCCTTCGTCTTCGACGCCTACGGCACGCTGTTCGATCCGTTGTCGGTCACCGCCCATGCCGAGGTCCTGGCGCCCGGCCGCGGCGCGGAACTCGCGAAGCTGTGGCGCGGCAAGCAGCTCGAATACACGTGGCTCGGTTCCCTGATGGAGGCGCGCGGCGACTTCCGCCGGGTCACCGAGCAGGCGCTCGACTACGCGCTTGACGCCCTCGCGCTTCCGCTCGACGCCGCGGGCCGGCGCGACCTGGTCGATGCCTGGATGTCGCTGTCACCCTACCCCGAGGCCGCGCGCGCGCTCGCGCGCCTCGCGCCGCGGCCGTGCTGGATCCTCTCCAACGGCACGCGCGCGATGCTCGATCCACTGGTCGACCGCGCCGGACTGCGGGCGCACCTCGCCGGCGTGCTCTCGGTTGACGAGGTCGGTGTCTACAAGCCCAGCCCGCGCGTGTATGCGCTGGCGTGCGAGCGGCTCGCGCTGCCCGCTTCGCGCATCGGCTTCGTCTCGTCGAACGGCTGGGACGCGACCGGCGCCAAAGCCGGCGGCATGACCGTCTGGTGGGTCAACCGCGCCGGGCTTCCCGTGGAGCGGCACGGGCCGGCGCCCGACTTCGTCGTCGGCTCGCTCGACCACGTCGCTGCCTGAAGCGCGGCTGCATCAGCCGGCGCGCGGCCGTCCCTTCGCCCGGCAGTCGGCCACCGCCGCGCGCAGCGCTTCGATCGCCTCGGGCCGCGGGAAGCTCTTGCGCGCGGCCAACGCCACGCGCCGCGACGGCGCGGGCCTTGCGAAGGGGACCGGCACGACCAGCCGGCTGTGGTATTTCGGCGTCAGCGCGTCGCGCGGCAGCACGGTGATGCCGAGTCCCGAGGCGACCATGTTGCGCGCCGTCTCCAGCGAGTTCGTGCGTGTCGTCGCCGCGGCGGAGCGGTTGAGCTCGGGGCAGGCGTCGAGCACCTGGTCGCGGAAGCAGTGGCCGACGTTGAGCAGGATCGCGTGCTCGCCGGCCAGTTCCTCCGGGAGCACCGAGCGACGCTTGGCCCACTTGTGACCCAGCGGCACGACCACCTGGAACGGCTCTTCGTAGAGAAACTGCGTGGCGATCCCCGGCGGTTCGAACGGCAGGGCAACGATCGCGGCGTCGATGCGTCCGGACTTCAGCGCGGCCTCGAGGTGGTCGGTCTGGTCTTCCTCGATCTCGAGCGGCATCTGCGGAGCGCGCTCGTGCAGCGCCGGAATCAGGTCGGGCAGAAGGTACGGACCGACCGTGTGGATCACGCCCAGCCGCAGGGGACCCGCGAGCTGGTTGCGGCCGGATTGCGCGATCTCGCGGATGCGCGCTGCCTCCTCGAGCACGCGTTGAGCCTGCTCGACGATGCGCTCGCCCACCGGCGTCACGCTCACCTCGCTCTTGCCGCGCTCGAACAGCGGCGCGCGCAGCTCTTCCTCGAGCTTCTGGATCGCCACGGAGAGCGCCGGCTGCGACACGAAGCACTTCGCAGCCGCGCGACCGAAGCTGCGCTCCCGCGCGACCGCGACGACGTAGCGCAGTTCGTTCAGTGTCACGCTGCGCCGGCTTTCTTCGCCGCGAGAAAGGCCGCGAACGCCCCCGCGGTCTCGGGATGCTTGAGCCCGTAGTCGACCGTCGCCTCGAGATAGCCCAGCTTGGTGCCGCAGTCGTAGCGGCGACCCTCGAACTCGAACGCGACGACGCGCTCCTCGGCGAGCAGCCGTGCGATCGCGTCGGTCAGCTGGATCTCGCCGCCCGCGCCCGGCGGCATGGTGCGCAGGTGATGGAAGATCCGCGGCGTCAGGATGTAGCGGCCGACGACCGCCTGGGTCGACGTCGTGCTGCCCGCCTTCGGCTTCTCGACGATGCGCTGGATGCGCGCGACGCCCTGCTCCCGGGCCGCCGTCTCGACGATGCCGTAGCTGCCGACGTCCGCTGGCGCGACGCTCATGACGCCGATCGTCGCCACGCGCTCGCGCGCGGCCACGTCGGCCATCTGCCGCATCACCGGGACGCGGGCGTCGATCAGGTCATCGGCGAGCAGCACCGCAAAAGGCTCGTTGCCGACGACCGGCTCGGCGCACAGCACGGCGTGGCCCAGGCCAAGCGCCTCGGTCTGGCGGATGTAGATGCAGTTGATCCCGCGCGGCGTCGAGCTCTGCACCGTTTCGAGCTGCTCCATCTTGTTGCGCAGGATGAGCTCGGTCTCGAGCTCGTAGGCCTTGTCGAAGTGATCCTCGATCGCGCGCTTGTTGCGGCCGGTGATGAAGATCATGTCGGTGATCCCGGCGGCGGCGGCCTCCTCCACCGCGTACTGGATCAGCGGCTTGTCGACGACGGGCAGCATCTCCTTCGGGCTTGCCTTGGTGACCGGCAGGAAGCGGGTGCCGAGCCCGGCGACGGGAAAGACGGCCTTGGTGATCTTCATCGGGTCCTTGCCTGCATCAGAAATGGCGCGAGGCGACGAGCGCGCGCAGCTCGTCCTCGCCGAGAATGGGAATGCCGAGCTCGCGCGCGCGATCCAGCTTGCCTCCGGCCTCCGCTCCGGCGACGACGAAGTCGGTCTTCTTCGAGACGCTGCCGGCCGCCTTGCCGCCGGCCGACTCGACCAGAGCCTTCGCCTCGTCGCGCGACAGCGTGGGCAACGTCCCCGTCAGCACGACGGTCTTGCCGGCGAGCGGCCCCGCGGCTGCGCTCGGCTGCGGCGAATGTTCGTTCCAGCGCACGCCTGCGGCGCGCAGGGCCGCGATCACCTGCCGGTTATGCGGCTCGCCGAAGAACTGCGCGATGCTCTCGGCGAGCACCGGACCGACATCGGGGACTTCCTGCAGCGTGGCCTCGTCGGCGGCGATCAGCGCATCGAGGCTCCCGAAGTGGCGCGCGAGGTCGCGCGCCGTGGCCTCGCCGACGTGGCGGATGCCCAGCGCGAAGACGAAGCGCGCGAGCGTCGCGTCCTTGCTGCGCTCGATTGCCGCCACCACGTTGGCCGCGCTCTTGTCGGCCATGCGCTCCATCCCCGCAAAGCGCGCCGCGTCCAGTGCGTAGACGTCGGCCGGTGTGCGCACCAGCCCGGCGTCGACCAGCTGGTCGACCAGCCGCTCGCCCAGTCCCTCGATGTCCATCGCGCGGCGGCCCGCGAAGTGCAGCAGCGCCTGCTTGCGCTGCGCCGGGCACACCAGCCCGCCGCTGCAGCGCGCCACCGCCTCGTCGGGCAGCCGCACGATCGCCGAGTCGCACTCGGGGCACGCGGCGGGCAGGTGGAACGGCTGCGCGTGTGCGGGCCTGCGCTCGAAGAGCACGCGCACCACCTCGGGAATGACGTCGCCGGCGCGCCGCACGACGACCGTGTCGCCAACGTGCACGTCCTTGCGCCGCACTTCGTCCTCGTTGTGCAGCGTCGCGTTGGTCACCGTGACGCCGCCGACGAAGACCGGCGCGAGCCTCGCCACCGGCGTGATCGCACCGGTGCGTCCGACCTGCACCTCGATGCCCGTCACCGTGGTGGTCGCTTCCTCGGCGGGAAACTTGTGCGCGACGGCCCAGCGCGGCTCGCGCGTGACGAATCCGAGTTGCCGCTGCGACGCGAGTGCATTCACCTTGTACACAACGCCGTCGATGCCGAACGGCAGCGCATCGCGGCGACGCGCTACGTCCTCGTAGTACACGGCAAGCTCGGCAGCACCACAGGCAACGCGCCAATTCGCGTCGACCGGCAGCCCGAAGTCGCGCAGCGCCTGCAGAAGACCGGCGTGCGTGGCGGGGAGCGCGAAACCGGACGTCACGCCGACGCCGTAGGCGAAGAAACGCAACGGGCGTTGCGCCGTCATCGCCGGGTCCAACTGCCGTACGGCGCCTGCGGCGGTGTTGCGCGGATTGATGAAGGGCTTCCCGCCCGCCGCGCGCTGTCGCTCGTTGAGCGCCGCGAAGTCGGCGCGGCGCATGTACACCTCGCCGCGCACTTCGAGCACCTCCGGAGGGTCGTCCGTGGCGAGGCGCTGCGGTATCGCGCGGATCGTGCGCGCGTTGCGCGTGACGTCCTCGCCGACCTCGCCGTCGCCGCGCGTGGCCGCCACGGCGAGGACGCCGCGCTCGTAGCGCAGGCTGATTGCCAGGCCATCGAACTTGAGCTCGGCGACGTACTCCACGGGCGCAGCGTCGTCGGGGAGGCCGAGCTCGCGGCGGATGCGCGCGTCGAACTTCGCCGCGGCGCCGGCCGTCGTGTCCGTCTCCGTGCGGATCGACAGCATGGGCACGCCGTGCCGCACCGGCGCGAATGCGCCGACGGCCTGGCCACCCACGCGCTGCGTGGGCGAGTCCAATGCGACCAGCTCGGGGTGCCGCGCTTCGAGTTCCGCAAGCTCGCGATACAGCGCATCGTACTCGGCGTCCGATACCGTCGGCGCGTCGAGGACGTAGTAGGCGTGGTCGTGCGCGCGGATCGCCTCGCGCAGCGCGCGGACACGCTCGGCGGCGGCCCGTGCGGCCGTCGCGGGTTCGCGCGCCGCGGCAGCCATCGTCACGCCGCGAACAGCTTGAGCGCGCGCGGGCTCCCCGGCTCGATGTTCGTGCGGCGCAGCGCGCCGTCCGCGCCCATCACCTGGTCGCGGATCGCCGCAAGCCCGCCGTCGTTGAGCGGACGGCCGTTGTCGTCGACGAGCTCGCCGCCGACGGTGAGCGCCATGCGCTTCGCGGCGAGCTTCATCTGGTCGAACGCGCGGCCGGGGTCGGACACGCGCGGCACGTCCAGCAGGAACACCACGCCGGGCGTGGCGCCCTGGCGCAGCGAGTCGGCGGTGAACGCCTCGTCGGTGATGTTCTGCAGCGTGAAGGCCACCGCGCCGGTCTCGTCCTGCACCCACTCGAAGCGGCCGGTCGGAGCGAGGCGAAAGCCGGAGGCCTCCGCCACGCCGCGCAGCCGCGTTCCGGCAATCGTGGCCGGCGGCGCCTTGCGCACGGTGAGCCCGATCTGCATGTCGAGGTCGGCGCACAACCGGTCGAGGGCCTCGGCGCGCTGCGCTTCATCGGCGACCGCGGGCCCGTCGAATGCCGCCGGCAGCGACGCGGCGACCTCGCCGACCACCTTGCGGAAGGCCTCGAGCTGCGCCGGCGAGGCCGGGCCGTTGCGGTCGGCGAGCAGCATGCACGCCGCGAATTCGCCGTACTCGCCGCGGCTCTCGGGGCCAAGCCGCTGCCATGCGCCTTGCGTCTCGCGCCTGCCATACCAGCGCACCGCCTTGCCGAGCCGTGCGTGGAGGCCGGCCGCCAGCGTGGAGGCCGCGACGGGCTTCACCGGCTGCAGCGTGAGGATCGACTCGATGTCGGGATCGGGCGCTGCGACCGTCGACATCCCGCCGATCGGGGCGCGCGGGTGCGGCACGCGAGCATCGTCGACCGCGGGCTCGATCTCGCCGCCGTCGACGTCCGCCGCGCCGTCCGGCGTCTCGTCGAGCGTGACCACGTTGGTCATCGGCAGGCGGAAATCGCGGTCGTGCTCGACGCGGGTCCCGGCGGCCGCGGCGGTCGCAACCGTGTCGGCAGGAGCGCCGCCGGAAGCTGCCGTGTGCAACGTCGGCTCGACGCGCGGGGCCGTCGCTGGCGCCGCTACCGGTCGCGCGGATTCGAGCCGCCGTCGCGCGAGGCGCATCTGCCAGGCGTTGAAGACGAGCACGCCGACGACCAGCAGGACTCCGGCGGCGATCAGGACGATCTGCAGGCGACTCATGACGGGGCGGTGGCGCGGGCCCTTGCGGGCGCTTCCGGACAGGGCGCGACGTGATGTTGAATTATAGCCCGGGCGCCCGCGATAATCGCAGGCCGCAGGCGCGCGCTCACGCCGCCGCGGCCACCGCGCTGCCCGCGCGGGCCAGCTCGACGGCGTCGGCGATGTCGACGGCCACCACCCGCGAGATGCCGGGATCCGGCATGGTGATGCCGATCAGCTGGCTCGCCATCTCCATCGAGATCTTGTTGTGCGAGATGTAGAGGAACTGGGTCTGCTCCGACATCTCGCGCACCATCCGGCAGAAACGCTCGGTGTTGCTGTCGTCGAGCGGCGCATCGACCTCGTCGAGCAGGCAGAACGGCGCCGGGTTGAGCTGGAACAGCGCGAACACCAGCGAAGTCGCCGTCAGCGCCTTCTCGCCGCCGGAGAGCAGGTGGATCGAGGCATTGCGCTTGCCCGGCGGCTGCGCGAACACCTGCACGCCCGAATCGAGGATCTCCTCGCCGGTGAGCACCAGACGCGCCTGTCCACCGCCGAACAGCGCCGGAAACAGCTTGCCGAAGTTCTCGTTGACCGCCGCAAAGGTCTGCTGCAGCAGCTCGCGCGACTCGCGGTCGATCTGCCGGATGGCGGACTCGAGGGTGGTCATCGCCGTGGTCAGGTCGGTGGCCTGCCGGTCGAGGTAATCCTTGCGCTCCTGCGCGGCGGCAAGCTCGTCCAACGCGGCGAGGTTGACCGCGCCCAGCTCCGCGATCGCGCCCTGGATGCGCTCGATCTCGCCGGGCAGTTGCGACTTGGCTCCGAACGCCTTGAGCGCCTCCGGCAGTACAGCCAGGTCGGCGTGCGCTTCCGCAAGCTGCTCGGCGAACTGCGCCTCCGCGATCGCCGCCGCCTGTTCCTTCAGCCTCGTGTCCTGGATCTTCTGCCGCGCGGGGTCGAGGCGCTGCTCGGCGGCCAGCCGGGCCTCGTCGGCAGCACGCATGTCCGCACCCAGCGCTTCGAGCCGCTCGCGGGCAGCCGCCAGCGACTGCTCGGCCTCGCCACGCGCGCCAAGCTGCCGCTGCAGCGCTTCCTCGACCGGCGTCCAGTCGATCGACTGCCGCTCGGTGGCGAACTGGCCGAGCAACGCGCGCTGCTGGCTCATCGCCTGCGCCAGCGACTCGCGTCGCCCTTCGAGGTCGGCCAGGCGATCGCGGGCGCTGCGCTCGGCGAAGCCGGCTTCCTGCACGGCCCGCTCGGCGAGGCGCAGCCTCTCGCGCCCGCGCTCGCGCGCGACTTCCGCCTCGCTGCGCGCCGTGCGTGCCGCGTCGCGGCGCGCATAGACGTCGTGCAGTTGCGACTGCAGGTCGGCCATCGCGCGACCGGCGGCCTCGTGCTGCCCGCGCTCGCCGGCAAGCTGTGCGGCGACGTCGGCGCGCTCCGCGACCAGCTGTGCGCGCCGCTTCCCGGCGGCCTCGGCGGCCTGCTGCAGCTGCATCAGCTCGAGCTCTAGATCGTGGCAGCGGCGCTGCTGCGACGCAAGCGCGAGGCTCTCCGCGTGCCACGCCTGCTGTCGCTCCTTGAGCTCCGCTTCGATGGCGTCGAGCGTCGCACGCGCAGCGGTCGCGGCCGTGCGTGCGACAGCCGTGGCGCCGGTCAGCTCGTCCAGCTCGCGCTGGCGCTCCAGCACGCCGTGCAGCTCGCCGTCGGGCTTGAACAGCGTGACGCCCTGCGCCGTGACGAGGTGGCCAGCGGGCGTGACGAAGGCCTCGCCCACCGCGAGCGCGCCGCGCTCTGCGATCGCCGCGGCCAGCGAGGGCCGGCAGCGCACGCCGTGCAGCGCGTCGGCGACCAGCCGCGAGACTTCCCCGCGCTTGATGCGGACCTTCGCCAGCAGCGCATCGCCCCCCGCGCTCGCTCCTTGCTCCGCCGGCGCGGGCGCGTACAGCGCCAGGCGCACCGGAGGCGCGTCCTGCCCCGATTCCCAAGCCGTCGCGCGCTCGAGCGAGGCGAGCTCCAGCCCTTCGAGACGTTCGCGCAACACGGCTTCCAGCGCGTCGTTCCAGCCAGCCGCGACGTCGAGCGCACGCCACAGCTGCGGCGCACCCTCGAGCCCCGCACGCTCCAGCCACGCGTCCTTGTCCTCGCCGTGGCCCACGCGCGCCTGCAGCGCCGCGAGCGCGTTCTCGCGCGCCTCGAGCCCCGAGAGTCTTCCGCTCGCCGTGCGCCAGCCCTCCGAGGCCGCGCGCTGCCGCTCCTGCAGCGACTCAACATCCGCCTGCAGGCCGGCGAGCGAGTGCTGCTTGCCGGCCAGCTCGTCTTTCTCCTGCTGCAGCTGGTCGGTGACGACGCGGATCTCCTCGGTCACCGGCGCGGCCAGCGCGGACAGCTCCTCGTCGAGGCGCTCGAGCCGCCGCCCGACTTGCTCCACTGCGCGCGCGACGTTCTCGCGCCGCGTTTCCGCCACGCGCAGCGACTGCTCGGACTGGTTGACCTGCTGGCCGATGTCGGAGGCGACGCGCAGGGACTCGTTGAACGTCTGCTCGAGGGCCGGCAGCGCATCGCGCGCCACGCTCTCCTCGCCGCTCGCACCCTCGCGGGCGGCAAGGGCCTGCTCGAGCGCATGCTCGAGCGTCGCGCGATCGCCTGCGAGGCCCTGCTCCTGCGCCGCAAGCGCGCCCAGCTGCTCGGTGATCTGCGCGACCTGCTGGGTGAGCCGCGTCTCGCTTTCGCGGGCAAAGGCGAGCTGCTGCTCGAGTCGCGTCACCTCGCTGTTGGCCGCGTAGAAGCGACCCTGGCGGTCATGCAGCTCGTCGCCGGCCGCGTAGTGGTCGGCGCGCAGCTGCTCCAGCTTCGCCTCGTTCGCGCGAAGGTCCGCCTGGAGACTCTCCAACGCGACAGTGAGTTGCGCGATTTCGGTCGCGCAGCGCTCACGCGAGCGCACGGCGTCCTGCTGCCTGGAGAACCACAGCATCTGCTGCGACAGCGCCAACCGCGCCTCGAGCTCGCGGTATTCGCCGGCGACCTTCGCCTGGTGCTCGAGCCTGCCGAGCTGGTTGCCGAGCTCGAGGCGGATGTCCTCGACGCGGGCGAGGTTCTCGCGCGCGTCGGCCAGGCGTCCTTCGGTTTCCTTGCGCCGCTCGCGATACTTGGAGACGCCGGCCGCCTCCTCGAGGAAGATGCGCAGCTCCTCCGGCTTCGCCTCGACGACGCGCGAGATCATCCCCTGCTCGATGATTGCGTAGGCGCGCGGCCCCAGCCCCGTGCCGAGGAACAGGTCGTGGATGTCGCGCCGGCGCACCGGCAGGTTGTTGATGTAGTACGTGGAGTCGCCGTCGCGCGTCAGGGCGCGCTTGATCGAGATCTCGGCGTACTTGCCCCACTGGCCGCCGATGCGCCCGGCGCTGTTGTCGAACAGGAGCTCGACGGACGCGCGGCCGACGGGCTTGCGGTCGCCGGCGCCGTTGAAGATCACGTCCTGCATCGACTCGCCGCGCAGGGCCGAAGCCTTCGATTCGCCGAGCACCCAGCGCACGGCATCGATCACGTTCGACTTGCCGCAGCCGTTCGGCCCGACGATGCCGACGAGCTGGCCGGGCGTGGCGATCGACGTGGGATCGACGAACGATTTGAATCCGGCGAGCTTGATCTCTCTGAGTCGCAAGGCCGTGGTCCGGGCGGGGAAGCAGCAAGAGGCCGGCGCGCCGCTCGCGTGCATCGAGCGCGAGTGCGCCCGAGCGCGGCAGCCCGCGGGTCAAGCGCGGAATTATAGCGGAACGCGCGCCTTCACCGGCCTGCACCGTCCACCAGCGCAGGCACTCAGGCGAGTGCGACGACGCGCTCCGGCAGCCTGCCTTCCTCGGCGGCGTGGCAGGCGGCCTCGCCGCCGACGGCAACCGCCCGGAGCTGCGGGACCTCGCTGCGGCAGCGGTCGTTCGCCAGCGGGCAGCGCGGGTGGAACGCGCAGCCCGGCGGTGGGTCGAGCGGGTTCGGCACCTCGCCGGCGACGGCCGTGCGCGACTTGCCGGTGAGCGAGAGGTCCGGCACTGCGTCGAGCAACATGCGGGTGTAGGGGTGCTGCGGCTGCGTGAACAGGCGCCGCGTCGGCGCCAACTCCACCACGCGCCCGAGATACATCACGCCCACGCGATCGGCGATGTGGTGGACGACGGCGAGGTTGTGCGAGATGAAGAGGTAGGTGAGGCCGAGGCGCTGCTGCAGCTCGCGCATCAGGTTCAGCACCTGCGCCTGCACCGAGACGTCGAGCGCCGAGGTCGGCTCGTCGCAGACGAGGAACTCCGGGTTGACGGCGAGCGCGCGCGCGATGGAGATGCGCTGGCGCTGCCCGCCGGAGAACTGGTGCGGGTACTTGATGCCGTCCGCGGGGGCGAGACCCACCTGCTCGAGCAGCGCGCCGACGCGCGCATCGACGGCAGCCTTCGCCACGTCGCCTTCCTGCACGCGGATCGGCTCGGCGACGATGTCCTCGACGCGCCACCGTGGGTTGAGGCTTGCGTAAGGATCCTGGAAGATCATCTGCATGCTGCGCCGCGCGCGCCTTTGCGCGCCGGCGTCGGCGGCTGCCGCGCCCTCCCCGGCGAGCACGGCGCCCTCGTAGCGGATGGTGCCGCGAGTGGGCGCGTAAAGGCCCACGATGAGGCGGGCGACCGTCGACTTGCCGCAGCCCGACTCGCCGACCAGCCCGAGGGTCTCGCCGCGATATATCGTGAGGCTCACGCCGTCGACCGCCTTCAGCAGCACCCGCGGCTTGCGCTCCAGCACGCGATTGAGCCACGGCGGTGAGACGTCGAAGTAGCGCGCGACGTCGGCGAGCTGAAGGAGATCGTCGCCCTTGCCGCCGGCCGGCTTGGGGGAACGGGCGGTCATGCCGGCACCATCGCGTGCAGCCAGCAAGCCGCCTCGGTTGCGCCGGCCGGCAGGAGTTCCGGCCGTTCGCTGCGACAGCGGTCGAAAGCGCGCGGGCAGCGCGGGTTGAACGGGCAGCCCGGCGGAACCGCCGTCAGCCGCGGCATCGAGCCGTCGATCTGCGTCAGGCGCTCGCGCTCGTCGACGATCGACGGGATCGAGCCCATCAGCCCGACGGTGTACGGATGCTGCGGGCGGTGGATCACGTCGGCGACGGGCCCGATCTCCACGATGCGGCCCGCGTACATCACGGCCACGCGGTCCGCGGTCTCCGCGATCACGCCCATGTCGTGCGTCACCAGCAGCACCGCCGTGCCATGGTCCTGGCACAGGCGCTTCAGCAGCTGGATGATCTGCGCCTGGATCGAGACGTCGAGCGCAGTGGTCGGCTCGTCGGCGATGATGAGCCGCGGCTTCGCCGCCAGCGCGAGCGCGATGACGACGCGCTGGCGCATCCCGCCCGAGAACTGGTGCGGATAGTGGTCGATGCGCCGGGCCGCCGCGGGAATGCCCACCTCCTCGAGCAGCGCGACGGCGCGTGCGCGCGCCTCCGCTTCCGACATGTCGAGGTGCGTGCGAATCGTCTCCACGATCTGTCGGCCGACCGTGTAGAGCGGGTTGAGCGAGGTGAGCGGATCCTGGAAGATCGCGCCGATCTCGCGGCCCCGGATGCGCCGCATCGCCTCGTAGGGCAGGTTGTCGATGCGCTTGCCGTCGAGCACCACGGTGCCCGCGGCGATGCGCCCGGGGGGGTCGAGCAGCCCGATGATCGCGGAGCCGGTGAGCGACTTGCCCGCGCCCGACTCCCCTACTACCCCGAGCACCTCGCCGGGCGCGATGGCGAAGCTCACGTCGTGGACGGCGACGAGTGTGCCGCGCCGCGTCGGGAACTCGACCCGCAGGTTCTCGACTGCGAGCAGCGGTGGCTTCGGCGACATGGCGCGGCGCCTTCTACTTCGCGGGCACGGTGCAGCCCGCGATCGGCTCCACCTCGTCGATCACCGGGTGCCAGCGCGAGAAGGCGAGCGAGTTCTCGAACTGCGCATTGACGTAGTAGCGCTTGCACGGCTCGGCGTCCAGCGGGAGCTCCTGCAGCGTGCCGCCGCTGTGCCAGCCGGGTGACGGCGGCACACCCTGCAACTGCAACACTCGCCGTCCCGGCTCGATGCGGATCGGCGTGCCGCGCAGCTCGGAGAACGTGCTGCGCTCGTCGACTCGCTCGACGATCGCCGGCATCCGGTGCAGGGTGGTGCGGTGAAAGCGCGCGCCGGTGACCTCACTCCACGTCGGGCCCCAGGTCTGGCATCCCGCCAGCAGCGCGGCAGCGGGAAGTGCAGTCGTCCATCTCGACATGACAGCCTCCATCATCCGTTCCCCTGTGCATGCGAGCCCTTGCCGCATCGTCAGCGCAGCTTCGGGTTGAGCGCGTCGCGCAACCAGTCGCCGAGCAGGTTGATCGACAGCACCATGACGACCAGCGCCGCGCCGGGGAAGATGGTAATCCACCACTCGCCCGAGAACAGGAAGTCGTTGCCCACCCGGATCAGCGTGCCCAGCGACGGCTGCGTCGGCGGCACGCCGACGCCGAGGAACGACAGCGTCGCCTCGGTGAGGATCGCGGTGGCGATGTTGATCGTCGCCAGCACCAGCACCGGCCCCAGCACGTTGGGCAGCAGGTGCCGGCGCATGATGCCCCACGGCGAAACGCCGATCACGCGCGCCGCCTGGATGTACTCCTTGTTCTTCTCCACCATCGTCGAGCCGCGCACCGTGCGCGCGTACTGCACCCAGTTCGACACGCCGATGGCGAGAATCAGCACCAGCAGCGCGACGTCGCCGTGCGCGTCGCGCGGCAGCGCGGCCCGCGCCACGCCATCGATCAGCAGCGCGATCAGGATGGCCGGGAACGACAGCTGCACGTCGGCGACGCGCATGATGAACGCGTCGACCTTGCCGCCCGCGTAGCCCGCCAGCAGGCCGAGCAACACGCCCATGACGACCGCCAGCGCAACCGAGGCGAGCCCGACGAGCAGCGAGATCCGCGCGCCGAACATGATCGCCGACAGCACGTCGCGGCCCTGGTCGTCGGTGCCGATCAGGTAGCCCGGCTTGCCGCCGTCCTGCCATACCGGCGGCGCGAGCGCGTCGAGCAGGTTGAGCGTCTTGAGGTCGAACGGGTTGTGCGGTGCGAGCCAGGGCGCGAACAGCGAGCCGGCGAGGCAGATCGCGAGCACGATCGCCGCGCCGATCGCCACCGGCGAGTTGCGGAAGCTGTAGGAGACGTCGCTGTCCCACGCGCCGGCGAGTCGCTCGCCCAGCGTCGGCAGCTCGGGGACGACGGCATCGTGCGCCGCGCCGCCCGTTTCCGCGCTCATGTCCGCTCCCTTGTGGCAAGCCCGGCGAGCGCCTGCAGCGCAGCGGCGCGCGCCTGCCCGACCACCATGGCCTTCCACGCCGGCGTGTCGACGAAGAACGCGTCGCGCGCCAGCTTCAGGACGTCGTTGCGCTGCTGCTCCGTCGCCTCCGGATGCGCAGCGAGCCAGTGCCTTGCGCGCAGCGCCCGCGTCACCTCGGGCATCGGCAACGTACCGTACTCGAGCGCGATGCCGGCGTAGGCGGTGGACGGGCACTCCTCGAGTGCGGCGTTGTACAACATCCCGCTCAACTGCGCGGAGGTCGACGATCCGTCGTAGATCGAAGTCACGTCGCAACCCCACCACGAGCGCGCGCGGGCGAGCATCGTCGCGTCGTCCGGTCCGGCGTAGATCTTCTCGGCATGGCCGCCGGGGCCGAGCCCGGTGTGGAAGTCGATCCAGCCCAGTCGCTCGCGGCGCGCGTGCCGGCGCAGCACGTCGCGGATCACCTGCTGGCTCCACGTAGCCTTCGTACCGGCGTAGAACAGGCCGTCGGGCCGGTCCGACTGCCCGGTGGTGAGGGCCGCCTGCAGCGCGAGCGCGCCGCGTTCGGCGACGTAGGCCGCGAGCTGCGCCTCCTGCCCGGAGGCCGGCGGCCAGGCCGAGGGCAGGATGAAGTCGTGGATCTCGAGGTAGGCGTCGTTGCGCGCAGCGCCCGCGAATTCGCGGAAGTTGCGGTTGAGGTCGACGTTGTCCTCGGTGGTGCGCGCGAGGTGGGCGAAGCCCCAGGGATTGAGCGCGTGCACGAGGACGACAGCCACGCCGCGGCGCTCGACATAGGCGGCGAATGCATCGTCGCGCAGCAGCGCCACCTGGCAGCCGCTGCCGCAGAAGCCCTCCACGCCGTGCGTGGCCGAGGTCAGCAACAGCGCCGCCGTAGCCGCGGCAGGCCCCAGCACTGCGACGTCGACGGCCAGCGACTCGCCTGCGGGGCCGCGCGCAACGGGATGCTCGTGCGTTTCAACGACCAGGCCCCGATCGGCGCACGCGGCGAGGAACTTCGCGCGCGCCTGCGCGTAGTCGCGCGCGAATACCGCCACCGGGTCGATGTCGGACCAGATGGATGAAAGCGGCGGCGCGGGCACGTCGGCCTGCGTCACAGCGGCATCGCCTGCTCGGCCAGCGCGGCGAGGTAGCCGGCGCCCAGCGGAATCACGTCGTCGTTGAAGTCGTAGCGGCTGTTGTGGAGGAAGCAGCCGCCCTCGGCGCCGCCCTGGCCCAGCCGCGCGAACGCGCCGGGCTTCGCCTGCAGCATGAACGAGAAGTCCTCCGAGCCCATCGACGGGTCGAGGTTGCGCACGACGTTGTCCGCGCCGACCAGCTGCTCGGCCACTTGCATCGCGAACGCGGCGGGCGCGTCGTGATTCACGGTGGCCGGGTAGACGCGCTCGTAGCGCAGCGTCGCCGTCGCACCGAACGCCGCGGCGATCGAACCGACCAGCTCGTGGAGCCGCCGCTCGATCATGTCCTGCGTGGCCGGGCGAAAAGTGCGCACGGTGCCGACCAGCCGAGCGTGCGACGGAATGACGCTCATCGCGCCCGGGTTGCCGGCCTGCATCGAGCACAGGCTGACCACCGCGGTGTCGATCGGCGAGACGTTGCGCGCGACGATCGACTGCGCCGCGGTGATGATGTGACCGGCCACCAGTACCGAATCGATGGCCGCGTGCGGGTGCGCACCGTGACCACCGCGTCCGTCGATGACGATCTCGATGCGGTCGGCCGCCGCCATCGCGGGGCCCGGCGTGATGCCGATCTTCCCCGGGTCCAGCCCCGGCCAGTTGTGCAGCGCGAACACCTGCTGCGCGGGAAAGCGCTCGAACAGGCCGTCGGCGATCATCGCCTTGGCCCCGGCGTACCCCTCCTCGCCGGGCTGGAAGATGAGGTACGCGGTGCCGTCGAAGGCGCGAGTCTCCGCGAGGTAGCGGGCGGCGGCGAGCAGCATCGTCGTATGCCCGTCGTGCCCGCAACCGTGCATGCGGCCTTCGTAGCGCGAGCGGTGCGCGAACTCGTTCTCCTCCAGCATCGGCAGCGCGTCCATGTCGGCACGCAGGCCCACGGAGGCGCCGCGCGTGTCGCGCTTGCCGCGGATCACGGCGACCACGCCCGTGCGGCCGATGCCCGAGTGGTGCTCGATGCGCAGGGCTGCGAGCGCCTCGCGCACGACGCGCGCCGTGCGCTCCTCCTCGAAGCCGAGCTCCGGATGTGCGTGCAGGTCGCGACGGACCGCGGTGAACGCATCCTGCCAGCGCGCGATGTGGTCGACGGGGGTTGCGATCGGCATCAGTGACCGGCCGCCGCGTTGCGCTCGATGCGCAGCCGCGGGTCGACCGCGTAGTACAGGAGGTCGACGATCAGGTTGATGATGACGAACACCAGCGCGATGAAGAACAGGTACGCGGCCATCACCGGGATGTCGGCGAAGTTCACCGCCTGGATGAACAGCAGGCCCATGCCCGGCCACTGGAACACCGTCTCGGTGATGATGGCGAAGGCGATGATCGCGCCGAGCTGCAGGCCGACGATGGTGATCACCGGCACCAGCGTGTTCTTGAGCGCGTGGCCGAAATGGATCGAGCTGTCGGTGAGCCCGCGCGCCCGCGCGAACTTGATGTAGTCGGTGCGCAGCACCTCGAGCATTTCGGAGCGCACCAGCCGCATCACCAGCGTCAGCTGGAACAGGCACAGCGTGATCGCCGGGAGGATCAGCGATTTCAGACCCGTCGCCGTCGTCAGCCCCGTCGTCCACCAGCCGAACGCCGTGACGTCGCCGCGGCCGAACGAGGGCAGCCAGCCCAGGTACACCGCGAAGATCAGGATCAGCAGGATGCCGATGAGGAACGACGGCAGGCTCACCCCCACCAGCGATCCCGCGAGCAGGATGTGCGAGAGCCAGCTGCTTCGTCGCAGCGCCGTGTAGACCCCGAGCGGGATGCCCACGAACAGCGCCAGCAACGCCGCGGCGACGGCGAGCTCGATGGTGGCCGGCAGCCGCTCCTTGAGCAGCGTCGATACCGGACGTCCCTGCCGCAGCGAGACGCCGAACTCGCCACTCACCGCATTGCCGACGAAGCGGCTGAACTGCACGTAGAACGGCTGGTCGAGGCCCAGCTCGCCACGCAACCTCACGCGCTCCTCCTGCGTCGCGTCCTGGCCCAGCATGAACGCCACCGGATCGCCGACGAAGTTGAAGAGGCCGAACGCGATGAACGCGACGACCAGCATCACGAGGCCGGACTGCAGGATGCGGCGCAGGACGAAGGCGAGCATCGGAGGTCGGAGTGGCGACTGAGGGGCCCGCGGCGGGCCGCATCACGCGATCGTCGTCCCCGCGAAGGCGTGGGCCCAGCGTCTCCAGCAGCGCAAGACGCCGGGACTGCGCATTCGCGGGAGCGATGGCGGCGCTAGTCCACGCGCGCCCAGCGCATGTCGAGGCGGTTGTCGGCGCGGTGGAACACCGAGACGTTCGAGCGCATCGCCCAGGGAATCACCTGCTGGTGCAGCGGGATGTGGCCGATGTCCTCGGCGTGGATGCGCTGCGCATCGCGCATCGCCTGGTTGCGCTTGGCGTCGTCGACCTCGGTCTTCACCTGGTCGATCAGCGCATCCGCCTTCGGGTTGCTGTACTTGCCCAGGTTGAAGTTGCCGTCGGCGCCGCCCTTCGGGTCGACCGAGCGGATCAGACTCTGCAGCGTGTACAGGCCGTCGAACGTCGCCGTGGCCCAACCGAGCAGATAGACGCTGGTGTCGAACTTCTGGATCTTCTGGAAGTACGTCGCCCGCGGCATCGCGTTGAGCTTGACCTTGAGGCCCACCTTCGCCCACATCGCCGTGATCGCGATGCAGATCTCCTCGTCGTTGATGTAGCGGTTGTTCGGGCAGTCGATCGTGAACGAGAAGCCCTGCGGATAGCCGGCGTCGGCGAGGAGCTTCTTCGCGGCGTTCTCGTCGTAGGGCAGGCGCTTCGCGAACTCCTCGAAGTAGCCGTTGACCTGAGGCGCGATCATCGAGCCGGTCGGCGCCGCGAGCCCGCGCATCGTGGCGCGGCGGATCGCCTCGACATCGATCGCCTGGTACATCGCCTGGCGGACGCGCTTGTCCTTGAACGGGTTCTTGCCCTTGACGTCGGTGTACGGCGACTCGTCGCGCCACTGGTCGAAGCCGAGGAAGATGATGCGGGTCTCGGTGCCGTCGGCGATCTTGATCGCGCTGTTCTGGCGCAGGCGCGGAATGTCCTGCGTGGGCGGATCCAGCACCAGATCGACCTCGTTGGACAACAGCGCGGCCGCGCGGGTGGCGTCGGACTTGATCGGCCGGTACACGATCTCCGTGACGTTGCCCTCGGCCTTGTCCCACCAGGTCGGGTTCGGGACCAGCACCGTGCGCACGTCGGCCTCGAACGACTTCAGCATGAACTGGCCGGTGCCGTTCGTGTTGCGCGCCGCGAAGGTCTCCTCCTTCTTGACGTAGTCCTGCGGATTGAGGACGTTGTGCTTCGTCGCCCACGCCTTGCTCATGACCTTGACGTCGACCAGGCCCCGCAGCAGCACCGGGTTCGGACCGTCCGTGACGACCTCGACGGTATAGTCGTCGATCTTCTTCGTCTCCTTGATCCCCTGCGCATAGACCTTCATGGTCGAGGTGGGCTTCAGCACGCGTTCGAAGGAGAAAACGACGTCGTCCGCCGTCATCGGCGTGCCGTCGTGGAACTTCACGTTCTTGCGCAGGTTGAAGCGCCACACGGTCGGCGACACGCGCGTCCACGAGGTCGCCAGCGCGGGCTCGGGCACGAACTGCTTGTTGTAGCGGACCAGGCCATCGTAGACGTAGTCCGAGAACGTGTTGTTGAGACTCTCGTTCTGCGCCATCGGATCGAAGGTCAGGATGTCGCCCTGGCTCGCCCAGCGCAGCGTCTTCGCCGAAAGGGGCGCGGACACGAACGCGGCCGCGACCAGCGCGCCGATCAAGAGCTTGAATCGCATGGAATTCTCTCCCCCCGGGGATCCGGGCGTGGTGACAACGAAACCTGTGGATGATGCCGCAACCGGGCCGAAATCTCAACGCGGGGCGGGGGCGGCGGACGTCGAGCGTGCCCGGCGCGTGGCGTACAGGCAGATGCCGGCGGCCACCGAGACGTTGAGGCTGGCTACGCTTCCCACGAGAGGAATGCCGACGATCCGATCGCAGTGCTCGCGCGTGAGCCGCCGCAGTCCGGCACCCTCTGCGCCGAGCACCCACGCCAGCGGGCCGGCGAGTTCCGCGGTGAACAGGCTCTCGCCTCCGGCATCGGCGCCGGCGATCCACAGCCCGGCCTCCTTCATTTCGCGCAGCGCGCGCGCGAGATTCGTCACGGCGATCACCGGCACGGTGTCTGCCGCGCCGCTCGCCGCCTTCGCCACAGTGGCACTGATGCCGGCTGCCCGATCCTTCGGCACGACAACCGCGTGCGCGCCGAACGCATCCGCGCTGCGCAAGCAGGCGCCGAGGTTGTGCGGATCGGTGACGCCGTCGAGCACCAGGAGCAGCGGCGGCTCATGCGGGTGCTCGAGCACTTCGGCAAGCGTGACCATCGGCATCGCGGCGTCGACGATCGCCGCTACACCCTGGTGGCTGAGCCCCCGCGCCAGTTCGTCGAGGCGGCGCTCGTCGACCTGGTGCACGGACGTGCCGGCAGCTTCCGCTCGCTCGAGCAGGTCGCGCGCCCGCGCGTCGTGCCGGCCGCGGGCGAGATAGACCGTGCGCACGGACTCGGGCCGTTGCCGCAGGCGGGCGGTGACGGCGTGGAATCCCACGAGCAGGCGCGAGTCGGACATGGCTCGTGCTAGTGTAGCCGCCGCGCCAAAGCTACGCGATGCCCTTCGACTATCCCACGCGCCAGGTGATCGAGCAGGCGCTGCTCGTGTTCGCCGCGCTGTTCCCGATCGTCAACCCGGTGGGCGGCGCGCCCGTGTTCCTCGCGTTGACGCATGGCATCGCCTCCGCGGAGCGGGCTCAGCTGGCCCGCCGGGTCGCCGTCAACGCGTTCGTGCTCGTCCTCGCCTCGGCGCTTGCCGGCGGGTACGTGATCGAGTTCTTCGGGCTCTCGGTCCCGGTGATCCAGGTCGGCGGGGGGCTCCTGGTCTGTTCGGTCGCCTGGAACCTCCTGCGCAGCGAGGACACGCATGCGGCAGTGAGCGTGCCCGCGCAGTCGAGCGAGCAGCTCGCGGCGCGTGCGTTCTACCCGCTGACCATGCCGTTGACCGTCGGGCCGGGCTCCATCGCCGTGGCGATCACGCTGGGCGCCGCCGCGCCGCGTACCGCCACCGGCTGGGCGCTCAGCGCGCTCGGCACGGCGGCCGGCGCGGCGCTGCTCGCGCTGTCGATCTACCTCCCGTTCCGCCACGCCGAACGGCTGTCACGTGCGCTCGGTCGCACGGGCACGGTCGTGCTGCTGCGGTTGTCGGCGTTCATTCTGTTGTGCATCGGCGTGCAGATCGTCTGGAGCGGCGTCTTCACGCTGCTCGGCACGGTGCCGGTCTTCCGGGCGCGCTGAGGATGCGTCTGGCGACGGGATGCTATACTGAAAAGCTGTGCTGCTGTAGCTCAGCTGGTAGAGCAACTGATTCGTAATCAGTAGGTCGAGTGTTCGAGTCACTCCAGCAGCACCAGTCTTCCCGGCCCGGCCCGCCTCGCGCGGGCCGGCGCGACTTCGAGGGCCGGGTGCGGCGCCAGGCCGCCCTTCCGCAGTAGGGAGGATGCCATGCAACGAAGCGCCGAGCGCTTTCTCACCACGCACACCGGCAGCCTGCCGCGCCCGGAGAGCCTCGTGCGGGCGATGCACGCGCGCGAGGCAGGCGTACCGGTCGACCTTGTCGCGCTCGACGCGCGCGTGGCCGATGCGGTCGCCGACGTGGTCCGCCGCCAGGTCGAGGCAGGCATCGACGTCGTCAACGACGGCGAGATGAGCAAGCCGAGCTACGCCACGTACATCAAGGACCGGCTCGCGGGCTTCGGCGGAACGGGCAACACGTTCGTCTACCAGGACCTGGCGGAGTTTCCGAACCTCGCCCGCCGGGTGTTCGGGGACCCGGGCCGCGCGCGGCGCAAGACCCCGGCGTGCAATGCGCCGATCGCCGTGCGCGACGCGACGGCCGCACAGATCGACGTCGACCACCTGAAGGCCGCGACGGCGCCGTTTGCGGCCAAGGAGTCATTCCTTACAGCGGCGTCCCCGGGCGTGATCTCCCTCTTCTTCGCCAACGAGCACTATGCGAGCGAGGAGGCGTACCTGTTCGCGATCGCCGATGCGATGCGCCACGAGTACGAGACGATCTCGCGCGCCGGCGTCGTTCTGCAGGTCGACTGCCCCGACCTCGCGATGGGGCGCCACATCCAGTACGCCGGCCTGTCACTCGACGATTTCCGCAGCAAGGCCGAGATGCACGTCGAGGCGCTCAATCACGCGCTGGCCAACATCCCGCCCGAGCGCCTGCGCATGCACCTGTGCTGGGGCAACTACGAAGGGCCGCACCACTGCGACGTGCCGCTCGCCGACATCGTCGACATCGTCTTCAAGGCCCGGCCGAGCGCGATCTCGCTGGAGGCGGCCAACCCGCGGCACGGCCACGAGTGGACGGTGTTCGAGCGCGTCAAGCTGCCCGAGGGGAAGCTGCTGATCCCCGGCGTGATCGAGTCGAAGTCGAACTTCATCGAGCACCCGGAGCTGATCGCGCAGCGCATCGCGCGCTACGCGCGGCTCGTCGGCCGGGAGAACGTGATCGCCGGCAGCGACTGCGGCTACGGCACCTGGGTCGGCCAGGCGGCCGTCGATCCGGACGTCGTGTGGGCGAAGTTGCGTGCGCTGGCCGAAGGCGCGCGCATCGCGTCGCGCGAGTTCTGGCCCGACTAGTGGACTGTAACAGCCAATTCGGAACTGCCTGACTTGCGCTTCACGCCGATCGCATTGTTGGCAAGGCTAGCAAGGGGAGTGGCCCTTGCGTCGCCTTGCCGTCGCGCGCTTGGCGTGAATCGCGGCGTCAGGGCCCATGCTTCGGTTCGCGTGCATACCATGCCTTTTTCAGTCCCGAATTGACTGTTACAGCCCACTAGCCCGGACGATCAGCTCACCAGCCGGTCCCGCCGCACGAGCGAAGGGAAGAGCCTCATCCACAGCGCGACAACGGCGAGCGTGCCCATCGCGCCGACGACGACCGACCCGACCGGTCCGAGCCACTCCGCGACCGCGCCGGCGCGAAACTCGCCCAGCTGGTTCGAGGCGCCGATGAAGGTCGAGTTCACCGCGCTCACGCGGCCACGCATCGCGTCGGGCGTCTCCAGCTGCACGAGCGTCTGGCGGATGATCACGCTCACGGTGTCGGCGGCGCCGCTGACGGCGAGCGCGAATAACGACAGCGCAAACACCGTCGACAACGCGAAGCCGAGCGTGGCCACGCCGTAGACCGCCACGGCCCCGAACATCCAGTGCCCGACGCGCCCCCGCAAGGGCCGGTGCGCGAGCGTCACCCCGGTGAGGAACGCCCCCGCGGCAGGTGCCGCGCGCAGCAGGCCGAGGCCCCACGCTCCCGTCTCGAGTACGTCCTTCGCGAACATCGGCAGCAGCGCCGTCGCGCCGCCGAGCAGGACGGCGAAGAGATCGAGCGACATCGCGCCCAGCACGACCGGTTGCCGGAAGATGAACTCGAAGCCGGCGAAGACCGATGCGACGGTCACCGGGACCTTCGCCGCCGGAACGGGTTTCAGCCTGATCCGCACCGCGGCGCCGATCGCCACGAGAAGCAGCCCGAACGCGACGGCGTAGGTCACCGCCCCGCCGAGCGCGTAGAGGAAACCACCGAGCGCCGGACCGCCGATGATGGCCACCTGCATGACCGACGAGCTGGTGGCCAGCGCGCGGGGCAGCACCGCAGGCTCCACCAGCGCCGGCGCGAGCGCCTGCTGCGCGGGCATCTGCAGGGCTCGCGCGATGCCGATGACCACCGACAGCGCGAGGATCAGGTCGCGTCCCACGACCCCCGCGGCGCTCGTCGCGCCGAGCACTCCGGCCACACCCGCCTGCATCGCCAGACTGGCCACGATCACCGCGCGGCGGTCGACGCGGTCGACGAGTTGACCCGCCGGGATCGTGAGCAGAAGAGCGGGCAGGAACTGCACCAGCCCGACCAGTCCCAGGTCCCAGGCGCTCGCGGTCAGGTCGTACATCTGCCAGCCCAGCGCGACGAGCAGCATCTGGTTGGCGGCCGTCCCGGCCAGCCGCACCCGTAGGAAACGGCGGAAGTCGCGTGGCAGCGGGCTGCGGACGGCCGGCTCGGCGGTCGGGTGCATCGCGCGACTGTACCGCGCGAGCCTCGCACCGCGCCGGTTGCGCTAGACTGTGCCGCCTTTGCGTTGCCCTGCCCGTCCCCGCACTTCACTTCCCGGAGAGCCTTGATGATCGTCGCCCGCCCGCTCGCGGCTGCCTTTGCGCTGTGGTTGTCCATCGGTACCGTCGCCCTCGCCCAACCCAAGCCGGAGCACGGCGACGAGGTCTACCAGCCCTCCGTCGGCCAGGCCGGCAAGGACGTGATCTGGGTGCCAACGCCCGACACGCTGGTGACGCAGATGCTGCAGGCGGCGAAGACGACCAAGGACGACCTCGTCTTCGACCTGGGTTCCGGCGACGGCAAGATCCCCATCACCGCGGCGAAGCAGTACGGCGCGAAATCCGTGGGCATCGAGTACAACGCTGACATGGCCGAGCTCGCGCGACGCAACGCCAAGCGCGTCGGCGTGGACAATCTGGTCACGATCATCACCGGCGACATCTTCAAGGAGGACTTTTCCAAGGCGACGGTGCTCACGATGTACCTGCTGCCGGACCTCAACCTCAAGCTGCGGCCGATCATCCTGAAGATGAAGCCGGGCACGCGCGTCACCTCGCACCAGTTCCATATGGGCGACTGGGACCCGGACGAGTCGTTCACGCAGGAATACCGCAACGCCTACCTGTGGATCGTCCCGGCCGACGTCGCCGGCGAGTGGCAGATCCGCGAGGAGTCCGGCGGCTTCCAGGGCACGCTGTCGCTCTCGCAGCGCTACCAGAAGATCGGCGGGACCCTGACGCTGCCCAACGGCAAGCCGCAGCCGTTGCTCGGTGCGTCCCTGCGCGGCGACAAGCTGTGGTTCTCGTTCGTCGACGGCGAGAACAACCTGCGCACGGGCACGGCCACCGTCGCCGGCGCGAAGCTCTCCGGCGACCTGTCCTGGTTCGGGCGCTCGACGACCGTCGTCGGCACGAAGAAGTAGCGTCGTGGCCGTCGCAGGGCAATTGCCGGCCGCTGGCGCCGGGGAACGTCCGTGAGCGCGGGTGCCGCGGGGACGGGCGCACCGCAGCCCCTGCTCGGGCGCGCCGACGCGATCGCGATCATCGTCGGCATCGTCATCGGCGCCGGCATCTTCGGCACGCCGTCGATGGTTGCCGGCGTGGCTGGCGATGTCGGCTGGGTGTTCGTGGCCTGGGTGCTGGGCGCGCTCGTGACGCTGGCCGGCGCGCTTTGCTACGCGGAACTCGCCACCACCTACCCGCACGCCGGCGGCGACTACCACTTCCTGACGCGCGCCTTCGGCCGCCACGCCGCGTTCCTCTACGCGTGGGCGCGCGCGACGGTCATCAACACCGGCGCGATCGCGGTGCTCGCGTACCTGTTCGGCAACTACATGCAGAAGGTGCTGCCGCTCGGCGGTTCGGGCGGCGCGCTCTGGGCGGCGGCGATCGTCGCGGCACTCACGATCGTCAACATCGCCGGACTGCGGATGTCGGCGGGCGCGCAGAAGCTGCTGACGGTGGTCGAGGTCGCGGGATTGCTGGCCGTGGCGATCGCCGGCTTCCTCGCCCCGGCTGCCGCCGGCGCGGCGCCCGCGTTCTCGTCGACGCCGCCGCTCGGGCTGTTCGGACTGGCGATGGTGTTCGTGCTGTTCACGTTCGGCGGCTGGAACGAAGCCGCCTACATCTCCGCGGAGCTCAAGGGCGGCCGGCGCGCGATCGTGCCGGTGATCGTGTGGAGCCTCGCCATCATCGCCGGCGTCTACCTCGTCGTGAACTTCGCGCTGCTGCACGGGCTCGGCCTCAAGGGGCTCGCCGACAGCAAGGCGGCCGGCGCCGACGTGATGCAGCTGGCGTTCGGCGACGCGGGCGCACAGGCGCTGGCGCTGTTCGTCGCCGTCGCGGCGCTGACGTCGATCAATGCGACGATGATCGTCGGCGCGCGCACGAACTACGCGATGGGCCGCGACTGGCCGGCGCTGCGCTTCATGGGCGGCTGGCACGCGACCCGCGGCACGCCGACTGCCGCGCTGCTGGTGCAGGGTGCGATCGCCCTGGCGCTGGTCGCGTTCGGAGCGATGCAGCACGACGGCTTCAAGTCCATGGTCGAGTTCACCGCGCCGGTGTTCTGGGGCTTCCTGTTCCTCGTCGGCATTGCGCTGTTCGTGCTGCGCGCGAAGGACGCCGGCGCCGAGCGCCCGTTCCGCGTGCCGCTGTATCCGTTCACGCCGATCGTGTTCTGCGCCGCCTGCGCGTGGCTGTGCTATTCGAGTGTCACCTATGCGATGAGCCGCAACGCGGTCCACGTCTCGCTGATCGTCATGGCGGTGGGCGTGGTCGCGCTGCTCCTCACCGGCGCGAAGCGGACGCGGCCGTAGCAGCCAGGGTCAGACCCCGATTTCCGCCAATTGCCGCCTCGCGGAATCTGTTGCCGCGCAGCGGCAATTGGGGTCTGACCCTAGCTTCGGCGCAGTGCGGCGATCCACTGCGCCGTCAGCTTCTCCTGCACGCTGTTCTGCTTGAGGCGCGCGTCGAGGCCCGCGAAGTCGACGAGGTCGAGCGGCTGGTCCTGGTTGAAGCAGGAGAAAACGTAGCTGCGCTTCCCCGTGACCGGGTCGACGTGCGGCTGCAGGCACTGCGCGCAGATCTCCTTCAGCATGCATTGCATCGGCGAGTTGATCGAGCCGATCGCCGTATGCCCCGGCTTCATGTAAGGCGCGAGCACGCCGTGGCGCGCCGCCGCCACGGCGGCCATCATGCGGTCCGAGCCGATGGCGACGATGCGGTCGGCGCCGGCGAACGGCACGTCGACCATCCCGAGCTCACCCGCCGCATAGGCGCGCATCGCCTGCACGATGTTGCCCACGAAGCTGCGATCCTGCGTGCGGCCCGGCGCGAAGCCCGGTCCCTCGTCGCAGCACCAGACCACCGCGTCCGCCGCCGCCTCGATGTCCGCCACCTTGTAGCGGTCGATCATCTTCTTGTAGCCGGCGAAGTACAGCACCTTCGACCCGGCAGCGCGAAACGCCTGGCCGATCGAGAACAGCACCGCATTGCCCAGGCCGCCACCGGCGAGGATCACCCGCTCGCCCGGCTCGATCTCGGTGGGCGCTCCCGTCGGCCCCATCAGCACGACCGGCTCGCCGGGCTTCAGCGCATCGCACAGGTCGGACGAGCCGCCCATCTCCAGCACGATCGTCGACACGAGTCCCCGCTCGCGGTCGACCCACGCGCCGGTCAGGGCGAGGCCCTCCATCGCCAGGCTCGTGCCCCGCACGCGCGGCGCAAGGCTCTCGTAGTTCTGCAGCCGGTAGAACTGCCCCGGGCGGAACGCGCGCGCCGCGGCGGGCGCGCGCACCACCACTTCGACGATGGTTGGCGTCAGGCGCTCGACGCGCTCGATGCTCGGACGAAAGTCGGCGTCGATGCGCGCGAAGAACTCCGCGTCGCCTGCGGACGATGCCGGCGCGACGCGGGCGAGCACGCGCGAGACGACGGGATAGCCCTGCTTCGCGCTCGCCATCGCCTTGACCACGTTGCCCGCCCACGACGGATGCAGGTCGCCGAAGAAGCTGACCGCGCGCCCGTCGGGACGCAGTTCAGTGAGCACCGCCGGCTGCGACGGCTTCGCCATGCCCTTCAGCGGGCTGACCGGATGGCCCTCCTCGTCGAGCAGCCGGAAGTACTTGCCGTCGAGGTGGAAGTGCCCGGGGTCCTCACGCGCGATCACGGTGTTCGGCTGCGTGCCCGCGGCGACCAGGATGGTGCGCGCGGGCAGGCTCGCGCGGCCGGTCTCGTGCCACACACCGTCGCCGTCGTTGCGCTGCATCGACACGCTCAAGGCCTTTGCGCGGCCCGCATCGTCGATGTCGACTGCCAGCGGCG
>Ga0105090_10000030_pt1 | contig 49418 bp, 40 predicted proteins | sample PPLLak3March2015_FD_79110 | JGI IMG/M metagenome (GOLD analysis project Ga0105090, IMG submission 79110) | Freshwater sediment microbial communities from Prairie Pothole Lake near Jamestown, North Dakota, USA - PPLs Lake P7 Core (1) Depth... | ecosystem: Environmental > Aquatic > Freshwater >...
CCATCACTTCCACGCGGCGGGTTCCGCCGGTGCGGCGTGCGCCGCGTGCCACATGAAGCCCGAGACCTACATGGTCATCGACGGCCGGCACGACCACAGCTTCCGCATCCCGCGGCCGGACCTGAGCGTGACGCTCGGCGTGCCGAATGCCTGCAATGCCTGCCACGCCGACCGCAAGGCCGCGTGGGCAGCGGCAGAGATCCGCAAGCGCTATCCGGAACCCAAGCCCGGTTTCCAGGGCTACGCCGAAGCGTTCGCGGCGGCGGACCGGGGCGATCCGTCCGCAGCCATCGCGCTCGCCCAGGTCGCCGCGAACCTCGACGAGGCCGCGATCGCGAGGGCCTCGGCCATCGAACGGCTCGCGCGCGCGCCCAGCGAAACGACGATCCTCGCGGCCGAGGCCGGGCTCGACGACCCGAGCCCGCTGGTGCGCCAGGCATCCGCCGCCGCCTACGACGTCCTGCCCCCTCAACAGCGAAAGGCAGTGATCCCGCTGCTCATCGACCCGGTGCGCGTCGTGCGCATGCAGGCGGCGCGGACGCTCGCGCCGCTCGCCGACGACGCCGTCGGCGAGGAGCACGTGCCGGCGTTGCGTGCCGCCGGCGAGGAGTACGTGGCTGCGGAACGGTTCAATGCCGACCGGCCCGAGAACCGCGTGAACCTCGGCGGGTACTACGCGGACAAGGGAGAGACGGTCGCGGCGGAAGCGGAGTACGAAGCGGCCCTGAAGCTGGACCCCCGCTTCGGCCCGGCGTGGGCCAACCTCGCCGACCTGCGACGTCTGCAGGGGCGCGAGGCCGACGCAGAGGCGACGCTGCGGAAGGGAATCGCGCAGGTTCCCGGTGTCGCCGCGCTTCACCACTCGCTCGGCCTCGCCCTGGTGCGCCAGCAGCGCTACGCCGAGGCCCTCGCGGAACTCGAGCGCGCCGTGAAGCTCGAACCCGGCAACGCCCGGTACGCCTACGTCTACGAGGTCGCCCGGCGCGACCTCGCGCAACGGTGAGCAGGGCCCCGACGCCGGACGCCGGGCCGGGCACGGACCCGACGCCGGTCGAGGTGCTGCGGCGGGTCTTCGGGCACCGGGAATTCCACGGCGCCCAGCGCGAGATCGTCGAGCACGTCGTCGCCGGCGGCGACGCGCTCGTGCTGATGCCGACCGGCGGCGGCAAGTCGCTGTGCTACCAGCTGCCGGCACTGGTGCGCCCCGGCACGGCCGTCGTCGTCTCTCCGCTCATCGCGCTGATGCAGGACCAGGTTGCGGCGCTGACGCAGCTCGGCGTGCGCGCGGCCTTCCTGAATTCGTCGCTGGATGCCGTCGCGGCGCGCGAGGTCGAGCGCGAGTTCGCGAACGGCCGGCTCGATCTGCTCTACGTGGCGCCGGAGCGCCTCGTCACGCCGCGCTGCCTCGAGCTGCTCGCGCGGACGCGCATCGCGCTCTTCGCGATCGACGAGGCGCACTGCGTGTCGCAGTGGGGCCACGACTTCCGCCCGGAGTACCTCGAGCTCGCGGTGCTGCACGAGCGGTGGCCGGACGTGCCGCGGATCGCGCTCACGGCCACCGCGGACCCGCAGACTCGCGTCGAGATCGTCGAGCGGCTCGCGCTCGGGCGCGCGCGCACCTTCGTCTCGAGCTTCGATCGACCCAACATCCGCTACACGATCACCGGCAAGCGCGACGCCCGCGCGCAGCTGCTGTCCTTTATCGCCAACGAGCACGCGGGAGAAGCCGGCATCGTCTACTGCCTGTCGCGACGTCGCGTCGAGGAGACGGCGGAGTGGCTCGCCTCGCGTGGCGTCCCAGCCCTCGCTTACCACGCCGGCATCGACGGAGGGACGCGTTCCGAGCGCCAGGCCCGCTTCCAGCGGGAGGACGGCGTCGTGATGGTCGCGACCATCGCGTTCGGCATGGGCATCGACAAGCCGGACGTCCGGTTCGTCGCGCACATCGACCTGCCGAAGAGCATCGAGGGGTACTACCAGGAGACGGGCCGTGCGGGACGCGACGGCCGCCCCGCCGACGCGTGGATGGTTTACGGCCTCGGGGACGTCGTGCAGCAGCGGCGGCTCATCGACGCGTCGGAGGCGAGCGAGCAGCACAAGCGCATCGCGACCGCGAAGCTCGACGCCCTGCTCGGGTTGTGCGAGACGGCCCAGTGCCGGCGGGTCCGGCTGCTCGCCTATTTCGGCGAGTCGATCGAGCCCTGCGGCAACTGCGATACCTGCCTCGCGCCGCCCGAAACGTGGGACGCGACGGTCGCCTCCCGGAAAGCGCTGTCGGCGGTCTACCGCACGGGTCAGCGCTTCGGCGCGGTGCACCTGATCGACGTGCTGCGCGGGCACGACACCGAGCGCATCCGGCGCTGGGGCCACGAACAGCTCGGCGTTTACGGCATCGGCAAGGATCTCGAGACCGCGCAGTGGCGCGACGTGTTCCGGCAGCTCGTCGCGCTCGGCCTCGTGCAGGTCGACCACGAGGCGCACGGTGCGCTCAGGCTCGCGCCGTCGAGCCGGCCGGTGCTGCGTGGCGAGCGGATCGTCGAGATGCGACGCACCGAGGAGCGTCCCGTGCGGCGGGCGTCGAAGCGCGCTACGACACTCCCGCAGGCTGCCGCGGAGCCGGCGCACGCGGCGACACCCGACGACGCGACCCGCCTGTCGCGCCTCAAGGCCTGGCGGCTCGAGGAGGCGCGACGCCAGGCTTTGCCCGCTTACGTGATCCTGCACGACGCCACGCTGGCCGAAATCGCGCGACGGCTGCCGAGCACGCTCGAGGAACTCGCGGAAGTGCCCGGGATCGGGGCGCGCAAGCTGGAGCGCTACGGAGCGGCACTGCTCGAACGGTGCCGGGTTTAAGTTTCGTAAGTTCGCGCGGAGCTGCGCGAACTTGCGAAACTTAAACCCGGCACCGTGCTATTTCCCGCGACTCCACCACCGTCACGCCACCCTCCGACTCGTGGGCCAGCGCGATCATCGCCGCCGCGATGTCGGTCGCGGCGACGGGCCGCCACTTCGCGGGCGCCCACCGCAACACGTGTTCGCCGAGTCGTTCGAGCGGCCGCGACTCTGCGCGGGCACCTGCGATCACCGACGGCCGCAGGATCGCGAGGCTCGGCCAGCCCATGCGCCGCAAGTCCTCCTCGGTCTCGCCCTTGACGCGCGAGTAGGGGAACGGCGATGCGCGGCTGGCGCCGAGCGCGCTCACGACGGAGAGGTGCGTCGCGCCGCCGGCACGCGCGGCTTCCGCGAACCGCAGCACGTAGTCGTGGTCGACCGCACGGAATCGCGCCTGGCTGCCCGCCTTGCGAATCGTGGTGCCGAGCGCGCAGTAAGCATGATCGCCGTCGCGCAGGCGATCGCGCACGGCGTCAAGGCGGTCGAACTCGGACACGACCTGCTCGACCTTGGCGTGCCGGGCCGCGGGACCTGCGTCGCGCCGGGTCACGACGACGACGCGTGCATAGCGATGGTCCGCGACGAGCTGCTTCAGGCACTCGCCGCCCACGAGGCCAGTCGCGCCCGCGAGGACCGCGACGAGCCCGTCCCGGGACCTGGCGTGATGCGGGCGCGTAGACATCGCGGTCAGCCCGTCATCCGCGTTGCGAGGCGATCCAGCGGTCGATCTTGGCCTCGAGCACGTCGAGCGGCAGCGGCCCGTCGTTCAGCACGGCGCTGTGGAACTTGCGCACATCGAAGCGCTCGCCGAGCTCGCGCTCCGCGCGCTGTCGCAGCTCCTCGATCTTGAGCTGGCCGACCTTGTACGCGAGCGCCTGGCCCGGGATCGCGATATAGCGCTCCGTCTCGGCGACGCGGCGCGCCTCGCTGGTCGCGCTGTGCTTCTCGATGTACTCGAGCACCTGCTCGCGGGTCCAGCCCTTCGAGTGCAGGCCGGTGTCGACGACGAGCCGGATCGCCCGGAACAGCTCGCCCTCGAGCTGCCCGAAGTACTGGTACGGGTCGGTGTAGAGCCCCAGGTCCTGCCCGAGCGACTCGGCGTACAGTCCCCAGCCCTCGCTGTAGGCGGTATAGCCGCCGAAGCGACGGAAGCGCGGCAGGTCCTTCTGTTCACGAGCGACGGTGATCTGGAAGTGGTGGCCGGGGTTGCCCTCGTGCAGCGACAGCGCCTCCATCGCCCACTTGGGCCGCGCCTTCAGGTTGTACGCGTTGGCGTAGAAGACGCCGGGACGCGAACCGTCTTCGCTCGCGGCCTGGTAACTGCCGCCAGCGGCGCTCTTCTCGCGGAACGGCTCGACGAGCCGGACCTCGTAGTCCGCCTTCGGCAGCACCTCGAACAGCTTGGGCAGGTTCGGGTCGACCCGGTTCTTGATGTCGACGTAGCCCTGCACCAGCGCCTCGCGCGAGGGGTGCACGAACCTCGGGTCGGTGTTCAGGAACACGAAGAACTCGTCGAGGCTGCCCTCGAAGCCGACGCGCTCCTTGACCGCCACCATTTCCCGGCGGATCCGCTCCACCTCGCGCAGTCCGATCGCATGGATCTCGGCCGGTGCGAGGTTCGTCGTCGTGTAGTCGAGCACGAGGTAGCGATACCAGGCGTCGCCGCCCGGAAGCGCGCCGAGCCCGACGGTCGTGCGGGCCTTCGGCAGGTACTCGTCGCGCATGAAATCGTGCAGCCGCCGGTAGGACGGCACGAGCCGCGTCTCGATCGTCTGGCGGTACGCGGTGGTCAGGCGCTCGCGATCCGCCGTGGACACGGTCTCCGGGAAGTTCGCGATCGGGCCCCAGAACAGCGAGTCCTCGGCCTTCGGCACTACCTGGCTCTCGAGCTGCGGCAGCACGCGCTCGACGAGCACGCGCGGCAGCGTGTAGCCCTTCGCGATGCCTTCCCGCATGTTGGCGATCGCCTGGTCGTTCCAGGCGAGGTAGCCGTCGACGCGCTTCAGGAAGTCGTCGTAGTCCTCGGCGTTGCGGAACGGATGCAGCCCCTGCCCGGAGCCCAGCTGCACGAAGCTGTTCGGCGTCGAGTAGAACTGGTTGATGGGTACCAGGTGAGAGGGGTGCCGGAAGCCCTCGATCTCGCGTTCACGGGCGGTCTTGAAGACCTCGAGCGTGAGGAGATCCTGGCCGGAGAGCTTCTTTGCGTCGATGGCGCGCGCCCGCTCGAGGGACTCGCGCTCGAGCCGCTCCGCGCGGGTCCGCCAGTCGGGTGAGATCGACACCTCGAAGCGGTCGTTGTAGCGCTCGTCGCCGATCGACGTCGCAGCAATCGGATTGAGTTCGAGCCACCGCTCGAAGTAGTCCTCCACGAGGGCCGCGAGCCGCGACGGCTCGGTCGCCGCCGCCGCGGCGGCATCCGTCCTCGACTCGACCGGTGCGGAGGCTGGCGCGGCACTCGCGGCAGCGGAAACGAAGGCCAGCAGGGCGAGGGTCGGCCAGGCGAGACGCTGGGGCATGGAGGTCGTCCGGGGTGGCGGAAAAGCGGGCACTGTGCCGCAACCCGTCGGCTGCGGGAAGGCCCCGCTGCGTCGCGCGGTCTATACCGATCGCATCCGTGTCGGCACGGATGCCATTTCGGCGGTCGGAGGGGCATCTTCCGCACAAGCCGAAAAGAGGCAGGAGGACCATGTTCCAGGTACGCATCCATGGCCGGGGCGGCCAAGGCGTCGTCACGGCGGCCGAGGTCCTGTCGGTAGCCGCGTTCCGCGAGGGCCGCCACGCGCAGGCGTTTCCGAGCTTCGGTTCCGAACGCACCGGTGCGCCGGTCGTCGCGTTCTGCCGCATCGACACCCGGCCGATCCGGCTGCGCGAGCCGATCCTCGCGCCCGACGCGCTGATCATCCAGGACCCGACGCTGCTGCACCAGGTCGACGTGTTCGGCGGCCTCGTGCCCGCGGGCTACATCCTGATCAACACGACGCGCAGCTTCGAGGAGCTCGGGCTCGAGGAGTTCATGGCGAAATTCCCGCCGGATCGACTCTGCACCGTGCCGGCGACCGAGCTCGCGCTCAAGCACGTCCGCCGGCCACTGCCGAACGCGGCGCTGCTCGGCGGTTTCGCCGCCATCTCGGGGCAGATCTCGCTCGAAGCGGTCAGCGCGGCGATCCGCGAGAAGTTCCCGGACAAGGTCGCGGAGGCGAACGTGGCAGCCGCCGACGAGGCATATGCCTACGTGCGCAGGGAAATGGAGGAGACGCAACGTGCTCAAGCAGGTTGAAGGTTCGGCGGCGGTCGCCGAGGCCGTGGCGCTCTGCCGGCCCGAGGTGATCTGTGCCTACCCGATCTCGCCGCAGACCCACATCGTCGAGGGCCTGGGCAAGCTCGTCTCGGCCGGCCGGCTCGCGCCGTGCGAGTTCATCAACGTGGAGTCCGAGTTCGCGGCGATGTCGGTCGCGATCGGCGCCTCGGCCGCCGGTGCGCGTGCGTACACGGCGACCGCGAGCCAGGGCCTGCTGTTCATGGCCGAGGCGGTTTTCAACGCCGCGGGCCTCGGGCTCCCGATCGTCATGACGGTCGCCAACCGCGCGCTCGGCGCGCCGATCAACATCTGGAACGACCACACCGACGCGCTGTCGCAGCGCGACTGCGGCTGGATCCAGCTCTTCGCCGAGGACAACCAGGAGGCGCTCGACCTGCACATCCAGGCCTTCAGGCTCGCCGAGGAACTTTCGCTGCCGGTGATGGTGTGCATGGACGGCTTCATCCTGACCCACGCCTACGAACGCGTGGACCTGCCGACGCAGGAACAGGTGGACGCCTATCTCCCGCCGTACGAGCCGCGCCAGGTGCTCGATCCAGCGGACCCCGTGTCGATCGGCGCGATGGTGGGCCCCGAGGCGTTCATGGAAGTGCGCTATCTCGCGCACGCGAAGCAGCGGCAGGCGCTCGAGCTGATCCCGGCCTGGGCCGACGAGTTCAAGCGCGTGTTCGGCCGCGAGAGTGGCGGCCTCGCGCACACGTACCGCCTCGAGGACGCCGAGACCGTGGTCGTCGCGCTCGGCTCGGTGCTAGGCACGATCAAGGACACCGTCGACGAGCTGCGGGACCAGGGCGTCCGCATCGGCGTGCTGGGCATCACGTGCTTCCGCCCGTGGCCGACCGCGGCGGTCCGAGCCGCACTCGCGAACGCGAAGCGCGTCGTCGTGCTCGAGAAGAGCCTCGCGGTGGGTCTCGGCGGCATCGTCTCGAACAACGTCTCGGCCTCGTATCCGGGCTCGCCGGACGACGTCCACACCGTCGTCGCGGGACTCGGCGGCCGGGCGATCACGCGCGCGTCGCTGCGGCGGGTGTTTACCGAGGCGATCGAGGGCCGCCTCGAGCACGTGACCTTCCTCGACCTCGACCACAAGCTCGTCGAGCGCGTGCTCGCCCGCGAGCGCGAGCAGCGCCGCTCGGGCCCGATCGCCGAGGGCATCCTGAAGGACCTCGGCGTCGTCGCCGCGAAGATCGGCTGAGAGGGCGGCCATGACCCACCAACCCATCCGCTTCTACCAGACCGGCACTTTCACGGTCGGCAACAGGCTGCTCGCGCAGGAGCAGCGTTCGGTGCAGGCTCAGGCGGGCCGCACGAACTCCCTCAATTCCGGCCACAGAGCCTGCCAGGGCTGCGGCGAGGCGCTCGGCGCGCGCTATGCGATCGACGCCGCGATGGACGCCACGAACCGCCAGCTCGTCGCGGCGAACGCGACCGGCTGCCTCGAGGTGTTCTCGACGCCCTACCCCGAGACCTCGTGGCAGATCCCGTGGATCCACTCGCTGTTCGGGAACGCCGCGGCGGTCGCCACCGGCATCGCGGCCGCGATGCGCGTGAAGGGCCGCGAAAACGTGCGCGTCGTGGCCCAGGGCGGCGACGGCGGCACGACGGACATCGGTTTCGGTTGCCTCTCGGGGATGTTCGAGCGCAACGACGACGTGCTCTACATCTGCTACGACAACGAGGCGTACATGAACACGGGCGTGCAGCGGTCGTCGGCCACGCCGCCCGCCGCGCGCACGAACACGACGATGCCCGTAGGCTCGAGCACGGGCGCCCGCTTCGGCCAGGGCAAGAATCTGCCCAGGATCGCCATGGCGCACGAGATCCCGTACGTCGCGACCGCGACCGTCGCGGAGCTGCGCGACCTCGAGGCCAAGGTGCGCCGCGCGATGGAATTCCGCGGTGCCCGTTACATCCACATCCTCGTGCCCTGCCCGCTCGGCTGGGGCCACGGCTCCGCCGAGACGATACGCATGGCGCGGCTCGCGAAGGAGACCGGGATCTTCCCCGTGTTCGAAGCGGAGCACGGCGAGGTCACGAACGTCTCGAAGATCCGCAGGCCGCTGCCGGTCGAGGAATACCTGAGGCCGCAGACGCGCTTCGCCCACCTCTTCAAGCCCCCGGGCCACCCGGAAATCATCGCGCGGCTGCAGCAGCTCGCGGACCGCAACATCCGCCGCTACGGCCTGCTCGACACGGAGGCCGCATCATGAAGCCCAAGCCGTTCGCCATCACGCTGGACCCGGGCTCGAGCCTCGCAAACCACACGGGCTCGTGGCGCACCGTGCGCCCCGAGTACGTGGATCGCCTGCCGCCCTGCAACCACGCCTGCCCCGCGGGCGAGAACGTGCAGGGGTGGCTCTTCCACGCCGAGGCGGGCGACTACGAGCAGGCCTGGCGCGTGCTCACGCGGGACAACCCGCTGCCCGCCGTCATGGGGCGCGTCTGCTACCACCCCTGCGAGTCGTCCTGCAACCGCGGACAGCTCGACCAGTCCGTCGGCATCAACGCGATCGAGCGCTACCTCGGCGATGAGGCGCTGCGGCGCGGCTGGAAGTTCCAGCCGCCCGAGCGGCAGTCCGGCAAGCGCGTGCTCGTGATCGGCGCGGGACCGTCGGGGCTCTCGGCCGCTTATCACCTTGCGATGCGGGGCCACGCGGTCACGATCCGCGAGGCCGGCCCGGTCGCGGGCGGCATGATGCGCTTCGGCATCCCGAAGTACCGTCTGCCGCGCGAGGTGCTCGACGCGGAGGTGCAGCGGATCGTCGATCTCGGCGTCACGCTGGAGCTGAACTCGAAGGTCGACGACGTACTCGCCGCGCGGCGCGAGGGCGGCTTCGACGCCGTCTTCCTCGCGGTCGGCGCGCACATCGCGAAGCGCGCGTACATCCCGGCAGGCAGTGCGGCGAAGATGCTCGACGCGGTCTCGGTGCTGCGCGGCATGGAGACGGGCGAGCAGCCGCTGCTCGGGCGGCGCGTCGTCGTGTACGGCGGCGGGAACACCGCGCTCGACGTGGCGCGCACCGCGAAGCGGCTCGGCGCCGAGGAGTCGATCATCGTCTACCGCCGCACGCGGGAGAAGATGCCGGCGCACGAGTCGGAGCTCGAGGAGGCGCTTCAGGAAGGCGTGCTCGTCAAGTGGCTCTCGACGATCAAGCAGGCCGGCGAGTCCTCGATCACTGTCGAGAAGATGGCGCTCGACGCGAAGGGCAACCCGCAGCCGACCGGCCAGTTCGAGACGCTCGAGGCCGACTCGGTAGTGCTCGCGCTCGGCCAGGACGTCGACCTCTCGCTGCTCGACGGCGTGCCGGGACTCGAGGTCGCGGACGGCGTCGTCAAGGTCGACGATTCGATGATGACGGGGCACCCGGGCATATTCGCGGGCGGCGACATGGTGAAGGGCGAGCGGACCGTCACGGTCGGCATCGGCCACGGCAAGCTCGCGGCCCGCAACGTCGACGCGTGGCTGCGCGGCGAGCAGTGGGTACACCCGCCGCAGCACGAGCTCGCGACGTTCGACAAGCTCAACACCTGGTACTACACGGACGCGCCGAAGTCGAAGCAGCCGATCCTCGACACGATCCGCCGCCAGTCGACGTTCGACGAGGTCGTGGGCGGATACGACGAGACGACTGCACAGTTCGAGGCGCGCCGCTGTCTCTCGTGCGGCAACTGCTTCGAGTGCGACAACTGCTACGGCGTCTGCCCCGACAACGCCGTGATCAAGCTCGGCCCGGGCAAGCGCTACGAGTTCAACCTCGACTACTGCAAGGGCTGCGGCATCTGCGTGAGCGAGTGCCCGTGCGGCGCGATCCGCACGGTCGCCGAGGAGATCTAGCGGTTCACCGCAGCTCGATCGCGCCGACGTCGCCGGGCTCGCCGGCGGGTCGCGCGGTGCCGCGCTGGTCCTCCGCGGCCCGCGTCGCCTCGAACGCGCTCCGCGTCTCGACCGTCATGCGGATGCCCGGGTTCTCGGCCAGCGCGCCGCTCTGGAAGAGCGCCCGCCACTCGTCGTCGCCGAGTCCCTCGGGCCCGACCGCCGGTGCCGCCTGCGCGAGCGCCGCGTCGAGTCGGTGCCAGAACTCGATGTACGGGTGGTTCGCGAACTCGCGCGGCCAGGTCTGCGCAGGGCCGAAGAACTGCGTCGCCGCGAGCGTCGTGATCGGGCGGCCGTCCGGGTCGCGATAGGGCTGCGCGCCCGCGACGGCCGCGTCCGTGTCTGCCGACTGCAGGAACGCCTCGAAGTCCGCCTGGAACGCGGCTGCGTAGCCTTCGAGCCCGAAGTGGCGCTCGAGCCGCTCCAGCAGCACGGCGAGAAAGGTGTCCGTCGCTTCCGCCGACAGCGAGTACTCCGCGATCGTCTCGTCGACGGTATAGGCGTACGCAGGCACCTGTCCGAGCGCGGTGCCGCGGGGCTCGTAGTACAGCACCGTGGGCCCGCCCGCGGCGACGCCGGCGGACGGGAACGTCGGATCCGTCGCAACGGCGGCCACATCGACGACGTCACCGAGCGCGACGCCCGCCGCGTCGCCGGCCTTGGGAAAGTGACGCCGGCTCAGCGACTCCCACCCCGCCCACGGGACGGGCACGAGGATCTGGCTGAAGTCGATCGCGCCGATGCGGTTGTAGCCCATGCTGCGGAAGTGCACGAGCGAGCCCGTGTAGACGTCGTGGGCGTAGCGCTGGCCGCCGATCTCCTCGACCGTGTTGCCCGCGACGATCGAGTGCCCGAGCGTCATGCGCTCGACCGCGTGCGCGTTGCCGACCGTGGCCGCGATCCCGCCCGCGAGGTTGCGACGGCCGAGGCTGTCCGTGCGCGCGACGCCGCGCGCCGTGTTCTCGGCCACGGTCGAGGCGTGAACCTGCAGGAATCCGTTGGAGAAGTAGATGCCGGCCCCGCGCCAGTAGCCCATCGCGAGGACGGGCGGCGGCAGGCCAGGCGCGGGCTCCGCAAGGTTGCGTGCGATCGTGCTGCTCGTCACCCGCAGCGCGTTGCTCTCGCCGATGCCGCCACCGTCGGAATACAGACCGGCACCGTAGGCGTAGACGCCGCGGATCGCGTTGCCGGTGATCGCGGATCGCTCGACCGTTGATACGGCGCCGCGCTGGCCGGGGCCACCGACCACGAAGACTCCGCCGCCCGCCGCGCCGGCCCCGAGTGCGGTGTTGCCGGCCACGACGCAGCGCTGCATCTCGAGCAGGTTCGCATAGACGGCGCCCCCGAACGCGCCGCGGTCCCGCGACGCTTCGAAGTCGCCCTGCACGTGGTTGTCATGGAAACGGCAGTCGCGCAGCCGTGCGACGCCCCAGACGGCGAGCGCGCCGCCCCGCGCGAGCGTCCACGGCTGGTCCGTCGGCGCACCGACGGGCAGCGGCTCCGCCACGCTGCGGCCGCCGCTGATCGAGACGTTGACGAGCGTCAGGTCGCCGTCGACCGCGAGCACGCGAGCGCCGGGCGAGTCGCCGCCGCTCCACGCGATGGTGATGCCGCGCGGCAGCGCGGAGGCATCGATCACGACGTCCTTGCGTGCGTACAGGGCCGAGCGCCCGTAATCGCGCTCGAGGTAGCCGACGAGATACGACACCGGGCCGCTTGGCTCCTCGCGGATACCCATCACCTCGCCTTTCAGGCGCGTGTGCTCCTCGGCCACCTGCGTGAGGGACAACGTCGCACCGTCGAGCCGCAGGTCGAACGTGATCGCCTGGCCCGACGGCGCTGCGGCGAGCGCCGAGCGCAGCGTGACCGTGCCGGCCGCGGGCGCAGCCTCGTCGAGCAGGCTCGTGACGACGAGCGGCGAGACCTGGGGCCGCTCGCCCGACGAGGAGGACCCGCCGCCGGAACAGGCCGCGAGCCCGATGAACGCGGCTGCCAGCGCCGCGATGCGTGGAACGTGCACGGCGAGTGCCTCGATGCCCGTGACGGCATCGATGCTACGCAGCGATTCCTCGCGACGCGTCCGTGGATACCCGGACCGGCGGCTGCGCCGCTGCTACTTCTTGACGGGCTTCTCGAAGCGCAGCGTCATGCGGTCCGACTCGCCGATCGAGAGGTACTTCGAGTGGTCGAAGTCCGGGTTCGATTCCTGGCCCGAGCCGTACGCCGTTGAGCGCAGCGCAGGCGGCAGCGTCCACACGCCGAACGGGTGATCCTTGGTGTCCTTCGGGTTCGCGTTGATCTCGGACTTCGCCGCGAGCCGGAATCCCGCCTTCTCGGCCTGCGCGATCACGTACGCCTCGGTGACATAGCCGCTCTCGGGCTTCTCCGCGGCACCCTCCGGCAGTGGATCGGCGCGGTGCTGCTCGACCGCCAGGATGCCGCCCGGCTTAAGCGCGTTGTAGAAAGCGGCGAACGTCTCCTCGACCGTTCCCGGCTCGTCCTGCATCCAGCCGTGGATCGAGCGTCCGGTGAGGATGAAGTCGAACTTGTCGGCGGGCAGCGTGCGCGTCACGGCGCCCCAGTCGAGAATATTGATCGGTCCATAGATGTCGGGCTGCGCACCGTAGCGCTCCTCGAAGCGCTTGCGGGCATTGCGGGCGCCCTCGGATAGCTTGGCGTTCGCGAGGTCAGCGCCCGTCGCGTAATAGGCGCCGCCGGTACGCTTCGCATACGGCGCGAGGATCTCGGTCCACCACGAGGCGCTGCCGGGCTGGATCTCGAGGATCGTCATGCCCGGCGCGAGGCCCCAGAACGTCAGCGATTCGACCGGGTGCCGATACCGGTCGCGAGCTTTCGCCTCGTCGCTACGCCACGCGCCCGCGACGACTTCGACGAGCACGGGATCGACCTTGGAGCCGGAGGCAGCCGTGTCGGCATGGCTCGGCTGGACTGCGGCCACGAGTGCGAGGGCGACAGCGGCAAGGCGGGCATGGGGCATGCGGATTCTCCTCGGGAAGGCGTATGCGCGAGGCACGGGTCCGTCGCGCCGGTCCCGTCTTTTAGCACGACGGCCGACCATGGATTCAGTCCTTCGAAAACGACGAGGCCCCGGGACTTGCATCCCGGGGCCCCGCTGCAGGCTCACGCCCGCGCGTCGATTACATGCCCGAATCCGTGCGGATCAGCATCACCCGACGGTTCATCTGGCGGCCTTCCGCCGTCGCGTTGTCCGCGATCGGCTTCAGCTCGCCGTGGCCGATCGACTTCAGCCGCGCCGGGTCGATGCCGCGCGAGCTCAGGTAGTCGAACACCGCCTTCGCGCGACGGTCGGAGAGCGCCTGGTTGTACTCCTCCGTGCCCACGCTGTCCGTGTGTCCTTCCACCAGCGCCGTCGCGAACGGCACGTCGTTCATGAACGTCACCACGCGCTCGAGCTCCGTGAGCGACTCGGGACGCAGTTCCGCGCTGTCGAAGTCGAACAGCACCTTCAGCGTCTGCTCGAGCGGGCAGCCCGCCTTGTCGACCTTCGCGCCCGCAGGCGTGTTCGGGCACTTGTCCACCTCGTCGCACACGCCGTCGTTGTCGCTGTCGACGCACTTAGCCGGGGGCGGCGGCGGCGGCGGAGCGACGACCGGAGCCGGAGCCGGCTCGGGCGCGGCCACCGGGGCCGGAGCGCCGAAGCGACGGCCGATGTGCAGGCCGTACACCATCGGGTTGATGTCGATCGTGCCGGCGTCGACCTTGGCGCGGACGCCATTGACGTTTGTCGGCACCAGGATCTCGGCATCCGACTCGATCTGGATGTAGCGCACCTGCGCATTCATGAACCACTTCTTCTCTTCGCCCGGGAAGAGATCGACGCCGATGACGCCGGCGGCGCCCACGGAATCGTCGAGCGAGAGCTCGGTGCGATTCGGCAGGCCCACGGCCTGCAGCACGCTCGGCCGCAGCTCTTCGCCGCTGAACATCGTGTAGTTCACGCCGACGCCGATGTACGGCTGCACGTCGGCCTTGTAGCCGAACGGACGCCACACGAGGCTCAGCGTCGGGGGCAGGTGATCGACGGAGCCGATGCGGATGTCGTCACCGCCGGCGAACGGCTTCAGGTCGACGCCGTGCGTGAACGGATATGCCGCAAGCAGTTCCACGCCGAACTGGTTCGTGAACATGTACGTCACGTCGAACGTGAAGCTGATGTCGCTGTCGACGACGAGCGTCGACTCGGGGATGCCCGTGCCGGGGACCGGCCCGAACGGCTGCAGGTTTTCCGACTCAGGATTCACCTGCGAGAAGCCGGCGCGGACGATCCAGTCGCCCTTCTGCTCACCCGGCGCACTGTCGGCCATCGTCGCGAGCGGAGCCGCGACCAGCGTGGCAGCGACGGCTGCCTTGAGGAATTTCGAGTACATCAGAGACTCCCTACTTAACAGAGGACTTCTGCAACGCAGTATAGCCGCTTTCCCGGCACCGGGATTGCGTTCTTTGCTTACCACAACGTTGCCAGTGTATCGCATTGTACGGGGAGTTGGATTCCTGAAGTCCAGAGATTTCAAGGTTTCTTCTGCCCGGCGCCCGGTTGCAGCCCATGATGCAAAATCGCAACATCCACGGTGCGAGCGGCTCAGGCACCGGTCGGGTGTGCATTTCGGCCACGGCCGCAGTCGTGCCGGAGGCCGGCCGGCACGGTCTCGGCACCCTTCCGTGCCGTGCCCGCCGCCCGAGTTAGAAATGATTCTCAATCAAAGACTTAAGGCGGCCGAACGAGCTCGTCGGTGCGTGGCGGCCCGTCAGAGCACGTGCGCGGATGCGACCCAGAAGAGTTCGCACGCGCCGGCCCCGGTGTCGTCCCGCCGCAGCGACGTCCGCCACTCGAACCCGTCGGACCTGGAGACGTCGACGAGGATTCCTTCGAGCCGCACGAGGTGGCCCGCCCGCACCGACTCGAGGATGCGACGCACCCCGGCGGTCGCCGGGATCAGGTGCATGTTCGCGCTGTGCAGCAGCGCCTGCCCCACGTCGATCGACGGATCCTCGGGGTACAAGGTGTAGAAGCGCGAGCCCTGCGTGATGCGGAAGCGACCGACCAGACGGTTGTCGGACATCGGCCCCCAGCCGAGGGCCAGGTCCACCGGCGCGAGCCGGGCGCCGGCATCCCAGCGATAGTGCTCGACGGAAAGGACCCGGGCTTCGACGTCGAAGCGGGCGCGCGGCTCGAGTTGGTAGCCGTGGAGCGACCACGCCGGCCCGGTCAGCGGCTCCTGCCGAGGCGATCGGGGTGCGAGTTCGCCCTCCGGCGTGCGGATCCGGGGCTCAGGCCACAACGCGGCGACGCCCCCGATGAGCGCGAGGCACGCGATCGCTAGTTTCACCCGGTCACCGAGCATCCGACGCCGGCCTCCGTCCGCGACTGCGGGCCGCAGGCGCTATGATCCGCGGCCACGACGGACCGGAGTGCGAAGCATGTCGAAATTCGTTCGGTGGGCTGCCGCGTGCGCGGCGAGCCTCGCCGTCGCCGGCTGCCGGACCGGCGCCGTCGATCCGTCCACTGCGGACGCACCGGCTGCCGCTGCTGCGCCGGTTGTCGCGGCGCCCGCCCCGGCCACGCTGCCCGTGCCGTGGTGGAAGAACGCGGTGTTCTACGAAGTGTTCTTGCGCTCGTTCGCCGACTCGACGACCGGCCCGCTCGCGAACGACGGCATCGGCGACTTCCAGGGCCTGATCGAACGGCTCGACTACCTGAACGACGGCGATCCCGCGACCACCACGGACCTCGGCGTCACGGGACTCTGGCTCATGCCGATCAACCCGTCGCCGAGCTATCACGGCTACGACGTCACCGACTACTACGGCATCAATCCGCAGTACGGCACCCGTGCCGATTTCGAGCGCCTGCTGGCGGAGTGCCATCGGCGCGGCATCCGCGTGATCGTCGATCTCGTCCTCAACCACTCGTCTTCCCGCCACCCTGCGTTCCAGGCCGCGCTGCGCGGCGACGCCGCCCATCGCGACTGGTACCTCTTCGTGCCGCCCGACCGCGTGCCAGACGTCGAGGGCCCGTGGGACCAGGTCGTGTGGCACGAGGCGCGCGGCCTCCACTACTACGGCATCTTCTGGTCCGGCATGCCGGACCTGAACTACCGCAACCCGGCCGTCACCGCCGAAGCGTACCGGATCGCGGCATTCTGGCTCACCGAGATGCGCGTCGACGGTTTCCGCCTCGACGCGATCCGTCACCTCATCGAGGATGGCGACGTCATGAGCGACACGCCGGAGACGATCGCCTGGCTGCAGGGGTTCCGGAAGCACGTGCGATCGGTCGACCAGGACGCGCTCGTCGTCGGCGAGGTCTGGACCACGACCGACACCGTGAGCCAGTACCTCCACGCCGACGCGCTCGACCTCGCGTTCGAGTTCGACCTCGGCAGCGCGTTCCTGGATGCGGTCCGCACGGGCGACGGAACGAAGCTCGCCTACGCCCTAGACGAGGCGACGGCGGCCTACCCGGACGCGCGCTACGCCACCATCCTCACGAACCACGACCAGAATCGCGTCGCGAGCGAACTCGGAGAAGTGCCTGCGCGGCTCGCGCTCGCCGCGACGCTGCTGCTCACCGCGCCCGGCGTGCCGTTCATCTACTACGGCGAGGAGATCGGGCAGGTCGGCGCGAAGCCGGACGAGATGATCCGCAACCCGATGCCGTGGACGCCCGGCCCGAACGGCGGGTTCACGCAGGCCGCGCAACCGTGGGAACCGTTGCAGGACGGGCACGAGCGCCGCAACGTCGCGACGCTCGACGCCGACCCGGATTCGCTGCTGCACCACTATCGCCGGCTCGTGCGGCTGCGGCAGGCCGAGCCCGCGCTGTCGCGGGGCTCGTACCGCAGGGTCGACACCGGCCGCGACGACGTGATCGCCTGGCAACGCGAGTTCGAGGGACGGCGCCTGGTCGTCGTCGCGAACCTCTCGGGCCGCGAGATCCGCGACTTCGCCCTGCCCAGCGACGCCCCGGTGACGACCGTCGACCTGATCACGGGCCAGGCCGTCGTGTCCACGGGGCGCCTGAGCCTCGCGGCGTACACGGCCGTCGTCCTCGCGGACGGCGGCTGAGCGGGGGCGCGCGGCCATGACGCTGACGGCGCAGATCGCCGTATTCCTCGCGGCGACCGTGATCGCCGTGCCACTGTTCCGCCGCCTGCGGTTGAGCGCGGTGCTCGGCTACCTGGCTGCGGGCGTCGTGATCGGCCCGTGGGGTTTCGACCTCTTCGGCGACGTCGAGAGCGTCCTGCACTTCGCCGAGTTCGGCGTCGTGCTGCTGCTCTTCGTCATCGGCCTCGAGCTGCAGCCGTCGCGGCTCTGGGTGATGCGCCACGCCGTGTTCGCGGCGGGCGCGGCGCAGGTGCTGATCACCACCGCCGCGCTGGCCGTCGCGGCTCGGCTCCTCGGCCAGCCGTGGCCGGCCGCGCTCGTCATCGCCTTCGCACTCTCGCTTTCGTCGACGGCACTGATCCTGCAGGTGCTCGCCGAGCGCGGCGAACTCACGACGCGGCACGGCCGTGCGACTTTCGGCGTCCTCCTCTTCCAGGACCTCGCGATCATGCCGGCGCTCGTGCTGCTGCCGCTCGCCGCAGGCGCCGGCTCGCTCGAGTTCGAGTGGCGCTCCGTCCTCGTGCCGCTCGTGGCGGTGGCAGTCGTGGTCGTCGCGGGCCGCTACCTGCTGCGACCGCTGCTGCGCGCGGTCGCGGGGACGAAGGTGCAGGAGGCCTTCACGGCCGCGGCGCTGCTCGTCGTCGTGGGAACGGCGCTGCTCTTCGACGCGGTCGGCCTGTCGATGGCGCTCGGCGCGTTCATGGCCGGCGTGCTGCTGGCCGACAGCGAGTACCGCCACGAGCTCGAGGCCGACATCGCGCCGTTCAAGGGGTTGCTGCTCGGGCTCTTCTTCATCGCGGTCGGCATGTCGGCGAACCTCGGCGTGCTGCTCGAGGCGCCGCTGGCGGTGATCGGGCTCACGCTCGCCTACCTCGCGCTCAAGGCCGCGACGTGCACCGTCGCAGCGCGGCTCGCCCGGCAGTCTTCGGCATCCGCCTGGCGGACCGGCGTCGCCCTCGCGGGCGGCGGCGAATTCGCATTCGTGCTGTTCGCGCTCGCCACGGGCGGCGGCATCGTTTCGCAGGCGACGGCCGACCTGCTGGTCATCGTCGTCACGCTGTCGCTGGTCGCGTCGCCGCTGCTGATCGCCGCGTCGGATGCGCTCGCGAAGCGCTGGGCACCGCCTCCGCCGCCACCGGCCTACGACGCGATCGAGTCCGAGGAACCCAGGGTGATCATCGCGGGCTTCGGACGCTTCGGGCAGGTGGTCGCGCGCGTACTGCGCGCACGGCAGATCCGCTTCACGACGCTCGAGGCGAGCCCGGCGCAGGTCGACTTCGTGCGGCGCTACGGCAACCGGCTGCACTACGGCGACGCTTCGCGGCTCGACCTGTTGCGCGCCGCGGGCACCGCCCAGGCCCGGCTGCTCGTCATCGCCGTCGACGACGTGGAGGCGTCGATGCGCATCGCGGAACTCGCGCGCAGGCACTTTCCGAAAGTGCGCGTGCTCGCACGCGCCCGCAACCGACAGCACGCGTTCCGGCTGATGGAAGCAGGCGTGACCGAGATCTGGCGGGAGACGTTCGCCTCGAGCCTCGAGCTCGCCGAGACCGCACTCGTCGCGCTCGGGACGCCGCGCGAGGTCGCAGCCGCTCAGGTCCGGCGTTTCCGCGCGCACGACGAGCAGACGCTGCAGCAGCAGGCCGCGATGAAGGACGACGAGGAGAAGCTGATCGCGACGGCCCGGGCCGCGTCGCGGCAGCTCGAGCAGCTGTTCGAGGCGGACAACGCGTCCACCCGGGAGGTCCGATCGTGAGGAGACTCTGGGCCGCGTTCGTCGTCGCGCTCGCGGCCGGACCGGCGTCCTCGGCCGACGCGCCCGTCGCCGCGGGAGCGCCGCTCACCGCAACGGTCGCCGCGCGATTCGCGCAGCTCGCGCTCGAGTGCGTGCACCGCGAGTATCCGAACAAGATCGCGCACGTGATGCAGACCGACGCCGACGCGCGGCCGGCGCGCGAACTCACGCCGGCGTTCTACGGCTGCTACGACTGGCATTCCTCCGTGCACGGGCACTGGCTGCTCGCACGCCTCGCCCGGCTCCATCCCGAGGCCGGGTTCGCCGCCCCTGCGCGGGCTGCGCTCGAGCGCAGCCTCACGACGGCGAACGTCGCGGCCGAGGTCGCCTACCTGCGCGGCCCCGGCAGAGTGTCTTTCGAACGTCCCTACGGCCTCGCGTGGCTGCTCGCCCTTTCCGCCGAGCTTCGCAGCTGGGACGACCCGGCGGCGCGACGCTGGGCGGACACGCTCGCGCCGCTCGAGATCGAGGCGGCGCAGCGCGTCATGCAGTGGCTGCCGAAGCTCCGGTATCCGGTCCGCTCGGGCGAGCACAGCCAGACGGCGTTCGCGTTCGGCCTGTACGCGGACTGGGCCCAGGTGCGCGGGGACGTCGGCATGGTGCGACTGCTGGCCGAGCGCGGCCGCACGTACTACTTCCACGACCGCACCTGCCCGCTCGCATACGAGCCGTCCGGCGAGGATTTCCTGTCGCCGTGCCTCGCCGAGGCCGATTTCATGAGACGCATCCTCTCGCGCGCCGAGTACGCGTCGTGGCTGCAACAGTTCCTGCCCGGGATTCCGACCGACGGCCGCGCGGACTGGCTGCCTCCCGGCATCGTCACCGACCGCGCGGACCCGAAGCTCGCGCACATCGACGGGCTCAACCTGAGCCGCGCGTGGATGCTCGAGGGCATCGCCCACGCGCTCGCCGAGGACGACCCGCGTCGCGCGTCGCTGCTCGCGGCCTCGCACGCGCACGCGGCCGCGGCATTGCCGGCGGTCACGGGCGAGCACTACGAGGGCGGGCACTGGCTCGGCACGTTCGCCGTGTACCTGACGACGCAGGCCGGACTGGGACGCTGACGGATCAGCGGCGCCGGCGCAGCCAGCGCCCGAGGACGACGAAGGCGAAGGCGGCGATGAGGAAGGGGCCGATCGCGCCCGCCTCATCGCCCGTCGCGAGTGCGCGGAAACCGGCATAGAGGCCGATGCCGACGAAGGTCACGAACGCCGCGAGCGGTATCCAGCGCTTGCGGCGGGACTCGCGCGCGGCGCGTCCGGCTGTACGGGGCACGGGATTCCGATTCGGACCCGGGGTGAAGCGCGTCCGGCGCCGTGGCTGCGCCGAGCCCGGTCGAGGTTCGGGCGGCGCGACGGTCCATGGATTCGCATCCCGCGACGTAGGCGCCGGCGGCGGTGGCAGGTCCGGGTGTTCCTCGGGCGGTTCGCGTCGGGTCGGGGGCTGCATGTACTCAGGTTACGCCGCCCGTCGCGCCGTGCAAACGGGCGGGCGCTCAGGGCAAGGCGTGCCGCCGCGGCTCGACGCCCGACACTGGCCCCAGCGTCACGCCCTCGCCGACGTAGAGATCCACCTCGCGCTCGAACCGCAACGGCCCCGTGACGACGGCGCCCGACTCTATCGTGATGCGTGGCGGATCCTCGCGGCCCTGCCACGGCCAGTTGCGGCCCTGGGTCTTCTCGACGTGGATGCCGCCCTCGACTCGCGAGCCCGTGCCGACGTGGATGTCGCCATTCATGGTCCGGATGCCGCCGCCGACGAAGGCGCCTTCGATCCGGAACTCGCCGTTCACGTTCTCGAGTGCGCCGCCGACGCGTGCGCCGCGGGCGAGGCGTACCTTGCCGTTCACCGCCTCGACGCCCTCCGTCACGGTGCCATCCTCGGCGATCGTGATCGAACCGTTGACCGTCTCGACGGCGCGGGCCGCAGCACCGGCGTCGAGGCGGATCGAGCCGTTCACGGTCTCGGCGCCGTCGACCCGCGCGCGGCTGCCGACGGTGATGGAGCCGTTCACGGTCGATACGTCGCCGACCTGCTGGCCTGGGTCGACGGACAGGCTGCCGTTCACACGGTGCATCTCCTCGGAGGACCCGAGCACGACGGCCGAGTAGGCGAACAGCAGCGTGGCGGCGTAGCGGATCATCGGTGCGTCTCCGGGCGTGGGTGTGCGTCGTTTGGATGCAGCCACCGCGCACAAGGTTGCAACCGCTGCCGCGGTCGCCACCGATGCGCTAGTCTTCGGGCACGTTGCACGCTGGAGCCGCACCATGAAGACACGCGCCGCCGTCGCCTACCAGGCCGGGAAGCCCCTCGTCGTCGAGACGGTGGACCTCGACGGCCCGAGAGCCGGAGAGGTGCTCGTGGAGATCCGCGCAACCGGCGTGTGCCACACCGACGAATTCACCCGCTCGGGCGCCGACCCGGAGGGGCTCTTCCCGGTGATCTTCGGGCACGAGGGCGCTGGCGTCGTCGTCGACGTCGGACCCGGCGTCACTTCGCTCCGGAAGGGCGACCACGTCATCCCCCTCTATACGCCGGAGTGCCGGCAGTGCAAGTCCTGCCTGTCGGACAAGACGAATCTATGCACCGCGATCCGCGCGACCCAGGGCCAGGGCGTGATGCCCGACGGCACGAGCCGCTTCTCGATCGGCGGCGAGAAGATCCACCACTACATGGGGTGCTCGACGTTCTCGAACCACACGGTGCTGCCGGAGATCGCGCTCGCGAAGATCCGCGAGGACGCGCCGTTCGACAAGGTCTGCTACATCGGCTGCGGCGTCACGACCGGCATCGGCGCCGTGATCAACACCGCGAAGGTGGAACCGGGCGCGAACGTCGTCGTCTTCGGCCTCGGCGGAATCGGGCTCAACGTGATCCAGGGCGCGCGGATGGCGGGTGCCGACCGCATCATCGGCGTCGACCTGAACGCGGCGCGCAGGCCGCTCGCCGAGCGGTTCGGGATGACGCACTTCGTGAACCCGAAGGAGGTCGAGGGCGACCTCGTGCCGTACCTCGTCTCGCTCACCGACGGCGGCGCCGACTACAGCTTCGAGTGCGTCGGCAACGTCGACCTCATGCGCCAGGCGCTCGAGTGCTGCCACCGCGGCTGGGGCGTCTCGGTGATCATCGGCGTCGCGGGCGCCGGGCAGGAGATCCGCACGCGGCCGTTCCAGCTCGTCACCGGCCGCGTCTGGAAGGGCACCGCGTTCGGCGGCGCGCGCGGCCGCACCGACGTGCCGAAGATCGTCGACTGGTACATGCGCGGCAGGATCGAGATCGATCCCCTGATCACGCACACGCTGCCGCTCGACCGCGTCAACGAGGCGTTCGACCTCATGCACGCGGGCGAATCGATCAGGACGGTGGTGACGTTCTGAGGTCGTCCGGCCCCCCATGCGCACTCTCTCCTCCCACGCCTGCTTCGGCGGGACGCAGCACTTCCTGGCGCACGACTCGCGAGAGTGCGCGGCCGAGATGCAATTCGCGGTCTACGAGCCACCGCAGGCGCGGCTCGGGCGCGTGCCGGTGCTCTACTACCTCGCCGGGCTCACCTGCACGGCAGAGACGTTCATGATCAAGGCGGGCGCGCAGCGGCTCGCCGCCGAGCTGGGGCTCATGCTGGTCGCGCCCGACACGAGCCCGCGCGTCCGGCTGCCGGGCGATGACGCGAGCTGGGACTTCGGGCTCGCCGCGGGGTTCTACGTCGACGCGACCGAGGCCCCATGGTCGGCGCACTACCGCATGTATTCGTACGTGACGCGCGAATTGCCGGAGATCGTCGCGGCAAACTTCGCGGCGGATCCGGAGCGGCAGGGAATCTTCGGACACTCGATGGGCGGGCACGGCGCACTGGTCTGCGCGCTGCGGAACCCGGAACGCTACCGCTCGCTGTCGGCGTTCGCGCCGATCGCGGCGCCGATGCAGTGCCCGTGGGGCCGCAAGGCGTTCGGCGGCTACCTCGGCTCCGACGAGTCGCAGTGGCTCGCCTACGATGCGAGCGTGCTCGTCGCCGGGCGACCGTTCCACTCGCCGATCCTGATCGACCAGGGCACGTCGGACGCGTTCCTCGCCGAGCAGCTGAACCCCGAGATATTCGCCGACGCGTGCCGTCGCTCGGGACAGGCCTTCGACCTGCGCATGCACGCGGGCTACGACCACGGCTACTGGTTCATTCAGTCGTTCGTGGCAGACCACCTCGCGTGGCACGCGAGAGCGCTCGGCGCGACCTGACGCCGCTGGCGACCCCTCGCCACGTCGTGTATATGTCGGTGCCGAAAAGAACGGGAGGATTCCGATGACGAACCGTGTCGCACGACCCACGGCCGCCGGCCTCTGGACGGCGATCCTGCTCTCGATCGGCACGACCGTCGCGGGCTGCGCGAAGCGGGACGACGCGCCGCCGCCCGCCGCCGCGGCGCCGGCGATGGTCGAGAGCGCGCCTGCGATGCCGGACCGCCCGCCGCCCAATCCGGAACGCAACGCCTACTTCGGCGACGTGCACGTCCACACGGGCTGGTCGTTCGACGCTTTCACGAACGGCAGCCGCACGACGCCGACGGACGCCTATGCCTGGGCGCAGGGCCGCGAGATCACGAACAGCGGCATGGGCGGCAAGATCCAGATCCAGACACCGCTCGACTTCTACATGGTCGCCGAGCACGCCGAGTTCATGGGCGTGTTCAACCAGATGAGCGACCCCAGCAGCCCGCTCAGCAAGACCGAAATCGCCAAGGGCGTCAACTCGCCCGATCCGAACGTCCGGATGCAGACGTTCGCCGGCGTGCTGCGCGACATGAGCACCGGAAACCTCGATCCGGCGCTCACGGACACGACGCTGGCCCGCTCGGTCTGGACGGAAATCGTGAAGGCCGCCGATGCGGCGTATCGCCCGGGACACTTCACCACCTTTGCCGGATTCGAATGGACCGCGAATCCCGAGAAGCGCAACCTGCACCGCGTCGTCGTGTTCCGCGATACGCAGAAGCTGCCCGACATGGTCCTGTCGTCGCTGGAATCCGAGGATCCGGAGACGCTCTGGAAGTGGATGGACGACCTGCGCGCCAAGGGCTCGGCGCTGCTCGCGATCCCGCACAACGGGAACGCGAGCGACGGCCGCATGTTCGAGATGGTCAAGTTCGACCGCAGGACGCCGATCGACGCCGCGTACAACAGCACGCGCGCGCGCAACGAGCCGCTCTACGAGATCACGCAGATCAAGGGCACGTCCGAGACGCACCCCGACCTCTCGCCCAACGACGAGTTCGCGGGCTTCGAGCAGTGGGACTATACGCTCTCGGCCGACTACGAGCGGCCGAAGAACCGCGCGGGCAGCTTCGCGCGCAAGGCGCTGCTCGACGGCATGTCGCAGGAAGCTGCCGGCAAGGGAAACCCGTTCAAGTACGGGTTCATCGGCGATACCGATACCCACAACGCCGCGGGCAGCAACGAGGAATACAACTACACGGGCAAGTTCGCGTTCGAGAACGAGGCCGCGCACCGGCTGAACGGCGTGCCGGGTCAACCCGCGGGCCAGGTCCAGCAGGTGCAGGAGTTCAGCTCCGGAGGCCTCGCCGGGGTGTGGGCCGAGGAGAACACGCGCGAGGCGATCTACGATGCGATGAGCCGCAAGGAAACGTTCGGGACGTCGGGCACGATGATCAAGGTCCGGCTCTTCGGAGGCTGGGATTTCGGTCCGGCGGATGCAAACGGCGCCGGCCTCGCGAAGGCAGGCTATGCGCGCGGCGTGCCGATGGGCGGAGACCTTCCCGCCGGCCCGGGCAAGGCGCCGACGTTCCTCGTGGCGGCGAGCAAGGACCCCAGGAGCGGCAACCTCGATCGCGTGCAGATCGTGAAGGGCTGGCTCGACGGCAGCGGCAAGCAGCACGAGCAGGTCTACGACGTCGCCTGGGGCGGCGATCGCGCGCCCGACCCGAAGAGCGGCAAGCTGCCGCCGGTGGGCGACACCGTTGATCCGGCGACGGCGGAGTACACCAACACCATCGGCTCATCCGAGCTGGTCGCCGCCTGGACCGACCCGGACTTCGACCCGGCCGAGCGGGCGTTCTATTACGCGCGCGTCCTCGAGATCCCGACGCCTCGCTGGAGCACGCGGGATGCCGTGAAGCTCGGGATTCCCGTGCCGAAGGGGCTCCCCGTCTCGATCCAGGAACGCGCGTGGACTTCGCCGATCTGGTACACGCCAGCGCGCTGAAGGCTCGGAGGGCCGGCAGCAAACGGGAACCCCGCCGGCGGCGGGGTTCCTCGGCCTGCGCGTGATGGCGCGATAATCAGCCTTACGGCGTGGCGACCTTGCCTTCGACGGTGCCGCGGATCGAGCGGAAGCTGACCGGCAGGTCGATGTTGTAGCCGTCGAACTTCGTCATCCACTCGCCCGTGGCGCCCACGAAGCGACCGGCGCCGCCGTTGTAGATGCCGTACGACTCGCCGACGTACGCGCCGGTCGTCGAGTTGGCGCAGATCCAGCCTTCCTGCGAGAAGCCGAACAGCTGGCTATGGTCCGGCATGGTCACCACGAGGCCGAGGTTGACGAGCTTGAACGGCAAGTCGTAGCCGGCCGGGCAGGCCCGCGGGTGGATCATCCACTCGGTCGTGATGACGAGCCGCGACTGGCCGAACGTGCCCTGTGTCACCGTGTCGGTCACGTCCACCGGAACGCCGTCCCCATTGGGGTCGACGCTGGTGGCAACCCCAGTGCCCGCGTAGCGCAAATTGACGGTTCGCTCGCCGGCCTGTCCGGCCGGTGAGAAGAGCATCACGAAGCAGGCGACCGCGCCCGCGAGCGACAGACCGATGCGTGTCCTGGTGTGCATATTTGACTCCTTGTCTCCACTGTCCGGTGGACCCACGGTGTCCTTCGTGGTGATGCGCGGAGGGCGACCGGCAGTCCGCCGGCTCAGGAGCATTCTGGCTCCGCGGCGCTGCGCGGGGCATTGCCGCTTATGCCTAACCCGGATCGCATGCGCAGCGCGAACTCCGGGAGGAAAGCGGGTCACGTATTGCGCTGCGGCGTGATGTTCCCGGTCCGGTCCGCTATGGTCCGCGCTGCAGCACATTCGCTGCACGGGGAACGACACATGAAGAAGCTCGCCAGGGAGATGTTCGTTGCGCTGGTATTCGTCGGCGCGATGGTGCCGACGACGCAGGCACTGGCCAACGAATGGCCGTTCGTGCAGGGCGACCATTGGGAGGTCACCGGCATCCACCTCAAGGACGGGGGCTCGCTCGCCTACGCCAACTTCCTCGCCGGCGAATGGCGCAAGGACCAGGAATTCGCGAAGTCGAAGGGCTGGATCAAGTCGTACACGGTGCTGGTCAATGCCTATCCGCGCAAGGGCGAGCCCGACCTGTACCTGATCGCCATCACCGACGGCGTGCCTTCGGGTGCGGAAGGCGAGAAGCGCCAAGCCGAGTACATGGCGTGGAGCAAGACGTCGATCGCCGACCAGCAGAAGGCTTCGGGCAACCGGGCCGAGTTCCGCGAAGTCGGCAGCAGCAGCCTGCTGCAGGAGATGAAGTTCCGTTGAAGACGTGAGCCCGTCCATCTCACGCGTGCGGCCGTCCGGTCGTACGCGTGGGCCTGGACAGGCTCAGGCACTCTCCGCGACGCGCGTGCCGTCGCGCGCCGTCAGCTCACGGAAGAGGTCCGTCAGCCGCAGCGTCATCGGACCGGGCCGGCCGTCGCCGATCGGGCGACCGTCGACACGCGTGACCGCCGCGAGCTCGCCCATCGTGCCGGTGCAGAACATTTCCTCGGCCCGGTAGACCTCCGTTAGTGATAGGTCGCGCTCCTCGTGGGGAATCGCATGGTCGCGGCACAGCTCGAGCACGGCCGAGCGCGTGATGCCTTCCGGGCAGGCGACCACCCGCGGCGTGAGCACGCGGCCCGCGTCGACCACGAACACGTGCGTCGCGTTCGTTTCCGCTACGAATCCTCGAGTGTCGAGCATCAGCGCGTCGTCGGCGCCCGCGACGTTGGCCTCGATCTTCGCGAGGATCGACTGGATCAGGTTGTTGTGGTGGATCTTGGGATCGAGGCAGTCCGGCGGGAAGCGCCGCACGCTGCTCGTGACGAGCGCGAGCCCGTCCGTGGGGTACACCGGCGGCTTGTGCTCGGCGAGCACGATCAGCGTCGGCCCGGACTGGTTGAGCCGCGGGTCCATGCCGGACGTCACCTTCACGCCGCGCGTGAGCGTGAGGCGGATGTGCACGCCGTCGTGCATGGCGTTCGCCTCGAGCGTGCGGCGGATCTCGCTCACGATGTGGTCGCGGGACGGAATGTCGGCGAAGGCGAGCGCACGCGCGGAACCGATCAACCGGTCGAGGTGCTGCTCGAGACGGAAGATCCGGCCGCGATAGAGCCGAAGGCCCTCCCACACGGCGTCGCCGCCCTGCACGGACGAATCGAACGGACTCACCGCGGCGGCGTCGCGATGCGTGAGGCGGCCGTTCACGTTCACCACGATGTCGCGGTTGCGCGGGTCGTACTTCTGCAGCAAGCGAGCCTCCTCAGGGGCGCAGGCGGTGCGCCGACAGCCGTTCGTAGAGCGGGCGGCAGCGGGCTTCGAGTTCGACGAGCGGATCGGTGAGCCGTGACGGGGGCGACGCCTCGGGTGGCTCGAATCCCGTGGTCCGCTCTACGCGCGAGTACCAGTACCGCGCCCACACGCCGTCCGAGGCTCGCGGACCGGGCGGCCACGACAGCATGCGCGCGTCGAACGGCACGCCGAGGGCATCGCACAGCGCGCGCAGCATCGGTTCCGGCGCGGCGAGCAGATCAGAGGCGTCGATCACCGGCGGCACACGACCGGTCTTGCGCAGCACGAACTCGAAGATCTCCACCTGCTGCGGCAGTCCCGTCGCCTCGAGCTCGAAGCGGCCGAGCTTCTCCTCGAGCGACGCGAGCATCGGCGCGGGGTCGCGGATGAGGAACGCGTGGGTCATCGCACCGAGCCAGTCCCGTCCCATGTGCGGCAACAGGTGATGCGACATCTGCTTCTGGTAGTGGATGCGGATGCCGGGCGGCAGCGGCGCGGTGAACGACTCGACGACGCGGCGCCAGTCGGGGTCGTGCGCTGCGATCACCGCGTCGCGGCCGGGGTGCGGCAGGCCGGTCGCCTGGAGATAGTGGGCGTAGAACGGCTCGTCTACCACCACCGTGTCCGGACGGTTCCCCCACGAGCGCATGAACGCGGTCGAGACGTTGCGCGGGCCCGACCACATCGCGAGGCGCAGCGGACCCGCGGCGGCCGAGCTCGTCGGCGCTTCCGTCACGGGCCGGGCCTGCGGAACCGGTACACGAACTGGTCGCTCTTCCCGCGTATCGCGGGATCGAACACGGGCTTCGTGTGATCGTCGTCCTTGCGCGCGAGCACTTCGCTTTCGGCCTCGAAGGCGAACCCGGCACGCTCGAAGTCCCGGCGCACGACGGACGGATGGATGCGATGCAGTTCGCCCACCAGCTTCGACGTGTCGCCGTCGGTCGCGGCCACGTGGTCCTGCACGACGACCACGGCACCCGGCTTCAGCGCCGCGTGCAGCTTCGCGAGCAGCACGGCGGGATCGGTCGGCGGCCAGGAGCCGTCCGACGGACGCCAGTACAGATCGTGGTACGACATCACGAAGAGCGCCGCATCGAGGCTCGCCGGTGGGAGCTCGAGGTCCTCGAGGGTCGCGGTCACCTGCCGCACGTTCCGCAGCCGGCCCGCGGCGTAGCGCTCGGCGATCGCCTTCTCGGCGTAGCGCGCGTACGGCGGATTGTTGTAGGCGATCACCTCGCCCTGCGGGCCAACGGCGCGCGACAGCAGCTCCGTGTACCAGCCACCCGCCGAAAACACGTCGATCACACGCATCCCGGGCTCCACACCGAGCAAGGCGAGCACCGCCGCGGGCTTGCGCCGCGCGTCCTCCTCGCGGTCGGCCGCCGGCCGATCCGTGTCTGCAATCGCCGCAATGACCGCGGAATCGGGCTTCACGGGCGCATTCTCCGCGCTCGCGGTCCCGGACGCGAACGCCAGCAACGCGAGCGAGGCGTGTGTCAGAATTCCGTACATCGTCCGTCTCCTGTTCTCCCACACGGCGTCGACGCGCTTCGCCGGCTGGTCACGTGCCGGGGCCTGCCTAGACTAATCGAAGCGTCGGAAGGATCCGAGGTTCCCCACCGTGCTCGACCCTGCTGCCGATCCCGACCCGCCTCCCGTGACGTCGCAAGACCACACCGGATGGTGCCTGTTCCTGGACGTGGACGGCACGCTGCTCGAGATCGCGCCCACGCCCGACGCCGTGCGTGTCACCGAGCCGCTGCTCGAACTGCTCGAGCGCACCCGGGACTCGATGCAGGGTGCCGCCGCGCTCGTGAGCGGGCGATCCATCGCAACGGTCGACGAGCTCTTCGCGCCCCTGCGCTGGCCCGTCGCGGGCCTGCACGGCCTCGAGCGCCGCGACGCCGCCGGCCGCATGCACGTCGCGCCCGCGACGACCGATCGTGCATTCGAGGCTGCGCGTGCCGCGCTCGCGGAGATCGCGGCCGCCACGCCCGGCGCGCTGTTCGAGGACAAGGGACCTACGGTCGCGCTGCACTGGCGGGCCGTCCCCGAGCTCGAGGCCGAGCTGCGCCGCAGGCTGCGACCGATAGCGCAGCGGCTCGGCCCGGCGTACCAGTCGCTCGAAGGCCGCCGCGTGTTCGAGATCAAGCCGGCGACGGCGTCCAAGGGGTCCGCCATCCGCGCGTTCCTCGCGGAACCGCCTTTCCTCGGACGCCGCCCGATGTTCGTCGGCGACGACGTGACCGACCTCGACGGCTTCGCCGTCGTCGATGACCTGGGCGGATTGTCGGTCGCGGTGGGCGACGCCGTCGAGGCGCAGATGCGCGTCGCCTCGCCGCGGGACGTGCGCGCGTTGCTCGCCGACCTCGCCGAGGGCCGACCCGTGGTTCCATGACCGTCGCGCAGCGAAACCTCGACCTTGGCGTGATCGGCAACTGCCAGATCGCGCTGCTTCTCGATGAGGACGCGACGGTCGTCTGGGGCTGCCTGCCGCGGCTCGACGGGGATCCCGTGTTCCACGCCCTGCTCGACTCAGATCACGCCGAGGAGGCGGGCGGACTGTACGCCGTGGACCTGCAGGGCAAGGTCACCTCGACGCAGCAGTACCTGCGCAACACCGCGATCCTCGAGACCGTGCTCGCCGACGCGGCCGGCAACCGACTGCGCGTCGTCGACTTCTGCCCCCGCTTTCGCCTGCGCGGCCGCATCTACCGGCCCGCGACGATGGTGCGCCTGATCGAGCCGCTGTCGGGGCGCCCGGTCGTGCGGCTCCGGGTCCGCCCGCGGTTCGACTACGGCGCGCGCGCCCCGCAGGTCGAGCCGGGCTCGCACCACGTCGCCTGGCGCGGCAGCGACGCGGCCTTCCGCATCACGACCAACGCGTCCCTGAACGCGATCCTGCAGGAAACGCCGTTCGTCCTGGACGGGCCCGTCGCGCTGATCCTCGGGCCCGACCAGCGGGTCGAGGAACCGCCGCTCGCCCTCGCCCACACGTACCTCGAGGAGACGCGGGACTACTGGGACGAATACGTCCGCAGCCTGGCGATCCCGTTCGAGTGGCAGGACGCGGTCATCCGCGCCGCGATCTCGCTCAAGCTCTGCACCTACGAGGACACGGGTGCGGTGGTCGCCGCGCTCACGACGTCCGTGCCCGAGAGCCCGACCAGCGGACGCAACTGGGACTACCGCTACTGCTGGCTGCGCGACGCCTGGTTCGTCATCCACGCGCTGAACCGGCTCGGCCAGACGCGCACGATGGAGGGCTACCTGCGGTTCATCGACCGCATCTCCGTCTGCGACGGCCAGGCCGTCGGCCCTCTGTACTCCGTGACGGGGGAACGCGAGATCCCCGAGCGCGTCGTATCGTCGCTGCGCGGCTACCGCGGCATGGGGCCCGTGCGCGTCGGCAACCGCGCGTGGCTGCAGCGCCAGAACGACGTCTACGGCGCGATCGTGCTCGCCTCGGCGCACTCGTTCTTCGACGAGCGGCTCACGAACCTCGGCGACGAGGTGCAATTCGCCCAGCTCGAGCGCATGGGCGAGCGGGCGCTCGCTGTGCACGACACGCCCGACGCGGGCCCCTGGGAGTTCCGCGGCTTCGAGCAGGTGCACACCTTCTCCGCCGCGATGTGCTGGGCCGGCGTGGACCGGCTCGCGCGGATCGCACAACGGCTCGGACTCGACGAGCGCGCCCGCTACTGGCTCGAGGCCTCGGCGCGGCTGCGCACGCACGTCCTCGAGCATGCGTGGAACCCCGGCATCGGCGCGTACTCCGCGAGCTACGCCGGCGAGCATCTCGACGCAACGGCGCTGCTGCTGCCCGAGCTCGGGCTCGTGCAGGCGACCGACCCGCGCTTCGCTTCGACGCTCGCTGCCATCGAGACCGGCCTCAAGTCGGGCGACTGGCTGTACCGGTACCGGCATGGCGACGACTTCGGCCGGCCCGAGACGGCCTTCACCATCTGCGCATTCTGGTACGTCAACGCACTTGCGCTCGCCGGGCGGACCGACGAGGCGCGCGACCACTTCGAGCGGCTGCTCGCGAGCCGCACTCGGCTCGGACTGCTGTCGGAGGACGTGGACCCCGCCACCGGCGAGTGGTGGGGCAACTTTCCGCAGACGTACAGCCTGGTCGGCATCATCAACTCGGCGATCCGGCTGAGCCGTCCCTGGGAGGACGTCGTGTGAGTCGGCTCTTCGCGATCTCTAACCGCGTGACGATTCCGCAGCGGGCGGCGGCGCCGGGCGGCCTCGCGGTCGGGTTGCTCGCGGCGCTGCGCGCCCGCGGCGGAGTGTGGTTCGGCTGGAGCGGCGAGCGATCGGAGGGCGAGCCCGCACCGGCCGCCCTGCTCGAGCGCCGCGGCATTACCTACGCGACCATCGACCTGCCCTCCGGGGACTTCGACGCCTACTACGGCGGCTACTGCAACGGCACGCTGTGGCCGCTGTTCCACTACTTCGTCAACTCGCTGCAGTACTCGGGAGAGCAATACGCGGCCTACCTTCGCGTGAACGCGCTCTTCGCTGATCGCGTGCTGCCGCTGCTCGAGGACGACGACCTCGTCTGGGTGCACGACTACCACCTCATCCCGCTCGCGGGCGAACTGCGCGCCCGGGGGGTGACGCAGCCGCTCGGTTTCTTCCTGCATACGCCCTTCCCGCACGTCGAGGTGCTGCGCGCGCTGCCCGGCTACGAGTCGCTCGTGCACGGACTGCTCGCGTACGACCTGCTCGGCTTCCAGACCGCGCGCGACCTCGCGTCGTTCCAGTCCGCCGCGGCCGAATTGCTCGGGGCCGCCGCGGTACGCGCGACGAGCACCGTCGTTCAGGAAGACGGGCGCCAGGCGCGCCTCGGGGTCTTTCCGATCGGCGTGGACGTCGACGCCATCCAGAAGGCCGCCCGACGCTCGCGGTCGTCGGAGACCGTCCGGCGCATGTCCGCCGGCCTGCTCGGGCGACGCTGCGTTATCGGCGTCGACCGCCTCGACTACAGCAAGGGGCTCGTCGACCGCTTCCTCGCCTACGAGCGACTGATGGAGCGCCACCGCGAGCACCTGAACAAGGTGACCTTCCTGCAGATCGCGCCGCTGAGCCGCGCCAACCTGCGCGCGTACGCCGACATACGCCGCAACCTGGAGCAGTCAGCGGGACGCATCAACGGCCGGTTCGCCGAGACCGACTGGACGCCGATCCGCTACCTGAACCGCAACTTCTCGCACGAAGTGATGACGGGGTTCCTGCGCAACGCCGCCGTCGGCGTGGTGACCCCGATGCGCGACGGCATGAACCTCGTCGCGAAGGAGTACGTCGCCGCGCAGGATCCCGAGGAGCCCGGCGTGCTCGTGCTCTCGACGCTCGCGGGGGCCGCCGAGGAGCTGCGCGGCGCACTGCTCGTCAATCCGCGCGACGCCGTCGGGGTGGCCGACGCGATCGACTGCGCTCTCGCGATGCCGCTCGCGGAGCGGCGCTCGCGTCATGCGGCGATGCTCGAGATACTGCAGCGCAGCGACATCCACGCGTGGCACGAGCGGTTCCTCGGCCAACTCGCACGGTCTCGGTCGTCCACGATGGCACCAGCCGACGGCTAGCGCCTATAGTCGCCCGACAACCAGGCGGCCGCACAGCCACTGCGGGGGACCATGAACGAGACGAGCGGCGGCGAAATTCTCGCCCGGATGCTGCAGGCCGAGGGCGTCGAGAAGGTCTTCGGAATCATCGACGGCACCTACTTCGGCTTCTATTCGAGCCTGCACCGGCTCGGCATCGAGATCGTGACGCCTCGGCACGAGACCTGCGCCGCGCACATGGCTGGAGCGTACGCACGGCTGACCGGCAGGCTCGGCGTGTGCATGGCCTCGAACGGACCCGGTGTCGCCAACCTGTTGCCCGGCCTCGCGGTCGAGAACGCCGAGGGAAACCGGGTGCTCGCGATCACGAGCTGCCGCCGACCACAGATCGTCTACCCGGACCGCGGCGGCGCCTACCAGGCATTCGACCAGGTGGGAGCGATCAAGCACCTCGCCAAGTGGAGCCAGGCCGTCGTGTCGTTCGACCGCGTTCCGGAACTGTGCCGCCAGGCGCTGCGCCACTGCTGGGAGGGTCGGCCGGGCGTCGTGCACCTCGACGTGCCCGAAACGATCATGAACGGCAAGGTGAAGGCGTCCATACCGACCTGGAAACCGCACCAGTACCGCCGCGTCGAGCCGGTCGTCCCGTCGCCGGCCCAGGTCGAGCGCGCGGCCGAGCTGCTCGCGGCCGCGGAGCTGCCGATGATCCACGCCGGCAGCGGCGTGATCCACGCGGGCGCCTACGACGAGCTGCGCCGCGTCGCCGAGCTGCTGCACGCGCCGGTCACCACCAGCTGGGCCGCGCGCGGCGTGCTGCCCGAAACGAACGAGCTCGCGATCCCGATGCCGCAGGTCAAGCTGAACCACGTCGTGCGCAACGACGCGGACGTCGTGCTGATCGTCGGCTCGCGCGTCGGCGAGACCGACTGGTGGGGCAAGGCGCCCTACTGGCGGTCGCCCTCGGAGCAGCGCACGGTGCAGGTCGACGTCGACGGGCATGTGCTCGGCTCGAACAAGCCGGCCGAGGTCAATGCGCTTGCCGACGCCCGGCTCTTCCTCGCGGCGCTGGCGGAGCGGCTCGAGGCGCGTGGCGGCGGCACGAACCTCGAGGCACGACGGCGCCAGGTTGCGCGCTACCGCGACACGATTCGGGCCGAGCGCGCGAAGCTCGACGAGAAGCTCGACGACCTCGCCGTGCCGATGAACCCGGCCCACGTCGCGCACGTGTGCCAGCGCGTCTTCCCTGAGGGCACGGTGCTCGTCGCGGACGGCGGCAACACCGCGGTCTGGGCGATGATGTTCCACGAGTGCCGCGTGCCGAACAGGTTGCTGTCGACCTTCAAGTTCGGGATGCTCGGCGCCGGCGTCGCGCAGGCGCTCGGTGCGGCCGTCGCGCGGCCGGGCGCGCCGGTATGCTGCATCATCGGCGACGGCGCGATGGGATTCCACCCGCAGGAAGTCGAGACGGCGGTGAGGAACGGCCTGCGGGTCGTCTTCCTGGTCCTCTGCGACAAGCAGTGGGGCATGGTGAAGATGAACCAGCAGTTCGCGCTCAAGCCGCTCAAGACGCTGATCCGCAAGTCGCTCGGACCCGACGAGACGATCAAGGCCGATCTCGGCGAGATCCGCTTCGACGAACTCGCGCGCTCGATGGGCGCGCACGGCGAGCGCGTCGCCGACCCGCGCGAGCTCGCGCCGGCGCTCGAGCGAGCGCTCGCGAGCGGCGGCCCGGCGGTGGTCCACGTCGACGTCGACCCGGTCAAGCACATGTGGGCCCCGGGCCTCATGCACTTCAAGGACATGCACCAGGAACCGAAGGGCAGATGAACGAGATCGACGCGGTCCGGCTGAACTTCAGCCCGGAATCGCTGATCGCGCTCGACGTCATCCTCGCGCTGGTGCTTTACGGCGTCGCGCTCGACATCCGCCTCGCGGACTTCAAGGGCGTCGCCTCGGCGCCGCGCGGCACCGTGATCGGCATCGTCGCGCACTCGATCCTGCTGCCGGCCGTCGCGTGGGCGCTCACGATGGTGCTCGACCCCTCGCCCAGCATCGCGCTCGGCATGATCCTCGTCGCCTCGTGCCCGAGCGGCAACATCTCGAACTTCCTCGTGAACTACGCGCGGGGCAACACGGCGCTGTCGGTCACCATCGCGGCGTTCTCGATGAGCGGCTCGATCTTCTTCACGCCGTTCAACCTCGCGTTCTGGGGCGGCCTCAATCCCGCGACGCGCCCGATCCTGCAGGCCGTCGCGCTGAGCCCGTGGGAAGTGCTCGGTACGGTGGTCGTGCTGCTCGGCGTGCCGACCGTGCTCGGCATCTGGACGGCGCACCGCTGGCCCGGTTTCGCGGCGCGCGTGCGCCGGCCGTTCCGGTGGCTGTCGATCGCGTTCTTTGCGGCGTTCGTCGTGGGCGCGCTCGTCGCGAACTGGGATTTCTTCCTGCGCTACACGCACCGCGTCGTGGCGTTCGTGTTCCTGCTGAACGCCTTCGCGCTCGCGACGGGTTATTACACCGCGCGGCTCGCGGGGCTCCCGGAGGCGGACCGACGCGCCGTGTCGCTCGAGGTCGGCATCCAGAACTCGGGCTTCGGGCTCGCGCTCGTCTTCAATTTCTTCGGCGGCCTCGGCGGCATGGCCGTCGTCGCGGCCTGGTGGGGCATCTGGCACCTGATCGCCGGGATCACGGTCTCGACGTGGTGGCGCCGGCGTCCACCGGTGGCGGCCGGAGCCATGGCATGAGCCCCGCGGTCCTCGTGACGGGCGCGGCGGGCTATCTCGGCAGCACGCTGGTCGAGTCGCTCGCGGCACGGCGGCAGGCGGGGAACGGGCCCACGCGCCTCGTCGCCACCGACGTGCGCGAGGTGCCCGCCGCGCAACGCCTCGCAGGCGTCGACTACCTGGTGCACGACGTCAGGAACGCCGGGCTCGGGGCCGAGCTTCGGGCGCGCGGCATCGACACCGTCGTGCACCTCGCCGCGATCGTGACGCCGGGCCCGGTGTCGAACCGTGAGCTCGAGTACGCAGTCGACGTGCAGGGCACGCGGAACGTGCTCGACGCGTGCCTCGAGGCCGGCGTGCGGCGACTCATCGTGACCTCGAGCGGCGCCGCGTACGGATATCACGCGGACAACCCCGCCTGGCTCACCGAGGAGCACCCGGTGCGCGGCAATGCGGAGTTCGCGTACTCTCACCACAAGCGGCTGGTCGAGGAGATGCTCGCCGACGCACGTAGCCGTCACCCCGGGCTCGAGCAGGTCGTGTTCCGGGTCGGCACGATCCTCGGCGAGACCACGCGCAACCAGATCACGGCGCTCTTCGAGCGGCGGCGCCTGCTCGCGATACGCGGGGCGCCGAGCCCGTTCGTGCTCATCTGGGACCGCGACGTCGTCGGTGCCATCGAGCACGCGATCGACGGCGGGCCGTCCGGAATCTACAACGTCGCCGGCGACGGAGCCCTCACGCTCGCGCAGATCGCCGCGCGGCTCGGCAAGCCGCTCGTCACGGTGCCGGCCAGCGTGCTGCGCGCCGTGCTCGCGTTGCTGCATCCGCTCCGCCTCACGCGCTACGGGCCGGAGCAGGTCAATTTCCTCCGCTACCGGCCGGTGCTCGACAACCGCCGACTCAAGGAAACGTTCGGCTACGTGCCCCGCCTGACGTCGGCAGAGGTGTTCGAACTCTACTGTCGATCCCACGAGCTCGGTCCACGATGAAACTTCCCCGCGCCTCTGGCGGCCGCGTCGTGGTCGTCACCGGGGCCGGCAGCGGGCTCGGCCGCGCGCTTGCGATGCGCTTCGCGGCGGCGGGCGACCGTATCGCCGCCCTCGACGTGGACGAAGCGGCGGTCGTCGCGCTTCGGGAAGAGCTCGGGGGCGCGAGTGCGGAATGTCTCGCCCTGCGCTGCGACGTGACCGACCCGGCCGCCTGCCGTCGCGCCATCGCGGCGACGGTCGAGCGTTTCGGCGCGCTCGACGTGCTCGTGAACAATGCCGGGATCAGCCACCGCAGCCCGTTCGCGGCGACGCACCCGGACGTGATCCGCCGCGTGATGGACGTCAATTTCCATGGCGCCGTGCACTGCACGCACGCCGCGCTGCCGCAGCTCGTCGCCTCCCGCGGCCTCGTCGTCGCAATCTCGAGCGTGGCCGGCTACACGCCGCTCGTCGCCCGGACCGGCTACGCCGCGAGCAAGCACGCGCTGCACGGATTCTTCGACAGCCTGCGCTCGGAGGTCGAGCCGCAGGGCGTCGGCGTGTCGATCGTCTGCCCGTCGTTCGTCGCGACCGGCATCGATCGCAGCGCGCTCGGGGGTGACGGCGGTCCGCTCGCCAGCGCGAAGATCACGGTCGGCCGCCCGCTCGCCCCGGCCGAAGCCGCGGAACGGATCTACGCCGGGCTCGCGCGCCGCGAGCGGCTCGTGCTGGTCGGACGCACCGCCCGGCAGGCCTGGTGGCTGAGCCGCGTGGCGCCGCGGCTCTACGATCTGGTCATGCGCCGCCGTCTCGCCGGGGAAGTCGAGCGGCCCTGAGCGGGCCCGAGCGAGCCGCGGTGGCCCGCGCTATGCTTGGCGCGACACGGGCGGCTGGGGCCGCCCTGCTCGGGGGAGGCCCATGAAAGTCCACGTGAAGCACACGCTCAAGACCGACGTCGCGTCGGCGCTCAAGCTCTGCACCGATCAGAAGCACCAGGAAACGATCTACGACCGGCTCGGCGGCAGCGACGTCAGCATCAAGCGCGACGGCCGCTCGCCCAACGTCAGGCTGCGGATCTCCCGCAAGGAGCCCGCGAGCCCTCCCGCGGCGATCCGCAAGTTCGTGCCAAGCACGAACGAGGTCTCGCACACCGAGGACTGGGGCGCGGACGGCGACGGTTACAGCGCCGACCTCGACATCGACATCAAGGGCGTGCCCGTGAAGATCCGTGGCACGAAGGCGCTGCAGCCGGCGAAGGGCGGCTGCACGGTCGAGTGGAACTTCGACGTGTCGAGCGGGGTTCCGCTGCTCGGCGGGATGCTGGCGTCGTTCGCGGGCGGCGAGATCGAGAAGAAGCTCGATGCGGAGGCGAAGATCCTGAAATCGCTCGCCTAGACGATTGCTGCAGCGCAGCTAGCCAAATCCGAAACGACGCCCGCGCACGGTCGGCGTACGATCGATCCATGCCGAGGCTTTCGCTCGTCGACCAGGCGTTCTTCCTGCTGGAAACCGAGCAGCGGCCGATGAACATCGGCGTGCTGGTCCTGCTGAAGCCGCCGGCCGGCGCGGGCCCGCGCTGGGCTGACGGCCTGCTGCGCACGATGCGCAAGCGCCCGGTCGGACCACCGTTCAGCCACCGGGTCGTGCCGGGCCCGCTGCCCGGGGTGCTCAAGCTCGTCGAGGACGCGACCATCGACCCGGGCTCGCGCCTGCACCGTCACACGGTTTCCCGCGACACGGACCTGCAGGGCCTCCTGGACCGGCTCTGCAAGCTGCACGTCGTGCGGATGCCGCGAGACGAGCCGCTCTGGGAGCAGCACGTCTACACCGGCCTCGACGGGGGTCGCGTCGCGCTCTACTTCAAGACGCACCACGGGCTCATCGACGGCATCGGCTTCATCAACGCGCTCAACACGATGCTCACGACCTCGCCCTCGCAGCGCCTGCCGCGCGCAATCTGGGAAGGCCTCCGGCACGTCGAACCCGCGCAACGGGGCCCGGCCGCGAACGGCCTCGGGGGCTGGCTCGCGGCTGCGGGCGAGGCGCGCACGATCGCCGCGGACCTCGTGAAGCTGGCGTGGCACCAGGGCCTGCGGGACCTGGGGCTCGGCCGGGGCCTCGCGACCCCGTTCGTCTCGACGCCCGACATCCTGAAGGCGGCCCCGAGCCCGCACCGCGTGATGGCGCACTGCGTGCTGCCGCTCGCACGGGTACGGACGCTCGCCCGACGCGGCGACGCCAAGATCAACGACGTCGTGCTGACGGTGCTCGACATGGCGCTGCAGCACTACCTCGAGGAGCACGACACGCCGCCCGACCGGCCACTGGTGGCAGACGTTCCCGTGGCGCTCGGCGACGACGGCGGCGCCGGCAACCGCATCACGATCCTGCAGGTGCCGCTCGGGCGGCCGGGCGCGACGCCCGCGCAGCGGCTGGCACAGATCGTCCACGAGACACGGCAGGTCAAGCAGGAGGTGCGGACGCTCGCCCCGGGCGCGCTGGCGCTGTACTCGATCGTCGAGCACTCGATCGCGGGCACGATCGAATCGCTGGGCCTGAGCCGCCTGCCGATGCTCGCGAACACCGTCGTCTCGAACCCGGCCGGGCTCGAGCAGCGCGTCTACTTCAACGGGGCCGAGGTCGAGCTCGCGCTCCCGTTCGCGCCGGTCGCGCATCACCAGGTCCTGAACATCACCGTCACGACGTACGTCGACCAGCTGCACGTGACGTTCATCGCGCTGCGCGACGCGATCCCGGACCTGCCGCGGCTCGCGGAGTACGCGGTCTCGGCCCTGCCGCGTCTCGAGAAAGATCTCGGGGTCCGTCCGAAGGTCGCGAAGGCGAAGCGTACGCTGCGCCGCGGCGCTGCCCGCTGACCTTCGGACCGGACCCGGCGGTCGGCCCCCCCTTGGCTTCGATGCGACGCGCCCTCCACGAGGCTTCGGTCGTCGGCCACCTGGCCGCCCGGCGCCTGCGCGAGCGCCTGGGCGCAGGCCGGGCGGCCACTCCGGATGTCGCAGCGTGGCGCGCGCAACTGGAGCCGTGGGCGAGCTCCGTCGCGACCGCCGCAGGCGGCACGTCCTGCTTCCTGGACCTGCCGGCCAGTCGCCCCCCGTGGACCGACACCGGCATCGACCTCGAGCCGGGCCAGTCCGTCTCGGCATTCGCGATCGGCCGGGTCTACCTGTCCCGGCTGCTCGACGTCTGGGTGGGCCCGTCGTTCCAGCTCTGGTTCCGCGTGGGCGAGCGAGGGCCGGTCTTCCGAGGCACCCGCGACTCCCACACGTTCGAGGCGGCGCGGGGCGGGCGGCTCTGGATCGCGAGCTACTTCCCGGGCGAGTGGGCCGACCCGGATGGCAGGCTCGGGACGGACCCGCGCGAGTACGCCCGTGCGGAGGGCGGGCTTTCGGTGCTGATGGTGCGCTGGCCGCGCGGCCGGGACGTCGCCGGGCTGTACGCGGCCTGGGCCCGGGACCCGCGCGCGCCCGGCCCGGTGCGCGCGGAAGCGGAGCGGCTCGCGGGCGCGGTGGCACCGCCCGCGTCCTGGGAATACCTCTGGCTCCTGGGACAGGGCGAGATCTATCGGCCCACGGTCACGCCGCAAGGGCGGCCGGCCATCGCCTGCCACACGCACGGCGACGTCGGCATCCTTCGGCACGAGGCCCGGATGCCGGTCGCGCAGGACCTCACGCTCGACTGGGCGTGGCGCGTGGACGAGTTGCCCGCCGACCTGCCGGAGGACACGCTGCCGTCGCACGATTACCTCAGCATCGCGGTCGAATTCGACGACGGCCAGGACATCACGTATTACTGGAGCGCCGCGCTGCCCGAGGGCACCGTCTACCGCTGCCCGCTGCCGACCTGGCGCGACCGCGAGACCCACGTCGTCGTCCGGTCCGGTCCGGCCGGGCTCGGCCGCTGGCACGACGAGCGGCGAAATCTGGCGGACGACTACGTGCGAATCATCGGGGGCCAGGCGCGGCAGGTGGTGAGGATCTGGCTGATCGCGAACAGCCTGTTCCAGCGTGGCCACGGCCGATGCGAGTATGCGAGCATCCGGCTCACAACGAACGAACGGACCCTCGTGGTCCTCTGACTAAACAAGGCGGGAGAAAGACATGCACGGACTCATGATGGAGCGGCCCCTCCTGATCTCGGACATCGTCCGGTTCACGGAGCGCACCAACCCGGACGTCGAAATCGTCTCGGTGACGATCGAATCCCCGCGGCACCGCTGCACGTGGCGCGACGTGTTCCGGCGCGCACGCCAGCTCGCGAACGCGCTCACCGCTGCCGGCGTGAAGCCGGGCGACCGCATCGCCTCGATCGCATGGAACGACTACCGCCACGTCGAGCTCTACTATGCGGTCTCGTGCATGGGCGCGGTCATGCACACGATCAACCCGCGACTCTTTCCCGAGCAGCTCGAGTACATCATCAACCACGCGGCGGACCGTTTCCTGTTCGTCGACCCGACGCTGCTGCCGCTCCTGAAGCCGCTGCAGGGCAAGACGCCCACCGTCGAGCGCGTGATCGTGATGTCGAGCGACGCGGTGGTGCCCGAGCAGCTCCGGGGCGTGCTCACTTCGTACGAGTCCTTCATCGGGGGGCAGTCGGACCGCTACGAGTGGCCCACGTTCGACGAGCGCACCGCGAGCTCGCTCTGCTACACGTCGGGAACGACGGGGCACCCGAAGGGCGTGCTCTACAGCCATCGCTCGAACGTGCTGCACGCCTACGCGGGCTGCATGGGCGATTCGGTCGGCGTGAGCGCGAAGGACGTGATCCTCGCGGTCGTGCCCATGTTCCACGCGAACGCCTGGGGCCTCCCCTACAACGCCGCGATGACGGGCACCAAGCTCGTGCTGCCGGGCCCCAAGATGGGCGACGGCGAGACGCTCGTCGACCTGATGAACTCCGAGAAGGTCACGATGGCCGCCGGCGTGCCGACGGTCTGGACCCTGCTGCTCAACTACCTCGCGCAGTCGGGCAAGAGGGTGCCGACCCTGCGCAAGACCCTGATCGGCGGCTCGGCCGTGCCGCTCAGCATGATCCGCACGTTCGCCGAGGAGCACGGCGTCGAGGTGAACCAGGGCTGGGGCATGACCGAGACGAGCCCGATCGGCACGATCGGCTCGCTGAGCCCGGCCATGCAGGAACTGCCCGCCGAGGAACGCTACCGGATGGCCGCGAAACAGGGCCACGGCGTGTTCGGCATCGAGATGAAGATCGTCGACGAGGTCGGCAACGAGCTGCCGTGGGACGGCAAGTCCGCAGGCGAGCTCAAGGTGCGCGGCAACTGGGTGTGCAGCGGCTACTACGGCCTCGATCACTCGCCGGCTCACGACGCCGACGGCTGGTTCGCGACGGGCGACGTCGCCGTGATCGGTCCCGACGGCTTCCTGCAGATCACCGACCGCGCCAAGGACGTGATCAAGTCCGGCGGCGAGTGGATCAGCTCGGTCGACCTCGAGAACTGCGCCTGCGGCCACCCCGACGTGATGATTGCGGCCGCGATCGGCGTGAAGCACCCGAAGTGGGAGGAGCGCCCGATCCTGCTGGTCGTGCCGAGGCCCGGCCGCACGCCCGAGCGCGACTCCGTGCTGGCGCACATCGGGGCACACTTCGCGAAGTGGCAGCTGCCGGACGAGGTGATCGTCGTCGAGGCGCTGCCGATGACCGCGACCGGCAAGATCAGCAAGAAGGACCTGCGCGACAAGTACCGCGACGTCCTTATGCAGCGCGGGGCGGGCTGACACCCCGGCGGACAGCGAATCGGGCGGGAGTACCTACGCTCCCGCTCGAAGTCGAGGCCGCCCCTCTTCTAGATAAGCACGTCCTCGAAGTCGTCACGCGCGACCTTGAAGCGCTTCTTGTCGAGCACGACGCCGTCGTTTCGTCCTGCCGGGAACGACGCTCGCGTCGAGTCAATGCCCTGCGGACGCGGCAGGCGCGGTGCGTGGCTCGATAATGTTGAAACGGGTCGGGAACGGCTCGAGCAGCCCGAGCAACTCGCTGAGCGCCGTCGGCCGCGGGCCGGTCACGCGGATCTCGCCGCGGTCTATGGCATCCTGGAGCGCGAGCTGCTGCAGGGCGATGCGATCGAGCGTGGTGCGGGACATGGTCACCGTGGCGTCGGCCTCCGGACGCACGGCGCCTTCGAGTGCCGAGAGCGCACCATTCTCGAGATCCACCCGAAACGCCTCCCCGGTGTCCGTCAGCTGCCAGTTCAGCGCGATGCGCCGGCCTTCGGCGCGGTCCGCGGCGACACGAATCGCCAAATAGTCGAAGTAGTCCTGCGGCGGCAGCGCGCGCACCAGGTCCGCGCTGGCCGTGGTTACCCCGTCGGCCACGGTGACGCCCTCCCGCAGTTCGAGGGCGCCCTGCAGGTAGGCGGACCGCACCGTGCCGGACTGGGCCTGGTATCCGAGCTGCTCGAACGCGTCGGCCGTGAGCTCGCGCGCCGCGCGATTGGCCGGATCGGCGAACACCAGCTGCGAAGCGATCTGCGCCACCCAGCGGTACTCACCCCGCTCGTAATCTGCGCGGGCCCGGCGAAGCACTGCGTCCGCGCCACCCATGTATTCGATGGTCTTGCGTGCCGCAGGACCGGGCGGCAGCGGATCGAGGTTGGCGGGGTTGCCGTCGTACCAGCCCAGGTAGCGCTGATACACCGCCTTCACATTGTGCTTCACGCTGCCGTAGAAGGGCTGTACTCCCCAGCTCTCCGCCAGCGAGCGCGGCAGCCGGATCGCCTCGGCGATCTCCGCCGCGGTGTAGCCGTGATTCATGAGCCGCAGCGTCTGGTCGTGCACGAACTTGTACAGGTCGCGCTGCAGGGTGAGGTGGCTGCGCACCTGCTCGCTGCCCCACACCGGCCAGTTGTGCTGCGCCACCATGACGTCGCTGCGGTTGGCGTAGCGGTACAGCGCGTCGTTGAGATAGGCCGACCACAGGCGTGCGTCGCGGACGCGCGCGCCCCTCAGCGGCAGCAGGTTGTGGAACGTCTGGCAGGCGAGCTCCGCGATGTTCAGTACCCGCCACTGCGGGAAGTACATGATCATCTCGGCCGGCGCCTCGGACTCCGGCGTCAGCGTGAACTCAACCTCGACGCCGTCGATCACCTGCGTCTCGCGGGCGTCGCGGACCAGTCGGGTCGGCGGGATCAGCGTGACGTGCCCGGCACCGACGGCCTTGCCCAGCCCCACGTCGACCTGCCCGCGCTCGCCGCGCGGCAGCTTGATCCCGAACTGGTACTCGGCGCGACGCGACATGACGTTGCCGGCCATGAGGTTCTCGCCGACCGCCTCCGCCATGAATCCCTGAGGCGCCCAGATCGTCACCTTGCCGGCGCGCACGTCGGCCTCGTCGACCACGCCGCGCACGCCGCCGAAGTGGTCGGCGTGACTGTGGCTGTAGATCACCGCCACGACGGGTCGTCGCGGCCGGTGCTCGAAGTAAAGCTCGAGGCTCGCGCGGGCGGACTCCGGGAAGGTCATCGGGTCGATCAGGATGAGCCCGGTGTCGCCCTCGACGACGGTCAGGTTGTCCACGTCGTAGCCGCGCACCTGGTAGATGCGGTCGGTGACCCGGAACAGCCCGTGCAGGTTGTTGATGCGCGCCTGTTGCCAGAGCGCCTGATGCACGGTGTCGGGCGTGACTGTCGCCGTGTCGATGAATCGGTAGGCGTTCATGTCCCAGATCACGTGGCCGTCGGCGCGGCGGATCACCGGGTCCTTCAACGCGGCGATGAACCCCCGGCGCGCATCCTCGAGCGCCTGCGGCGCCTGCGCCAGGAGCGCGGGTGACACCGCCTGCTGGGACTGGCGCGTCAGTTCGGTGGCCTTGCTGGCGGCGGCCGCCGACGTCGCGCCGGCGGCCAGCAGCAGGGCGAGACCGCGCGCCCAGCGCAGGTGCCGGCGCGGGCGATTCATGCGATGGATCGCGGCCGAGGGTGTACGGGGCACGTGGTCCGGCTCGCCGGGACCCTCAGTAGATCCATTGCAGGCGCGTCAGCAACGTCTGGGTGTTGCCGACCAGCCCCAGCCGGTCGAGGTCGATGTTCCCGCGGGTCACGCTGGCCTCGAACCGGTTCGTCGCCCACCATCCGGTCGACGTGCGGTTCCTCCGGCGGCGACGCGGGCTCCGCCGCACGCTGCGGCCGGAAAGACCGGCGCGCCGTGACGAACGCTCTGCGGGGGGACGGGGGGTTCGCATCGTGGCGTCGCTGAGGCCGAGGCTCGGCGGCCTCTTCCTCGGCGGGAATTCCTCGAACATCGTCGGCCCGTCCTTCAAGTACGACCAGGCCGCCACCAGCGTGGGGACCCAGGCCTCGTACGAAGTACCGTGGCCGCCGCACTTCCGGCCATGTCGCGAGCCGCCCGCAGCATACGAGAGCCCGTGTCCTCATCTGACTCTCCCATGTGAGTTGGCGTTGCAGAGCGGGGCTTGCGAGGCCGCTGGCAAAAGATCGGAGAAGGACCACGAGCCGTCCAATGCGTTCTGCTGAGTGCTCTGATAACTTGGCGGCATGAAGCTCGACTTGAGGCAGCTGCGTCACGTCCTCGCCGTCGATCGTTACCGGAACTTCGCCCGCGCAGCGGACGCCGTCGGCATCACGCAGCCCGCCCTTTCCCGCAGCTTGCAGGCGCTCGAGGAGGCTGTCGGCGGGCGCCTGTTCGACCGCGACCGCGTGCGGGTCGAGCCCACGGCGCTCGGGCTGCGCCTGATCGAGCTCGCGCGTCCACTGGTCGTGATGGCGCGGGACGCCGAGCGCGAGCTTCGGCAGATGGTGGCGCTCGACGGCGGGCTGCTGCGCATCGGCGCGGGCCCGTACGCCGCCGAGCTATCCGTGGGCTCGGCCGTGGGACGGTTCTCCCGCATGCACCCGGGTGTGCACGTCGACCTTGCGGTCGCGGACTGGCCGGAGCTGTACCAGCGGCTCCTCGCCGAGGAGTTCGAACTGATCGTTGCCGAGAGCAGCAATGCGACCGAGGACGATCGCTTCCTCGTCGAGCAGCTGCCCGTGCACGCGGGGTTCCTCTACGGGCGCGCCGGGCATCCGCTCGCCGGGCGCGCGGACCTCACGATCGCCGACCTCTCGCCGTATCCGGTTGCGACCACCGTGATGCCGCGGCGCGTGCTCGATCTGATCGACAGGGTCGACACGCTGATCCGCCCTGACCAGCCCGATGGGGCAGGAACGCTGGAACTGCGGGTCGAAATGCCTCATGTCGCCCGCCTGATCGTGATGGAGAGCGACGTCGTCGGGATCGCGGTCGGTCACCAGCTCGATGACGACCTCGCGGCCGGGCGCTTGGTCAAGCTGCAGCTGCATTTGCCGTGGCTTGGTACCAGCTACGGCATCGTGCGCCTCGCGCACCGTACGCCTTCGCCCGCCGCAAGCGCATTCCTGGCCATCCTGCGAGAGGTGGAAGCCGATATCGCAACCAGGACCAGCTGAGTACCGGGCGCCGGGGCCCTCAACCCGCCGCGAGCAGCAGGATCGCGAAGGCAACCGAGCCCAGGCAGAACGGCCAGAAGCGCCCCTCGCGATCGTCCGGCAACTCCGCGCTCAGACTGGTGATCACCACCCCGCCCGCCAGCAGCGCGAACAACCGTGCGAACGTGACCTCGCCGAGCGGCATCGTCGCGCCGACGGCCCAGCCCGCCAGTACACTCGCCGCTAGCCACCGGCGCCCTCCCGCGCGATAGGCGCGGCCGTGCTCCTCGGACAGCGAGTGATTGACGATCAGGAAGTGGATCGCCATGGCCAGGACGTACACCGCCAAGGTTGCCGGGCCCCGCTCCGCGCGCTCCACGAGCAGGTAACCGACCAACGCGCTGTACGCAGTGAATCCAGCGAGGTGCAACCAGTAGACACCGTCGCGCGCCCCCCGCTCGACGACCGCGCCGCGGCGCTGCGCCCGCGAGCTCAGCACCATGTGCTGCAGCCCGTAGAGGACCACGAACGCGGTGAGCGCCAGCAGGTAGACCCGCTGCTCCGCGAAGAGCGCGGAGCGGCCGGCGGCAGCGACGATCGTGCGGTTCTGGACTGCGAGTTCTGGCAGCACGTCGACGAAGACGTACGCGACCGAGACGCCCGCCGCGGCGGAGATCCAGCGGCGCCGCGACCAGAACCGCCGTGCACCGCCGCCCTCGTCTGGGCCGCCGCGCAGCGCGAAGACGGAGGCGAGCACCAGCGCGGCGACGAGTGAAGCCGGGGGAACGTCCATGCGAGCCCCGCGCGCGGCTCAGGCGCCGAGGGTGGCCGCCGACGAAGTCGCCACCGCGTCCTGGGTCCCGTGGCAGAAGCGGAACTTCCGGCCGCTGCCGCAGGTACAGGGTCCGTAGGCGTCGCGCTTGCGGTCCTCGGCTGCCACCCACTCCATGACCTCTGCGGGCGCGCGCCCGCCGGCGAACAGATCGGCCATGTGCCGCATCGCCGGCCGGGTGTGGGTGAAGAAGTGGAACAGGCCCTCGCACAGGTAGTTGTGTCCGGGCTCGCCTTCCTGCGACGTGGCAAAGCGATCCTTCGGGCAACCGCCGTTGCACACCGGCCGCACCTCGCATCGCTGGCACTGGGCGGTGAGCGTGTCGCGCTTGTCCACGCCGAACTTGCGCTGGGCCGGCGACGCCACGAGCTCGAGCATGTGCCGCTCGTGGATGTTGCCGAGCCGGTAGCGCGGCTCGACGTAATGGTCGCAGGCGTACAGGTCGCCGTTGTGCTCGAGCGCGGGACCGTTGCCGCAGGTCGGAGCATGGATGCAGAGCTTGTAGCGACCGAAATACGCCTCGAGCGTGACGTCGAAGAGCTGCACGTAGACCCGGCCCACGTCGTGCCGCACCCAGTCCTCGAACACGTCGACGAGGAACTGCCCGTACTGCGCCCCGCCCACGGAGCGGTTGGTCACCAGCGAACCGGTCTGCGTGTACAGGAGCCGCTTGTCCTTCGGCCGCTCGCTCCAGCCGAGATTGGCGATCTCGAGCGTCTCCGGCGTGGCGCGCTCGACGATCGGGATGAACTGGATCCACTCGGCGTGCAGCTCGTCGCGGAAGAACCGGTACACGCGGCGGCCGTGCGCCTGATTGGCGGCGTTCACCGTGCACAGGACGTTGAATCTCACTCCGTGCCGCCGCAGCTGGCTCCAGCCGGCCATCACCAGGTCGAAGGTGCCCTTGCCGTTGCGGGTCACGCGATAGGCGTCGTGCAGTTCGCGGGGTCCGTCCACGCTCAGTCCGACGAGGAAGTCGTGCTCCTTGAAGAAGGCGCACCAATCGTCGTCGAGCACGATGCCATTGGTCTGGAAGGTGTGCTGGACGACCTGCCCGGGGCGCCGGTGCTTCTCGACCAGCGCGACGGCCCTGCGGAAGAACTCGACGCCCATGAGCGTCGGCTCGCCGCCCTGCCAGGCCACGATGACTTCGGGCAGCCGGTGCGACTCGAGCAGCTGGCGGATGTACGCCTCGAGCGTGGCATCGGACATCCGGTGGCGGTCGTCCGGGTAAAGCGCCTCCTTGGACAGGAAGAAGCAGTACTTGCAGTCGATGTTGCAGGTGGACCCGCTCGGCTTGGCGAGCAGGTGGAAGCGTGGCGGCGCTGCCGTCACGCTCGCGGGGTCGGGCAACGGCGGTGAGGGTCGGTCCATGGCGTGGCGGGCTGTCGCGACCGGGCGGGCGCCCGGCCGCGACATTCTACGGCGTCCTCAGTGACCGGCGCCGCCGGCCCCTTCCGTCATCTTCTCGATGACCTGGTCCACGCTGAAGCTCGCCGCTTTCTGCCGCGGCGGGAACTCCTTGAACGTCTCCAGGAACTCGGCGACCAGCGACTGGGCCGGCACCAGCATGTAGGCGCGGTCGATCATCCAGTCGTAGTAGGTGTTCGAGGTGATGTCGGCACGCTCGTACGGATCCGTCCGCAGGTTGAAGATCTTGGGCAGCCGCAGCGTCACCATCGGCTCGGCCCAGACCTGCAGCGTTCCCCGGCAGCGCTGTTCCATGAACACGAACTTCCAGTTGTCGTAGCGCAGGCAGGCGAGGTCGCCGTCGTCGGTGAAGTACAGGAAGCCCTTGCGCGCGTGCTTCTTCGCCTTGCCGGTGAAGTACGGCATCAGGCTGTGCCCGTCGAGGTGGACCTTGAAGGTCTTCGTGCCGGCCTTCAGGCCCTTCTTGAGCTTCTGCTTGATGTCGGGGTCGCCCGCGCCCTCGAGGATGGTCGGCAGCCAGTCGAGGTGGCTGACGATTTCGTTGCAGACCGTGCCGGGCTCGATCACGCCCGGCCAGCGGACCATCGCCGGCACGCGGAAGGCACCCTCCCACATCGAGTTCTTCTCGTTGCGGAACGGCGTCATTCCGGCGTCCGGCCAGGTGTTCATGTGCGGCCCGTTGTCGGTGCTGTACATGACCATGGTGTCCTCGGCGATGCCCAGCTCGTCGAGCAGGTCGAGCATTTCGCCGATGTGCTTGTCGTGCTCGACCATGCAGTCGTGGTACTCGGACTGCCAGCGGCCGGCCTGGCCGCGGATCTTGTCCTCGATGTGCGTGCGGAAGTGCATGTGCGAGGTGTTGAACCAG
>Ga0105090_10000031_pt1 | contig 48920 bp, 48 predicted proteins | sample PPLLak3March2015_FD_79110 | JGI IMG/M metagenome (GOLD analysis project Ga0105090, IMG submission 79110) | Freshwater sediment microbial communities from Prairie Pothole Lake near Jamestown, North Dakota, USA - PPLs Lake P7 Core (1) Depth... | ecosystem: Environmental > Aquatic > Freshwater >...
CACCCACCCCGGCATTTGAGGCGGTCCACCCATCGGTGGCTCCGGCCGCCCTCGCCCAAGTGCCAGGGTTGGGAACATTTTCTGTATCACGGTATGCCGCTCTCGGGACAGCGCGGCGTGCCGGTGGAAACACGGACGTCCGCGCCGCTTCCGGCTGGTTGTGGGCGCGGCGTGCTGTGACTTTCATGGCTGGTCGGAAGAAGTCGCTCGGGACAGTGCTTCTTTCGCCATTTGAGACGATGGTCCGCGCGGCTTCTGGCTGGTTGTCCGCGCGGCCATCGCCCGTTTTTCCCCATATACAGGACGCCGCTCTCGGGACAGCGCGGCGTTTTGTCAAATCCACGGACGTCCGCACCGTTTCCGGCTGGTTGTCGGTGCGGCGTCCGGTGACTTTCATGGCAATGCGCAAGAAGTCTCTCGGGACAGAACTTCTTGCGCGGTTTCAGACGATGGTCCGCGCGGCTTCTGGCTGGTTGTCCGCGCGGCCATCGGGAAATTTTTCTGACACACAGGACACCGCACTCGGGACAGCGCGGCGTTTTGTCAAAACCACGGACGTCCGCACCGCTTCTGGCTGGTTGTCGGTGCGGCGTCCGGTGACTTTCATGGCTATGCGCGGGGTTTCACCCCGGACGGGATTTTTTCCGCGCTTTGAATCGATGGTCCGCGCCGCTTCGGGTGTGTTGTTTGCGCGGCCATCGGGATTTTCCAACAATGGACAGGATGCCTGGCTCGGGACAGCACGGCACCCTGTCAAGGATACGGGTGCCCGCGCCGCTTCTGGCTGGTTGTCGGCACGGGCACCCGCTGACTTTTCCCACATCGCGGTGGAGCAGGCCGGCGGGTATCACCTGCCGGTTTTTCCCGTTGAAGTGGCCGGGTGGATGGAGGCCTGCGCGGGCAAGTGGATCATCGACGGCACGCTCGGTGGCGGTGGGCACAGTGAGCTTTTTCTCAAGGCCGGTGCCGCTGTGCTCGGCGTGGACCGCGATCCGGAGGCTCTCGCGCACGCGCGCGCGAGGCTGGGCGGGTTCGGCGATCGCTTTGCCACCTGGGAGGGGAATTTTTCGCGGCTTTTGGAAATTCCGGCGATCCAGCATGGGCAGCGAGCCGATGGCTTGTTGTTAGATCTCGGGGTTTCATCGCGGCAGTTCGACTCGGCGGCCCGCGGGTTTTCGTTCATGCGCGAGGGGCCGCTCGACATGCGGATGGGCCCGTCCAGCCCGCACACGGCGGCGGAAGTCGTCAACGCATGGAGCGAGGCGGACCTGGCACGCATTTTCTTTGAATTCGGCGAGGAGCCGAAGGCCCGCCGCATCGCCGCCGCGATCGTGAAACAACGCGCCACGAAGCCTTTCGAAACGACCACCGAGCTTGCCGCCTGCATTGAGGCCGCGGTCGGCCGTCATGGCCGCACGCATCCAGCGACCCGCGCGTTCCAAGCGATTCGGATGGCGGTCAACGAGGAGCTCGACTCGCTGGCCGCCGCACTGGCCGCCGCGCCATCGGTGCTCAAACCCGGCGGCCGTCTCTTAGTCATCACATTCCACAGCCTGGAGGACCGGATGGTGAAGCGTTTCCTGCGGCACCGCTCCACGCCATTCATCGATGATCCCGGCTGGCCCGAACCCCGGCCGAATCCGGATTTCCAATTCCAGCTGCTCGCCCGCAAGGCGATCATCCCCGCCGCTGAAGAAACCACCCGCAACCCGCGAGCCCGCAGTGCCAAACTGCGGGTCGCACGGCTTTTGGACCCCACCTCATGAACCGCCGCAGAGACCAGCCCAAGACCCCTGCTTTTGTGATTTTCGCCGTCATTCTCGCCTTCGCGATCTGCGCCGGCGGCGGAGTGCTCCATGTGTTTTACGTGAACCAGCAGATCAAGGTGCGGCGGGAAATCGATGCCATCGACCGCCGCGTCGAGCACTGCCGTCTGGAGATCCGCACCACCGAGATGCGGATGGATCAACTCCTCAACCGCTTCGTCATCCGCAAGCAACTCGAGGAGAACGGATCGAATCTTCGTCCGATCTCCCTTGCCGTCGTTGAAGAGATCGATCCCGCGCCGCCGCTCCGCCGGAGCATGGCGTCCGCCGCTCCGTAGCCTGTGAATTCCGCCTTCCAAACCCGCTGCCTGATTCTGTGCTCGATCCTGGTGATCGGGCTCAGCGTGCTTTCGGGCAGGTTGGTGCAGATCCAGTTGGTGGACCGCCAGCGCTACGCGGAAAGTTCGCGCAAGGCCTATCACCGCATCGAGAAGCTGCCCGCGCTGCGCGGCATGATCGTGGACCGCCGGGAGGAGCCGCTCGCCAAGAGCATTCCGGTTTCCACCGTGTTTGTGGACAAGAACCATCTCTATGATCCCAAGCTCGCCGCCTACGGTCTCGCCTATCAGGAGGCCAGCGCCGAGGCCGGTTGGAACGAGTTGGATGAAGCGGGCCGCCGCCGCCGCATCAGCGGTCTGCGCGGTGACATTCTGAATCGCGAGTCGGCAGAGACCATCGTTTCCAAGCACCTCGCCTATGCCGTGGGTGTGCTCGCGCGGCCGCTCGGCATGCGCCGCGAGGAGCTGCGCGCCAAAATCGAAACGAGCAAGGGCAAGTGGGTGCCCATCGCCAAGGACCTGCCGGAAGACGTGGCCGACAACCTGCGCGATGCCGTGGACAAGAACTGGATCCAAGGCTTCGAATTCCAGAACTCGATCAAGCGCTGGTACACCGCGCCGAATCTCGCCACGCACCTGCTCGGCTTCACCGGCGAAATCGAGGAAACCAACGACGAGGGCAAAACGCAGACCCGCGTGGTAGGCCGCTTCGGCGTGGAAGCCTCGATGGAGGAATACCTCGCCGGTCGTGATGGCTGGCGCGAGCACTGCCGGGATGCGCGCGGGCTCGTGGTCCCCGGTAATTCCTCCAGCCTGATGCCGCCTCGTGCCGGACTCAACGTGCAACTCACCATCGACATGGGCCTGCAGGCCATCGTTGAAGAGGAAATGGATGCTTGTCTTGAGGAATTCGAATCCATCCGCGGCGCGGTGGTGTTGATGGACCCGAAGACCGGCGAGATCCTTGCCATGGCCAGCCGCCCGCATTTTGATCTCAACCACAAGCAGAACATTGCGGAAAACGGCTTCAACTTCGCCATTCAGGCGATTTACGAACCGGGCTCCACCTTCAAGATCGTTTCCACGGCGGGAGTCATCAATGAGGGGCTCGCCAGACCGCAGACCTCGGTCTTCTGTCACAACGGCGTCTATCAGGAAGGCAGCATCAGGGTGCCCGACCACCATCCGTATGGAAGTCTCACACTTGAAGGCGTGCTGGTGAAATCCAGCAACATCGGTGCCTACAAATTCGCCCGCCAACTCGGGGCCAAGAGGTTCTATGACTACACCCAGCGCTGGGGCTTCGGCCGCAAGACCGGCGTCCTGCTCAGCGGCGAGAGCTCCGGCATCGCCCGCAACACCAACAACGCGGTGGACTTCTCCCGCGCGAGTTATGGTTATGCCCTCAATGTCACGCCGTTGCAGATGGCCTGCGCCTACTCGGTGATCGGCGGAGATGGCAAGCTGCTCAAGCCGCGGATCGTCAAGGCACTCGTTGCCAATGACGGAACCGTTGTGGAAACCTACCCGCCGGAAGTAGTTGCTGAGGTGCTCAAGCCCGACACCGCGGAAAAAATGCGGGAAGCCTTGGCCAAGGTCACCGAAAAAGGCGGCACGGCCACGCTTGCCGCTGTTCCCGGATACAAGGTGGCTGGCAAGACCGGCACCGCCAAGAAGCACAATCCGAAGGGCCGCGGCTATCTTGCCAACAGTTACACCGTTTCCTTCGCCGGCATGATGCCTGCGCATGATCCGGCCTTCGTCGGCATCGTCGTCATCGACGATCCTCGCACCACCAAGGTCTCGCGCTACGGCGGCACCATTGCCGCGCCGGCCTTCGGCCGCATCGCCGCCCGCGCCGCGGCTTACCTCAACCTGCCTGCCACCGAGCCGCTTCCCACTCCGCTTGCCGACGCCCAACGATGATTCTCCGCGATCTCATTTCCTGTCTTTCCCGTGTCACGGCCGCCGGTCCGTTGGACACCGACGTGCGCACTCTAACGGATTCTTCCCGCGAGGTGGTTTCCGGCGCATTGTTCGCCGCCATCCGCGGCACGGCCGTGGACGGCCACCGCTTCATCGGTGACGCGCTAGCCGCCGGGGCCGGCGTGATAATGGCGGAAACCGCGCCGCCTGTGGACTTGGATCATGCCGTGGCCTGGCTGCATGTGCCGGACAGCCGCGAGGCGCTCTCCGCGCTCGCCTCCGCCATGGCCGGACATCCGTGGCGGGATCTTGCAATGGCCGGAGTGACCGGCACCAATGGCAAGACCACCACCGCGTTTCTCATCCACCACGTCATGAAGACCGCGTGGCACCGCGCGGGTCTGTTAGGCACTATCTTCGTGGATGACGGGGAAAGCACCCACACCGCAAAGCACACCACGCCGGGATCGATCGAGCTCTGCGATTTGCTCGGCCGCATGCGTGACCACGGCTGCCGCGGCGTGGCGATGGAGGTTTCCTCGCACGGCATCCACCAGAAGCGCGTCGCCGCCATTGGATTCGACGCCTGCGTGTTCACCAATCTCACCCAGGACCACCTCGACTATCACGGCACGCTGGAGGCCTACTATCAGGCCAAGGCGGACTGGTTTCTCGCGCTTGCGGCAAATCCCCATGGCAAGAAACCCGTGGCCGTGATCAACACCGACGATGCCCACGGCGCGGAACTCGCCGCCACGCTGGAAGGGAAAATGCCGGTGTGCCGCTTCGGTTTCAACGTGCACTGCGATTTCCGCGCCAACAACTTCCGCCAGAATCCGCGCGGCATGGAGTTCGAACTCGCCGCGAAGGGCAAATCCTATCTCGTGCGCGCGCCGCTGATCGGGCGCTTCAATGTCTATAATCTTCTTGCCGCGCTGGCCGCTGCGAACGCCTGCGGCATCCGCCCGCGGGAAGCCGTCGCCGCCATGGCGAAGGCACCGCAGGTGCCGGGCCGCATGGAAAGCGTCGGCAATGCCGGCGGTGCCACGGTGTTTGTGGATTACGCACACACTCCGGACGCGTTGGAAAACGCCTGCCGCACGCTCAAGGAACTCGATCCACGCCGCCTCATCACCGTCTTTGGCTGCGGCGGAGACCGCGACAAGGGCAAGCGCCCGCTGATGGGTGCCGCCGCCGCGCGCCACAGCGATGCCTGCATCGTCACTTCCGATAACCCGCGCTCCGAGGACCCGCTCGCCATCATCCGCCAGATTGAGTCCGGCATGGGCGGGAAGGGTCATCTTAGCATTCCGGACCGCGCCGAGGCGATTTCCCATGCCATCAAAAACTCACTTTCCGGAGATATCATTCTGATCGCCGGCAAGGGCCATGAAAGCACCCAGCAGTTTGCCGACCACATGATCGACTTCGACGACCGCAAGCACGCCTCCAAGGCGCTGCGCGACCGTGCCCAGCTCATTTCCGAAAGCCGATGAACCCATTGACCGCCCAGCAGATCGCAGAGATCCTCGGCACGCAGGTTGCCGCGGGAAATCCCGGCGTGCTTGCAAGCGGTGGCGTTTCCACGGACACCCGCACGCTTTCTGGCGGTGCCGTTTTCTTCGCGCTGCGCGGCGGGAACTTCGATGGCGATGCCTTTGCGAAAGCAGCCCTTGAAAAAGGTGCCGCAGTGGCCGTCGTCCACAGATGGGAAGGAGATGCTCCCGCCAACGCCGCGGTGATCGTGGTTTCCGACACCTTGCTCGCGCTGCAGAAACTCGCGCATTGGTGGCGCAAGCAGCTCGAGTTGCCGGTGGTCTGCATCACCGGCTCCAATGGCAAGACCAGCACCAAGGATTTCACCGCTGCTGTCCTTTCCCGTAAGTTCAATGTTTCCGCCACGCGCGGCAACCTCAACAACCACATCGGAGTTCCTCTAACAGTTCTCGCCGCCACTCCGCAGCACACCGCCGCCGTGTGGGAAATCGGCATGAACCACTCCGGCGAGCTTGCGCCGTTGTGCGAGATCGCCCGGCCGAAATACGGCATCATCACCAACATCGGCACCGCCCACATCGAGCATCTCGGCTCGCGCGATGCCATCGCCGAGGAAAAAGGCACGCTCGCCCGCGCGCTGCCGGCTGACGGTTTCCTGTGTATTCCCGCCACTTGCGATTATCACGAATATCTGCGCCAGCGGACGAAGGCGCATCTGGTTTCCGTCGGCAACGGCCGTGGTCTGGTGCGCGCCGAGGATCTGCGTTTTGAGGCTGATCGCACCGTTTTCAATCTCGTCATCGAGGGCGAGGGCGGAGCGGAAGTCACACTGCCGGTGCCCGGCAAGCACATGGTGACCAACGCGCTGCTGGCTGCAGCCATCGGCTGGAAGCTTGGTGTGCCAGTAGCGGAGATCGCCGCGGGCTTGTCCGGCGCCACTCTAACAGGAAGTCGGCTGGGCCGCCGCGATTGGAACGGCGTGACGGTGATCGATGACACCTACAACGCCAATCCCGAGTCGATGGCGGCCGCCATTGAGACGGTCGCCGAGATGCCTCTGGTCAACGGTGCGCGCCGCTACGCGGTTCTTGGCCGCATGGGCGAATTGGGTCCGCTCGCGCCGTCCGCGCACCTGCGAGCCGGAGAACTGGCCGCCGAGCGCGGCTTGACCGTGGTGGCTGTGGGCGAGGGTGCCGAGGGCATCGCCGCCGGCGCCGGCAACGCGCCACATTTTCCAGACCTCGGGGATGCGGCCGCATGGCTTTCCCGCGAGGTGAAACCCGGTGACGTTGTGCTGTTCAAGGGCAGCCGCGCCGCCACTGTCGAAAAGGTGATGAACACCGCATTTCCCAACCACTGATGCTTCCCGCGATTTACGATTTCTGGCTTCAGGCGTTTGAAGCGGAGAAGGCTGCCGGCCAACAAGGCTGGGCGCACACGTTTTCATTCCTCAATCTCTTCCAATATATCACCTTCCGCGCCGCCAGCGCCGGGCTGCTGGCCTTCATCCTCTCGTTGATTTTCGGCCCGCGAGTCATTCGCCGGCTGATCTCGCTCAAGGTCGGCCAACCGATCCGCACCGCCGCGGAAGTTCACAAGCTCGCCGAACTCCACGGTGGAAAAATAGGCACACCCACCATGGGAGGCGTGCTGATCCTCGGCACCGTGCTGGTGGCCACGCTGGTATGCGCCCGGCCCTTCAATCCATTCGTCGCCGTCTGTGCCTGCACCATGGCCGCCTGCGGCTTGTTAGGACTGTGTGATGATTACAAGAAGGTGAAGGAGAAGAAATCAGACGGCATCAGCAGCCGTGCCAAGCTGGGCTGGCAGGTCGTGATCGCTCTGATCGCCGCGGCTTTTGTTTTCTTCAAACCCGAGATCTCAGGTTTCGGTGCCAGCGAGGCAAGCATCACGGCGGGCGAGGCCGGCTTCACGCTCGGCAAGGACAACCCCATCGGCATCGGGGCGATCTGCTTTCCCCTGTTCAAGATTCCGCTCGTCGATCTGGGCATCTTGGTCATTCCGTTTTTCGCGCTGATCATCGTCGGCTGCTCCAACGCGGTGAACCTCACCGATGGCCTCGACGGATTGGCCACCGGCTGCACGATCAGCACCGCGCTGGCCTACGCGCTGCTGGCCTATCTGGCCGGGCACTATTTCATGTCCGTCGAGTATCTGGTGATCCCGCACAATCTTTACATCGGCGAGCTCTCGGTGTTCCTGATGGCGCTCGCCGGCGCGGGCTTCGGCTTCCTGTGGTTCAACTGCCACCCGGCCAAGATGTTCATGGGGGATACCGGATCGCTGGCCATCGGCGGCGCGCTCGGCACCGCGGCCATCTGCACCAAGCAGGAGCTGCTGCTGGTGATCATCGGCGGCATCTTCGTGATGGAGGCGATGTCGGTGATTCTGCAGGTCGGCAGTTTCAAGCTGCGCAAGAAGCGCATTTTCAAAATGTCGCCCATCCATCATCACTTTGAGTTGCTAGGCTGGCATGAGAGCCAGGTGATCGTCCGCTTCTGGATTCTCTCCATCATGCTCGCGCTCTTCGGCCTGGCCATTCTCAAGATTGTCTAACGGAACCATGAGTCTCACCGGAAAACACATCGCCATCCTCGGGGCCGGCCGCAGCGGCCGCGCCGCTGCGTTACTTGCGCTGCGCGAGGGCGCGCGTGTCTCGGTGTGGGATCTCGCCGGTGAGGGGGCATTCTCAGACATGCCCGCCGGAGTGGAGATCCATCCCAATGCGACCGCGGAGCAGGGCGGGGGAGTGGTTTCCGACATCTTGGTGGTGAGTCCGGGCATCGATACCTATGGTGCCTATGTCGCCGCGTTTGCCGCAAACACCGGGGAGGTGATTGGCGAGGTGGAGTTGGCCGCGCGTTTCTATCAGGGGAAAATCATCGGCATTACCGGCACCAACGGCAAGACCACCACCACTGATTTGGTGGCGCGCATTCTGGCGCACGCGGGTCTCGGTGGCACGCCTTGCGGAAACTATGGCACGCCTTTTGCCGAGGTCGTGATGCAGCCGCATCCGCCCGCGGCGGTGGCGCTGGAGATCAGCTCGTTCCAACTGGAAACGATTCGCACGCTTCATCCGGATGTCGCAGTGTGGCTGAACTTCGCGCCGGACCACATGGATCGCTATCCAACCGTGGAAGCCTACCGAACTGCGAAACTGCGGATTTTCGAAAACCAGACGGCGCAGGATGTGGCGGTGGTGAGGAGCGGTGAGGCTCTGCCGCCGCGTGCCGCGAGGACGGTGAGTTTTTCCACCACCGACTCCGAGGCGGATTGGTTTTCCGACGGACACGTCATTCATTGTGGTGGTGGGACCTTGCTGGACATGGTGCATGACACCAGCCTGCGTGGACTCCACAATGCGGAGAATACAATGGCGGCGATGGCCGCCTGCCACGCGCTGGGTATTTCCGCCGCCACCATGCGTGAGGCGCTTCACGGTTACGCGCCGCCGCCGCACCGCTGCGAACTCATCCGCACGCTCGATGGCGTGGAGTATCTCAACGATTCCAAGGCGACCAACCTGCACGCCCTGGAAAGCGCGCTGCGCTCGCAAACGCGGCCGGTCGTGCTGATTGCCGGCGGGAAGGACAAGGGGCTCGATTATTCGGCTCTTGTCCCCTTGCTGCGCGAGAAGGCGCTGGCCACGGTGACCTTCGGCCAGATCGCCCGGCCGCTGGCGGAGTTGTTTGGCCAGGCGGTCCGCAGCGAATCGGTGGCCACGCTCGCCGACGCGGTGCCCGCCGCGCGCAGTCTGGCACCGCGCGGCTCGGTGGTGTTGTTGTCACCGGGCACTTCCTCATTCGATCAGTTTTCCGGCTACGAACAACGCGGCAACGCGTTCCGTGATCTTGTCCACCAACTTCGCTAACAACTTGTCATGAAATCCCAGATGCTCCCCGTCAAACGCCGTCCGGTTCCCAAGGGAATCCTCCACCGTCTCAATGCCGTCACCCGCAACCGCAGGCAGCGGGTGGCCGCCGCTTCCGCCCCGGTCGCGGAAATGGAAATGGAAGACGGCAGCTCGAAAATCTCCCGCGCGCTGACCATCATTTTCCTGATCCACATCGTGGCCATCGCGCTGATTTTCGTGCACCAGCGGTTTCTGGACGGACGCGCGCCGGCGCCTTCCACCGCGGTGGCGAAAGCGCCGGAGGCAAATGCGGTGGCTGCCGTGTCCGCCCCGCGCCGGGATGACCTGCCGCGCCTGTCATCCGGCGAGAAGCCTTACATTGTCAGAACGGGCGATAACTATGCGCGCATCGCCGCCGCTGAGGGTGTGGACGAAGGCGAGCTCCGCCTGCTCAACAAGCATGTGGACATCGGCCCGGGCCTGATTCTCAAAATCCCGCCGAAGCGCATCGTCGCGGAGGATCCGCCGGAAGTCGTGGCAATCCGCGAGCTAATGTCTTCCGGTGAGGACCGGGGGCTGGTGGAGGCGGTGGATGTCACCGGCGCGCCAAGAGCGCAACTGGTGCGTCCGAATGTGGTGCGCGGCACTCAACCCGCGGCCGCTTCCGGTGCCACATATGTCGTTCAGCCGGGTGACAGCATTTTCCGCATCGCTAGCCGCTACAAGATCAGTCAGGAATCGCTCATGCGCGCCAACGGCATCACCGATCCGCGCAAGATGAAGACCGGCATGAAGCTCGGCATTCCGCAGCAATAAGATTAAAAAATCCCCACATGGCCCGCCATTGTTCCATCATCCTCTGTGCCGCGGTCGCCGCGTTGGTCGCCCTCGGGCTGATCATGCTGGCGAGCACCAGCGCGTGGGTGAGGGGCATCGAGGAACCCTATCACTTCCTCTCGCGCCAGGCGGCGATGGTGGGGCTCGGCCTGGTTGCCGCGGTGTTCACCGCGCTGTGTCCGCAGGAGAAATTCCGCAAGCACGCGCCGTGGATGTTCATCGGGGCCTGCGTGCTGCTCATCCTGTGCTATGTGCCGGGAATCGGAGTGGAAAACTACGGTTCCAAGCGCTGGATCAAGATGCCGGTGGTCAACCAATTCCAGCCCTCCGAGCTGGCCAAAATGGTGGTCGTCATTTGCCTGGCCGCGTGGTTTGCGCGCTGGCAGACGGAGGTGCACACGTTCTGGCGCGGCTTCATCCTGCCCGGGCTCATTGCGGGCGTGCCGATCCTCCTGATCGCCGGGGAAACCGATGTAGGCTCGGCGCTTTCGCTCTCCGTCGCGGTGGGCGCCATGCTTTTCTGCGTGGGCACCCGCCTGAGATACACCGTGCCAACCGCGCTGCTGCTGGTGTCCGGCGCGGTATGGTATATCATGAACGATCCGGTGCGCTGGGCGCGCATCGAGGCATGGCTGGATCTGGAAAACCCGGTGCACCAGCTGGACCGCGGCATGCAGCAATGGCGCGCGCTGCTGGCTCTCGGCAACGGCGGACCGTGGGGCGTGGGCCTCGGCAACGGCGTGGAAAAATTCGGCACGCTCACCTTCGCTCACATCGATTTCATTTTCCCGGTGGTCGGGGAGGAACTCGGGCTGCCCTTCACGCTGGGCGTGGTTTTCTGTTATGTGCTCATTGCCGTGGCGGGCTGCGGCATCGCGCTGCAGGCCAACAGCGTTTTCAACCGCTGCCTGGCACTCGGGCTCACCTGCGTGATCGTGGTTCCGGCCATGCAGAACATCGCGGTGACCACCGCCCTGCTGCCCAACGACGGGCTGCCGCTGCCATTTGTCAGCTACGGCGGCACCAGCCTGGTCTTCAGTCTTGCCGCAGTGGGCATGCTGGTTGGCATCCACCGCCGCTCGCACGTGAGGGTGATGCAGGAGTTTCCGCTGGACCGGCAGACACGCCTCGCGGTGAGGCTGTGAGTTTCCGAGATCAAGCCTCCCTGCCGCGGTGCCCGCTGGGGGAATGGCCGTATCTGCCGCGGAAGAAATACTGGCTGCATTGGAACCCGCAGCGGAACGCGATCTCCGTGACGCTCATTTCCGGATGTTTGGCGAGTATGCGGGAGGCCTCTCCGAGCCAGCGGCGTGTGAGATATTCCACCGGCGTCACGTTTGCGAGTTTCCGGCAATAGGTGGCGTAATGCGTGCGGCCGAGCCCGCAGGCCTCCGCCATGGAGTCGAGCGTCCACGGTTCGTCCAGCCGCGCGAAGCAGTTGCCGATCTTGGCATCCGCCCGCCAGACGGGTTGTTCGTTTTGGCGCAGCACGTCGGTGAGACGGCTGAGCCCGGTCTTTGGGTAGAGCAGCCAGTCCGGCCAGTGCCACGACTGGTTCGGCCGTCGCATGCCGACATCAAGGATCCGCCACGAATAGTGGCAGGCGGGGGCGTTGGGATTTCCCACGCGGTGGCGCTGCCACGGGCGGGTGATGGTGAGACTGCCGGGCTCCACCTGATAGAAATTTGTTTTATTTGTGGTGGTGGCATGTGTTTGTATTGCTGCTAGTGTCTGGGGTCAGAGTGCACGGATTCACATCAGCCTTGCGAAAAGCGACTGGGGTTTTTATCGAAACAGAAAAGACGGCAGGTGTGTTCAGAAGGTGAGGCCCTTCACGCGCACTTCGATGGCATAGAGCGAGGTGCGCGCGGTGATGAAGAGCGTTTTGCCGTCCGCTCCGCCGAAGCAGAGGTTCGCAGGCGACTCTGGCACCTGAATGGTTCCTAACAGTTTTCCCGATGGATCGAAAATCCTCACGCCGTCGCCCGCGCTCGACCAGACGCGGCCGTCCGCATCGCAGCGGATGCCGTCGGGCGCGTCCTTGTCGATGGTGCAGAACACGCGGCCGTTGGAGATGCTGCCATCGGCAGCCACGTCGAACACTCGGATGTGCTTCGGTTTGCCCGAATCCGCCACGTAGAGGCGCTTGCCATCGGGCGAGAGCGCGATGCCGTTGGGTTTGTCGAAATCCTTGGCCAGCACGCGCAGGCTTTGGTTTTTCGGATCGAAACGAAAAACCCAGTTGCCGCCGATCTCGCTCGGTTGGCCGCGCAAGCCGTAATCCGGATCGGTGAAATAGACCGCGCCGTCACGGGCGATCACCACGTCGTTGGGTGAATTGAAAGCCTTGCCCACGAATCGATCCACGAGTGTGCGCAGCGTGCCGTCCGTATCGAGAATGCTGAGGCGGCGGCCGCTGTGCTCGCAGGAAATCAGGCGGCCTTCCGCATCGAGGATGTTGCCGTTGGTGTTGTGGCCCTGCTTGCGGAACGTGGCGAGACCGTCCTTTTCCGACCAGCGTTTCAACTCATCGGCGGGAATGTCGCTGAAGATGAGATAGCCGCCGTCGCGCGGCACCCACACCGGGCCTTCGGTGAATTTCATGTCTCCCGCCAGCTTGCGAACTGTAGCTGCAGGATCCACGCAAAGCGCGAAATCATCGGCCTTCGCGGAGAAGGGACAGAGGAAACAGAGAAACAAGACGAATGTCGTTTGGATCATGAACCCGGATGATCGGCCGTCCAATACGCATGGAAAGCCAAAACACGGCCGCCTGTTCCGGAAATTTCCCGTCGCCCGGCGAGGCATCCGGTGCTACTGCTCCCGCGGATGTTTGAAGTCAGAGAGAAACCCGAGATGGTCGAGCGCGCCTTGCTGGTGCGCTTTTATTTCGATCCGCGTGAGGCCATGGAGGCGGAATCATTGCTCGCGGAGCTCGGCGAGCTTGTCGGGACACTCGGCATCAACGTCGTTGAAAGCGTGCTGCCGCGTTGCCGGGAGATGCATAAGAAATTCCTCTGCGGCACCGGCAAGGCGGCCGAAATCTGTGAACTCGCCCGCGCCCATGACTGCGATGTGATCGTCATCGACAACGGCCTCGCGCCATCCCAGCAGCGCGAGTGGGAAAAACTTGCCGACCTTTGCGTGATCGACCGCGAGGAGGTGATTCTCGATATTTTCGCCCGGCGCGCCCACACCAAGGAAGCCCGCCTGCAAGTGGAACTCGCCCGCATGCAATACGCGCTGCCACGCCTGGCGCGGATGTGGGGCCACCTCGACCGCGAGGGCGGCTCCGGCGGTGGCCAGGGTGGCGGCGCGGCCCGCGGCATGGGTGAGAAACAGATCGAGGTGGACCGCCGCCTCGCCAACCTCAGCATCGACCGCTGCAAGCGCGAGCTCGAGCTCGTCCGCAAGCAGCGCAAGACCCAGCGCAAGGAGCGCGAGAAACAGGAGACGCCGCACGCCGCCATCGTCGGCTACACGAATGCCGGCAAGTCTTCGCTGCTCAACATTCTCAGCGGCGCGGAAGTCATGGCCAAGGACATGCTCTTCGCCACGCTGGACACCACCACCCGGCGCATCGACCTGCCGGACGGCCAGCCGCTGCTCATCACCGACACCGTTGGTTTTGTTAGAAACCTGCCGCACCGCCTGGTGGAGGCGTTCAAGGCCACGCTGGAGGAGGCCGTGCTCGCGGATTTCCTCATCCACGTGCTGGATGCCAGCGCGCCGGAGGTGGAACGCTTTCACGACACCACGCTGGAAGTGCTCGCCGAGCTCGGCGCGGAGGACAAGTCCGTGGTCACGGTGCTCAACAAGATCGATCTCGTCACCGATCCGGATGTGCTTGCCGCGCTAGACCGCAGGTTTCCCGACGCGCTGCATCTCTCCGCCATCACCGGCCAAGGGCTCGATGAACTGTTGAAAGCCTGCTCCGCCGTGCTCGCCGACCGCGTGCGCCGGAGGGAATACCGCATCCCGCAGCAGCGGGCGGACCTCGTGAGCCTGCTGCACCGCGAGGCCAAGGTGCTCTCCACCGACTACGAGGGAAATGACATCATCGTGCGGGCCGTGGTTCCACCGACCATCGCCGGGCGATTGGAGGATTTCGCCGCGCCGCCGGCGTGAAAAGCCGCCCGCCGGGCCTCACTGCTGGAGCTTGTGGCCCACTTCGTTGTCGAGCATCTGGCGCAGGTCGTCGAGGCCCTCGCCGGCATCTGCTGAAATCGGCAGGACCTCCACTTTCGGGAAGCGCTGCCTGAAGGCTGTTAGATGTTCCGCAGCTCCTTCCAGATCCATCTTGTTGGCGATGACCTTCCACGGGAAGCGGGCGAGGTCCTCGTCGTATTCCTTGATCTCGCGGCGGAGGATTTCCAGATCCGAGAGCGGATCGCGGCCCTCGCTGCCGGCCATGTCGAGCACGAAGAGCAGCACGCGGCAGCGGGTGATGTGGCGCAGGAACTCGTGGCCGAGCCCGCGGTTTTCATGCGCGCCCTCGATCAGCCCGGGGATGTCTGCGATGGTGCAGCGGCGGAAACCGGGAAACTCGACGACGCCGACGACCGGCTGCAGCGTGGTGAACGGGTAGGACGCCACCTTCGGCTTGGCGGCGGAGAGTTTGCCTAACAGCGTGGACTTGCCGGCATTCGGGAAACCGACGAGCCCGGCATCCGCGATGCGGCGCAGTTCGAAATAGAACACACCGAGCTCGCCGGGCGTGCCGAGTGTGTGCTCGGTGGGCGTGCGGTTGGTGGCGGTGCGGAAATTCCAGTTGCCCTTGCCCGGCTCGCCGCCCTTGCAGAGCACGAATTCCTGGCCGGTCTCGGTGAGGTCGGCGATGGGGTCCATCTCGATGCCTTCCTCGGAGCGCTCGAACTCGACGGCCTCCTGCACGGTGGCGGCATTGGCGCGATAGACGACGGTGCCCGGCGGCACGCGGCCGATCACGCGCTTGCCGCTCTTGCCGGTCTTGCGGCCGCCGGCGCCTTTTTTGCCGTCCTCGGCGATGAGCTTGGGATCGAAGTGATACTGGCGGAGGTTGTCGGTGGAAGGATCCACGACGAGCACGACATCGCCACCGCCGCCGCCATCTCCGCCGTCCGGACCGCCGCGCGGCACGTATTTTTCCCGGCGCCAGGAAATCACGCCGTCGCCGCCGTCGCCCGCCTTGGCGAAGATCCGAATGTGATCAATGAACATGGGCGGAGCCTCGCCGCCCGCCGCGCCGCGGTCAACGCAATGGTGAGGCGGATTTCGCGTGCCGTGGCCAGCGGCATCTGCTTGGATGTCGGCCATGCCTCCCCGCGTCAAAACCGTCGCCTCCATCACCATTGAGAAATTCTACGAATCCCACGCCGAGGCGCTCGGGCTGGTGCTGCTGGGCGAGCGGGTCGGTTTCGACCGCCTGATCAGCGAGCCCGCCATGAACCGCCCGGGTCTGGCGCTGGCCGGATTTTTCTCTTATTTCGCCAAGAAACGGGTGCAGGTGCTGGGGTATTCCGAGCTTTCCTACCTGCGGAAACTGCCCGACGAAATGCGCGTGGACCGCTTCAGCCGGATGTGCGACCGGGACATCCCGTGTCTGGTGGTGGCCCGCAACGCGGCGCTGGATCCCGCCCTGATGGCTGTGGCAAACGCGAAATCGATCCCGGTTTTCGGCACCTCGCAGGTGACGATGAATTTTCTCAACGCGGCGACCATCCGGCTGGAGCATGAGTTTGCACCCAGCGTCACTCTGCACGGCTGCATGGTGGACATGCGCGGTGTGGGCGTGCTCATCATGGGCAAGAGCGGCTCCGGCAAATCCGAAACCGCGATCGGGCTGCTGGACCGCGGTGCCGCGCTGGTGGCCGATGACATGGTGCGCATCAAGCGCGTGGGCGGCGAACTCGTCGGAAGCGCGCCGGATCTCTCGCGCGGCTACATGGAGATTCGCGGCATCGGCATCGTGAACGTGGCCAACCTTTACGGGCTGGCATCCATCCGGCCGGACAAGCGGCTGGACATGGTGGTGACACTCAAGCCGCACGCGGATCTCAACGAGGTGGACCGCCTCGGCATGCAGCAGCGCACTTACGAAATCCTCGGCCAGCAGGTGTCCCATGTGGAAGTGCCGGTGGCTCCTGGCCGGGACACCGCAAGGATGGTCACCATCGCCGCGCTCGACCAACAGCTGCGCCGGCTCGGATACAACATGGCGGATGAGTTCAACCAGCGCCTGCTCAACCACATGGCGGAGCCGAAGTGACAACTCACGCCGAAAGCCGGGCCTCGGCGCGCTCCGGCTGGATGAAGTGGTTCCAGCTTTCGTCGGCGAGGCCGTTCTCATGCAGGCCGAAAAGCGGCCGCCAGCGCGGTGCGAACGGCTTGCTGCGCGGGTGCATGCCGGCTTCATGCGGCAGCTTGTTGGCCTTGCGCGTGTTGCAGCGGAAGCAGGAGGTTACGATGTTTTCCCAAGTGGTGCGCCCGCCCTTGTCGCGCGGCGTGACGTGATCGAGGTTGAGCTGGGTTTCCGGCAGGACCTTGGCGCAATACTGGCAGGTGAACTTGTCCCGCAGGAACACATTGCGGCGGCTGAACCTGACCTCCAGCCGCGGCAGCCGGTCGTAGATCGAAAGCACCACGATTTTCGGCACCAGGATGGCGATGCGCGCGCCGTGAATCATTTGGCTTCCACCGCAGGCGGCCGAGTAGCCGATCCATGAGGCGAGGTCATGGGTCTTGAAGCGCTCGTCGCCCTCCACCTGCACCACCTCCGCATGGCCGATGCAGAGCAGGTGCAGCGAGCGCCGGACCGAGCAGGTGTGCACCGGTTGCCAAAACCGGTTGAGCACAAGCACGGGATGGTCCAAGAGGGAGTTCATCATCATTTCCAGCCAAGCGTCGGAAAACTAGCAAAGCGCCCCGCTTCGGCAATCGAAAAGCTCAATGCTGGCCTCTCTCCATGCGGCGGCGGAGTTGTGCGAGAACCGGCAGATCCGCAGCCGCCCATGACAGGCTTGCGAAATCCCGTGGCGCACACCAGCAGAGCCGCTCATGCTCCAGCGGACGCGGAGTGCCGCGGACGATGGTGCAGAGATAAGGCGACAGGCGGATGTCACCGCGATCATAACTCCACGTCACGGATTCCAAGGCCGCACCCACCTTCACCTCGATTCCGAGTTCCTCGTGCAGTTCGCGCGCCAGCGCCGCTTGCGGGGCCTCCCCCGGTTCCACCTTGCCACCGGGAAATTCCCACAAGCCGCCGAGGTGTTTCCCCTGCGGTCTCAGGCAGGCCAGGAAACAGCCGTTTCCATCTTCAATCACTCCGCAAACAACCTCGGTCATCGCCGCGCAGCGTGGAAAACGATATCCGGGCGGTCAAATCAAAGCTCCTCACGAAAAAAGCCGCCGGAGGTGATCCGGCGGCTTTTGAAATAACGCTATGCAATGTGGCTGAACCGGAGATCAAGCGATGACACAGTCATCTTCCTCATCATCGCAACCGCCGTCCTTCTTGCACTTGCCGGCGAGGAGGGTGCCTTCTTCTTTCTCCTTGTCGCAGTCACCGTCTTTCTTGCACTTGCCGGCGAGGAGGGTGCCTTCTTCTTTCTCCTTGTCGCAGTCACCGTCTTTCTTGCACTTGTCAGCAAGGAGGGTGCCTTCTTCTTCCTTCTCCTTGTCACAGTCACCGTCTTTCTTGCACTTGCCGGCGAGGATTTCGGTCTCCTTGCTGCACTTGCAGTCGGTGCACTTTTCATCCTTGCTCTTGCCGCAGTCACACTTGCCGCAGGCGGCGAGGACGGTGTCTTCTTTCTTCTCCTTGTTGTCGCCCTTGCACTTGCCGCAGCCATCGGCAAAGGCGAGCGGAGAGGCGATGATGGTGGCGCACAGGGCGCTGAGGAACAGTTTCATGGTATTGGTGTGGTTGCTATGGTTGGTGTTGGGTTCAACGGTTGCGGATACTACCCGGGCATCTGAGTTGCGCCAGCGGAAATTTATTCGAAAATAATTTTCCGGACGCGGAAAGAAACGCCGCCGTATTGGAAATGTTTCGGTGGAAAACCGGATTTTCCAACAATGGGCGCGGTGCCGTTTGGGCTTGGCCAAGGTGGATTTCCGGCCTATGCCGCTGCCCTTTGCCGTGTCTTTTTCCGTCCTTGCCACCGATCCCCGAAGCTCCGCCCGCACCGGCCGACTGGTTTTACCCCACGGCACGGTGGAAACGCCGATCTTCATGCCGGTGGGCACCCAAGGCTCGGTGAAAACCCTCCATCCCGTGGAAATCGAGCTACTCGGCGCCCAGATCATCCTCGGCAACACCTACCACCTCTGGCTGCGCCCGGGCCACGAGTTGATCCGCGAAATGGGCGGGCTGCATGGATTCACCACTTGGCAAAAGCCGTTTCTCACCGACTCCGGCGGCTTCCAGGTCTGGTCCCTGGCCAAGCTCCGCAAGATCACCGAGGAGGGCGTGAAGTTCCAAAACCACCTCGACGGCTCGAAAATGCTGCTCACTCCGGAGCTCAGCATGGAAATCCAGGCAGCACTCGGCTCGGACATCGCCATGCTCTTCGACGAGTGCCCGCCCTACCCCTGCGACGAGGCCTACGCCGCGAAATCCCTCGCCCTCACCACCCGCTGGGCACGGCGCTGCAAGGACTGGGTCAGCGCCAACGAACCCCGCTCCGGCGGTGGCCGCCAACTCCATTTCGGCATCGTCCAAGGCTCGGTCTATGCCGGACTGCGCGAGCAATCGGCCCGCGAGTTGGTGGAGCTGGACCTCGACGGCTACGCCATCGGCGGTGTCTCGGTGGGAGAGCCGGAGCATGAAATGTTCCGCGCCATCGAAAACGCGGTGCCGTTCCTGCCGCACGACAAGCCGCGCTACGCGATGGGCCTCGGCACGCCGCCGCAAATCCTGGAAATGATCGCCCGCGGCGTGGACATGTTCGACTGCGTGATGCCCACCCGCGTCGCCCGCCACGGGGTGGCCTTCACGCTGGATGGCCCGCTGCACATCAAGAACCTCATCCACGCCCGGGATCCGCGGCCGCTCTGCGAGACGGCGCACCCACACCTCGCTGGATTCTCCCGTGCCTACCTCCGCCACCTTTTCCGGGCCGGGGAAATCCTCGCTTTGCGGTTGCTTTCCTTCCACAATCTGCATTTCTACCTGCGCCTCGTCGCCGGGGCGCGGGAGGCCATCGCCGCGGGAAATTTCCCCGAATACAAGGACTCCTTCATCCGGCGCTACACCAAAAAAGAAAATTCATGACACCGCTCCTTCCTCTCCTCGCCCAAGCCCAGACCGCACCCCAAGGCCCCGGCGGCCTGCTCGGCAGCCCCTTCGTAATGATGGGCCTGATGGTGGTGATGTTCTACTTCCTGCTCATCCGCCCGCAGCAACGCCAGCGCAAGGAACAAGCCGCCCGCATCGCCGCACTCCAGTCCGGCGACAAGGTGGTCACCTCCGCCGGTATCCACGGCATCGTCCACAACGTCAAGGACCACACCGTGGTCGTGAAAGTCGCCGAGGGAACCATGATCGAGTTCGACAAGATGGCCATCACCAACGTCCAGAAAAAGGACGCGGCCAAGTGAACCTTCAACTTTGAACCTCAAACATCGAACGCCGAAGTGAAGATCCTTCAACGCTGATCTTTCCCGGCCCACCGCTTTCCGATACCCGCCATGCTCGCCATCACTTCGTTTTTTGAAGATCCGCTCACCGTGTTCGTGACCGGACTGATCCTGATGATTCTGTTCTTCTGGTATTTCGCCACCGAGATCGAGCGCCGGAAAAGAAACGTCGGCACGGTGCTGCTCTTCGGCGTCTGCGCGCTTTGCATTCTCGCCTGCATTCCGCTCAAGGAGCGGCTGAAAGGCGGCATCGATATCATTGGCGGCTCTTCTTTCTCACTGCGCATTCAGGAACGCGAGGGTGACGACGGCATGAAGATGCCCATCACCAAGGAACAAGTCGAGCAAGCGATCCTCGTGATCGAAAAGCGCCTCAACAGCATGGGCACTGCCGAGCCCTTGATCGCCCGCCAGGGCACTGATGGCATTCTCGTGCAAATGCCCGGCGTGGAACCCGAGGAATCCGCCCGCATTCGCGCCACTCTGGAAAAGGTCGCCAAGCTGGAGCTCCGCGAGGTGAGTCCGCGCAACGACGAGGCTGGTCCCAATGGCAAATCGCTGGCTCAACGTGTCCAGGATGGTGATGAAATCGTTCCCGGCTACCGCGCCTACCCGCTCAAGGGCAAGGATGAGGACGGCAACGAATACACCCGTCCGATCCTTCTCAACCGCCGCATGGCGCTCGGCGGCTCCGACATCGCCAATGCCGTCCCCTCCCCACAGCAGGCGGATGCCGTGGCCATCACCCTCAACGGCGGCGGCACCGACAAAATGATCGCCCTCACCAAAAACATGCGGCCGCAGCAGGACCGCATCGCCATCGTGCTGGACGGCGAGGTGATCAGCGCGCCCGTGGTCAATCAGGTGCCGCTGGGCAAGAATTTCATCATCGAGGGCCTGCGCGAACCGGGCGAAGTCCAGAGCCTCGCCAACTCGCTGATGAACCCGCTGGAAAACCCGCTCGTCGTGGATGAAGAGCGCACTGTTTCCCCCACCCTTGGCGCCGCCGTTGTCCAACAAGGCATCTGGGCCGGTCTCATCGGCCTTTCGATCACCTGCGTCTTCGTCCTGTTCTACTATCGTTTGGCCGGCATTGTGGCGCTCATCGGCCTCGCAGTGAACGGCATCATCCTCTTCGGCGTGATGGCCATGTTCGGCTTCACCTTCTCGCTGCCCGGCATCGCGGGCATGATCCTGACGATCGGCATGGCGGTGGATGCCAACGTGCTCATTTATGAACGTCTGCGCGAGGAAATGGCCGCCGGCAAGTCCCTCAAGAACGCCATCGCCGCTTCTTACGAAAAAGCCTTCAGCGCGATTTTCGACTCGAACATCACCTCGCTCATCACCGCCATCATCCTCTTCTGGATGGGCAGCGGCACCATCAAGGGCTTCGCCGTCACCCTCACCATCGGCATCGTGGCCTCGATGTTCTCCGCCCTTCTGGTAACCCGCGTGCTGTTCCGCTGGGGCATCGACCTGAACCTGCTCAAGAAGCTCTCCTTCTTCAACCTGTTCAAGGCGACCAACTTCGATTTCCTGGGCAAGCGCCGCAGCTGCGCCATCGCCTCGCTGTTTCTCGTGCTTCTCTCCTTCGCCGCCTTCGGCATCCGCAAGGAAAAGGCCTTCGGCATCGACTTCACCGGCGGCACGCTCGTCCAGTTCCAACTCGGCAAGGAAGTGAAAATCCCGCTTGAGGATGTGGAGAAGGCGCTGAAAACGCTCACTCTCTCCAAAGCCGCCTACCCACAGGAACAGGGCAACCCGGTTTCAGGCACACTTCTCACCATCCGCTGCGACACTCGCGACGCGGCGGCCATTACCAACAAACTCCGTGAAGCGATTCCGGCTCTCGGTGAACTCAAAACCGCAACCAACCAGGAAGGCGGCCATGACTACGTCATCGACAGCAGCAAGGAGGAGGTCTCAGCCCTGATCGGAGGGACTTTCCTGCGGGACTCGCTCATCGCACTCACCCTGGGACTCATCGGCATCCTGATCTACATCACCGTGCGCTTCGAGTTCGCCTTCGCACTCGGTGGTTTCATCGCCATTCTCCATGACGTCATCATTTCCATCGGAATCGTCGTCCTGCTGGGCGGTGAATTGTCACTCATCCATGTGGGCGCCATCCTCACCATCGCCGGTTATTCGATCAACGACACCATCGTCATTTTCGACCGCATCCGGGAATCGCTCCTGATCCGCACCGGCTCGATCAAGGCCATCATGAACGAGGCCATCAACATCACCCTCTCGCGGACGGTGCTGACCTCCTCGACCACCATCATCACCGTGGCGATCCTCTCCCTCTTCGGTGGTTCCTCGCTGCGCGATTTCTCCATCATGATTCTCATCGGCCTGGTAGTCGGCACCTATTCCTCGATCTTCGTCGCCTCACCCGTCGTGCTGTGGTGGAGCCGCCGCAAGGGTGGAGACCTTCGCGAGGACGTGCTCGCCACCGAGATCAAGGCCGAGACCGCCGCCGCGGCTCCTTAAGGGAAACCATAGCGCATACCACATCACCACAAGAAGGCCGCTCCCTGCCGGGGGCGGCCTTCTTCGTTTGGCTAAGTAACCAATTCCGTGACAAATCAGATCTTCCAGCAATCGCAAAATAGGGTTATCAAAACCCTGCGCTACTCACATATCATTTCATCTGAATCTCCGGAATTTTTCCACAACCAGCATACCTTCCGTGACAGGCCCCCAACAGCCATCCCCGGACAAGAGTCAACCGGACGGGACTGATAACCCTCAGATCCCGGTGGAAGCTGATATTTTCGCGAAACTGCAGAATCTTGCCGATGCGCGCGGCGTTTCCATCAACGAAGTGATTCGTCAGCTCATCGAAGGGGAAGGCCATTGTCCGCCGCATAAGGAAGTCAACCTCGCCGCGCTCACACCGAAGCAGGCGCTCGTGCTGGAACACCTGAAGTCCGGACTCAGCGTCAAGGAAACCGCCAACGAGATGGGTGTCTCCGAGGAAACCGTTCGCACCCACATTCTGCGCGCCCGCAGCCGCCTCGATTGCTCCGATCTTCTTTCCCTTCGCTTTCAATAGAACCAACGATTCTGATACTTACTGATTTCATAGACTTTCGGGTCTGCCGGTCGGCGCAAGCGCCAAGTCCGCCCTAACTATCCCCCCCAAGTGAAGTGCGACTCATGACAATCCCTGCGTTTCACTGGCTGGCAGGCCCGATTCCTCCCATCACGCCACTTTGCCACCGGATATCGTCATTCTCGTTTGCGCCGTGCTGGTGAGCACCACACTCAGCCTGATCCTGCGCAATGCCAGGCGGGGAGCATCATCCATCCGCAAGCCACAACACCGGGAATAATAAAGTGCGCCGCGCACTCACGGCTCGGGCGGGACAGTTTCAGCCCTCGGCCCATCCCGCGGCGGCGGCGGGAAATCCTCCTTCGTGAGCTTCTGGTCGTGGTTCTTGTCCATCGCCTCGAATCGGTCCTCCTGCTCGTCCTCGGGCAAGCCACGCACGGCGGGACCTGCGCGGAACTCCTCATAAGAAAGCGCTCCATCGGCATCCTTGTCGAGCTGGCGAAGCATGCGCTGCGGATCCATCCGCGGCTCTGCGGGCATTCCGGGGCCTTCGGGTCTTTCAGGTCTTTCGCCCCCGGGTCCTTGGCCACGCCGTGGATGCGGCTTGTCGCCCTCGCGTTTGAAAGGCGGCTCCGGTTTGTCCTTCGGAGTGATCACGCCATCTCCATCGGTATCCAGCCGCTGGAAGATGGCCACCTGCCGCTCGGGCGGCAGTTTCTGGTGGAGCTTTCCGGCCTTGAATTCCTCCAGGCTCACGCCTCCACTCTTGTCCGCATCCAGCTCCCACAGCCGCTGCATCGGCGGGCGCGGGCCATCATTGGGCCGCCCCATGCGGCTCAACTCCTCACGCGACAGGCTGCCGTCACCGTCCTTGTCGAGACGCTCAAATATCCTCGGGCGCTTTTCCTCCGGCAGATTGCGGATGCGCGGCATCTGGTCGAATTCCTCGCGGGAAATGAGCCCGTCACCATCCAGGTCAGCAGCCTTCCAAGTCTCCATGAACTGGCGCTGTGGCCCGCGCTTGGCTGCCCCCTCGGGTTCCGAATTCTGCGGAGGCCTGCCCGGAGACTGGGCGAAAACGGTCACGGGAGCCAGGAGACCTGCGACAATTAGGGAAACTGGGATTGTTTTCATGGCGGATTGCGGCTTGTTTGGCCCGCGTTCGAAGCGGGTGACGGATATAAAACTCCGGAACCAAAGGAAAGTTCCGCTTTTCCCCGCCACCGCTCAAGATCCCCATCCAAGCCACCCGACATGCACATTCGAGACATTCTCAGCGGCTCCAAGCCCTCGCTCTCGTTCGAGTTTTTCCCCCCGCGCGGCACTGCGGCATGGGAGGACCTTTATCAGACCATCCGCGAGCTGGAGGCGCTGCGGCCCTCGTTCGTCTCCGTCACCTACGGCGCGGGCGGCACCACCCGGGAAATGACGCATGATCTGGTCGTCCGCATCAAGCAAACCACCACCATCCCGCCCGTGCCGCACCTGACCTGCGTGGGCCACACCAAGGCTGAGGTGCTGGCCATTCTGGAGCGTTACGCCGCCGCCGGTGTGGCCAACATCCTCGCCCTGCGCGGGGATCCGCCGCGCGACCAACCGGACTACGACTGGAGCCAGGGGGACTTCCGCCACGCCGCGGATCTCGTGCGCTTCATCCGCAGTTTCAACGAGACCGGCAAACACCCGGACCCGCGCGGCTTCGGCATCGGCGTGGCCGGCTTCCCGGAAGGCCACCCGTCCACTCCCAACCGCATGCAGGAGCTCGATTTCCTCAAATCCAAGGTGGACGAGGGCGCGGACTACATCTGCACGCAGTTGTTTTTCGACAACCACGATTTCCTGGATTTCCGCGACCGCTGCCGCTTGGCGGGCATCGAGGTGCCGATCATCGCCGGGCTGATGCCTGTCACTTCGCTGCCGGGGATGAAACGCATGGCCGAGCTGGCCGCCGGTGCCCGCTATCCCGCCAAGCTCATCCGCGCCCTGAACCGTGCCAATTCAAGTCCGGGTGTCGTGGAGCGCGTCGGCATCCACTACGCCGCGGAACAATGCGCCGGCCTGCTCAACGAAGGGGTGGACGGCATCCATTTCTACACGCTCAACAAGAGCCACGCCACCCGCGAGATCTTCCACAGTCTGGGCCTGGACACCAGCGCCTGACTCAGCGCTTGCCCTGCTGATAGATGTCCTCGGCCTGGCTCAAGGTGAGCTCGTAGAGATGGCCGTTGATCGGCACCCGCAGCGGGATGCGGCCGCTCACCGCATCCGGCGGAAAGAGTTCAGTCAGCCGGGGGGCGCGCTCGAAAGCATCACCCGGAAGCGTGATGAGGACATCGCCTTCATAACGCAGCATGCGCGACATGCGCTCGGACGCCTGACTCTGCAGGCGCCGCATCTCAAGACTCAATCCCAGCCGATCAAACAAGGCCATCGATTCCAGCGACTGCGCGCCCTCCTCGACGCGCTTGGCCTCCTGCGCGGCACGCCGCAGCGTGAAATCATCATCGCCGCCGGGCAGCTCCCGCGTGTCGGCCTGTTCCTCCTCACCAAGGAACAACGGCGAGGACTGCAAGCCCGCCCCCTTCGCCACGACTTCATCGACTTCCTCCTGCGTCGGCTGGCGCACCTTGATTTCGCCCTGCATCGTCAGGAGCTCCTCCGCCTTGAGGTCGATTTCGGAAAGACGCATGCCACCTCCCACCGTCTGTAGATAGAATGAACCCTCACGGAAAGCCACACGGTGATAGTTTCTCGAATAATCCACCACCGAGAGCGCCTTGAGCAGGTGGAACCGGTCACGCAGCGAAACCACATCCTTGCCGTCCATCACCACCTGCCCCTCAAAGCCGATGCCATCCGAGCTGTTGGTGGATCCGAAGACCTTGAAATCCCCGGAGATGGATCCCTCGACGAAATTCCGCAATGCCGGCGGGACCAGGCCCTCCACATCGAGGTGCCGGATTTTCACAATCCCGTTCACCTGCGGACGCTCGCCGCCGGTCAGCCGCAGGCCGGGGAACTCAACCGTGCCGTCGCCTTTTTTGAACTCCGCGCGCTCGAACACCAGGCCGTCGGCTTCGGCGAGCACCACCAGATTGACGATTTCCAGATGCCGCAGCCAGTTCTGCCGAAAAAACCCGCCCTTGAAGTTGAACCGCCAGCCGGTGTCGGTGCGCTGCATGATCAGCGAGCTGGATTCGATCGAACCCTGCGTGCGCTCGGAATAGCCCCAGCGCACCGTGACATCGGCCACATCAAAGGAATTCGCCTCCACCATTTCCGGTGTTTTGAAGACAGCTTCCGCGAGCTTGGCGGCGGACTGCGCGTCATCCGTACCCGCCCGCAGGTCGATCTCCATCCGGGCGACCGCCACGGTCCCGGTCTGCCAGCGACCCACCAAGCCATCGAGCAAGCCCATCTTGAAGCGGATGTTGCGGGCCTCGAATGATTCAAAAAAAGTTCCTTCACCGCCTTGGGCGGCAACCCGGCCGATTTCAAGCTGTCCGTTGGCATGCTGCAGCCCGCGGAGCTCCAACTCCGGAGCCTCCAGGGCGGACTGCAGGCTCGTCTGGAGGACTTGATTGAACCGCGGTGAATTCGGGCGCTTCAGCAAATAAACCCACATGCCAATCGCCACCAGCAGCAGGAACACCAGCAGTCGGAAACCCAGCCGCAGCAAATGAAACAACGCCCGGCCCTTCATCCCGCTGCCGGACATCGAATAGCGGACCTGGAACCAGAATCCCTGGCTTGCCACCCACTGGCTCAATCGTTCGTTGAAATTTTGGGATTGCTCGGATTCCATGATTCGCATCGCCTCGCGGCAGCCGCAGTAAAGCGGCCCGCTAGTGACGAGGCGAGGGAAAATTGCCTCGCCCCCGCCGCCCCCATCCCCTACGACCCTCCCCCGTGGAAGCCAACGACTACAAAGTGCGCCTCGAAATCTTCGAAGGCCCGCTCGACCTGCTGCTCTACCTCATCAAAAAGGACGAGGTGGACATCCATTCCATTTCCATCGAGCGCATCACCCGCCAATATCTCGACTACATCAACACCTTCAAGCTGCTCAACATCGACCTCGCCTCCGAGTTCATCGTCATGGCGGCCAACCTGATGTATCTCAAGAGCCGCACGCTGCTGCCGCGCACGGAGCAACCGCCGGAAGAAGACGCGGAAGAGGACGATCCGCGCTGGGAGCTCATCCGCCAGCTCATTGAATACAAGAAATTCAAGGACGCCGCAGGTTTCCTCTCGCTGCGCGAACTGGAGCAGGAAGGCCGTTTCGCCCACCAACCCGACGCCGCCGACCAAGCTGAGGAAGAACCGCCGGCACTCGCCGAGGTTTCCATCTTCGATCTGATCCGCGCCTTCCAGAACGTGCTCAAGCGTTTCGAGGAGTCGCATGATTTCGGCGACATCATCGATGACCGCTTCACGGTCTCGGACAAGATCGAGCTGCTCATGCAGCGCTTCGAGCCCGGCGAATCGCGTCGTTTCGAGGAGCTTTTCCAATCCGCCACCACCAAGGCGGAAGTGATTGTCACCCTCCTGGCGCTGTTGGAATTGATGAAGCTCAACCAGTTCGTCGTGCGCCAGAGCGACTTGCTCGGAGACATCGTCATCGAGCGCCGCAGCACCCATGCGGTGGCCGCGCTCGAAGCTGTGGAAACCGGTGCGGACCCCGATTGAGCGGCCCGCGCCTCAGCTCATCCGGAAGACGATCCGCGCCTTGGTCAGATCGTAGGGAGACATTTCCATCTTCACCTTGTCACCCACCACCAGGCGGATGAAGCGCTTGCGCATCTTGCCGGAAATGTGGGCCAGCACCTCGTGGCCGCTTTCCAAGCGCACGCGAAACATTGTGCCGGCCAGCACCGAGGAGATCTCGCCATCCACCTCCACCGCCTTTTCATCATCGTCCTTGGTGGAGCGCTTGGGCGGACCATAGCGGTTGCGATTGCGGCTGCGGCCGCCGGAGGGTTTTCGGCCGGAATTCTGTGGGCGCGGAGGCATGATGGCTTGGTATGAAACTCACGAGCGCGGAACACACTCCGCGCGCGGGCGTGTCGGTAGCGCATCGCCCGCAGCCCATCAATCCCAAAAAACGGAAGATATCGTGCGCTTGCGTGTTTTCACCGAGACAGGCGCTTGCCAAGCCGTCCGCCAACATTCAAGTTTCGCCGCGCGTCCGTCCCCGGCGGTCGCAGGGAAAAATCCACAACCAAGTTTCACAGACATGCCCGAGATCACCGAAAAAGAACTGCCCGCGAACCTCAAGCCGCTGTGGCTCAAAGCGCTCACGGCCGTGCAAACCAACAACCTCGCCTACGCGGTGAGCACCCTGCTGCCTCCGATTCTCAAGGAATGCCCCGGCTTTCTGGAAGGCCGCAAGCTGCTGCGCAAGTGCGAGCTCCAACTTTGCGGCGGGGCCAAGAAAAAAAGCGGTCTTTTCGGCATCCAGGCCGGCAGCATGGGCGTGATGAAACTGCACAGCGCGGCCAAGAAAGATCCTGAAGGCACGCTTCCGCTCATCGAAAAAGAACTCGAGAAAGACCCGCTCAACGAACAAGCCAACGACCTGCTCTTCGACGTCTGCCTCAAGCTCGAACTCTTCGAAACCGCGGCCTTCGCCTTGGAAACCGTTCGCTCCGGCAATCCGGAAAACGCCAAACTCCTCCACAAGCTCGCCAAGTTCTATCTGGACCGCGACCAACCGCTGGTCGCCTCCGAGGTTTACAACGACATCATCAAGCACCATCCCACCGACGGCGTCGCCATCAAGGGCTCTAAGGACGCTTCCGCCCGCGCCTCGATGCAAAAGCAGAAGTGGGATGAAAACGCGGACATGCGCAGCCTGATGCGCGACGCCAGCCAGTTCGAGGAACTCGAAAAAGCCTCCCGCACCGGCCTCACCCGCGAGCAACTCGAACAACGGCGCGACCAGGTGGTCGAGAAATACAACGCCGACCCCAACCACCTCGCCACCGTCAAGGAACTCGCCGGCATCTACGAACAACTCGAAGACTGGCACAGTGCCGAAACCTTCTACACCTGGGCCCACTCGCTGAGCGCCGGGGACGTGGCTCTCGCCACCAAGGCCTCCGTGATGAAGGACCGCGCCATCGATTCCGACCTCAAGGCGCTCGAAGCCGGAGTGGCCGCGGATCCGGACAACGCCGAACTCAAGGCCGCGCTCGAGGCGCGCCGCGCCGACCGTCTCGCCGAACAGGTGCAGGAAGCCCAGCGCCGCGTGGACCAGAACCCGACCGATCCGCAACTGCGCTTCGAGCTCGGCAGCGCGCTTTACAACTCCGGCGATCATAGCGCCGCCATCCCGCACCTCCAGCAAGCCACCCGCAACCCGCACATCCGCACCAAGGTGCTGCTCCTGCTGGGTCGCACCTTCAAGGCCAAGGGCATGTTCGACCTTTCCATCAAACAGCTCTCCGACGCACTGGCGGACCTCCACGCCATGGACAACACCAAGAAGGAAGTCCTTTACGAAAAGGGCATCATCCACGAGGAAATGGGCGACAAGACCTCCGCGCTCGACTGCTTCAAGCAGATCTACGAAGTGGATTACGGCTACCGCGATGTGGCGCAGCGCGTGGAATCCTCCTACGCCTGAGCCTCAGCGCGGCACCATGGTGATGCGCAGCCGGTCATAGCGGTCATCCGGGCGAAACAGCCAGCCCGGCCGCGTGTCCAGCAATTCGTAGCCGGTGAGCATGAACTCCGGCAGGAACTGGTTGCTGTTCGGATCGTAGGCTTCCTTGCCGGTGTAATAACCGCGGATGCGGTATTCATAATTATTGTCAAAGGCATAGCGCTGGCCCGGCGGCCCGGTTTCCGGCAGGCGATCCGGCGTCTGCTTGCGGTCCTCACGCATGATCACCAGCTTCGCCCGGCTCCATGGCTGCCTCGGCTGCCGCAGGTATCCCCAGAAGCGGGTCTTTTCCACGAAGTAGCGCCGGCCGTAGTAAAAATCCCCGGTCGGCTCCGAGGCGATCCGCGCGTTGCGCTCCTCCACGGTGGGCCCGCCCAGATTGCCCCTTCCCATGGATGGCGCGCCACAATGGGACAATAGCGCGCAGACAGGCACCAGCAGCAGGAATTTCCAACGTGGATTCGGCATGGCGGGAAAACTAGGAAACCCGGCCGCCCGCCGGCAAGCGCGGATCATTGGAATTCCTCATCAAAAGGCTTCCCGCCCAGCACCCAGTCCTCGGCCAGCACCCGGGTGATCTCAAACTGCCGGGCCTCCGCACCCTCCGGCCGCAGCACCTCAAGTGTCACGCGGTTCAGCCGGCGCTCGGCGCCCTCTTTCTCTTCGGAGATGATCCGCTCCATCGCGCGCGCCTGCGACGAGCCCTTGCGGCAATAGCCTAACAGAATGAGCTCGGAGTCCGGCGAAGCCATGCCATAACTCAGCCACTCCGCCTCATCCCTGAACGGCCCGTTGTAATAACTGTCCTTCGCGACGATGACGCGCAGCAGGCCCTGCGCGCGGCCCTCCGCCATCAACCCGCTCCATGATGGCTTCACCGTCCGGGCAAAGGCATCAAAATCGATTTTCCAGACTCCCGCCTCATCCGGCGTCAGCAGCGCCAGCCGGTTGCGCGGCGCGCCATCCTTCGCGGTGCTCACCAGCACCCCGTCGAGCAGCAGGCCGTTGGCATCCATGCTGCTGAGCCATTGGTAGCCGGTCACCGCACCATCCAGCACCTCCATATTCTGGAGAAAGGAAATCACATCCGCAGACTGGGCCGATCCCGGGCGGAAAAAACGCTCCACTCCGGCCGCGTCACGCAGCGCGAGCGCCTGTTTCACCAGATCCAGCGCGTGGTCTTCGGAAGGAGACTCGAATTGCGAAACATTGTGCTTCAGCGCCAGCGGCGCGGTCTCCACCACTACAGGCCCGGGCTTCCGGTTCATGTTAGGCTTCAGCCAAGCCCAGATGAAGGCACCCAAAACTCCGAGGACAATCACCACCAACACCAGGGACCAGGTGATGATGGCGTTTCCCCGGCCATGGTTTTCCTGCCCCCCGCGCCGGTGGGAACGTCCTTCGCTCCTGCGCTTGCGCTGAACGTCCTTCGGTAATCCAGTGCCGGGCACGCGCGCCACCCGGCCAAGGCTCGGAGCATCTCCGGCCGCCCTGTCAAAGCGCTGGGGACGCACGGACCGTTGGACACCGCGTTCTTTCATGCAAAGAAGGTCTTCTACCCGCCATGGGCAGCATCGCAAGGGGCATCATTTCCGGCAATTCTCAATACCTGTGCGCCAAGACACGAAAAAGCGTCCTCCCGGCGGCGCGGAAGGACGCTGTGGTGAATCTGGCCGGAAGCCGGTGCCTCACTTGGTACCATGGACCTCAGGCACCGGAGCGGACTGGATTTCTTGGAACTGCGGCAGCGGGCGGAGGCCCGGCGGCTTGACATCGCTGGTGCAGCAGCAGGAAGCGGCCAGCATGGCAACGGCGGAAACAATGAGTGCGGTGATGATGCGGATCATGGAATGGATGGTGGTTATGGAGAACTTTCTGCAATCTGGCGGGAACGGAGAAGCAGGCCTTATTTCGTCGGCGCCACATAAGTGGGCGGGCTCGGGGCGGGAGCGGTGGCCGGGCTGCAGGATGCTGCGAGAAAGGCGGCGGCAGCGGCAAGCAAAGCGATTTTCATCGGTGGAGTAGGTTTGTTTTTTGCAACCGGCATTTCTCAAGGGCCAGCTTGCGGGCGAGACTAACGCCCGCCCCTGTCGCTGCAAGGCAAAAGACAGGCAAAACGGGGTGATCCGCTTTTGGGATGTGGACTGGGGCGGCGACCTGCCGCGGCTGAGGCGCTGAGCGCGCGCCGCCATGAGTCCGGAGACTCGCCGTAGGCGCGCTTGAAGGCGGCTGATAGATGGAAGCCCGAGCTGAAGCCAACGCGCGCGGCGATGTCATCGAGCTTGGCATCGCTGGAGGCGAGCAGCCTGCGGGCGCGGGTGAGCCGCAGGTGGATGACGTATTGCCACGGGGCAAAGCCGGTCTGCGCGCGGAAGGCGCGGCGGAAGTGCGAGTAGGCCACGCCGAGGTCGCGGGCGAGTTGCTCCACGTTCACCGCTTCCGCGTGGTGCTCGTTGAGATGGCGTTCGGCCTCTGCCACGGCGCGCTGGATGCGCGAGGGTTGGATGCGGTTTTGGGTGATGCGTGCACAGAGTGCGAGGGCCTTGAGCGCGGCGGCGGAGAGCTCCGGTTGGAAGCCGCCGGCGCCCTGCCGGACGAGGCGGTGGATGGCGGCCAGGGTTTCCTCCAGGCCGGCGTCGATCGCGCCCGGCGGCAGGATCGCGCCCGGAGGAAATGTGTTGGCGCGGAGCAGCGCGTCCACCACCGGGCCTTGCACTTCGATCCAGCTTTCGCTCCAGCCGGTGCGCGCATCCGGGCGGTAGCGGTGCCAGGTTTGAGGTAGGAGCAGAAACGCCATGCCTGCGGAGATCCGCCGCTTGCCTGAGGAGCGGGTTTCCAGCCAGCCGCTGCCGGCGGAAACGAGAACCAGCTGCATGGCATCGAGCACCCGGCCATGTGCCCAGTCAAGTTGGTGGTCCTCGGGATGCTGCGCGGGCGGGTAGGCGGCGCCTGCGGTGATGTGGGTGCGGCCCGCTGCGGTGACGCCGAGGCCCCAGCGCGCCAGTTCCGGCGTGGCGGGCAGGTAGCGGAAGTAGTCGGTGGTTTTTGAGGTCATTTCCTGTATGCAAATGATCATTCCCGCCATTTGCAAGCCGGCGTCCATCCGGTATTTTCCGCGGCGATGAAAAACTCAGCAGTTCGAGTCGGGCTTTTTGGCATTGGATTGGACACCTACTGGCCGCAGTTCGCCGGCTTAAAGGAGCGACTTGAGGGCTACCTTGGCGTGGTCAGCGGCAAGTTGGAGCGGCCGGGCGTGGAAATCGTCAACCTAGGCCTGATCGATTCCCCGGAAAAAGCGATGGATGCCGGCCACCGCTTCCGCCGTGAGGATGTGGACATCATTTTCCTGCACGTCACCACCTACGCGCTCTCCTCCACCGTGCTGCCGGTGGTGCGCCGGGCGAAGGTGCCGGTGATCATCCTGAACCTGTCTCCGGAGGCCTCCATCGATTACGCCACCTTCAACAAGATGGGTGACCGCACGGCGATGACCGGCGAGTGGCTGGCCCATTGCTCGGCCTGCCCGGTGCCGGAAATTGCCAATGTTTTCCAACGCGCGGGCATTCCCTTTGAGCAAATCACCGGCATGCTCGGTGATGATCCCGAGTGCTGGAACGAGGTGGACGAGTGGATCGAAGCCGCGCGCGTCGCCAACGTGATGGCTCACAACCGCCTCGGCCTGATGGGCCATTATTACAATGGCATGCTCGATATTTACTCTGACACCACGCTGCAGTGCGCGGCCTTCGGCGGGCACATGGAAATCGTGGAGGTGGATGAACTCGCCGCCCTGCGCCGCGAGGTGACCGATGCGGAAATCGCCGCGCGCGTCGCTCATTTCCGCGAGCAGTTCGACGTGCAGGATGATTGCTCGCAAGAGGAACTCGAACGCGCCGCGCGCACTTCCGTGGCGCTCGACAAGATGGTGGAGGATCACGATCTCGGCTCGCTGGCCTATTATTACATGGGCACGGGCAATGTGGACAACGAGGACGCCATCAGCTCGATCATCCTCGGCAACTCGCTTCTAACAGCCCGTGGCGTCCCGGTGGCCGGCGAATACGAGGTGAAGAACGCGCAGGCCATGAAGATCATGGATACCTTCGGCTGCGGAGGCTCGTTCACCGAATACTATGCCATGGACTGGAACGAGGATGTGGTGCTGATGGGCCATGATGGTCCCGGCCACATTGCCATTGCCGAGGGCAAGACCAAGGTCCGCCCCCTCAAGGTTTACCACGGCAAGGTCGGCCGCGGCCTGTCGGTGGAAATGTCGGTAAAGCACGGGCCGGTGACGCTGCTTTCAGTGGTGGAGGATCCCGGCCGCGGGCTCAAGCTGCTGGTGGCGGAGGGCGAATCGGTGCCCGGCCCGATCCTTGAAATCGGCAACACCAACAGCCGCTACAAGTTCCCGATCGGCGCGCGGCGTTTCGTGAATGACTGGAACGCCCAGGGCCCGGCGCACCACTGCGCCGTCGGCGTGGGCCACCTCGCGGGCAAGATCGGGAAACTCGGCCGCTTGTTAGGAATGCCGGTGGTCCGCGTCTGCTGAGGCCCGGGGTGACCTTTTTGCACGGGCCGGTTCATTCGGCCCAACTCAACACGACCAGTCCGGCCGGAGGGACAATCGACTCAAGGCGCTTGCCGCACGGCTGCTCGGCCGCCTTCCAGATCGTCCAAAGCACATCCGCCTCGGGCTCGCCATAGGTCGGCGGCCGGCCCCGTCCCGCGCATCGCTGCCACAGGCGCGGCAATACTTCCTCAGCTATCTTTCGGCTCATCGGCATTCCTTGCGGTTGCCGGTGTCATCCTTTTTGAGTCAACGGCCTTCTCCTGCCGCCCCCTGCCAACTCACCTCGGTGTCAAAACTTTTGAGGCAACAGGGGGGCATGAAACCGCTCGTTTTTCCGCTTCCAGCGGCGTGGCGGAGGCATTATGAGAAGCGGCGTGTTGCAGATTGTTTTCAACGAAATCAGCGCGGCCGAGCTTTCCGGGCTCGATACCCTTGAGCAGCTTGAACTGCTGGAGGAGTTCAAGGTCGGCAAGGAGGATCTGGAAAACCTCAATGGCGAGCGCTTCGGCAAGATTGAGCGCGACGGCACCGTGCTCTATCGCTACCGCTCCAAGGACTACCGGTTTTACTTCGAGGTGAAGGAAGGCGCGGTGATCGTGCACCGGGTGCTGCACAAGGGGACGTTTTCGGATTTCCTGTTCCGCTCCAAGATGCCGCTGGCGGAGGACGAGGCGCTGGCCGGCTCCAAGCACTTCTGGAAACTCATCGACGAAGGTCGCAACGCGCGGCGGCTGTGAGATCCGGCGGACTTTTTGCTTCCGGTCGGGCCATGACGGCGGCTAGAAATGCCAATCATGAAATGGCTGATGTATCTCATACTGGCGGTGGCGGTGGGTGGCTCATGGCTGCTGTTTTCCAACAAGGGCAAGGAGATGGATTCCCTGCGGCAGGAGATCATCAAAATCGAGGAAGCCGGTGATCCGGACGGGGTGCTGGCCCAAAAGGAAACCGAGCTGGGCTCGATCGAGGGAGAAAGAACCTTCAGCGGCATCCTGCTGACCTTCCTGAGCGCCGGCCTGGCGGGGATTTTGTTCGTGGTGTATCTGCTGCCGTTTTTCGCCCAGCGCGTCACCCATGCGGTGTATGACAGCGCGGAAATGGTGGAGAAGGATGTCATGCATGACGCGCGATCGCTGCTGGCGCAGGGCGACTATCACGGAGCCATCGAGGCTTTCAAGGAAGCGGCCAAGCTGGAACCGCTCAACCGCCTGCCGTGGGTGGAAATCGCCAAGATATACAAAGACAATCTGGAGGATCCGCACGCGGCGGTGGAGACCGTCCGCTATGCTTTGGAGAGCCAGGCATGGGAGATCAACGATGCAGCCTATTTCCTTTTCCGCCTTGCGGAATTGTATGACGAGGTGCTTGAAGACCGCGCCTCGGCGGTGGCCATCATGCAGCAGGTGGTGGAGCAATTCCCGCGCACCCGCCACTCGGCCAACGCCAATACCAAACTTCACGAATGGGGCGCCGACCAGGAGCTGGCTGCGCAACCCGCGCCACTGAACCCGACACCGCCGCCCATGGGCTCTACCCGGTATGAACTCCCGCCGGCGGATGATGACGGAGCGGGCAGATCCGCCTGAGGCGGAAAAAGGCCGGCCGCCATGGGAAACAAGGGATCAGCGGCGGGCGCGTGGTTGAGGCTTTTCAGCGGGCGGCACCCGATGTTCGCCGCAGCCGTGGTGGCGGTGGCCAGCGTGGCGGCGGCGGATGCATGGCCGTGGTGCGGGCTGGCGGCGGCGGTTTTTTTCGCAGTGCTTGGAGTGGCCTGCGGATCATGGCAGCGTGGGTTGGTGTGGCTCGCCTGCGGCGCGACCGCCGCGGGCGTTTTCATCTGGCGCGGCACGGCACAAGAAGCAGCCGGTCAGGCGCTGATGGCGCTTCCGGGCACCGTCATGGAGGCCCGCCTGCTGGAGGACGGGCGCGGCAGCGGTCGATACTGGGCCGCCCCGGCGCGACTCCTGAGCGGCACGCACGCGGGGACAAAAGTCTGGTGGCAGGGCACTGGCACCGCCCCGGTGGCGGGCGCGGTGCTCCGGGCGAAGGGGAATTTCCAAGCACCGCCGGAACCGCGCAATCCGGGTGAGTTCAACCGCGCGGACTGGCTGCGACGGCAGGGTGTGGCGGCGGTTTTCCACAGCACGCGGCTGGAGGAACCGGTGAAAACCAGCACCTTGGCGTCCTTGGGCGCGAGGATCCGCCATGGTTTCCGCGAGCGGGTGACGGCGGGGCTGGCGGAAGATTCGCAACAGGCCCATGTCATCCGCGCGGTGGTCATCGGCGAGCAACCGCCGGATGAGGTGAATCTGATAGCCGCGTTCCGCAACAGCGGCACGCTGCATGTGTTCTCGGTGAGCGGACTGCATGTGGCGATGGTGGGAAGCATGGGCTGGCTGGTGTTGAGTCTTGCGGGCGTGCCACGGCGCTGGGCGCTGCCGATGTTGATCCCGCTGGTTTTCGGCTACGCGTGGATCACCGGCCACAGCGCTCCGGCGGTGCGCTCCGCATGGATGGCGGCGGTGTTTCTCGGGGCCTTCGCCTTCCGCCGGCGGCCGGACCTGCTCAACGCGCTGGGCGCTGTTCTGTTAGCGGCGATGCTGTGGGACGGCCGCCTGTTGTTCCAGCCCGGCGTGCAGCTGTCCTACGGCGTGGTCGCCGCCATCGCGGTGGGCACTGCGTGGGCCGCGAAAACCTTCGCATGGATGGCACAGCCGGAACTCTATCTGCCGCTGCAGTTGATGAGCCGCTGGCAGAAATTCCTGCTCGGCCTGCGCCGGAAAACCGCCGGGACCCTGGCCGTCTCGCTGGCCGCGGGCGTCGGTTCCGCGCCACTCACCGCATTCCACTTCAGCCTCGTCACCCCGGTCTCGGTGATCGCCAGCCTGGTGCTGGTGCCGCTGGTTTTCGCGCTGCTTGCCACCGCGCTTTTTTCCGCCGCGCTGTTTTCCGTTTTCCCACCACTGTCCCAAGGAATCAACCGGCTCAATGGCATGGTGGCCGATGCCTGCGTGTTCTCGGCGCGGGTTTTTTCGGCGATTCCCGGCGGGCATTTCACCGTCGGCGGCGACAAGCGGCCGCAGTTGCTGGTTTATGACCTGCAATACGGCGACGGCGCGGCGGGTTTCTCGGATGGGAAAGGAGCCGCCGTGCTGCTCGATTGCGGTGGCCGCCGCAGTTTCGATTTTCTCGTGGCACCCTCGCTGCAGCGGCTCGGCCTCGCCCCGGATTCGGTGGTCCTGAGCCACCCGGACGGTGGCCACCTCGGTGGAGGCGCGGCGGTCTGGGAGCAATTTCCCATCCGCCAGGCGCTGCTGCCGGTGGAACGCTCGCGCAGCCCGGCATTCCGCGCATGGCTCACGCAGGCACCGCAGGACGGCGTGCGCATTCATCACGCCGCAGCTCGCGCATCACTCGCCCTGCCGGATGGCGCCACGCTGGAAATCCTCCACGCGCCGGATCCGCTGGCCTTTCACTCGCTGGCGGATGACCGCGTGGCCGTCATGCGTCTCCACTGGCGCGGATGGAAACTGCTTCTCACCAGCGATGCCGGCATGGGCACCGAGCTGCGGATGCTCGATGCTCTAACAGACGTCTCCGCGGATGTCATCATCGCCGGCCGCCATCGCACGGACCTGGTGCTTTGCGACCGCTTCCTGGATGCGGTCAACCCGCAGGCCATCATCGCATCCAACCATTCCCACCCCGAAGGCGAGGCCGTGTCACCCGCCGCCATGGACTACTGGAAATCTCGCGGCATCCGGGTGATCGACCAGTCCGAAAGCGGCGGCGTCACCCTGCGCGTGGACGAGGCGGGATGCCTGCGCATCGAGGGTTTTCTCACGCCCGCGCCGGTCATCCTGCATCCACGTTGAGTGACTTGCGGCAGCGCAAGCGCCACATCGCCTTGCCCTCGCTTTCCCAGAGTTCTTGGAAATCGGTCTTCGGATGGAAAAACGAATCCTCCTCCCACTCCAGCCGCTCGAACTTTCCGAACTCCGCCACTTTTTCCTCCGCCCAGCGGAAGTAGTCCTCATGATCCGTCATGAAGAGGAACTCGCCGCCAGGCACCAGCACGCGCCGCACGGCTGTTAGAAAATCCACCTGCACCAGCCGCCGCCGGTGATGCCTTACCTTCGGCCACGGGTCCGGGCACAGCAGGTGCAGCCGCGAGACCGAGGCCTCCGGCAGCAGCCACTCCACCACATAGCGGCTCTCCAGCCGCAGTACCCGCGCGTTGTCCAGCCCGTGGCGCGTGATCTTGCGGCAGACCTTGCGCACCCTCCCCAACAGCCGCTCCACGCCGATCAAATCCCGCTCCGGATGATGCCGCGCCATTTCCATCAGAAACGATCCATCACCACAGCCGAGGTCCACCTCCAGCGGACGGCCGGGGCGGCAAAGTTCGCTCCTCTCCATCTCGCGGAAATAATGCGCCGGCACCAGTTCCCCCGCCATCGGCGGCCGCGGCAGGACGTTGAGCTCTTGATTCGGCATCTTCGGCGCGACTTCTAGCTGCCAAACAGTGATCGGCAACCCGAAATCCACAGACCGCATCACCTCCCGGGGATCCTGATTTTGCTCGGACTACGCCATCGGCTTCATCGCCGGCTGGGGTGCGCGTCCGCTAGACATCGCCATCCGGGGCATGGACTACGATCAGAAAGGCCCCGCCAAGTTCAAGGGCACCGGAGCCTTCCACACGACGGACGCCCTCTTCGACACTTGCACCACATGGGATGTGCAGATCGAGCTTGCCGGAGGTTTGCCGATGCATTTCATGAGCGACAACCACGCCCAGCCCATCGTCAAAACGTATCGCGATAAATGGCAGGCGGATCGCACCACCTTCTTCGGTTCCAAGGGCTGGATCAGCCTGATCCGTGGTGCTGCCTATGCCAGCAATCCTGAATGGCTGCGCATGAAGCAGAGCGAGGGAGACCGCCGCGTGGTGCATCACAAAAACTACTATCAGGCTTTCGAGAACTCCGTGCGCTCGGATGCCCTCAGCCACCTCTCATTGCTGGCCATCAAGTCCGGCAGCGAGGTCGTCTGGGATCCGGCTGCTTATCGCATCCAGTCGCCAGAGGCACTCAACGCGGCCATGAGCCACGAAATCCGCGCCCCCTGGAAACAAAGCTGAGCTGCGGCTTGGCGGCTCAAGTGATTTTCCCGCAGGCCGGACCTTGACCTGCGGCGGCAGGCCTGCCAGAGAATCAGGCGCGACGAAGCCCGCGCTGCGGCATCGACGCGCAAAACGCAACACACATTCATTTTATGAAATCAGCCCATCTCATCGGTGCCATTTTCACTGCGGGGGTTTCCCTGATGGTTTCCTCCTGCTCCACGGGCGGCCGGTCGCCCTCGGGGTTCCTGTCCAATTATTCGCAGTTCGACACGGGCTATGGCACCACGGATGCCGTATCGGCCTATCTGAAGCCGGGGGTGGACCTCAGAAAATACGACAGTGTGATCATCGATCCGGTCACCACCGTGATCACCACTTCGACGGCCAGCGAGCAAGTGAAGGAGCAGCTTGCCGCGTATCTTTCCAGTGCGTTGCGTGAGCAAGCCTCCGGAAAGCTGAAAGTCGTCGGCGCGCCGGGCCCCACCACGTTGCGCGTGCGCACCGCGCTGACCGATGTGCTGGAGGGCAACAAAGGTGCCAAGGCCGTGACCACGGTGCACTCCAATCCGCAGGCCACCCTTACCGGCACTCTGGGCTCAGCCGAGCTGGCAGCCTTCATTTCCAGCGTGTCCTTCGAAGGTGAAATCCTCGATTCCGCCACCGGCGAGCGCATCAGTGCCATGGTGGACCACCGGATTGGAGCCAAGCGGGAAGCCACTGCCAGCACCACCTGGGCGTCGGTCCGCAGCGCCACCAACCAAGGTGCGGCGCGTCTGTGGCAGCGTTTCCAGACCGCCCGCGGTCAATGAGCCATTCCCGGCAAGGACAGGATGACGCAATTTGAAGAAGGATTGAAATTTCGCTTTTCTTGAGTAATTCCGACTGTTAGCCCGGAGGCCATGAAAGTCCTCACCGCGCTCGCCCTCGTGCTCGCTCTGAACTCCTGCAACACCCTCATCGGCCTCGGCCGCGACGGCAGGCAGGCCTTCGACTGGACCAAGGCCAAAGTCCAAGGCACCGGCGGTGGCGGTGGTGGCGGAGCCGATTACGGCGCGCCGGTCTATTGAGCCTCACGTCAGCGCGCCTCCGGCGAGGCCGGCGCGGACGAGCAGCGGTTCAAGCTCGGGATCGCGGCCCATGAAGCGGCGGTAGAGTTCGTCCACGGGTGCGGAGTTGCCCTTGCTGAGGATGTGCTCGCGGAACGAGCGGCCGGTCTCCGGGTTGAGCACGCCCTCGTCCTGGAAGCGGGTGAAGGCGTCTGCATCCAGCACCTCGGCCCACTTGTAGGAATAATAACCGGCGGCATAGCCGGTGGGGCTGGAAAACAGGTGGCCGAAGCGCCGCAGCATGGTGGGCGTGTGGGTTTTGAGCGGTGCGCGGTAGTCGGCGAGGATTTGCTTGTCCACGGTATCGAGGTCTTTGCCGAGCCACTGCTTGAAATGGATGTGCAACTCAAGGTCGAGCTTGGCGAAGGCGAGCTGACGCATGAAGCCGGAGGCGCTGAGGTAGTTTCTCGCGGCAATCATCTTGGCAAACAACTCCTCCGGGATCGGCTCGCAGGTCTCGTGATGGCGGGCGAAGAGATCGAGCGACTGGCGGTCCCAGCAGAAGTTTTCCATGATCTGGGACGGCAGTTCCACGAAGTCCCACGGCACGTTGGTGCCTGCGAGCGATCTAACAGGCACCTCGCTGAGCATGCCGTGCAGCAGGTGGCCGAACTCATGGAAAATCGTCTCCACCTCGCGGTGGGTGAGCAGCGCGGGCTTGCCATCCACCGGCGGGCTCATGTTGCCGATGATGAGCCCGAGGTGCGGCTCGCCCGGGCTACCGGTGTGCAGCGAGTTCATCCACGCGCCGCCGCGTTTCGACTCACGCGGATGCCAGTCGGCATAGAACGATCCGAGATGCGCGCCGGACTTCGAGTCATGGATTTCATAAAAGGAAACCTCGGGATGCCAGACTTCGACGTTCGGCGTTCGATGTTCGATGTCCGATGTCCGATCAAGGTGGATCGTTTCCTTCTGCTGGATCGCGATGCCGAACAGGCGCGAGGCGATCTCGAACATGCCGGCCATCACTCCATCGACCGGAAAATAGGGACGCAGCGCCTCGTCATCGAGATCATAGTTTTCCTTGCGCTGGAGCTCGGCCCAGTAGGCGGTCTCCCATGGTTCTAACAGATCGACGGCTTGGCCGGTCTTGGCCGCCTTGTATTGGGCGAGCTGGCGGAAATCGGCATGAAACGCCGGCAGGATGCGCGAGTGGAGGTTTTCGATGAATTCGAGCGCGTCGGCACCGGTTTTGGCCATGCGCCGCAGCAAGGTGAGGTCCGCGAAGTGTTCGTGGCCGAGTATGGCGGCCTTCTCGTGGCGGAGTTCGAGGATGTGCCAGACGAGTGGGGTGTTGTCATACTCGCCGTAGCCGCCGACCATGGACGAGGCCTCCCACACCTGGCGGCGGATGGCGTCGTCATGCAGGTGCTGCATCAGCGGAAACATCGATGGGAACTGCAAGGTGAAGCGCCATGCGGGCGCATCCAGCCCCTTGGCACGGGCGTTTGCCGCAGCGGCGGCCACGGCGGACTCCGGCAGGCCGGCGAGCTTCGCCTCCTCGGTGATCACCAGCTCCCAGGCGTTGGTGGAGTCCAGCACATGCTCGGAGTATTGCTTGGTGAGTTGGGAAAGCTCCGCCTCGATGGCGGCCACGCGTTGTTTTCGCACTGGCGGCAGATCCGCGCCGGATTGACGGAAATCGGCCAGCGTTTCCTCGATGAAGCGTTTTTGAACGGCATCGAGTTTCGCGGTTTGCGGGCCTTCTCCGACGGACTTGAGCACGGACCAGAGGGGCTCGTTGAGCGGGATGGAAGAGTAGAAGTCGGAAACCTCGGGCAGCATCTTGTTGAGCGCCGCACGCTGGGCGGGATTATCCGAAACGGAGTCGAGATGATTCAGTCGGCCCCAGCCGTGGCCGAGCGCCTCGGTGGCGGTTTCCAAGGCAAGAAAGGTGGATTCATAGGTAGCCGCGGCCGGATCCTGTGAGCAGATCGCCTCGATGGCGGATTTCGCGAGCTCTAGCCCGTGGCGGATGTCCGGCTCGATGGCCTCGGGGACGAGCGTGGACCAGCGGACGTGGAAATCAGGTGCGAGAAACGGATGCATGGCAGTGAGGAATCGGATCGATGGTTTCGGATGCGGAAAAGGGCGGGGGAGTTCACTTGGCGGGCGGATCATCGCCGAGGATGCGGTCGAGATCGGCGACGCGCTCCCACGGACAGCGCTTGCGTTGGTATTTTTTCCAAACGATGTCGCGCAGTTCGCGCCAAACGTCCGCGGGCACCGCCCGCAGGTCGGTCCAGACGGGGTCGCGTTTCTGGGTGGTGGTCATGATGGTCCACCTGCCGCCGATGAAATTCGCCCGGTAATAAACTTTTCCCTCAGCGGTGTTTTCAAACCACTCGTGACTCTCCATGCCGGGAAGGTGCGGAGCCGCCCGGGCGGAAACAAGCGGCAAATGTGAACTTGCGTTTCGGGGGGAATTCTCCCTACATGCGCGCATGACTCAGCGCATGTTTGTCCGGTTTTTACGAAGGCCAGTTCGGTTTCCCCGAGCTGAGGGATCTCAACGAAGCCATCGCCCACTACGCCAAGGCCGCCGACAGCAAGGACAAGAAAGACCAGTGAGGACAGCCTCCGGCCATCCTTCACGCACCACGCCGTGAACATCCTCGTCACCGCCGGGCCGACCCGCGAGCCCATCGACCCCGTCCGATTCCTCTCGAACCGCTCGTCCGGGAAAATGGGCTATGAACTCGCTGCGGCTTTCGCCCATGCGGGGCACTCAGTGATGCTGATTTCCGGCCCCACCGCGCTGGACGTGCCGGACGGCGTTGATTTCCTGCCGGCGGAAACCGCCGCCGAGATGCACGAGGCCGTGGCCCGCCACATCGGGCGCATGGACATCGCCGTCTTCGCCGCTGCAGTGGCCGATTACACACCGGCCACCATCGCTCCGGAAAAAATCAAGAAGTCCGCCGCCACGTTCACGCTCGAGTTGGTCAAAACGCCGGACATCCTCGGCTCCGCCCGCACGCCCTTCGGTTTCACCGGCACCCTCGTCGGCTTCGCCGCGGAAACCGAAAACCTTGAAGCCAACGCCCGCGACAAGCTCGGACGAAAGGGCTGCGATCTCATCATCGCCAATGATGTTTCAAAACCCGGCATCGGTTTCGATTCCAACCAAAACGAGGTCAGCCTCGTTTATCCCCGCCACACCGAAGCCCTGCCCCTCGCCTCCAAACACGACCTCGCCCACCAACTCGTCCAAGCCATTCTAGAGCTTCATATATCACAAAGATTGTAGATAAAGAACGATCCGCGATCCACCATCCTCTTCCATGACCGACCTCCAACTCGCCACCGATGCCGCGCTCGCCGCGGGCAAGCTCCTGCGCCAGCACTTCGGCTCCGACGCCACCGTCGATGAGGCCACCCACCACGACATCAAGCTCGCGCTCGACAAGGAATCCCAGGAACTCATCACCGGCATCCTGTTAGGCGCCCGCCCCGGCGACGCGCTTTACGGCGAGGAAGGCATCGCCGGCAACCAGGACTCTGACCGCCAGTGGATCGTCGATCCCATCGACGGCACCGTCAATTTCTTCTACGGCATCCCGCACTTCTGCGTGTCCATCGCATTGCGCGTCGCCGGAGAGATCGTCGTGGGAGTCATTCACGATCCGATGGTTGGGGAAACGTGGACTGTGGAAAAAGGCGGCCCCGCCCTGCTCAATGGCAAGCCCGTCCAGGCCAGCAAGCGCGATACCTTCGAGCAATCCATCCTCTTCGTCGGCTGCGGCAAGGACGAGGAGGCGCTGCGCACCGGCATCGAGCGCTTCCACCGCGCCTCGCTGCGTGCGCGCAAGATGCGCATGATGGGCTCCGCCGCCCTCGGCATGGCCTACATCGCCTGTGGACGGCTGGATGCCTACATCGAATCCCGCATCTCACTCTGGGACATCGCCGCCGGCCAGCTCCTCGTCGAGACCGCCGGCGGCAAGGTTGATCTAGCGCCCGTCGAGGGCCATGCCGACGCCTGGTCCATCGTCGCCAGCAACGGCCGGATCCCGGTGGAGGAAATTCTTTAATTTGAAATCTCAAATCTCAAATCTCAAATTCCCGGAATGACCGGCATCGGCTACGACGTTCATCGTTTCTCGGCAAACCGCCCTCTCGTGCTCGGCGGCGTGACCATCCCGCACAGCCACGGCCTGGAAGGCCACTCGGATGCGGACGTGCTCTGCCACGCCATCGCGGATGCCTTGTTAGGCGCGATGGGCCTGCCGGACATCGGCCATTACTTCCCGCCCGGGGATGCCGCCTGCAAGGACATCAGCTCGTTGAGGATTCTGGAAAAATGCCGTGATCTCGCCGCGGAACAAAACCTCGCCATCGTCAACGTCGATTCCACCCTCATCGCGGAAGCGCCCAAGGTGCTGCCCCACCGCGAGGCCATGCGGCACAACATCGGTGCCGCGCTCGGCATCCGGCCGGAGCGCGTCGGCATCAAGGCCACCACCAATGAAACCATGGGCTTCGTCGGCCGCAAGGAAGGCATCGCCGCCATGGCCGTGGCCCAGGTGCGGGAGGACGGCGGCCCGTCCTGACAGCCGTGTTGTTTTTCGAGATGGGAGGTTGACCGCAGGCGGCTTGCATCTATGCTGCCCACGGTCGCGCCATGGATGGGCGGCTTTTTTTCAGCTGTGACTGCGGATCGCCCCATTTTAGTCGGAGTCTTCGATGGATTCAGTTGGATCCGCTTTGAAGGAAAAGGCTCGTTTGTGAACAGCCCAGCGGTGAAGGCTTTCGGTGAAGAGCGCATCGCGGCCGGGGAAAAGTGCCTGGTAGTCGATTTGGCGGACTGCACCGGGATGGACTCCACCTTCATGGGCACGCTCGCCGGGATGGCCGCACGGCTTTCCGCCGCGGATGGCGGTGCCCTGCAGATCGCCGAGCCGGGTGAGCGCAACCGGCGCTCGCTGGAGGATCTGGGCCTGGATTTCCTGATGCAGATTGATCCGCCGGATGCCATGTGGCGCGGCAAGGTGAGTGAGATCCGCGCCACCTTGCAGCCGCCCCGGCTGCCGGGAAGCCCGAGCCGGCTGCAGCGCACCCGGCATGTGCTGGAGGCGCACCAGACGCTGGCCGGCCTCAATGAGAAGAACGCCCGCGGCTTTTCCGGAGTGGTGAACTTGATGGAACAGGAGTTGGCGGAAAAATCCGCCAAAGAGAAGCTGGCGGAATCCGGCGGGAACGGTTAGGAGAAGTTCCGAGACTCCCCGCGGAAATGCTGCCTTTTTCCCAGATGCCGGACCCGGCACTCATCGCACTCGGCCTCAGTGGCCTTCTGGTGCTGGGTTTGCTTCTGGCATTGCGTAACCAGCGGCGGCGCAACCGCCTCGTCCGCCGCCGTTTCCGGGAAATGGAGATGGAGGAGCAGCGGATGTTTTCCTTTCTTCATGATCTCGGCCTGGCCATCGAGGGCGAGCCTTCGCCCTCCGTGCTCTCCCGCATCATCGTGGATGGCATCGACAAGGTGCTCGAGGCCCGCGGCGGCGCGGTCTATTTCCTCGGCGCGGGAAATTCCTTCCTGCTGCCGTCCTACATTTCGGAAGACTGCCCACCGCTCATCGGCATCCCGGTGGAAGTGCGCAAGAAGGCCGAGCGGGACCCGCGCGCCTTGGAAAGCCACCTGCGGCTGTCCCGCGTGGCGGTGGACGAGGGGATTTTGGGATACTGCCTGAGCGTCGGCCAGCCGATTCACGTGCAGGACGTGAAGAACCACCCCTCGTTCCGTGATGCCTTCACCCGCTACACCGAGAATGTGGCGGCGCTGCTTTCCCCGTTGCGACATGCGGGCAAGGATCTCGGCGTGCTGGTGGTCGCCCGCCGGCACGAGGACGGCGGTTTTTCCTCCAATGACTTCGCCGTTTTCCGCTCCGCCGCGGAGCAGTCGTCATTCGCCATCGGCAATGCCCGGATCCACCGCGAGGCGCATGAAAAACGCGCGATGGAGGGCGAGCTCCAGAATGCCCGTGAGGTCCAGCGCATCCTGCTGCCGCAGAAGGATCCGGTGGTCCCGGGTTTCCGCATCAGCGGCATCAATGTGCCCGCCCGCATCATCAGCGGGGATTATTATGATTATCTGGAACTCGGTGAGGGGAAATTCGGCATCGTCATCGCGGATGTCTCGGGCAAGGGCGTGCCCGCCGGGCTGCTCATGGCGATGTGCCGCAGCGCTCTGCGCTCCGTCGCGCCCGGCCGCACCTCGCCCTCGGAGGTGCTCGCGGCGGTCAACCGGCAGCTATTTCCGGACATCCGCGAGGACATGTTCATCAGCATGGCATACGCCATTCTGGATGAAGGCAGCGGACGGCTCGTGGTGGCCCGCGCCGGGCACGATCCGGCACTGCTATTCCGCCGGGATTCCGGCAAGGTGGAGCTCCTGCGCTCGCCCGGCCTGGCCCTCGGGGTGGATGGCGGGGCGGTCTTCGAGCGCGTCACCAAGGACCAGGAAGTCGAGCTGGCAGCCGGCGATTGCGTCCTGTTGCACACCGATGGCATGCGCGAGGCGCTGAATGCCAGTGAGGAGGAATTCGGCATGGAGCGGATGTCGGAGGCCTTTCGCATGGCGGCTCCGCTCGGCGCCGAGGCCGTGCTGGGCCGCATGCAGGAGGAGCTGCGCCAATTCACCGGCGAGGGCCCCCAGATGGACGACATCACCCTGGTCGCCATCGAGAAGAAGAAATAGCGCCAGTGAGTCCTGATGCCGGTGATACGTGATCGCGTGATTACTTCCGGCCGGAGATGTGGCACACTGCCTGCGTCGTGGCTGCTGATGGCTGCTCTCTCCCCAAACACATCCGATGATGATTTCATATCCCATAGCTTCCTCTTCCGCGGGCCGGCACCCTCTTGCCGTCGCTTTCTCCGGTCTTGGCGGCTCTTCAATATCTCCGTCATGCCGGGTGAATTTGCCTGAATATAAATTTATCCGTATTTTATTGAATGCTGTTTTGTCATGCGATAGGACACTGGCGGTTCTTCGTATCTATTGAGAGAACTCCCATAATCCTTGCCGGAAAGCCCCGATTTGCGGCAGATCTCAAAGGAAATCATGAATCTCTCGGAATGAACCAGTATTGGAACTTGACTGAAATGACTCACCTTGGTTTTGTTGCTCCCTCGCGACAATCGACCAATGGCGGCAGCGTTTCAGCCGGGTTTTCAAGCCGGCCTCCACCCAAGGCCCGGACCCATTGAAAAACCATCTGGAAAAACCCGCTGCATGAATTAAATTTCCCGACATCCCCCAACCCCCATCCCCCCATCCCCCCTAATGACAACTGCCACAATCGTGGAGGCTGTCGCCCCCCGTGCGACGGTCATCCCAAACACCTCATCTTTCCGTCAGGCGCCGGCTCCAAGCGCCCGCGTCCATGGCCGTGAAGGCGCACCCGGTCGTAGCGCCGGCACTGCCGCCCGCAAGCGGGAACGCAAGCCCGGCACCGCCCGCAAACCCGGCGGCTCCCACAACCCGCAACCCGCTGCGGTCTGCCTCTGGAAGCGCTGCCTGGATCTCTTCATCGTTCTGCTCAGCCTGCCCTTCGTCCTGCCGCTAATGGCGGCGGTGGCTCTGTGGATCCGGCTGGTTTCCCGCGGCCCCGCGATTTTCCGCCAAAAGCGCATCGGTCTCAACGGCCAGACATTCACGCTGTATAAATTCCGCAGCATGCATGTGAATGCGGATAACTCCCCGCACGCCAAGCATTTCAGCCAGTTGGTGAAGTCCGGCAGCCCGATGGTGAAGCTCGATCTGCTGTGCGATTCGCGGCTCATCCCGCTGGGCTGCCTGCTGCGCGCGGCTGGCTTGGACGAGCTGCCGCAGCTGTTCAACGTGCTGCGCGGGGACATGAGCCTGGTGGGCCCGCGCCCCTGCCTGCCGGAAGAATACCGCTTCTTTTCCCATAGCCAGCGCGTGCGCTTCCAGGCGCTGCCGGGACTGACCGGTCTCTGGCAGTCCGTAGGCAAGGGAGTCTCGACTTTCGATGAAATGAACGAGATGGATGCGCGCTACGTGCGGACCGCCTCGCCCTTGCTGGATCTCAGCATCATTTGCTGCACCCCGCTGGCGCTGCTGCGCCAGATGCGCCTTGCCTGGCAGAGCCGCCGCTCCGCCGCCGCCAAAAAAGCGACATTTGAGTGCTATGGCGCCAAACCGCTTGGCGGCTACAGCACGCAGAGGCTGCGTTGAAACTTATGAAACCAACCGTTTCGGTAGGAATCGCCGGATACGGATACTGGGGTCCCAATCTCGCCCGCAACTTCGACGGCTTGCCGGGTGCGAAGGTGGGCGCGGTGTGCGATGCCAGTCCGCAGCGGCTGGAGCATGCCCGGGCGAACCTGCCGCAGGCGGCCATGTTCGGTGATTTCGAAACCATGCTGCGCCAGGCGGATCTGGATGCGGTGGTGGTGGCCACGCCGGCCCGCACCCATCATGCGCTGGCCAAGGCCGCGCTGCTCGCCGGCAAGCATGTGCTGGTGGAAAAACCGATGGCCGTCTCCGGAGCG
>Ga0105090_10000032_pt1 | contig 48587 bp, 43 predicted proteins | sample PPLLak3March2015_FD_79110 | JGI IMG/M metagenome (GOLD analysis project Ga0105090, IMG submission 79110) | Freshwater sediment microbial communities from Prairie Pothole Lake near Jamestown, North Dakota, USA - PPLs Lake P7 Core (1) Depth... | ecosystem: Environmental > Aquatic > Freshwater >...
GGGGTCCGGGCGAACCGAAGGGATTTCCCGCCCCGGGCGCAAGCGGGCGGGAACCCATGTCGAGGGATCGACTCCCTCGGCATCGCCCGCTTCACTGCCGCTACGCGACTTCCCCGGCCACCTTCTCGAGCTCGAAGGCGCGATGCAGCACGCGCACCGCGAGCTCCATGTACTTCTCGTCGATGACCACCGAGATCTTGATCTCGGAGGTCGAGATCATCTGGATGTTGATGTTCTCGTCCGCCAGCGCCTTGAACATCCGCGAGGCGATCCCGACGTGCGACTTCATGCCGATGCCGACGACCGATACCTTCGCGATGCGGTTGTCGCCGGCGATGCCCTGCGCCTTGAAAGCGGTGCCGTTCGCGGCCTTCAGCGCGTCCATCGCCTTCGCGTACTCGCTACGGTTGACGGTGAACGAGAAGTCCGTCGTTCCCGACGCGCCGATGTTCTGCACGATCATGTCGACGTCGACGTTTGCCGCCGCGACCGTGCCGAGGATCGCCGCGGCGATGCCGGGCCGGTCCTCCACACCCATCAGCGTGATTTTCGCCTCGTCGCGCTGGAATGCGATGCCCGAGATGATCGCCTGTTCCATGTCCTCGTCTTCCTCGTAGGTAATCAGCGTGCCGGGGCCCGTCGCCTCGGGTTCCTCGAACGAGGACAGCACGCGCAGCTTGACCTTGTACTTGCCGGCGAACTCCACCGAGCGGATCTGCAATACCTTCGACCCCAGGCTCGCCATCTCGAGCATCTCCTCGAAGGTCACCCGGTCGAGCCGGCGCGCCTCGGGCACGATGCGCGGGTCGGTCGTGTAGACGCCGTCCACGTCGGTGTAGATCTGGCACTCGTCGGCCCGCAGCGCCGCAGCCAGCGCGACGGCCGAGGTGTCCGAGCCGCCGCGACCCAGCGTGGTGATGTTGCCGAACGCGTCGATGCCCTGGAAGCCGGCGACGACGACGATGGTGCCGTTGTCGAGGTCGCGGCGCATCGGCCCCTGGTCGATCTCGAGGATGCGCGCCTTCGTGTACGCGTCGTCGGTCAGCACGCGTACCTGAGCGCCGGTGTAGCTCTTTGCCTTGAGGCCCATCGCCTCGAGCGCGATCGCCAGCAGGCCGATCGTGACCTGCTCGCCGGTCGCCGCGACCACATCGAGCTCGCGTGGACTGGGCTGGCTGGACAGGTCCTTCGCCAGCGCCAGCAGGCGGTTCGTCTCGCCCGACATCGCCGACACGACGACGACGAGCTGATGCCCCTGCTTCGCGTAGTAGGCGACACGACGCGCGACGTTCTTGATCCGCTCCGTGGTGCCCACCGAGGTGCCGCCGTACTTCTGGACGATCAGGGCCATGTTTCGATGCGCGTCGCGTGAGACGCGGTGATCCTAGATCCGACGAAACGCAAGCGTCGCGTTGGTGCCGCCGAAGCCGAACGAGTTGGACAGCGCCGCGCGGATCGGCATCGGCCGCGCCTTCAGCGGGGCGAAGTCGAGGTCGCACTGCGGGTCGATGTCGACGAGGTTCGCCGTCGGCGGCGCGACCTGGTCGCGGATCGCCAGCACGGTGAACACCGCCTCGACGCCGCCGGCGGCGCCGAGCAGGTGGCCGGTCATCGACTTGGTCGAGCTGACGACGAGCTTGTGCGCGTGCTCGCCGAACGCGCGCCTGATCGCGACGCACTCGGCGACGTCGCCCAGCGGCGTCGAGGTGCCGTGCGCGTTGATGTAGTCGATATCCGCTGCGGCGAGGCCCGCGTTGCGCAGCGCGTTGACCATGCTGCGCCGCGCGCCGTCGCCGTCTTCCGGCGGCGCGGTGATGTGGTGCGCGTCGGCGCTCATGCCGTAGCCGGCGAGCTCGCAGTAGATGCGCGCGCCGCGGGCGCGGGCGTGCTCGAGCTCCTCGAGCACCAGGATGCCGGCGCCCTCGCCGAGCACGAAGCCGTCGCGTCCGGCGTCCCAAGGCCGGCTCGCGGTCGTCGGGTCGTCGTTGCGCGTGGACAGCGCGCGCGAGGAGCAGAAGCCGCCTACGCCCACCGCATTGACCGTCGACTCCGAGCCGCCGGCCACCATCACGTCGGCGTCGCCGTACTCGATGATCCGCGCCGCTTCGCCGAGGCTGTGGTTCGCCGTCGAACAGGCCGACACCATCGCGAGGTTCGGGCCCTTGTAGCCATAGTGGATCGACACCAGCCCCGCGATCATGTTGATGATCGACCCGGGGACGAAGAACGGGCTGATCTTGCGCGGGCCGCCCTCGTAGTAGTGCTTCGCGGTCTCCTCGATCATGGGCAGCCCGCCGATGCCCGAGCCGATGCACACGCCGGCGCGCTCCTTGTCGCCGTTCCAGCCGTCCAGCCCCGCGTCGCGGATCGCCTCCATCGTCGCGACCAGGCCGTAGTGGATGAACGTGTCGTAGCGCCGGGCCTCCTTGCCCGACAGCCACTTCGTCACGTCGAAGTCCTTCACTTCGGCTGCGATGCGCGCGGGGAACGCCGAGGCATCGAAACGCGTGATCGGACCCACGCCCGAGGCCGCGGCCAGGATCGCCGGCCAGGCGGCTGCGACGCCGATGCCGACGGGCGAGACGATGCCGAGGCCGGTGACGACGACGCGACGACGGGACATGCGCGTTGCTGGGGAGGGAGTCGTGGGCGGATGCGGAATGGGAATGGCCGGCGGGCGGGCGGGTTCCCTGCCCCGGCCGGCGGCCGCCCGCCGCCGGGCCGCGCCGCGACTGCTACTTCTTGACGTGCGCGCCGATGTAGTCGATCGCCTGCTGCACGGTCGTGATCTTCTCGGCTTCCTCGTCCGGGATCTCGGTCTCGAACTCCTCCTCGAGCGCCATCACGAGCTCGACGGTGTCCAGCGAGTCGGCGCCCAGGTCGTCGACGAACGACGACTCGTTCTTGATCTCGGCCTCGTTGACACCGAGCTGCTCGGCGACGATCTTCTTGACGCGTTGCTCTACGTTCTCCATCGACTCCTCCCAGAAGGGGATGTGACGAACAAAACCGCAAAATTCTACCAGATCGGCAGGCGATCGCCCAAGGCAGGATCGCATTCCGCCCGGAACCCGCACTCTCGCCCTACGCCATGTACATGCCGCCGTTGACGTGCAGGGTCGCGCCGGTCACGTAGGCCGCCCTTGGACCGGCGAGGAAGGCCACCGCCTCGGCGACGTCCTCCGGCGCACCCAGCCGCCCGAGCGGGATGCGGCCCAGCAACGCGGCGCGTTGCGCCTCGGGCAGCGCCTTCGTCATGTCGGTGTCGATGAAACCGGGGGCAACGCAGTTGACGGTGATGTGGCGGCTGCCCACTTCCTGCGCCAGCGACTTGGTGAACCCGATCAGCGCCGCCTTCGCCGCGGCGTAGTTCGCCTGGCCCGCGTTGCCGCTCGAGCCGACCACCGAGCCGATCTGGATGATGCGCCCGCTGCGCGCCTTCATCATGCCGCGCAGCACGGCCTTCGACAGCCGGAACACGCTCTTGAGGTTGGTCGCCATGATCGCGTCCCAGTCGTCGTCCTTCATCCGCAGCAGCAGATTGTCGCGCGTGATGCCTGCATTGTTGACGAGGATCGCGACAGCGCCGAACTCCTGGTCGATGGCGGCGAGCGCCGCGTCGGTGGCCGCGGCGTCGGTGATGTCGAGCGCCAGGCCGCGGCCGCGCGCGTTCGCCTCGCGCAGCGTCGCGTCGATCCGCGCGGCGCCTTCCGCGGTCGTCGCCGTGCCGACCACCGTCGCGCCGTCGCGTGCCAGCGCCAGCGCAATCGCCCGGCCGATGCCCCGCGTCGCGCCGGTGACCAGCGCGACCTGCCCGTCCAGCAACCCGCCTTGCGTCATGCTTCCCCCTGTCCGAGCAACTGCGCAAGCGCGTCGTCGAGCATCGAGCCGCTGGTCAGCGCGAGCGGCTCGAGGCGCTCGTCGATGCGCTTCACGAGATTCGCGAGCACCTTGCCGGGCCCGCACTCGACGACGTGGGTCACGCCCGCCGCCGCGAACGCCTGGATCGTCTGCGTCCAGCGCACCGGGCTCGCCGCCTGCCGCGCGAGCGCGGCGCGGATCGCGTCGGGCTCACCGTGCTGCTCGACGTCGACGTTGTGCACGACCGGAATCGTCGGCGTCGCGACCGGCACCTGTGCCAGCCGCTGCGCGAGGCGCTCGGCGGCGGGCTTGAGCAGCGAGCTGTGGAACGGAGCGGACACCGGCAGCAGCACCGCGCGCCGCGCGCCAAGCTCCTTCGCCGCCACCATCGCGCGCTCGACCGCGGCGCGCGCGCCGGCGATGACGAGCTGCCCCGGCGCGTTGTAGTTGACCGGCTCGACCACGCCCTCCCCGGCCGCCTGGCGACAGGCTGCGGCGACCACCTCGTCGGTGGCGCCGAGAATCGCCGCCATCGCGCCCACGCCCGGAGGCACCGCTTCCTGCATCGCCTGCGCGCGAAAGCGCACCAGCGGCACCGCGTCGCGGAACGCAAGCGCGCCCGCCGCCACCAGTGCGGAGTACTCGCCGAGGCTGTGGCCGGCCACCATCGCCGGCAGCGGCCCGCCGGCCGCCTGCCATGCGCGCCATACGGCCACCGCGGCCGTGAGCATGACCGGCTGCGTGTTGACCGTCATGTCGAGCGCATCCTCGGGCCCCTGCGTCACCAGCGCCCACAGGTCCTCGCCGAGCACGGCCGAGGCCTCGTCGAACGTCGCGCGCACGGCGGGATGGTCGTCGAAGCCCTTCATCATCCCGACCGACTGCGAGCCCTGGCCGGGGAACACGAATGCAAGTTTCATGGAGGGTCAGACCCTACTGTTCATTCAGCAGTTAAGCAGACCGCGCAGGGTGGACAAGCAGGGTCTGACCCTCATGTCAGGCCCAACGGAGCACGGCGGCGCCCCAGGTAAAGCCGCCGCCGACGCCGGTGAGCAGCACGTGATGGCCCGCGCGGATGCGCCCGTCGCGCACCGCCTCGTCGAGCGCCATCGGGATCGACGCCGCCGACACGTTCGCGTGCCGGTCCACCGCCACGATCATGCGTTCGTGCGGCACGTGCAGCTTGCGCGCCGTCGCGTCCATGATGCGCAGGTTCGCCTGGTGCGGTATCAGCCAGTCGACCGCGGCGACCGGCAGCGCGGCGCCCGCGAGCGCCTCCGCGGCGACCTCGGAGAGCACCTTCACCGCGAACCTGAACACGTGGCCGCCGTCCATGCGCACGAACGGCGTGCCGACGATCCCGCCGGCGCGCACCTGGCCCGGCACGCACAGGATGTCCTTGTAGCGGCCGTCGGCGTGCAGCTTCGTGGCGAGGATGCCGCCCCCGGCGGCGGGCACGAGCACCACCGCACCGGCGCCGTCGCCGAACAGCACGCACGTGCCGCGATCGTTCCAGTCGAGGATGCGCGAGTAGATCTCCGCGCCGACCACCAGCGCGTTGCGCGCGGCGCCGCTTCGAACCATGGCGTCGGCGACGGCGAGCGCGTAGACGAAGCCCGAACAGACCGCCTGCAGATCGAAGGCCGGTCCGCCGCTCGCGCCGAGCTTCGCCTGGAGGATGCAGGCGGTCGACGGGAAGATCATGTCCGGCGTGGTCGTGGCGACGACGATGAGGTCGACGTCGGCGGGCGCGATACCCGCCGCGGCCAGCGCTTCGCGCGATGCGGCGAGCGCGAGGTCGGAGGTGGTCTCGCTGTCGGCGGCAACGTGGCGCTGACGGATGCCGGTGCGCGTGCGGATCCACTCGTCGCTGGTCGCGACGCGCAGCGCCAGCTCGTCGTTGGTCACCACGCGGGCCGGCAGGTAGCGGCCCGTCCCGGCGATGCGGCTATGCATCCGCGGCGGCGGGCGCGGGCGCCGCGGGCATCGACATCATGCGCTGCGCGATGCGCTCCAGCACACCTTCGGTCACTTCAGCGTGCGCCTTGGCGATCGCGTAGCGGAAGCCGAGCGCGTCGGTGCCGCCGTGGCTCTTGACCACCACGCCGCGCAGGCCGACCAGCGACGCGCCGTTGTGGCGACGGGGGTCGATGCGCCGCTTGAACGCGCTGAGCACCGGGTAGGCCACCAGCGCCGAGAGCTTGGTGAACGGGCCGCGCGTGAACTCGGACTTGAGGAACTCGTAGAGCATCTGCGCGAGCCCCTCGGAGGCTTTCAGCATCACGTTGCCGACGAAGCCGTCGCAGACGACAACGTCGGTCGTGCCCTGGTAGATGTCGTCGCCCTCGACGTTGCCGAAGAAGTTGAGCCCGGAAGCGCGCAGCAGCTCGCCGGCCTGCTTCACCACGTCGTTGCCCTTGATCTCTTCCTCGCCGATGTTGAGCAGGCCCACGGTGGGGCGTTCGACGTGCTCGACGGCTGAAGCGAGCGCCGAGCCCATCACGGCGAACTGCAGCAGCTGCCGCGGCGTGCAGTTGACGTTCGCACCGAGGTCGAGCACGGTGACCACCCCCTTCTTGGTCGGCAGTTGCGAGGCGATGGCCGGGCGGTCGACGCCGGGCAGGGTCTTCAGCACGAAGCGCGCGATCGCCATGAGCGCACCGGTATTGCCGGCCGACACGCAGGCCTGCGCCTCGCCTTCCTTGACCAGGTTGATCGCGACGCGCATCGAAGAATCCTTCTTGCGGCGCAGCGCGTCCGCCGGCGGCTCGTCCATGCCGACGACTTCGGCAGCGTGGCGGACGCTCGCACGGTCGCGCACGCTCGAAACGCTGCGCGCCAGCGCGGCGGTGAGCTCGGCCTCACGGCCGACAAGCACCACGCGGGCGAGGGGATGGCGGGTGAGGAAGTCGAGCGCGGCGGGCACAGTCACCGAAGGACCGTGGTCGCCGCCCATCGCGTCGATCGCGACGGTGACCGGCTTGTGGGACATGCAGGGTCGGGGACGCGCGGCGCCGCCGTGGCGTCACGCGCGGGGTCCCGCGCGGAGGGCCCGCGCCTACTCGTCGGCCTTGGTCTTGACGACCTTCTTGCCGCGGTAGTAGCCGCTCGGGCTCACGTGATGGCGGCGGTGCGTCTCGCCGGAGACGGGCTCCACCGCGAGCGGCGGCGCCGAGATGAAGTCGTGCGCGCGGTGCATGCCGCGCTTGGACGGCGACTTCTTGTTCTGCTGGACGGCCATGTCGATTCTCCTGTCTTCCGTTGCACGGCGGGCGCTTCGCCCCGCCGTCTCGTTCGCCTGCGGTCCCTCAAGGATCCGCGCATTCGCCTTCGTGCCGCGGGGCGAACGGCAGCGTGAGCAGCAGTTCGTCCTCGACGAGCGTCGCCGGGTCGAGCGGCTCGCCCGCGACCACCACTTCCTGCTCGCTCGCCTCGTCGAGCCGGACGAGGTCCGTGTCGTCGCGCGCAAGCAGGAGCAGCGTGGCCCGCCCGACCCGCTCGGTCAACGTGCCGAGGCATCGCTGGCAGGTGAGCGGTACAACGCCCTCGAGTGCCAGGGTGATCGCCGGGCGCCCTTCCGCGTCGGCGCAGCCCCGGATCGTCCAATCGACGTGCCCGCCGGGCCCGGCGACCAGCTCTTCCAGCCGCGGCAGCGACTGCGGATCGACCCGGCCCGACAACTCGCCGCGTGAGGCCGCGAGCCGGAACGCGTCGAACCATCGATCCTGCGCCCTGCCATGCATCCGAATGCGCCGTCGCGGCAGAATGCGTAAAACGTCGGATAATAGCGTCTTCCCGGAAGAGTGTCAAAAACCCCCGAAAAAACAATGCGCAACCCCCCGCTGATCCTGGCGTCGACGTCGCACTACCGGCGCGAGCTGATGCTCCGCCTTGGGCTGCCTTTCACCGTCGCCGCCCCGGGGGTCGACGAGGCCGCACTGCCCGGCGAAACACCGGCGGTGACGGCGCTGCGGCTGTCCGAGGCGAAGGCCCGCGCCGTGGCCGGCGGGCTCGACGAGGGGCTGGTCATCGGGTCGGACCAGGTCGCCGAGTGCGACGGCGAGCCCCTGGGGAAGCCGGGCGCGCACGAAACGGCGCTGGCGCAGCTCGCGCGGCTTTCGGGCCGGACGGTGACGTTCCACACCGGCCTCGCCCTGGTGAACGCCGCGAGCGGTCGCGCGCAGTGCGAACTGGTCGACGTCACCAGCACTTTCCGAACGCTCTCCCCGGCCGAGATCGAGGGGTACCTGACGCGCGAGCGTCCGTACGACTGCGCCGGCTCGGTGCGCTCGGAGGCGCTCGGCATCGCGCTGTTCGAGCGCATCGCCAGCGACGATCCCACCGCATTGATCGGGCTGCCCCTGATCGCGCTGGCGCGCATGCTGCGCGCCGAGGGCGTGAACCCGCTGCTGGTCGGATCGTGAAGGGTACGCTGTACCTCGTCCCCAATCTGCTGGGCGCAGTGCCGCCCGCGGCGGTGCTGCCGCAGCGCACGATCGAGGTCGCGCGCAGCCTCTCGCACTGGATCGTCGAGACGGCGAAGCCGGCCCGCACGTTCCTGAAGACGCTCGCCCTGCCGCGGCCGATCGCCGAGTTGTCGATCCGCGAGATCGGCGGCTCGCCCGACGCCGCGCATCTCGCCGACCTGCTGGCCCCGGCGCGCGACGGCCACGACGTCGGCGTCCTCTCCGACGCGGGCTGTCCCGGCGTAGCCGATCCCGGCGCCCTCGTCGTGGCGGCCGCGCACGCGGCGAAGCTCGCGGTCGTGCCGCTGGTCGGTCCGTCGTCGCTGCTGCTCGCGCTGATGGCTTCGGGAATGAACGGGCAGCGCTTCGCGTTCCACGGCTACCTGCCGGCCGACGAGCCGGGACGCGTGACGGCGTTGCGCAGGCTCGAGGCCGATTCGCGCGCGCAGCGCTGCACGCAACTGTTCATCGAGACGCCCTATCGCAACGTCGCCCTGCTGGCGGCATGCGCAGCGACGCTCGCTCCGGCCACGCGGCTGTGCGTCGCGGCCGATCTCACGCTGCCCACCGAGTCGGTGGTCTCGAAGCCGGTGCGCGCGTGGCGCGGCGGCGACTTCGGCGCCTACGCGAAGCGGCCCGCTATCTTCCTGCTGGAGGGAGGGCCGGTTCCTTAACCTCCGGTGGACTGGGGCGGAGCGTTACGGATCCGGCACCGGGGTGCCCTTCCTCGCGCGCTTGCGCATCGGCTTCCAGCGCCGGTGCACCCACCACCACTGCTCGGGATGGCGCAGCACCAGGCGCTCCAGCGCCGCGTTGTACGCGCGCGTGGTGCGGCGAATCTCGTCGTTCGGGTCGGCGCACTCGATCGCCGGCAGCGCTTCCTCGAAGCGCAGCACGTGCGTGCCGTCGCTCGCCCGCCACGCCGCCGCGGGGATCACCGGCGCGCCGGTGGCGATCGCGATGATCGCGAGACTCTTGAACGTGCCGGCGGGATGGCCGAAGAATTCGACCGCGATGCCGTCGGGCACCTGCGCGTGCTGATCGAACGGCACGACGATCGCGTCGCCGCGCTCGAGCAGTGCCAGCACCTCGTCGAGCGAGCCGCGCTTGCCGATCGTGCCGAAGCCGGCGCGGCGCATGCGGCGGTTCACCATCGCGTCGAGCCAGCGCGGCTTGATCGGCCGGCGCACGAAGTGGATGCGGCCGTGGACCTCGGGAAATTGCGCCAGGCCGGCCAGCGTCGCAACCTCAAAGTTGCCGAAATGCCCGGTCAGCACGAGGATGCCGCGCTGCGCCTCCCAGGCCCGGGTGAAATGCTCGACGCCTTCGACGCGCACGAGCGCGCGCTTGCGCTCCGCCGACAGCCAGCGGTAGCGCAGGAACTCGCCGGCGAGTCGCGCCAGGTGCGCGTAGTGCGCCTGCGCCAGCCGCCCGATCTCGGCGTCGGGAAGATGCGCGCCGAACACGCGCCTCAGGTTCTCCACGATCACGCCGCGGCGCAGCGGCGCGAAGCGCCACAGCGCTCGCCCGATGCGCGGCACGTGCGTCTCGCGCGGCAGGGCGAGCGCGACGGCGGAGGCCGTGCTCGCCGTGTGCGTCAGGGAGACGCTGATGTCGCGAATGCGGTGGCGGTCCATCGCCGCGCGAGCGTTCGCGCTCGCCTCGACCACCGGCGCACCGAAGCCGTCCTTGCCCAACGTGAAGTCGGCCGGCACGACTTGCGCAAGGCCGGTTTCGCGCGGGAAGAGCTTGAGGCAGGCCTCCTTGGCGGCAAAGCGCGCGGCGAGGCTGGCCGCTCGCCCGGGTCCCGAGCCGGCATCGGCCAGCTCGCCCGCGGCGAAGAAGTCGGTCAGCGCCTCGGCGGGCGTCTCGCGCAGCAGGCGCTCGATGCGCGCGACCTCGACCGTGTCGATCGCGCAGCGGACGGCGTCGCTCGCCGCCGGGTTCATGGGTCCTACGCCGGGAACGCGCGCAGCACGACGACGGCGTTGGTGCCGCCGAAGCCACGGCAGACGACGAGGACCACGTCGCTCGTCGTGGCGCGCGCCGTCGCCGACACCGACACGCCGGCACAGGCCGGGTCCAGCGTGCCCAGCGTCGCGATGCCCGGCACCACGCGGCGGCGTGCGGCTTCGAGCCCCAGCGTCACGTCGAGGATGCCGGACGCCGCGAGCGGATGCCCGGTCGACCACTTGAACGCGGTAACCGGTGGCATCGCAGCGCCGAACACTTGCCGCAGCGCGGCGGCCTCCGAGCGGTCGGACAGCGGCGTGCCGTTGCCGTGCGCCACGACGATGCCCACGTCGCTCGCGCGCACGCCGGCATCGGCAAGCGCAGCCTCGATCGCCCGCGCCGGCCCGTCGCCGTCTTCGCGCAATGCGAGCAGCCCCCCGCCTTCGGACGCAACGCCGCCGCCGAGGTACTCGCCGAGCGCAACCGCCCCCCGTGCGGACGCCGACGCCTCGCTTTCCAGCATCAGCGCGCCAGCGCCTTCACCCAGCACGCTGCCATCGCGCCGCACGTCGAACGGCCGCAGCGCGGACTCCGCCAGCAATCCGCAGCGTTGGTAGTAGAGCATCGTCTGCGGCTCGACGGGCGCATCGTGGCCGGCGCTCACCACGCGGTCGGCCTCGCCGTCGCGGATCGCCTCGGCACCCTCGATGACCGCGAGCAGGCCGCTGGTCGTGTGGTGGGTGATGCAGCCGTTCGGACCCTTGAGCCCGTGGCGAATGCCGACGTGGCAAAGCACGTTGTTGGGCAGCGTGCGCAGCAGCCACATCGGGTTGACCATGCTGGCGAGCTCGCGGCCGAAAACCCCCAGGTCGCCATGCGCTTCCGCCATCAGCGGGAAGTAGTCGTAGTTGACGTTGAAAGCCCCGCCACCGGATCCCACGTAGCAGCCGGTGCCCTCGGCGAGGGCGACCTGCGCGGCTTCGTCGAGCGAGGCCCGGTGCGCGTCGTAGCCCGCTTGCGCCAGCGCCTCGCTGCAGGCGTAGATGCCGAAGACGTCGGAACGCCGGATGAGTTTCAGCAGCTTGCGGTCGCCGACCAGCTTCGCGGCGTTGTAGTCGGCGACCTCGGCGGCCAGCCGGCGCGGCCAGCCGGCGGGATCGAACGACGCGACCTCGGCGATGCCCGAGCGGCCGGCGAGCGCGGCGTCGACGACCGCCGCAGGAGAAGCGCCTGCGGCGCAGATGGCGCCGCTGCCGGTGATGAGCACTCTCACCTGGCAGCCCTCATGAGCGCGCGCGCGTCGTCAGGATGGCGGAACGCAAGGCAGCTGTTGCTCCCGCCGAAGCCCAGCGAGTTCGACAATGCGACGCGCACGCGCCGCTCGCGCGGGCCGTCTCGCACGATGTCGAGGTGCGCGCAGTCCGGATCGATGTCGCGCAGGTTCGCGTTCGGCGGCAGCATCGAGCGGTGGATGGCCAGCGTGCAGACGACCGCCTCGACCGCGCCGGCGGCGGCGATCAGGTGGCCCATCACGCTCTTCGTCGAGCTGACCGCAACGCGGCCCACGCCGTCGCCGAACACCACCGCCGCCGCTGCCGCCTCGCTGCGGTCGTTCATCGGCGTCGAGGTGCCGTGCGCATTCAGGTAGTCGACCTCCGACGGCTGCGCGCCGGCGTCGCGCAGCGCGCGCCGCATCGCCTGGATCGGGCCGTCGCCGGAGGGGTGCGAGTCGGTGATGCGGTAGGAGGACAGCGAGTTGCCGTCGCCGGCGAGCTCGGCGTAGATGCGCGCGCCGCGCGCCACCGCCATCTCCCACGCCTCCAGCACTACGAAGCCCGCGCCTTCGCCGAGCAGGAAGCCGTTGCGCGTCGCGTCGAACGGGCGGCTCGCCCGCTCGGGCGTTTCGTTGTCGGCCGAGACGGCGGAGAGCAGGCAGAAGCCGGAGAGGCCGACCGGCGACACCATCGAGTCGAAGCCGCCTGCGAGCACGCGGTCCGCGGCACCGCGGCGAATCACGCGCAGCGCCGTGCCGATCGCCTGTCCGCCCGACGCGCACGCCGTGTGCACCGAGGAGGCGTAGCCGGCGATGTCGAAACGCTTCATCAGCAGCGCAACGCCCGCCGTCGACTGGCTGCGGCAGAATGCCATCGGGTCGTTCGACGTCGATTCGTCGAGCACCTTCGCCGCATCCAGCTCGCCGTCCGGCGCAGCGTTGGCCTGCACGGAGGCCAGCTCGTCGTAGGAGACCGTCATCATGCCGGTGCCGACCACGCAGCCCCAGCGGTCCCTGTCCGTTGGGGTCGGCGCGATGCCGGCGTCGCGCATCGCCTGCTCGGCAGCGGCAAGCGCGAAGCGGTGCGAGCGGTTGCCGAACTTGAGCAGCTTGCGGTCGCCGCTGATCGGAAGTGCATCGACGCCACGCACCTCCGCCGCGATGCGCGTGGAGAATCCGCTGGCGTCGAAGCTCGCGATCGGCGCGCCGCAGGAGCGGCCCGACAGCAGCCGCGCCCACATCGACTCGACGTCGTTGCCGGCCGGCGTGACCACGCCGAGCCCGGTGATCGCCACGCGGCGAGCGTGCCTGCCGTTCATTGCACCACCTCGAATTCCACCCTTGCGCCGCCGACCGCCCGGCGCTGGCCCTCGGCGCGTGCCTCCAGCGTCGCGAGGATCGCGCGATCCCCGCCCGGCTCGACGGCCGCGTGCAGCGTCAGCGTCGCACCCGGCTCGGTGAATGCGCGCAGCTTGACGTCGGAGACGCGTCGTGCGAACACTTGACGTCCTGCCGCCGCTTCGCTCGCCACGCCTGCCGCCAACGTCGTCATGCGGTCGAGCAGCAGCGTGCCCGGGAACACCGGCCGCCGCGGGAAGTGGTCGGCGAAGTACGGCGCATCGCGCGGCACGTCCAGCCGCGCGCTCGCGCTGCGGCCCGGTTCATGCGCGAGAGGCACCAGCGGCACGATCGTGATCCCGGCGAAGCGGTCCAGCGGCGCGCCGGTGGTGCGCAGCACGTCGTAGAACGCCTGCATCGCTGCGGGGTCGTCGAAGTCGGACAGCGGCAGCATGGGGCCCACGCAGTCGTGCAACTCCAGCACGGTCGCCCCGCCGATGCGGCACCAGCCCTGATAGGCGACCGCGTCGTCCTCGCACGAGTCGATGCGGATCTGGGTCTCCAGCGTGTCGCCGGCGCGCGGTGCGCCAAGGTAGATCGTCTCGTGCGCGATGCCCGCGACCGGCCGCAACCGGAAGTCGAGCTTCGCCACGGCCGCCCAGGCCGCCAACTGGCCGGTGGCCTCGGCGAGGAGCGACGAGGGGAACGCGCCGGCGTGTGCCGGAACGTGGAAGCTCCCCTTCGCCGCGACGCCGGGCTCGAGCGCGGTGATGCGGTCGACGAACGTGAACGACGCGTAGCGACCCGTCATCGACCGCGCGCCCGCGAACCTACGCCGCGCCGGCCTGCTCGCCGCGTGCGCGCAGCACGAGCTTGGCGAACGTCTCGGCCGTGAACAGGCGTGGGATGTCCGTCGCCTTGAGCGGCGCCTTGAAGCGGTCCGCCGGCACCTCGGCGAGGAACTGCTTCAACCGCGCCAGGCCGGCGTCGGTGATCACGCCCTTCTGCTCGAACTCCGCCTCCGGAAGATCGCCGCGCGCGTCCTCGATGATCTTGCCGCGGGGGATCTTGACCTTGAACGCGCGCTCCAGGCGGAAGACGAGGTCGAGGAAGTCGATCGACTCCGCGCCGAGGTCCTCGATCAGCGAGGCGTCCGGCTTGACCTCGTCGAGCTCGCAGCCGAGTGCGTCGGCGATCGTCTTGGCGACCGCCGGGAAGATCGCTTCCACCTGCGCTTGGGGGATGTCTGCTGCCATCGTGTCACTCCATCTTGAAACCACCGTCGACGTAGAGCACCTGGCCGGTGACGTAGTCGGCCAGGCTGGATGCGAGGTACCACACGGCCTGCGCGACGTCGCGCGGCTGCCCGAAGCGCCGCAGCAGGATGCGCTGCTTCACCTCGTCGCCGGCCAGCTCGCGCACGGCCTCGCTCATGTCGGTCTCGATCACGCCGGGCGCGACCGCGTTGACCGTGATCCTGCGCGGCGCGAGCTCGACGGCCAGCGCGCGCGTCAGCGCGTCGATGGCGCCCTTGCTCGCCGCGTAGTTCGTCTGGCCGCGGCCGCCCTTGGCGCCCGACACCGACGAGACGTTGACGATCCGGCCCGCGCGCTTGCTGATCATGAACGGCGCGACGGCGCGGGTGACGTTGAACACGCCCGCCACGTTGGTGTCGAGCACCGTCCGGATGTCCTCGTCCTCGAGACCGACCAGCACGTTGTCGCGGATCACCCCGGCGTTGTTGACGAGCACGTCGATGCGCCCGGCGCGCTCGGCCACGACCTCGGCCGCGTCGCGGCATGCCGTGCTGTCGCGCACGTCGACCTTCATCGCGGTCACCGTGCGGCCCTGCGCCGCCTGCGCGGCGACGACGTCGTTCGCGGCGGCGTCGTTGCCCGCATACCAGAACGTCACGTCGGCGCCCTCGCCCGAGAACAGCTCGACAATGGCACGACCGATGCCGCGGCTGCCGCCGGTGACGATCACCACCTTGCCAGAATAACCCCCGTCGAGTGCCACGCCGCTATCCCGAGATGGCGAAGCCGCCGTCGACGAACAGCGTGGCCCCGTTGATCATGTGCGCCTCGGGCAGGCACAGCAGGTAAACCGCCCCGGCGACGTCCTCGGGGGTGAGCTTCGGCCCGGCCGGCGTGCGCTGCGCAAACTCGGCGAGAAGCTGCTCGCGGTTGGGGAAGTAGGCCAGCGCATCCGTGTCGACCACGCCCGCGGACACCGCGTTGACGCGGATGCCGCGGGGCCCCAGCTCCTGCGCGAAGGTGCGCACCAGCGACTCCAGCGCGGCCTTCGACGCACCGACGAAGCCATAGTGCGGCATCGCGCGCTGGCTGCCCAGGCTCGACATCGCGACGATGCGGCCGCCGTCGCGCATCAACGGGACTGCGTGCTGGGCGAGGAGCGCCAGCGCGAACGCGTTGATCTCCATGCACCAGCGGAAGTGCTTGAGCTTCATCTCCATGGCGGGCTTGAGCACCCCCGAGGCCGCGTTGGAGATCACGAAGTCGAGGTGGTCGAACGTGTCCGCGAACGCCGCGAACATCTCGGCGACACTGTCGGGGTCCCCCGCGCTGCCCTGCAGCGCAATCGCCTTGCGGCCCAGGCCGCGCAGCTCGGCGCACAGCGCCTCGGCCTCGACGTGGCTGTTGTAGTAGTTGACCGCAACGTCGCAGCCGGCGGCGGCGAGCTTGCGCGCGCACGCGCGCCCGATGCCGCGCGCGCCGCCGGTGACGAAGGCAACCTTGTCGCGCAGGGGTAGCGACATCGCTGGGATCTGGAGCAAGCGCCGGGTAAACGGATAATTATACCGGGTCAGCCACGCGCGCGCCGTGCCTTCACCAGCCGCTGCGACTCCAGCACCCAGTGCTTCTTGATCGAGGCCCAGTTGTCGGCGGCGTAGTAGATGTTGTCCGAGTAGGTGCCGGGCATCTTCGACTCGTCCGGCTTCTCGGTCGTCGCGCGGTAGGCGTCGATGTAGCGCTTGTATTCGGGATTGTCCGGCAGGTGGTGCGACACGGGCACGCTGACGTGCAGGTAGCCGGCGGGCAGGACGACGTTGCGCACCAGCACCCTGCCGCTCGCGTTGTGATAGCGGTCCGCAAGATCGGCGAGCGACATCGTGAACCAGTCGATGCCGAGGAAGTAGCCGTTGAACTGGACCGCGGTGTCGGGGACCTCGCGCAGGCGCCCGATCACCGCCCACTGGTTGGGCAGCACGCCGGAAGGCCCGCCCGCGCCGACCGCCGAGGCGAACGATACCTGCGTGCCGATCGCCGGCCGCTCCGCGCGCGTGTACGGGTCGACGATCGCCGTGCGCCGCTCCGCGCTGTCGGTGACCGGGTTCCACACCTGCAACTCCTTGGCAAAGGTCCCGGCGAGGTCGTGCAGCACCTTGACGACCTGCATGCCGCCCTGGCTGTGGCCGACCATCATCGGGCGCAGCCCGTCGTGCTCGTAGGACCAGGCGATCATGCCGGCCACGCGCTCGCTAAATTCGTAGGGGCTGTGCGACCAGCTGCCGTCGGAGGGGTGGCGGACCTGCGCCTCGGGGTAGCCCATGCCGATGATGAACTGCGCGAAGGACGTCATCGCCAGGTGCACGGGGAAGACCCCGCCGTGCAGCAGGATGACGCGCGGAGCCGGTACTTTCGACAGCGTGTCGCGCACGTCCGTCGCCGACACATTGTCCGGGTCCAGCGCGAGCAGCCGGTCCTCGACGGCGCGGTCGAGCTTGAGGCCGCCGACCGGGTCGGGCGGGTTCTGGCGCCAGGTCGGCGCATCCGAGGCGGGTTGCAGCGACGCGCACGCGGCGAGCGACAGGGCAAAGGCCGCAAGGGCGGTGAGGCGGAGGTTCATATGGGCTCAGGTCGAGGAGGAATCGAGGGTTCGCTGGAGGTTGCGCACCACTTCGCGCGCCTGCTCGTCGGACACGGCGGTCGTCCGATAAGTGATGCCTACGCGCAGCGCTTGGCCCGAGGTCGTCAGCGCCACGACCAGCGGCGACGTCGGACCGGTCGAGGCGGCGCGCAGGTAGTCGCCCGGCGCCCCGCTCCCGTGCCGGCGCAGCGCGTCGACGTTGAGCGGGGTGATGCCGGCCAGAACCGGATGATATTTCAAATAGAGGCTCTGGCGGCGCGACGGCGAGGCGTAGCGCCACAGCGCCCCGAGAAGCCCCATCGCCAGCAGCGTGAGGAAGTGCAGCCGCTCGCGCCGCGCGCGCGCGGTCTGCGCACCCAGGTCGCGGGCGAGCGCTTCAAACGTGGTGCCGGCGGGCAACGCGTGCACGGCGCGAAATGAGCTCAGGAACTGGCCGAACATCTCGCTTGCCGGCGGCTGGAAGTCGCCGCGCAGATTGACGATCGTCGCCACCGCGATCGCGTGGCGCCGGCGCGATGCGTCGCGTCGACCGCCAAGCGGCTCGACGGCCAGCATCACCGCCGCGAGCAGGAGGTCGTTGGTCGTCACGCCGAGCGATCTCGCCTTTGCGCGCAGCCGCGCGTACGCATCCATGCCGATGCCGAAGTGCACGAATTCATTGCGCCCGTCCGCCGGGTCGGCGAGCTTCGGCCGCACCACGCTGCGCCAGCCTCGCACCAGGCCGGGCAGCGCGGCGATGCCGCGCAGCAGCGCGTCGGGGTGGCGCGCGAACAGCGCGCGGCAGGTGCGCCGTGGCAGTGCGAGCCTGGGCAGCGCAACGTCCTCCGCGCGCGCCGCCGTGCAGCGCGCCACGACGTCGGTCATCAGCACGGCGATCGAGTCGCCACCCGCCACGAGGTGATCGTAGACGACGCCGGCGAGAAATGACTCGCCGTCGCGCACGGCGAAGAAGCGGAAGGGGTCGTATGCTCCGCTCGCAGGGAACGGCCGGTTGATCGACGCGGCGATCTCGTCGGCGGCGACGTCGAACGCAGCGCGCCCGGCGGCCGGCAGCACGCGCAGGTCGACGTGCGCCGCGCCGCCGCCGAACGCGTAACGGCGCCGGGCAGCGTCGAGCGTGAAGCCGGTGAGCCCGCTATCCTCGAGCACGCTCGCGATCGTCCTGCGCAGTTGCGCCTCGTCGAGCGGCGCGCGCGCCTCGATCACGTGCGCCGCGCAGTAGGGGTGCAGCTCGCGCCAGCGCAGCATCGCGCACTGGAACAGGTTGAGGCGCGCCGCGCTCATTGGACTACCCACCGCGCTGCGCGCTTCGGGGCTGGTTCGCGGCCTCCTTGGCCCGCACTGCCGCACGCCAGGTCGTCGCGTCGGCCGCCGCCCGCACGAGCGGACGCGCCCTGCGGGCCTGGCTCGCGCCCCGCTCGTGCAGGCGTCCCGGTGCAGCCCTTCGGGCTCACGACGCGGGCCGCCCGCTCTGCGCGGCGAGGCACCACTGCCGCTTGATGCCGTGCCAGAGGTCGGCAGCGTGCAGCAGGTTGTCGACGTTCGCGCCCACCGGCTGGGGCGCGCTGGTGCCGGGTTGCCAGGCGTCGATCCACGCCCGCGTGGCGGGCTGCCGCGCGAGGTGCGCGACGTTGGGCAGGCTCACGTGACTGTACGCGGTGGGCAGCACAACGTTGCGCACGCGCGCGCTGCCGGTTGCCCGGAACGGCGCGGGATCGGGGCCCGTCCCGGCGATGGGGTCCCAGGGAACGGCGAAGCCGCTGAAATCGACCACGCTGTCGGGGACATCGCGCAGCAAGGGCAACACGTCCCACTGCGCGAGCAGCAGGCGCGGCAGCGAGCCCGTCGCAAGCGCCGCGGCGAACCCGATGCGCAACGAGGTGACGTTGCGGCGCCGGCCGCTGGCGGGGTCGACGATCCAGGTCCGCGACTCGACTTGCGCGGCGAGCGGATCGAACACCGGCACATCGCCATTGCGCCCGGCAAGCTCGTGCAGGGCTTTGATCACCACCATGCCGCCCTGCGAGTGGCCGATCAGCACCGGCATCACGCCGTCGCGCTCGTAGTGCCACGCGATCTCTCCCGCGAAGCGGCGGGCATCGACGAAGCTCGACAGCGAGCGCGCACCGCCCGCCGGATGCGCCAGTCGCTCGGGGGGGTAGCCCATCGCCTCGAGAAACGCGGCGAACGGCTCCATCGTGACTATCGGAACGCTGCCGTGCAACGCGAGGACGCGCGGCGCGGACGCGCGGGGCGCTCCTGCTTCAAGCGCCTGCGCCGAAACGCGATCGCAGTCGAGCGCCGCGGCGGCAGCCGGCATCGGGAAGTACGCGGCGAGGGCGACAAGACCAGCCGCCAGCACTCGATCAACCTGGGTCGCGAAGTTGCGCATCGGCCGGAGTCCAGGACGCAAGGCGTGCCGGCAGGCCGTCCTTTTCAGCCCGACAACCGCGGGAAGAAGCGCCCGGTGCGCGCCACGTAGACCTCGTAGTCGCGTCCGTGCACGCCGTGCAGGTAGCTTTCCTCGTTGCGGGCCTTGGTCGCCATCAGCACGACGTGGACGAGCGCGATGACAAGCATCGGCATCGTCGGCACCACGCCCAGCGAGGCGAGCATCAGCAGGATCTGGTAGCCGTAGATCGGGTGGCGCACTCGCGCGAACGGCCCGTCGGTGATCAGCACCTGCTTCTCGCCGGGCGTCACGGCCATCTTCCAGTGGCGGCCCATGCGCCGCCAGCAGCGGATCGTCGCGACGAGCAGCGCAATCGCGGCCAGGGCGGCGGCAAAACGCAGGACAAGCCAGCCGCCGTGGCGTGACCCCTCGGGGACCGCCAGAACACCCGCATCGCGGAACGCCGCGAACCACGGCAGCGCGATCCACGCCGCCACCAGCGGGACGAAGAACAGCCACAGGAAGCGCTCCAGGCCCTGCTCCGGCATCACGCCCGAGAGCGTTTGCGTGCGCCGCCGGATGCGCGCCGACATGGCGCCGACCCGCCCCCAGTAGGCGAGCACGACGACGGCCAGGATCAGCGCGGGAAGGTCGGGCATCGGCACATGGACGAACCGCAACACCGCCCATTGTAAAGTACCGACCGGCGCCCCTCGGCGGCACCGGCATGTAAGCGCGCCCGACGATGCCCCCGCCGGAGCGGGCGGCTTCGAGCAACATCGCCCAGGCTTGTTGGGGCGTACGCAGGGGCGAGCGTAAAGCGCTTCGACAGCCTTGCGGCGCCGCGTTCCTTCTGTCGGCGATCGCGCGTAGCATGGCCGGCGAGTTGCTACATTCCCCGTCACGATGCGCCACGCCACGAAGTCCACCTGGGTTCGCTTCCATCCGGTCAGCCGCGTGATCATCGGCGTGGCGAGCGTCCTCATCCTGGTGCTCTTCGCCGGCGTGGACCGAGTCGGCGCAGCGCTGGCGCACTTCACCCCCGGCGGGAACTTCGAGGAGCGCTGCGCCGAACTGCCGCCGAGCGCCATCGCCGTCGCCGTCGCTCCGCACACGGTCACCGAGAACCGCGCGACGCCATTCGAGACGTTGACCCGGCTGAGCGAGGGGCCGTCACCGGAGCACCGCACGATCGGCCTCACGCTCGCCAACTTCGGCCACCGCTCGACGTTCGAAGTGAAGGGGCTCGAGGACAAGCGCCAGGCGCGCGCCTGCGTACGACCACAGGTGGCCGTCGAGCTCTACGTGCGGCCGCTGACGGTCTACGTGGCGCGCGAGTACAGCGGCGACCCGTGCCGCGCGCGAGTGATCCGCGAGCACGAGGAGCAGCACGTCGCGGTGTACACGCAGTTCGCGCAGGAGGCGGCGCGGCAGCTGCGCTTCGACCTCTGGCGCACGATCGGCGCGGAGCCGCTGTACGCCTCCGACGTCGTCGAGGCGCAGCGCCTCCTCGACCGCAAGCTCGCGCACACGCTCGACGGCTTCATGCGCGAGGCGCAGCGCACGCTGGCCGAGCGCCAGGCGCGCATCGACACGCCCGAGGAATACGAGCGCGTGCGCACGTCCTGCCAGCAGCCCTCCTGAGCTCCGTTCCGCGCCCGTCGCACCTCGCGCTTCCCACCGGCTTGGCATTGCGGGGATAATCGCTGGCGGCATCCTGCCGTCACGATCGAGGGGGAACCGCGATGGCCTACTTCCCGCAGTGGACCGTGCGCACCGAGGGCGTGGTGGCGCCCGAGGAGCGGCTGCCGTGGCCGCAGACCTTCGCGATGGGCGCGCAGCACGTCGTCGCGATGTTCGGCGCCACGGTGCTCGCGCCGCTGCTGATGGGCTTCGACCCCAACGTCGCGATCCTGATGTCGGGCGTGGGCACGCTGATCTTCTTTGTCATCGTCGGCGGGCGGGTGCCGAGCTACCTGGGCTCGAGCTTCGCGTTCATCGGCGTGGTGATCGCCGCGACCGGCTACGCCGGCAATGGGTCGAACGCCAACCTCGGCACGGCGCTCGGTGGCATCATCGTCTGCGGCGCGTTGTACACGCTGATCGGCCTGGTGGTCATGGCGTCGGGCACGCGATGGATCGAGAAGCTGATGCCGCCGATCGTGACCGGCGCGGTCGTCGCCGTCATCGGGCTCAACCTCGCGCCGATCGCCGTCAAGGGCGCGACGGCCACGCCGTTCGACGCGTGGATGGCGGTGGTGACCATCGTGCTGGTCGGCGGAGTGGCCGTGTTCACCCGCGGCATGGTGCAGCGGCTGCTGATCCTGGTCGGGCTGGCACTCGCCTATCTCGTCTACCTCGCGCTCGCCAATGGCATGGGGCTGGGCAAGCCGGTGAGCTTCGCCGGCGTGGCCAGCGCGGCCTGGTTCGGCCTGCCGCAGTTCGCCGCCCCGAACTTCAAGGCGGAAGCCATCGCGCTGATCGCCCCGGTGGCGATCATCCTCGTCGCCGAGAACCTGGGCCACGTCAAGGCGGTCGCGGCGATGACCGGCCGCGACCTCGACCGCTACATGGGCCGTGCGTTCGTCGGCGACGGCGTGGCGACGGTAGTCGCCGGTTACGCGGGCGGCACCGGCGTCACCACCTATGCCGAGAACATCGGCGTGATGGCGGTGACGAAGATCTACTCGACGCTGGTGTTCGTCGTCGCCGCGCTGATCGCGATCGTGCTCGGCTTCTCGCCGAAGTTCGGCGCGCTGATCCAGACGATTCCCGGGCCGGTGCTGGGCGGCGTGTCGATCGTCGTGTTCGGGCTGATCGCCGTGGCCGGCGCCAAGATCTGGGTCGACAACAAGGTCGACTTCACCCAGAACCGCAACCTGATCGTTGCCGCGGTCACGCTCGTGCTGGGTGCGGGCGACTTCGCGCTCTCGATCGGCGCGTTCACGCTGGGCGGCATCGGCACCGCGACTTTCGGCGCGATCCTGCTCAACCTGCTGCTGTCGTCGCGCGACGCAGGGCGCAGCGCCACCGCATAGGGTCAGACCCTCGTTCTTGCGGCAACGGGAACGGAAACGAGGGTCTGACCCTCGGTCGTCAGCGGCCGGACTCGGCGCGCAGCGACGGGCAAAGCGCGGCGTGCCCCCAGTAGCTGTCGCAGTGGGCGAGTCGCGCGCGCTGCTCGCAGGTGGCGCGATCGAAGATGCCCAGCGGCTGGCAGCGATCGAGTTCGTCGCGCAGCACCTGCCAGCGGTCCGGTTCCGCAGCGGGAGCCTTGACGGCGGCCGGAGCCGGCGCGTCGGTCGCACTTACGCCCTGGCCGTCCCCGCTGACGGCCTCGCGCGGCGATATCGCATAGTTGACAGGAACCGCAGGGAGTCCGCGCGCCCCGCTCGGGCGCGATGGAGCGGGTACTGCCGTTGGCGTGGCCACCTTCACGGCTTCCGCTGCCGGTTTGGCAGCCGCAGGAGCACGCTCGACCAATGCCGGCGCGGCCAGGCGTGTCTCGTGCACGATCGCCGCGTTGGGGACGCTCAAGGCGACAGGTGCGGCGACCACCCGTTCGTCGATGCGCGAGGTGGGCTCGGCCTCCGCCCGGCGCAACCACGGGTGCAGCGCGGCAACGAGCACGACGATGGCGACGACCGCGCCCGCCAGCCCGAGATCCATGCGCCAGACCCGGCGCTCCGCCAGGATGGGCGACATGGCCAGGTCGGGGAGATCCGGGGAGATCGTCAGCGGCGCGCTGTCGTGCAACCCCCATGGGCGCAGTACGCGCCGGCGACCGCCCCCGGGCGCTTCCTCGACGAGCACGGCGCCGCACGACGTGCAGAAGCGTGTCGTCGGGGCGTTGTGTTCGCGACAGTTGGGGCAATGCATGGCGCTGCGGATCCCTTGTCGGGGACCACCGGCAGACGGCTCCGGAGGCGCTATGACATTAGCATACCGGCGGCCGCCCTCCAACGACGTTCGTCGGGCGCGTGGCCGGTGACGACGCTGAACCCCGCCGGCCATCGCCCCGTAGAATGGCCGGCTGGCAGTCCATCAGGAGCAGGCGATGAGTGGCGGCGTGGCGGTGGTGACGGGTGCGGGCAGCGGCATCGGCAAGGCCGTCGCGCTGGCGCTGCTCGCAGCGGGGTGGCGCGTGGTCCTGGCCGGGCGCCGCGCGGAGCCGCTGGCCGCGGCGGTCGCGGAAGCCGGCGTAGCCGCCGACCGGGCGCTGGCCGTGCCTGCCGACGTGTCCGATCCTCGCTCGGTGGACGCGCTGTTCGAGCGCACCGTCGCCGCGTTCGGGCGCGTCGACCTGCTGTTCAACAACGCCGGCATCTCGGCCGGCGGCCCGATCGAGGACATCGCCTACGACGACTGGAGCAAGGTCGTCGCGATCAACCTGACCGGGTCGTTCCTGTGCGCGCAGGCCGCGTTCCGCCGGATGAAGGCCCAGTCGCCGCGCGGGGGACGCATCGTCAACAACGGCTCGATCTCGGCGCACGCGCCGCGCCCGAACTCGGCGCCCTACACCGCGACCAAGCACGCGATCACCGGACTCACCAAGTCGCTGTCGCTGGAGGGGCGCAAGTACGGCATCGCCTGCGGCCAGATCGACATAGGCAACGCCGCCACCGAGATGGCGGCGCGGATGGCGAAGGGCGTGCCGCAGGCGAACGGGCAGATCGCCGTCGAGCCGCTGATGGACGTGGCGCACGTGGCGAACGCCGTCGTGCACATGGCCGGCCTGCCGCTCGACGCCAACGTCCAGTTCATGACGATCATGGCGCGCGACATGCCCTTCGTCGGGCGCGGTTAGCCGTGTCGGCGCCGAGCGCTTCCCTTTGACCGGCGCCCCCGGCAACGCCGCCATCGCGGCGAACTACGACGCGGTCGCCTACGACGCGCTGCCGCACCCCGTGTCGCACCCGGACAACGTCGCCGCGGTGGCGACGATGTTCGGCGTCGCGGCGCCCGCGGTCGCGACCGCACGCGTGCTCGAGGTGGGCTGCAACGACGGTTCGAACCTGCTGCCGATGGCGGCGGCGCTGCCGGGAGCGACGTTCGTCGGCTGCGACATCGCGCCGCTGGCGATCCGCGCGGCAAACGAGAGCGCTGCCGCGCTGGCGCTGTCGAACGTGCGCTTCGTCGAGGCCGACCTCGCCGTGCTCGACAGCGGGCCCTGGGACTACGTGATCGCGCACGGCGTCTACTCGTGGGTGCCGGCAACGGTACGCGAGGCGCTGTTCGACCTGCTGCGGCGTTCGCTGGCGCCGAACGGGCTCGCCTTCGTCAGCTACAACACCTACCCGGGCGGCCACGTGCGCCGCGCCGCGTGGGAGGCGCTGCGCTGGCACGTGCGCGACCTGCCTGCCCGCGAGGAGCAGCTGCGCGAGGCGCGCTCGTTCGCAGCGCTCATGGCCGAGGCCGGTCCGACGCACGAGGCGGCGGATGCCAGCGTGCGCAGCGAATTCGCGCGCATCGCCGCGGAAGCCGACAGCCCGCTCTACCACGACACGCTCGCCGAGCCGAACGATCCGGTCTGGTTCCACCAGTTCGCCGACCACGCGGCGCGCCACGATCTCGCCTACGTCGCCGAGGCGCTGCCCTCGATGATGGCCGGCGGCGGACTCAGCGCGCGCGTGCGCCAGTTCCTTGCGGCGCAGCCCCGGCTTGCGCGCGAGCAGTATCTGGACATCGCGCGCGTGCGGCGCTTTCGCCAGTCGATCCTCGCTCGCGCGGAAGCCGTCGGCGACGGGCAGCTGGTAGCGTCGCGCATGGCGTCGCTGCAGGTGTCCGCGGCCATGCCGCTGATGCGCGCCGCCTCCGAGTCGCGGCTGCCCGCGGCGGGCGGCGCCGATGCACCGGTGCTGCGCGCTCTGCTGGAATCGCTCGTCGCCGCGGCGCCGACGGCGCGACCGGTCCCCGAGGTGCTCGCGAGCACGAGCGCTGCTCCCGGTGGCCGCAGCGTCGAGGCCGTGCTGATCGACGCGTGGGTGTCCGGCTTCGCACAATTGCACGCGCTCGGACCGGCCGCGGCGCACGCAGCCGATGCGACGCCGCGCGCGTTTCGCGTCGCAAGCCGGCAAGCGCTGCTGCGCGAGGCCGTGACGAACCTGCGCCACGAGACGATCCGGCTCGCCGATCCGTTCGCCCGCGCCCTGCTCCCGCTGTGCGACGGACGGCGCGACCGCGCCGCACTTGCTGCCGCATTGGCCGGAGCGGGCAATCCGCGCGACCCCACGCTGCTCGCGCAGGTCGACGGCACGCTCGCCATGCTCGCGCGGTACGCGCTCCTCGAGCGCGAGTAATTGCCGTCGTCGTTCCCGCGCAGGCGGAAACCCGGTGTCTCACGGTCCTTGCAGTCGTGTGCCTCGCCGAGAGTCGCTGGATCCCCGCATGCGCGGGGATGACGAGGACCTAGAAGTCGAGCTCTCGCGCCATCGCCCACGCCACGTCGGCGACGAGCCGCGCCCGCCCCCCGGTTTCCAGCGCATCCGCGCTCGCCGCGTTGCCGGCCAGCGCCCGCGAGTGCACGCCGTGCAGGATCGCGCCGATGCGGAACATGTTGAAGATGAGGTAGAACTCCCAGTGCTCGAGCGCGCTGCGCCCGGTGCGCCTGCAGTAGGCCGCCACGTAGTCCGGCTCGGAGGGAATGCCGAGTGCGGCAAGGTCGACGCCCGCGAGGCCGCGGAACTGCGCGGGCGCCAGTCGCCACGCCATCGCCTGGTAGGCGAAGTCGGACAGCGGGTGGCCCAGCGTGGCGAGCTCCCAGTCGAGCACGGCCAGCACGCGCGGCTCGCTCGGATGGAAGATCACGTTGTCGAGGCGGAAGTCGCCGTGTACGACGCGCGTCTCGTCGCCGGGCGGAATGCGCGGCGGCAGCCACTCGATCAGCCGGTCCATCGCGTCGATGCGATCGGCGACGCCGGCCTGGTATTGCTTCGTCCAGCGAGCGACCTGCCGCTCGATGTAGCCGCCGCTGCGGCCGAAGTCGGCCAGGCCGACCGTTGCCGGGTCGACGCAGTGCAGCGCGGCGATGACGCGGTTCAGTTCGTCGTAGTGCGCGCCGCGCCGGGACGGCGTCATGCCAGGCAGCGCGGGGTCCCACAGGACGCGTCCCTCGACGTAGTCCATGAGGTAGAAGGCGGTACCGATCACGGCAGGGTTCTCGCAGAGCGCGCGCATCCGCGGCACCGGTACGCCGGTGCCGGCGAGCGCGGACATCACGCGGTACTCGCGTTCGATCGCGTGCGCCGATGGCAGCAGCGTGCCGGGCGGCTTGCGGCGCAGCACGAAGCGCTCGTTGCCGGCGACGACGCGATAGGTCGGATTCGACTGCCCGCCCTGGAATTGCTCGACGGCCAGCGGCCCGTCGAACGCACCGACGTGCTCGTGGACGTAGGCGGCGAGCGCCTCGACGTCGAACGCGTGGATCGGGGCGACCAGCGTCGCGCCGGGATTGGCGTGCCCGCTCACGACGCGCCGCCGCCCGCGCGCCGGGCGCTCAGGCGATGGCGGGCGTCAGCACGGGAGCGCCCTCGAGGATAGCGTCGGCGAGCAGGCGCGCCGTGTTCACCGATTGCGTGAGGCCGAGGTGGCCGTGCCCGGTTGCCAACCACAGGCCCTGGCGCGATGCGACGGGCCCGACCAACGCCAGCGACTCCGGCGTGCACGGCCGGTGGCCCATCCAGTGCGACTCCTCCGCGGCGGCCACGCCGACGAACGCCTCGCGCGCGAACTTCGCGAGCAGCGCCGAGCGCCGCGGGTTCGCCGGGCGCGCGAGTCCGCCGAACTCGACGGTGCCGGCGATGCGGAAACCCTGCTCCATCGGCGTCACGAACGCCTTGCGGTCGGCGAGCACGACGATGCGCGACACCGGCGCGGCCACGCCCCGGAAAGTCACGTGATAGCCGCGCTGGCTCTCGAGCGGCAGGCGCACGCCCAGCGGCTCGAGCAGCGCGCTTGACTGCACGCCGGCGGCGACGATGACGTGGTCGACGTTCTGCCGCCCATCGCCGGTGACGACCGTCCAGCCGCGCGGCAGGTCGGGCTCGATCGCGCGCACCTGGTCGCGCGCCAGCCGCCCGCCGCGCACCACGAACGCGCGCACGATCTGCTGGACGTAGCGAAACGGATTGACCACAAACGCGTGGTCGGGCAGCCAGATGGCCGTGGTGTAGCGCGGCGCAAGGCCGGGCTCCAGCGCGTCGATGCCGGCGCGGTCCAGCCGTTCGAAGCGCACGCCGTGGCGCGCGCGCAGCGTCCACGCATACGCGTCCTTCGCCAGCGCCGCGGCGTCCGGGTAGACGTGCAGGTGGCCGTTGCGGCGGATCAGGTCCGCCACCCCGATCTCGCGCGCGAAGTCGAGGTGGTGCTCGATCGCGTCGGCGTTGAGCGCGGCGAGCCGCTGCGCGATCGCCTCGACGCGCTCGGGCGCGGAGGCGGCGACGAATCGCGCCAACCACGGCAGCGCGCGCGGCAAGTATGCCGGCGGCAGGTGCAGCGGCCCATCGGGATCGAGCAGCAGGCGCGGCAGCGACTTCAGCAACCCGGGAAGCGCGAGCGGCGCCACCGACCCCGGCGAGAGCGCGCCCGCGTTGCCATAGCTGCAGCCGCGGCCGGGCTCGGCGCGGTCGATCAGCGTGACGTGCGCGCCGCGCCGGCACAAGGTCAGCGCGATCGCGGCACCCACGATGCCGGCCCCGACGATGGCGATCGCGGGGGCGTTGCGCAGCGGCGCGTTGCGGCTCATGCGTGGGTCTCGCGTGGACGCCCGGAATCCGGAAACGGTCCGCTATGTTAGACCGGCGGCGCGCGATTCGCGAATCGGCGTGCGTTGGGCGGCGACGTACGGCTCCGGCGGGGCGCGCAACGCGCACGAGTGCCCGCCCGATCGGCGCCTCCCGCCCGGCCGACCGGCTCCCCGGCCCTGCGGGGCGGAACCATCTACAATACAGCCCCTTCCGCGCGATTCCTCCATGAGTTCGTCGACCGACCTTGCCACCACGCCCGATCTGCCGACCGGAGCGCAGGCAAGGTTGTTGCTGAACGAGTGCCACCGCATTTTCCACGCCAAGCTCGTGGACATTGCCCGCGCATCCATCGAGATGAGCGGCGACCTCTTCGAAGGCAACGCGTACGTCCAGGAGAAGGACGTCGACGAGTTCAAGGTGCAGCGCGGTGCCTGGGTCGAGCGCTTCGACCGCACGCTGGCCGACCTCTACGAGCGCCGCATGGGGGGCGCTCGCCGCAAGGGCCGGCGCCCCGACTTCGACGCCTCGGCCGCCTCGCTCAGGGTGCTGACGGCGTTCGACCAGGAGAAGCAGGCAGCGCTGGTCGCGGCCACCGCATTCCTGCAGCGCATCACCCGCCGCGAGCTCGACGCACTCGACCTGCGCGTCGAGGCGCTGCTGCGCGAGGAGGCGCGCCGCGACGTCGACAATCCCTACGGCCCGTCGTACATCCTCGACGCGATCGGCGTGTCGGCGCGGGCGGTCTACCCGAACCCGCGCATCTGGCGCGCGTTCATGGAACGCGTGGTCGCCGACCTCACTCCGGCGGCGAACAAGGTCTACATCACGCTGAACCGCTTCCTCGCCGACCACGGCGTGCTGCCCGAGATCAAGGCGGAGCTGCGTGCCCGCAGCGAATTCCGGCCGGTCGACGACAAGGACCTGATCCCGACGTTCTCGCAGATGCTGCGGGAGGGGGATCCGGCGCTGCCCGCCAACGTCGAGGTGCCGGAGCTCGGCGCCGCGGGCGGCAGGTCGGTGTTCGACTTCGAGGGCGCCGTCGCGCGAGCCGAGCTGCTGGGCGCGATCGTGCCTTCCGCGATGCTGCCCAATGCGGGCAGTGCGGAGGGCGTGCAGGCGCTTTCGGCGGACCTGCTGGCCCAGGGCCTGACCGAGCTGGGCGAGCAGGCGCCCGCGGCGGGACAGCGCAGCGCCGGCGGCGATCCGCTGTTCCCCGACCTCGACCCGCTGATGGCGCTGGGCACGTCGACACCGCTGTTCAACACGCTCGGCCACTGGCAGCGCATCGACCTGCCCGCCGAGCTCGCGAAGTCGGCGGCGATGCCGGCGGGCACGGCGATGGCGGCCGTGCCGCTCAACCTGATCCCGCACATCCGCGCGGCGGTCGCCGGGCAGATCGCGAACCCGACGGACCGCATCACGATGGACGTGATCGCGCTCCTGTTCGACTACATCTTTCGCGACCCGTCGATCCCCGACGCGATGCGGCGCATCTTCAGCCGGCTGCAGGTGCCGGTACTCAAGGCCGCGCTGCTCGACCGCACGTTCTTCTCCGACCGGGGGCACGCCGCACGGCGGCTGCTCGACCACCTGGCCGAGGCAGCCATCGGCGCGACGCAGAACCCGGACTACGAGCACGATTTCGAGCAGCACGCCTCGTCGGTCGTCGAACGCGTCTGTCGCGACTTCGAGATCGACCTCGGGGTGTTCGCGACTGCGGACCTGGAGCTCGTGGCGTTCATCGAAGCGGAGCGCAAGGCGACGGAGATCGCGGTGAAGCCGGACGTGGCGCAGGCGCTCGCCACCGAGGCGAGCGAAGTCGACCGCGCCGAGGTGCTGACGCTCACGCGCGACAAGCTGGCCGGTCTCGATCTTCCCTTCGAGATCCGCGGCTTCATCGAGACGATCTGGACCGACTACCTCACCAGGCTGCGCCGCGACCACGGGCCCGAGTCCGCCGAGTTGGCCACGGCGGTGAAGACGCTCGACGACCTCCTGTGGAGCATCGTCGCCAAGGAGCGCACCGGCCAGAAGTCGCGGCTGTCGAAGATGATCCCCGGGCTCGTCATCGCGTTGCGCAAGGGCTGCACGGCCGTCGCGGCACCCGTGGAGAAGTCGAAGGCGTTCCTCGAGGCGCTCTACCCGCTGCACGTCGCCGCGATCAAGCCGCCGCCGGCGGTGCCCGGGCCTGCCGCACCAGCCGAGGTCCTGGCGGCCAAGGACACGGAATCGCCGAAAGGTATCGACCGCGGACGCCCGGCGATCACGCCGCGCAACGTTCACGACTTCGTGAGCGAGATGGCGGTGGGCACGTGGCTCGTGTTCCGCCACGCCGACGCCGAGCCGATCAATGCCCGCCTCACCTGGGTCAGCCCGCGGCGCACGCGCTACATCTTCACCAGCCGCTCGCGGAAGCAGGCGTTGATGTTCTCGCCCGAGGAGCTCGCGTGGGAGCTCGCCGCGCAGCGCGCCAGCCTGCTGCTCGAGCCGGTGCCGCTGTTCGACCGCGCCGTCAGCGCCGCACTGGACACGCTCGCTGCGCAGAAGCCGTCGGGCGAAGCCGAGGCCGGCACGCGCGCGGCATAGCGCGCTCCCGCGGGCTAGCCTTGCCAACAATGCGATCGGCGTGAAGCGCAAGTCAGGCAGTTCCGAATTGGCTGTTACAGTCCACTAGCCACGCTGTGCCGGCCGCCGCGCACCTCGCAGCGCTCACCGCTCCGCTCTTCCTGCTGATCGGCGCCGGCTACGCGCTGGGGCGCTTCGGCGGCTGGACGGGGCCGCTCGCCGATGCGCTGTCCCGCTTCGTGTTCTCGGTGGCGGTGCCCGCGCTGCTGTTCCGCCTGATGACCGGCTTCGAGTCGGCGCCCGCCGTCGACGCGCGAGCGCTCCTCGCCTACTTCGGCGCTACGTTCCTCGTCTACGCGATTGCCGTCGCCGCCGGCCGCGCGCTCTTCGGCCTTGACGGCGCGGGCGCGTCGGTGTTCGGCATGGGTGGAGTGTTCGCGAACACCGTGCTGCTCGGCGTGCCGATGGTTCGCGTGACGCTCGGCGAAGCGGCGATGCCGGCGGTCTCGCTGGTCATCGTGTTCAACGCGCTGATCCTGTGGACGCTCGTCACCGTGTCGGTCGAGTGGGCGCGACACCGCCGCGCGTCGCTCGCCGGCTTCGCCGCCACGGCGCGCGGCGTGGTGGCCAATCCGATCGTCGGCAGCCTGCTCGCGGGCACGCTGTTCGGCTATACGGGCCTGGCGCTGCCGTCGTGGATCGACGCCGCGCTGCGGATGCTCGCGGAGGCCGCCATTCCGCTGTCGCTCGTCGCCCTCGGCATGAGCCTGTGCGAGTTCGGCGTGCGCGAGGGGTGGCGCGCGAGCCTCGCGATGACCGCCGTCAAGCTGGCCGTGCTGCCCGCGGCAGTGTATTCGGCCGCGCGCCTGCTCGACCTGCCTGCGCTCGAGACGCAGGCGATCACCGTGCTCGCCGCGATGCCGGTAGGCGCCAACGTCTACCTGATGGCGAAGGCTTTCGGCACGCTCGGGGCTCCGGTGTCCTCGGCGATCGTCCTGTCGACCGCGTTGTGCGCGGTCAGCGCGCCGGTGGTCATCGCACTCACGGGGCACGCTCGCTGAGGCTCGCGTCGCCCCGCCGGGGGCGACGTTCGAGGGGCGGGGTGCACAAACCATGTGCATGAACGTCTTCGTCGTGCGCGCTCACCCTTCATCCCGCGCGGCGCCGCCGAGCTACAACCCGAGCAACTTCGCGATGATCGATTTCGCGACGAACCCCAGCATCCCGAACGCGAGCACGAAGAACAGCACGAACGTGCCGAAGCGCCCGGCCTTCGACTGCTTCGCGAGGTCGTAGATGATGAACAGCATGTAGGCGATGAACGCGCCGATGCCGAACGTCACGCCAAACTCGGTGATCTGCGCCTCGGTGAAGCCGAACAGCGTGACTTCCGCCGGCACTACGTGCCCTCCGGCCGCGGCGGCAGTCCGGAAGCGTCGACGACCTCGCGATAGACGTGCCACGTCGCGTGGCCGAGCACCGGGATCGCGACGATAAACCCGATCATCAGCGTCGCCATCGACGCGAGCGTCAGCAGCATGATGAGCGCGGCCCACAGCGCCATCGCCACCGGGTTCTCGCCCACGGCGCGCACGCTCGTGGCGAGGGCCGTGGACAGGTCGACGTCACGGTCCAGCAGCATCGGCACCGACACCACGCTGGCGGCGAACACCACCGCGGCGCCGAGGCCGCCCAGCGCTGCCCACAGCGGGAACAGGTTCGAGCCCGCGCCGACGACGACGTGGCGCAGGAACGAGTCGAGGCCGGTGATCGGCGCCTTCACGACGAGCGCGATCAGCACTGCGGAGACCAGCACCCACAGCGTGGCCGCTAAAGCGAGGCCGAGCCCCAGCCAGATCAGGGGTCGTGTGCCCCGCGCCCATGCACCCGAAACGTGGCGCCACTGCGCCGTTTCGCCCAGCTCCATCCGCTTCGACAGTTCGTAGAGGCCCGTCGCGAGGATCGGCGCGATCAGCACGAAGCCGGAGAAAGCGCCGGGCAGCAGCGGCCACGCGCTGCGTCCCACGGCGAGGATGCCCCAACCGATGAGCGCTGCAAGCACCCCGTGCGCGAGGCTAGGGACCCATGCGCGGGAGCAGTCGCGCCAGCCCAGCAGCAGCCAGGCGAATGCGCGCGCGGGAGCGACCTTGCGCACGCGGACTCGCTCGCCCCCGGGCACGCTCACCGCAGCGCTCCTCCGCAGCCTAGCACCCGGTCGGCGAGCGCGGGCAGTTGCGCGCGAACTTCGCCGATGCGCGCGGGATCCACGTCGCCGACCACCACGCCCGGCCCCTCGGCGTGGCGCGCGACGACCTCGCCCCAGGGGTCGACGAGCATCGAGTGGCCATAGGTACGTCGCCCGTTCGGATGCATCCCGCCTTGTGCGGCGGCGAGCAGGTAGCACTGGTTCTCGACCGCGCGCGTGCGCAGCAGCAGCTCCCAGTGCGCAAGCCCGGTCGGATGCGTGAAGGCGGCGGGTACGAGGATCAGCGCGACCTCGCCGATCGCACGGTAGAGCTCGGGAAAGCGCACGTCGTAGCAGATCGACAGCGCGACACGCCCGCAGTCCGCGTCGAACGACGCCGGCGCCGTGCCGGCCTCGATCGTGCGCGACTCGTCGTAGCTTTCGCCGCCTGCGCCATGGAAGCGGAACAGGTGCATCTTGTCGTAGCGGGCGACGCGCTTGCCGTCCGACCCATAGGCGAGGCAGGCGCTGCGCACGCGCGCGCGATCGGTGCCGCGCAGCGGCACGCAGCCGCCGATCAGCGTGATCGCGTGCTCGCGCGCGAGCCGCGCCAGAAAGGCCTGCTGCGGCCCATCGCCGTCGGCCTCCTGCACGGCGAGCTTGTCGACCGGGCGGCGGCCGAGGATGCCGAAGTACTCGGGCAGCAGGACGAGCCGCGCGCCGGCACGCACGGCCTCGATGACCAGCGGTTCGGCCTGCGCCAGGTTCTCCGGCACGTCACCGCCCGAGACCATCTGGACTGCCGCGACCTTGACAATCGCGCTCATCGCGGCGCGCTCTCCGCCGTGGCCGGTCGCGGCACAGCTCGCGGGGCGACCCGCTCGACGACAGGCTCCGACCAGGAGCCGCGTACCGCGTACTCGTAGCTGAACATCTGATCGATCGGGTCCTGCATCAGCTTCTGCGCCAGCAGCGTTCCCGCGCCCACGGCGGCGCCCACCAGGGGATTTGCCGCCATCAGCACGACGGCGGCCGCACCAGCCCCGGTGGAAACGACCGAGGACAGCGACGGCTGCACGCGCACTGTCAACGCCTGCGTTTCGCGCGCGAGGTCGACGTCGCCGACAAGCTGCACCTTCGCCGCCGGGCCGGCCAGCACGAGGTTGTCGGTGTGCAACACGCCGCTGGCGATGCGCACGCTGCCGGCGATGCTGTCGAACGCGAAGCCCTCGCTGAACACGTCGCGGAAGTCGAGCGCGATGCGCCGCGGCAGCGACTGCAGCGACAGCACGCCGAGCAGCCGCCCCACGCCGGGATCCATCTTGGTGAACTGGCCGGCGCCGGAGTGCAGGCGGAACGTGCCCGACAGCGCCGCGTAGTCGAAGTCGGTCGGCGCGCCGGGCCAGGCGAGCTGGCCCTCGAGCTTCGTCGGCGCGCCCTTGACTTCGCTGGGCAGGCCCATGCGCGCGAGAAACGCGCCGGCGTCCGCGACGTTGACCGCGACATCGAACTTCGACTGCTGCTGGCGGCCGAGCAGGCGCCACGAGCCCTCCGCCTCGATGCGCCCCGCGTCGTTGACGATGGCAAAGCGTGTCACGCGCCAGTCGGTCCCGTCGGGCCTGCCGGCGAGCTCCATTCGGCCGAGCACGCCTGCCCGCCCATGAAAGCGTTCGGCTGTGACATCGACCTCGGGCCAGGGGTTCGCCGAGCCTTCCGGTCGCGCACCCTCCTTCGTCGCGCGTACGACCTCGCGTGCGCCAAACAGGTCAAGATGGTCGAGCTTGGCGCTGAAGCGCCCGTTGTGCGCACGCTCGCCCGGCGACTCCCAGCGGGCGGTGCCCGCGACCTGCCGCGCGTTCAGCGCGACACGCCAGCCCTCCGTGGCGCGGCGCGCCGCGAAGGACATGTCGTCGTAGCGCCGGCCGAAGGCCACGAACTGCGCCGTGTTCACCTCGACCGCGTTCAGCGCGAGCTCGCCGGCCCGGCCGCGTGCGGGATCGCGCCCCGCAACGGCCTGCAGCGTGGCCAGCCACTGGTCGAGGTCGAGCACGGGCACGTCGCCGCGGATCGCGAGGCCGGGCTCACCCGGATCGCCGCCCTTGGCCGTGGCCTTGCCCAGCGTCACCAGCGCACGCTCGACGCTCGCCTCGCGCGGGCCCAGCGCGCGAAGCGCGACGACGCGAGCGATCCCGCCGTAGTCGGCAACGATGGCGTCGCGCCTGCCGTCGCTGCCCAGCATGCGCCGCTCGAGGCGGAATGCGGCAGCCTCCCCCGCGGCCTTGCCGAATGGCGGCGGCAGGTCGATCGCCGCGCCCTTGAGATCCGACTCGACGACGAAAGTTGCCTGCGTCGGACGCGCGACGAGCTGCAGCTGCCAGTCGGCTGCCCCGCTGACACGCTCCGCCCACGGCGAGGCGAACTCGTTGCGCAGCGCCGCGAAATTCACGCTGCCGCTCCCGCTCACGCGCACTGCGCCGTCGCGCGTGACCACGTCCACGCGCGCGGCGCCGCCGAACGCCTCCAGGGCGATGTCGCGACCGCTCATTTCGCGCTCGGTGAACGCGATTTTTCCGTTGACCTTCGAGAGCGTGGCCATTCCCGGCAGGCGCAGCTGGTTATCGGTGAACTGGTAGTCGCCGCGCACCTGCGCGCCGTCGTCGCGGCCCAGCGCCATCGCGATGCGCAGGTTGAGGCGCCCGCCACCGGAGGCCTGCGCGCCGTCGGTGAAGCGGCCAATCCACGCCGCGACCGGGCTCGCCTCCACGAAGGCGAGGAACTCGGCGGTCGGCCCGCTCGCCTCGCCTTCCACCGTCAGCGCCGGGTGGTCGGGCACGAGATCGGGGATCGTCGCCGTCGTGTTCGCGATCGCCGCGCCAAGGACGTGGCCGCGCTCGGCGGCAACGCGCATGCCCTGGTTCTCGAAGCGCACCTCGGCACTCAGGCCGGTGAGCGGCGGCCAGCCATTGGCATAGGCCAGCGACGCGTCGCGGACCCTGGCCGAGAGAAGGAACGTGCCGTCGCGCCCGTCGGGAAACGGAAAGCGCGCGAGATTGCCCTTGAGCACCAGCCACGCGTCGTCCGAGCTGCCCTTGACCAGCGAGTCGCGCACCCAGGCGCGCGTCGCCAACGAAATCGAGCGCGGCAGGTAGCGGTGCACGGAACGCGCGTCGGCTCGCGAGAGCTTCGCCGTGAGGTCGATCTCGCCCGGTCCCTTCGCGGCGGCGCGCCACCAGCCCTGCGCCGTGCCGGCGGCATCGGCGTTCGCGTAGTCGAGCTCGTCGAGGCGCACCGTCAGGCGGCCGTCCTTGCGCTCCCAGCGCAGCATGCCGCTGGCGCTGTCGAGCTGCAGCGGCTCGGCGAACACGCGCGGCAGCTCGACGCGCAGCTTGCGGCTGCCGAGCCGCAGCGTGCCGCCGGCCTGTGTGGCATCGAACGCGCCGGAAAGATTTTCGAGCCCGGGCAGGTCGTCCTGCGCCCGCACGCCGAGGTCCACGAACGCCCCCGCGGCGCGATAGGACGTCGGCGCTGCCAGCGCCCCTTCCCACGACGCCTCGGTGGCGCCGAGCGCCCCGCGCGGGGCGTAGCGCGCGATGTCCTGCCGCCATGCGCCCGGCAGCGGCAGATGGCCGGCGAGCGCGGCGAGCGCGGCGAGGTCGAGCTGATTGACCGTCAGGCGGCCGCCGCCGATCGCGCCGTCTGCGGTCCGCTCGTAGCGCACGACAAGGTCGGTGGGCGCGATCTTCACGCCCATGCCATCCAGCGCAAGAGCGCGCGTCGACAGCGTGCGCTGCGCGCCGTCCTGCAGCCAGGTGAGGCGGCCGGCCAAGTGCGCGAGGTCGAGCGGCGGCACGTCTGCCCCGAGCCGCGTGCGCACGTCGGAGAGCTCGACGTCGGCGACGAGCTCGCGCAGCACGCCGTGGTCGAAGTCGAACCAAGCCTCGAGGCCGCCGTGACCGCGCGCGATCGCGACGGGCAGCGGCAGCCACTCGGTCCACGCCGCAACGTCGGCGTAGTCGAGGCGCAGGTACACGCGCCCTCGTGCCTGCGTCCAGTCGGCGAAGGATGTCGCGGCGAGATCGCCGCGCAGGTCGATCGGCGCGGCAAGCTCCTTCGGCGGCGTGCCGGTGAGGCCGAAGCGATGGTGCCCGAAGCGGTTCTCGAGACGGAAGTGGACGTCGTCGAGAATCAGCTGCGGCGCGTTGCGCCGGTCGTCGTGCCACGCCAGCAGCGCGCCGTTCACCACGATGAGGCGCTGGCGCAGCACCCAGTCGGCGAACGCAGTGTCCTGCCCGGCGGCCTGCGGGTCGATCTCGAAGCCCGCGACGTGCAGCCGCCCATCGGTGTCGCGGCGGATCGCGAGCCGCGGCCGCTCGATGGTGAGCTCCTTGAGGCGCAGGTCGGCGAACAGGAGCGACGTCCACGCGATCACGCCGGTGACCGACGGCAGCTCGATCAGGGGCGCCGCCATCGCGCGCTTCGCGTCGCGCACGCGCAGGCCCTGGACCGAGATCTCGGGGTTCCAGCCATCCCAGCCGGTGAGGATGGTGTCGATCTCGACGGGGTGGCCGAGCTCGCCCGCGATCCACGCCGCGATGGCGTCGCGGCGCGCCTCCACGTTGGGAAAGACGACGAAGCGGACGGCGAGCAGCAGCGCGCAGGCCAGCGCGAGTACCGCGGCGGCGGCGTAGGCGGCGAATCGGGCGACGCGCCTCATCGTCGTGAGGGCAGGCGCGGCAACTCCACCCTCGGGAGGCATAATGGAAGGCCCACGGATCATTGTAGCGGAACGTCGGCGCCCGACAGCGCGCCGCGGGCCGCATCCTGCCGAGTTCCCATGGACATCCAAGGCGCGCTTGCGTTCAGCCGGTACGCCCAGCGCTCCCTCGCCGCCGACGCGACGCTGCGGATCTGGCTCGAGGAGCGCCTCGATGGCCCGTTCGACTGGACCGCCGACGCAGCGGCAATCGCGGACGCGGCGGGGGGCAGCGACGCGGACGCGCTGGGCGCCGCGCTGCGCCGCTGCCGCCGCCGCGTGATGCTGCACACACTCGCCCGCGATCTCACCGACCGCGCGCCGCTTACCGAAGTCTGCGGCGCCGTCACGCGGCTGGCCGAGGTCGCGATCGGCGCGGCGACCCGCTTTCACCACCGCGAGCTGGCCGCCGGCGCCGGCGAGCCGGTGGGCGGGGAGACGGGCACACCCCAGCAGCTGTGCGTGGTCGGCATGGGCAAGCTCGGCGGCGGCGAGCTCAACGTGTCCTCCGACGTCGACCTCGTGTTCCTCTACCCGGAGGAAGGCGAGACGACGGGGCCGAAGCGCCTGTCCAACCGCGAGTTCTTCGAGCGCCTCGGCCGCCGGGTCATCGCCGCGCTGCACGAGGTCACCGCGCACGGATTCGTGTTCCGCGTCGACATGCGCCTGCGACCCTACGGCGACAGCGGTCCGCTCGCGGTGCCTTTCGGTGCGCTCGAGCAGTACCTGCTGACGCAGGGCCGCGCGTGGGAGCGCTACGCGTGGCTCAAGGCGCGCGCGCTGACCGGCGACGCCGCCGACGCGCTCGCCGCGCTCGTCGAGCCTTTCGTCTTCCGCAAGTACCTCGACTACGACGCCTACGCGGGCCTGCGCGCCGTCCATCGCCAGATCCGCGCGGAAGGCGCGCGCCGCGACTACGCGCGCAACATCAAGCTTGGCGAAGGCGGCATCCGCGAGATCGAGTTCATCGTGCAGGCGATCCAGATCGTGCGCGGCGGGCGCGAGGGCGCGCTGCGGCTGCGCGGCACGCTGCCCGCACTGGCCGCGATCGAGGCGCGCGCGCTGCTGCCGGGCCCGGTCTGCGTGCGGCTGCGCGAGGCCTACCGGTGGCTGCGCGGCGTCGAGCACCGGCTGCAGTACCGCGACGACCAGCAGACGCAGGAGCTGCCCGCCGAAGATGCCGAGCGCGCCGAGCTCGCGCGCGCCTGCGGAGCGCCGGAGCTGGCCGCGTTCGACGCGCGCATGGCGGCCACGCGCGCGGAGGTCGTCGAGCACTTCGTCGCGGTGCTCGGCGAAGCGCCCGACGAAACGGCCGGCACGCCGCTTGCCGGCGTGTGGGACGACCCCGAACTGCCCTCCTCCGCCGAGATCCTCGACGCCGCGGGATTCGCGCAGCCCGCGGACGTCGCCGCGCGCCTGCGCGCGACGCGCCAGGGCCTGCGTTACCAGCAACTGCCGGCGTTGTCGCGCGAGCGCTTCGACACGCTGGTGCCGCGCCTGCTCGATGCCGCCGCGCGCGCGACAGCCGACGGCCATGACCCGAATGCCGTATTCATGCGGCTCATGGACCTGCTCGAGGCGGTCAACCGGCGCAGTGCCTATCTCGCGCTCCTGATCGAGCACCCGCCGCTGGTTCCGCGGCTCGCCAACCTGATGGGAGCCTCGGCGTGGGCGGCGGCGTACCTGACACGGCACCCGATCCTGCTGGACGAGCTGCTCGACGCGCGGCTGCTGTTCGCCGAGCCGGACTGGGACGCGTGGCGCCACGAGCTCGACGAGCAGCTCGCCGCGGCCGGCGACGATCCCGAGCGGCAGATGGATGCGCTGCGCAATTTCCAGCACGCGCAGCTTTTCCGGCTGCTCGTGCAGGACCTCGCCGGACGGCTCACCGTCGAGCGCCTCGCCGACCACCTCTCGGCGTTGGCCGACGTGGTGATCGCAGCCGCGCTGCGACAGTGCTGGGCACACTTGCGCGGCCGCGACGCGCCCGCGCCGCGCTTCGCCGTGGCCGGCTACGGCAAGCTCGGCGGCAAGGAACTGGGCTACGCCTCCGATCTCGACCTCGTGTTCCTCTACGACATCGACGAGCGCGAGCCCGACGCCGACGCCATGCCGGAGCGCTACGCGCGTCTTGCGCAGCGGCTCGTCACCTGGCTCACCAGCACCACCGGCGCCGGCCAGCTCTACGACACCGACCTGCGCCTGCGCCCGGACGGCGCGGCGGGCCTGCTGGTGTCGAGCCTGCGCGCGTTTCGCCGTTACCAGCACGAGAAGGCCTGGACCTGGGAGCACCAGGCGCTCACCCGCGCGCGCTTCGTCGCCGGCGACGCGGCGATCGGCGCGGCGTTCGAGGACGAGCGCGACGCGATCCTGCGCATCGCGCGCGATCCGGCGAAGCTCGCTGCCGACGTGCTGGAGATGCGCCGGCGCATGAGCGAGGGCCACCCCAACCCCACGCCGAACTTCGACCTCAAGCACGACGAGGGCGGCATGGTCGACATCGAGTTCGCCGTGCAGTTTTTCGTGCTGGCGCACGCCCATGCGCACCCGGCGCTCACACGCAACGCCGGCAACATCGCGCTCCTGACGATGGCCGGCGACCTCGGCCTCGTGCCGGCCGCGCTCGCCGACGAAGTCGCCGATGCCTATCGCGCGTACCGCCGGCAGCAGCACGCGGTACGCCTCACGGCCGCCGCGAACGCTCGCGTCGACCCAGCGCCGCACGAGGCGCGGCGCGCCGCGGTCCGTACGCTGTGGCGACACCTGTTCGGAGACGCGCAACGGGCCGGCGCCTGACGCCCTGCCACGGCTCGCGCGCCGCGATCGGCTACAATTTGCCGTTTCGATCGCACGAAGGAAGACGCCGCCATGTCGATGGCCCAACGCGACGGATGGATCTGGTACGACGGCAAGCTCGTGCCGTGGCGCGACGCGACCACGCACGTGCTCACGCACACGTTGCACTACGGGATGGGCGTGTTCGAGGGCGTGCGCTGCTACGCGACCGACGACGGGCCCGCCATCTTCCGGCTCGCCGACCACACGGACCGGCTGTTCCGCTCGGCGCAGATCTTCGGCATGAAGATCCCGTTCGGCAAGGACGAGGTGAGCGAGGCACAGAAGGAGTGCGTGCGGAAGAACACGCTCGATGCCTGCTACATCCGGCCGATCGCCTTCTACGGCAGCCATGCGATGGGCGTCGCGGCGAAGACGAACCCGGTCCTCCTCGCGATAGCCGCGTGGCCGTGGGGCGCCTATCTGGGCGCGGAGGGACTGGAAAAGGGCATCCGCGTCAAGACCTCGTCCTACACGCACCACCATCCGAACGTGACGATGTGCAAGGCGAAGGCGGTGGGCAACTACCCGGTATCGATCCTCGCCAACCAGGAGGCCACGCACGATGGCTACGACGAGGCGATGCTGCTCGACCCGCAGGGCTTCCTCTGCCAGGGCTCGGGCGAGAACGTGTTCCTCGTAGTCCGTGGTGAACTGCACACGCCGGACCTGTCCGGCGGCGCGCTCGAGGGCATCACGCGCGCCACGATCATCGAGTTCGCGCGCGAACTGGGCATCCCGGTGCACGAGCGTCGCATCACGCGCGACGAGGTCTACGTCGCTGACGAGGCGTTCTTCACCGGTACCGCCGCCGAGGTCACGCCGATCCGCGAGTACGACCACCGTCCGATCGGCAGCGGCGCGCGGGGCCCGGTCACCGCGAAGCTGCAGAAGCTGTTCTTCGACACGGTGAACGGGCGCAACCCGGCCAAGCGCCACTGGCTCGCGAAGGTCTGAAGCGATGCCGAGCGACGCCCAGGCCGCGGTCGCCGTTCGGACAGAGGACCTCCCGGTGTTCTGCCCGAACCCGGCCATGCCGCTGTGGAGCTCGCATCCGCGCGTCTACCTCGACGTCGACGCAAGCGGCCAGGCGCGCTGCCCGTACTGCGGCACGCGCTACCGCGTCGAGGGCGGGAAACGGCCGGGCGGGCATTGAGCGTGCGCTGCCCCGTGCGCAACGGCGCGGCCACGGTGGCATGAGCGCGCAGGGCCGTCCCAGGACGCCTGCACGAGCGGGGCGCCAGCCAGGCCCGAAGGGCGCGTCCGCTCGTGCAGGCGGCGGCCGACGTCACGACCTTGCGTCAGGCAGTGCGGGCCAATGAGGCCGCGAATTGCCCCGCAGCGCGTCAGCGCGGAGGGAAGTCCAGTGAGCGCGCAGGGCCGTCCCAGGACGCCTGCACGAGCGGGGCGCCAGCCAGGCCCGAAGGGCGCGTCCGCTCGTGCAGGCGGCGGCCGACGTCACGACCTTGCGTCAGGCAGTGCGGGCCAAGGAGGCCGCGAATTGCCCCGCAGCGCGGCAGCGCGGAGGGCAATCCAGTGTCGAACCAGCGCATCCTGATCGTCGCGCCGTCGTGGGTCGGCGACGCGATCCTCTCCGAGCCGCTGCTCGCGCTGCTGCGCGAGCCCTACGAGGAGCCCATCGTCGACGTGCTCGCCACGCCCTGGTGCGCGCCGGTGTATGCGCGCATGCGCGGCATCCGCCGCATCATCGAGAGCCCGCTGGCGCACGGCAAGCTCAACCTCCCCGCGCAGCGCGCACTCGCGGCCAACCTGGCCGGCAACGGCTACACGCGGGCCATCGTGCTGCCGAACTCGTGGAAGTCGGCACTGGTGCCGCGACTCGCGCGTATCGCGCACCGCACCGGCTACCGCGGAGAGTTCCGCTACGGCTTGCTGAACGACCTGCGGCGGCTCGACCGCAAGGCGCTGCCGCGGCTCGTCGACCGCTTCGCCGCGCTCGCCGCGCCCCCCGGCGCCATGGTGCCGATGCCGCCGGCGCCGGTGCTGGTGCCGGATGCCGCCAACCGCAGCGCCGCCGCGCGCGCGCTGCACCTCTCCACCGCCAAGCCGGTGGCCGTGCTGTGCCCCGGCGCCGAGTACGGGCCGGCGAAGCGCTGGCCGCCGACACACTTCGCCGACCTCGCCGCGAAGCTGCTCGCGCAAGGCGCGCAGGTGTGGATCGTCGGCTCGCCGAACGACAAGCTCGCGGCGTCGTCGGTATTGCAGGCCGCCGGCGAGACCGGGCGCTCGATCCGCGACCTCGCCGGCCGCACTGACCTCGGCACGGCCATCGATCTTCTCTCGCTGGCCAACGTGGTGGTGTCCAACGACTCGGGCCTGATGCACGCCGCGGCCGCGGTCGGCGTGCCGGTGGTCGCGCTGTTCGGCTCGTCGTCGCCGGTCTACACACCGCCGCTGTCCCCGCTCGCCCACGTCGCGCGCATCGACATCGCGTGCAGCCCGTGCTTCAAGCGCGAGTGCCCGCTTGGGCACTTCAAGTGCATGCGCGAGCTCGACCCGCAGACGGTTTACAATCTGGCGCGCGCGGCGCTCCCCGCAACCTGACGCACGCGCGCCGCGAAGCCCCGACAAGGGGACGAAAGCACAGGATGGGCAAGCCCCGCACGCCGCCGATCTTCACCTCGCCGCAGGACGCTGCGCTGGCGTTCTACCAGGCCATCGAGTCGCGGGACATCGAAGCCATGATGGCGACGTGGGCCGACGACGAGGACGTCGTCTGCGTTCACCCCACCGGCCCGCGGCTGGTCGGCTACGACGCGGTGCGCGCCTCGTGGGAGCAGATCTTCGCCGCCGACACGCGCTTCACGTTCCGTCTCGACCAGGTCGTCGCCATCGACACGGTGGGGCTCGCGATGCAAAGCGCCGTCGAGCACGTCACGACCGCCAACCCCGTGTCGAGCGGGGCTGCCATCGCGACGAACGTCTTCCTGCGCACGCCCTCCGGCTGGCGCATCGTCTGCCATCACGCGTCGCAAGCGCCGGCAGTGGTGATCACCGAGGCGAAGGGGCCGTTGCACTGAGAGAAGCCGGGCGAGGGGCGAGTGCGCCCAGTTGGCTCGTCCTGCGAAGAGGGACCTCAAATCGGCGCCCTCACCCCGACCCTCTCCCGCGAGCGGGAGAGGGGGAAGTACTCCCTCTCCCCGAGACCGGGGGGGAGAGTTGGGGTGAGGGGCACAGCAGAGTGGCGCTGCTGAACTTCCTCAGCGATCAGGACGCACCAGGAGGCGCGCTCGCTCCTCGCTCGCCCACCGCATGGCGCTAGCCGCCCGTCCCCCCCACCGTCAGCGCGTCGATGCGCAGTGTGGGCTGCCCGACGCCCACCGGCACGCTCTGTCCGTCCTTGCCGCAGGTGCCCACGCCGGTGTCGAGGCGCATATCGTTGCCGATCATCGACACGCGCGTGAGCACGTCGGGGCCGTTGCCGATCAGCGTGGCGCCCTTGACCGGGTAGGCGAGCTTGCCGTTCTCGATCCTCCACGCCTCGGCGGCGGAGAACACGAACTTGCCGCTGGTGATGTCGACCTGCCCGCCGCCGAAGTTCACCGCGTACAACCCGTCCTGCACAGAGGCGAGGATCTCGCCGGGGTCGCGGTCGCCGTTCATCATCACGGTGTTCGTCATGCGCGGCATCGGCAGGTGCGCGAACGACTCGCGGCGGCCGTTGCCGGTGAGCGGCACGCGCATCAGCGCGGCGTTCATGCGATCCTGCATGTACCCGCGCAGGATGCCGTCCTCGATCAGCACCGTGCGCTGAGTCGGGTTGCCTTCGTCGTCGAGATTGAGCGAGCCGCGGCGGTCGCGAATCGTCCCGTCGTCGACGACGGTGACCCCTTTCGTCGCCACGCGCTGACCAACGCGGCCGGCGAACGCACTCGTGCCCTTGCGGTTGAAGTCGCCCTCGAGGCCGTGGCCGATCGCCTCGTGCAGCAGGATGCCCGGCCAGCCGGGGCCGAGCACGACGGTCATCGTCCCGGCCGGCGCGGGGCGGGCGGCGAGGTTGAGCAGCGCCTGGTCGACGGCCTGCTTCGCGTAGCTCTTCAGCACGTCGTCGCCGAAGTAGGCGTAGTCGAAGCGCCCGCCCCCGCCGCCGTGGCCCTGCTCACGGCGCCCGCTCTCTTCCGCGATCACCGTGATCGAAACGCGCACCAGCGGGCGCACGTCGGCCGCGACCAGCCCGTCGCTCCGGGCGACGAGCACCGTCTCGTGCTCTCCGGCGAGCGAGGCCATCACCTGCACGACGCGCGTGTCAAGCGAGCGCGCGTACTGCTCGACGCGATGAAGCAGCGCGACCTTGTCGGCCTCGGCGAGGCTCGCTACGGGATCGTCCTGCGCGTAGAGCGCGCGCGCCTGCGCGTTGCGCGCCAGCGGCGCGACCGCGGAATGGCCCTGCCGGCCGATCGCGCGCACGGCGACGGCGGCCTCCTCCAGCGCGCGGGCCGACACCTCGTCCGAGTAGGCGAATGCCTGCCGCTCGCCGGCGACCGCGCGCACGCCCACGCCGCTGTCGATCGAGAAGGAACCGGACTTCACGATGCCCTCCTCCAGGCTCCAGCTCTCGAAACGCGAGTGCTGGAAGTAGAGGTCGGCGAAGTCCACTTCGTGAGTGTGGATGGACGCGAGGATGCGGTCGAGCTGCGGCCGGTCGAGCCCGCCGGGAGCAAGCAGCGCGCGCTCGGCGTCGGCGACGCCGGAGATCGTGGTAGGCGACATCGGGAAGTCCTGCTAGGGCAAGTCGTGCAGTTTACCGCGCGCGCGACCTGCACCGGAGTCTGGTCCATCCCACGCGCGGTCGTCCGCGCGCGGACTGAAGGCGACTCCGCCTCGTCCGGAACTACGCGGCCTTGATGCCGAGGTAGGTCGCGGCGACCTTCGGATCGCGGGCGAGTTCGCTTGCCGGCCCGTGGGCGGCCAGGTCGCCGGTTTCCAGCACGTAGCCGTAGTCCGCCACCTTGAGCGCGGCGCGCGCGTTCTGCTCGACCAGCAGGATCGTCACGCCCGCGGCGCGCAGCTGCGCCACGATGGCGAAGATCTCCCTGACGATCAGCGGCGCGAGTCCCAGCGAGGGCTCGTCGAGCATGAGCAGCTTGGGCTTGCCCATCAGAGCGCGTCCCAGCGCCAGCATCTGCCGCTCGCCGCCCGAAAGCGTGCCGGCGAGCTGCATGCGGCGCTGCTCGAGGCGGGGAAAGCGCCCGTAGACCTCGGCGAGCGTGGCCTTGGCCGCCCGTTCGCCCTCGCGGCGTCGCGCGAACGCGCCGAGCGCGAGGTTGTCCTCGACGCTCATTCCGGCGAAGAGCTCGCGTCGCTCGGGCACGAGCAAGAGGCCGCGCGCGACGCGCTGCTCGACCGTGAGCCGCTCGAGCGGTTCGCCCATGTAGCGCACGCTACCGCGCGCCGGCAGCAGGCCCATGATGGCGCCAAGCATCGTCGTCTTGCCGGCGCCATTCGGCCCGATGACAGTGACGATGCGGCCGGCGTCGGCAGTGAGCGCGATGTGGTGCACCGCCTCGACCTTGCCGTAGGCAACGGACAGGTCGGCGACCTCGAGCAGTGGTGTGCTCATCGGCTCGGCGCCTCCTCGGCATCGGCGCCGCCGAGATACGCCTCGCGCACCTGCGGGTCCGCCTGGATCTCGGCGGGCAGTCCCTCGGCGAGCTTCTCGCCGAAGTCCATGACCACCAGCCGGTCGGTGACGCCCATCACGAAGTCCATGTCGTGCTCGACCAGCAGGATCGTGATGCCCTCCGCCTGCAGGCTCTTCAGCAGCGCCCTCAGCTCCTGCTTCTCGAGGTAACGCAGGCCCGCAGCCGGCTCGTCGAGCAACAGCAGGGTTGGCGCGGCCATCAGCGCGCGCGCGATCTCGACGATGCGCTGCTTGCCGAGCGCGAGGCTGCCCGCGGCGTCGTGCAAGTGTGCGCCAAGCCCGCAGCGCTCGATCGCCTGCGCCGCCGCGTGGCGCGTGCGTGCCTCTTCCGCGCGGTCGAGGCGCAGCGCGGCGCTCAGAACGCCCGTCGATCCGCGCAGGTAGGCGCCCAGCGCGACGTTGTCAAGCACGCTCATCATGGGGATGAGCTTGACGTGCTGAAACGTGCGGCCGATGCCGAGCGCCGCGATCTCCCAGGGCGGCGTGCCGGCGATCGAACGGCCCTCGAAGACGACGTCGCCGGAAGTCAGTGGCAGCCCGCCCGAGATCAGGTTGAACGTCGTCGTCTTGCCGGCGCCATTGGGGCCGATCAGTCCCACGATTTCGCTGGTCCGGACCGCAAACGAGAGATCGTTGACCGCAACGAGCCCCCCGAACGCCTTGCGCGCAGCCTTGAGCTCGAGCACGGCGTCCGCATGCGCGTGGCTGGGACGAGGTGGCAGCGGCTGCGCCGGCTGGATCGGCGGGGGCGTGCGCTTGGGCAGGAAGCGCGCGAACCACGGCCACAAGCCCTCCGGCGCGCGCTGCAGCAGCACGACGAGCAGGATGCCGAACATGATCAACTCGAAGTTCGACGACGGCACGACGGACGGGGGCAGCACCGCCTGCAGGCCGTCGCGCAGCAAGGTCATCAGCACGCCACCTTCCTGCAGCCACTGCTTGAGCAAGGTGATCAGCGTGGCGCCGAGCACGGCACCCCAGACGCTGCCCGCGCCGCCCACCACCGCCATGAACAGGTACTCGATGCCCTGGTGGATGCCGAACGGGGTCGGATTCACGAAGCGCTGGAGATGCGCGTACAGCCACCCTGCGATGCCCGCGAGCAGCGCGGCGTAGACGAACACGACGATCTTGAGCCGCGCGCCGTTGACGCCGAACGCCTCGGCCATCTCGAGCCCCCCTTTGAGCGCGCGGATCGCGCGCCCAGGGCGCGAGTCGAGCAGGTTGTTCGTGCACCACAGCGCCGCAAGCGCGAATGCCCAGATCAGGTAGTAGTACCAGCGCTCGTTGCGCAGTTCGAATCCGCCGATGGAGAGGGCGGGAATCCCCGTCATCCCGGTATGCCCGCCGAGCATCTCGAGGTTGCCGAACAGGTAGTAGAGGCTGGCGCCCCAGGCGATGGTGGCAAGCGGCAGGTAGTGCCCGCGCATGCGCAGCGTGATGAAGCCGAGGAACAGGGCGACGGCACCCGTGAAGGCAAGCCCCGCCGCCAGCGTCAGCCACGGCGACACTGCGTACTTCGTCGTAAGGTACGCCGAGGTGTACGCGCCCAGCCCGACGAAAGCAGCCTGGCCGAACGACGTCTGCCCGGCGACGCCGGTCAGAAGCACGAGGCCCAGCGCGACGATGCTGTAGAGCCCGATGTAGTTGCCCAGCGTCACCCAGAACTGCGGCGCGACCAGCGGCACCGCGGCGACGAGCGCGATGGCGGCGGCGAAGGCGAGTCGGCCGGGGTTCACGGGCCGCCGTCCCTGCTATTCATCTTCGTCGTGGTGCGTCGTGGTCAGGCTGCGCCACAGCAGCACGGGAATGATCAGCGTGAAGACGATCACCTCCTTGAACGCGCTCGCCCAGAACGACGAGAACGACTCGATCAACCCCACGAGCACCGCGCCTGCGGCGGCGAGCGGGTAGCTTGCGAGCCCTCCGATGATCGCGCCGACGAAGCCCTTGAGCGAGATCAGGAACCCGGAGTCGTAGTAGATCGTGGTGATCGGCCCGATCAGCACGCCACAGAAGGCGCAAAGCAGCGAGGCCAAAGTGAAGGTCAGCGACCCGGCGAAGTTCGGCGAAACGCCCATCAGCCGCGCGCCGACGCGGTTGAGCGCCGTCGCACGCAGCGCCTTGCCGTAGAGCGTCCGCCCGAAGAACAGGTACAGCGCGATGATCAGCAGGATGCTCGTGGCGACGACCAGCAGGCTCTGCAGATTGACGGTGACCGCGCCGACCGAGAAAGCGAACGTGGAGAACGGCGGCGTGCGCGAGCCCTCGGCGCCGAAGAACCAGAGGCCCAGCCCCAGTAGGGCGAAGTGCACCGCGACCGACACGATCAGCAGCACGAGCACGGAGGCCTCGGCAAGCGGCTGGTAGGCGATGCGGTAGAGCAGCGGGCCGAGCGCGGTCACCGCCGCCAGCGTGGCGAGCACCTGTACCGGCAGCGGCGCCGACAGCGGCGCCAGCGCGTACACGCCGGCGGCGATCGCCATCGGCAGTCCGACCCACTTGAGCAGTCGGCGCGGCAAGCGGCTGGTCTCGCCCGAGCGAACGGAGGCGACGACCTCCATGGCGCCGGCCACCACCGCCATCGCAACCAGCAGCCCGACTGTCCCCGGCGTCTTGCCGAGTTGCAGCGCTGCCAGCGTCAGCGTGCCGAACGCGACGAACTCACC